>FMJZ01002079.1_pt1 | contig 48241 bp, 54 predicted proteins | sample 1987881 | NCBI WGS metagenome assembly FMJZ01 (sample SAMEA4378227, study PRJEB15110) | soil metagenome | biome: soil; feature: Field; material: Soil | place: India | collected 2015-03-11 | depth 0 m
GGCGCCGGCGTCATTACGAAGATCTTGGAGTAAACGGAGCGCTTGAGCAGGCAGACGTATGACCAAGCAAAAGATACGAATTCGTCTCAAAGCGTATGATCATCGTGTGCTCGATCAGTCCGCCAAGCGGATTGTCGAGACGGCGGAGCGCTCCGGCGCGCGTGTGGTCGGGCCTGTTCCTTTGCCCACCCGAATCGAGCGCTTCACGGTGCGCCGTTCTACCTTCATCGACAAGGACTCGCACGAGCACTTTGAAATCCGCACGCATAGCCGTTTGATTGACGTCCTCGAACCGGATTCTAAGACGATTGATATGCTGATGCGTCTCAATCTGCCGGCTGGCGTGGACATTGAAATCAAATTGTGAGTCTTCTTGCTGGAGCGAAAGAGCAGGGAACGTTTTGGTTGGTTTCGTACGGGCAATTAAAGTCGTTGGCCACATCTTAAATTGTGGTCGGAAAAGCGGCAACGCAAGAACGGTTCTGCGCGTGGACCTCGCGAATCGGGAAGTGTCGCGGCAAACTGCTTGACTGCGTTGTCTGGAGATGATGCAGCCGAGGCCCTGGCTGACAGTCTCTCAATTTTGTTGATGACAAGGAGAAAACCGAGTATGAACAAAGGGCTGATTGGAAAGAAGATTGGCATGACCCAGATCTTCGATGAGGCTGGCGCGGCCGTGCCGGTGACCCTCATTGAGGCTGGGCCATGCTATGTTACGCAGATCCGTTCGGCGGAGCGCGATGGGTATGCCGCCGTGCAGCTCGGCTTTGTTGAGACGAAACCAAAGCGCCTGACGGCGGGCGAATTGGGACATTTGAAAGCCAACCAGTTGCCCCCGCTGCGCTTCCTGCGTGAGTTCCGTCTGAAAGACATCGGTCAATACAAGGTTGGCGACAAGATTACGGTGGATGTCTTTCGGGTTGGCGAGCGGGTGGACATTAGCGGCACCAGCAAAGGCAAGGGGTTTCAGGGCCCCGTCAAACGATATCACTTTCGCGGTGGGCCGAAAACACACGGCGCGTCCGATCGTGTGCGCGCTCCGGGCGCTAGTTCTTCGACGACGAGGCCGGGCCGCGTCTACAAGGGGACGCGGCGGGCCGGTCACATGGGCGACCGCAGCGTGACCGCGCAGGGCCTGAGAGTTGTGCTGGTGGATGCAGAGCGCAATCTGCTTGGCGTGCGAGGGGCGGTGCCCGGTCCACGCGGCGGCTTGGTTCTAATTCGCGATGCGCGGAAGCAATAAGCGCGGTGATGGGAGCGTAGTGTTATGGAAGTAGACGTGTTCAACATGAAAGGCGAAAAAGTCAGCACGGTGGAGCTGCCGGCGGAAATCTTCGAGGCCCCCGTGCGGGTGGACTTGATGCATCAGGCGTATGTGCGCCAGATGGCGAATGCGCGTCTGGGCACGCATAAGGCGAAGACGCGCGGCGAGGTGGCCGGCGGTGGGCGTAAACCTTGGCGTCAGAAGGGCACCGGCCGCGCCCGGCAAGGAAGCATCCGTGCCCCGCAGTGGGTGCACGGTGGCATGGCGCATGCCAAAACGCCCAACAAGTACACGTTGGCGATGCCGCGTAAGATGCGCCGCGCGGCGCTGCACTCGGCGCTTTCGGTCAAGGCGGCCGAGTCGTCGGTGGTTGTGGTAGATGAACTGACTCTGGAAGCGCCGAAGACGCGCCTGATGGCAGAAGCCCTCCAGCGGTTAGTCGGTCGGGCCAGCGCGCTCATCCTTGCGCCGGCGAAGGACGAGCATTACGAGGTGATTGCTCGCTCCACCAACAACCTGCCGGATGCCAAGCTGTTGTTGGCTCAATACCTGAACGTCCGCGATGTTCTTGGCTATGACAGGCTTGTCATGCCGCTCAAAGCGTTGGACGTGTTGAAGAGTTTCTTGCTGTAGGAGGCGCGGCATGACGACGATCTATGAGGTGTTACGCCGTCCGCTGGTGACAGAAAAGTCGCGCCGTCAGTTCAAGGCACTGAATCAGTACGTCTTTGAGGTGACGCCAGAGGCGACCAAGACGCTGGTCAAAGACGCGGTGGAGTTGTTCTTCAAGGTGGATGTCGTGAATGTGCGTATCATCAATGTCCCCGGGAAACGCGCACGACGGATGCCCACGCGACGCATGATCATTCGTAAGCCGGGCTATAAGAAGGCAATCGTCACCCTGGCGGAAGGCCAGACGATAGAGTTCTTTGAAGGGGTGCAGTGATGGCTGTGAAGAAATATAAACCGGTGACCCCCGGTCAGCGCGGCATGACCGGTTATACCTTCGAGGAGATTACCAAGGCGACGCCGGAGCGGAACCTGATTCTTCCGTTGCGTAGGCGCGGTGGGCGGAATGTCTATGGGCGCGTGACCGTGCGCCACCGTGGCGGCGGGGCTCGGCGCTTCATTCGCATCGTGGACTTTAAGCGTGATAAGCGTGGCATTCCGGCTCGTGTGGCGGCGATTGAGTACGACCCCAACCGCTCGGCGCGGCTGGCGCTTCTCCACTACACCGATGGCGAGAAGCGTTACATCCTCGCTCCGCTCGGCTTGAAAGTGGGCGATACGGTGATGGCCGGCCCACAGGCCGAGATTCGCCCCGGCAACAGCCTTCCGCTGGCAAATATCCCTGTCGGCACGATGATTCACAACATCGAGTTGAAAGAGGGACGCGGTGGGCAGCTGGTGCGCGCAGCAGGTGGCGCGGCGCAACTGCTGGCGAAAGAAGGCGAATATGCCCAGATTCGCCTTCCTTCGAGCGAAGTGCGTCTGGTGCGTCAGACGTGCTACGCGACGGTCGGGCAAGTTGGTAACCTGGACCACTCGAACATCAAACTGGGCAAGGCTGGCCGCAAGCGTCACCTGGGAATTCGGCCGGCGGTGCGCGGCTATGCGATGAGTCCGCGCGACCATCCGCACGGCGGTGGCGAAGGCCGTCAACCGGTCGGCATGCCCGGTCCTAAGACCCCGTGGGGCAAGCCGGCGCGTGGGTATAAGACCCGCCGTAACAAACAGACCGATAAATATATTGTCCGGCGGCGTGGTAAGACCGGCCGCTAAGTCTGGAGCAGTGAGGTAGGCTATGTCTCGTTCGCTGAAAAAAGGGCCCTATGTTGACCCGAAGTTGCTGAAGAAGATCGAGGCCATGAATCAAAAAGGCGAGAAGCGCGTTATTCGCACCTGGAGTCGGGCGAGCGTTATCTTTCCGCAAATGGTTGGGCATACCGTTGCGGTGCATGATGGCCGACGCCATGTGCCGATTTACATCACCGAAAACATGGTTGGTCATCGTTTGGGTGAGTTTGCTCCCACGCGCACCTTTCGCGGGCACGTGGAAAAGGTGGAGAAGAAAGGCAAGTAGGAGGCAGGATGACTCAGGATATTCGTGCTCAACTCCGTTTTTTGCCCATCTCGGCGCAGAAGGTGCGACGCGTCCTGGATGTAGTCCGCGGGCGAGATGCGGTGGAGGCGTTGGAACGGTTGCGCCTGATGCCCCAGCGGGCGGCCGGCCCGTTGCGGAAGTTGTTGGCCTCGGCCATAGCGAATGCTGAGGAGAACTTTGGCGTGGGCCGTGATAATCTATACATTGCCCGTATCTTCGCCAATGAAGGGCCGACTCGCCGCTGGCGTCGTTTCGGCGCGCGCGGACGTTTCAAGCCGATTCTGCGTCGTTCCTCCCACGTGACCATTATCTTGCGCGAGCGCGAGGCCGCTTAACGGTTAAGGAGAAATTATGGGCCGCAAAGTTCATCCGCTAGGTTTCCGTTTGTACGTCAACCCGCAGTATTACCAGGCGCGTTGGTATGCGGAAGGGACGCATTATCGTCAGCAACTGGAGCAGGATTTTGCTATTCGCGAGGCCATTCGCGCCGAGGCTGGACGGGCAGGCGTCTCGCGTATTGAGATTGAGCGCTTTCCCGGCAAAGTGAAGGTCACGATCAACACCGCCAAGCCGGGCGTCTTGATTGGACGCAAAGGGGAAGGCATCAAGAAAGTGCGCGCGGCGCTAGAGGCTTTGACGGGCAAGAAAGTCGAGCTAGAGATTCGGGAAATTGAGGCGCCGGATTGCGATGCTTACCTGGTGGCGCATAACATCGCTGAACAATTGGAACGGCGCATTAGTTATCGCCGCGCGATGAAGCGTGCGATTCAGCAGGCGATCCGCCAGGGAGCGCAGGGAATCAAGATCGAAGTCGGCGGTCGTCTTGCGGGAGCAGAGATGGCGCGCAATGTCTGGCTGCGCGAAGGGCGTGTGCCGTTGCAGACTTTGCGTTCCGATGTGGATTACGCCCGCGCGGAAGCCTTGACCACCTATGGACGCATTGGCGTCAAAGTTTGGGTCTATCGTGGCGAGATGAAGCCGGAAGTCGAAGAGAAGGTAGAAGCGACTGAAGGTGTGTATGTGAGCGAGTAGAGCGGCAGGCGCGCTCCTGTCTCGCGGATGGCAGGAACGAGCTGCGGAAAGAGGTGAGAACCATGTTGATGCCGAAACGTGTGAAGTATCGCAAGCAAATGCGCGGCCGCATGAAGGGGAAAGAATCGCGCGGCGTGGAGATCGCCTTTGGCGAGTACGCGTTGCAGGCTCTGGAGCCGGGCTGGGTGACGGCGCGGCAGATTGAAGCGGCGCGGCGCGCGATCGTCCGGGCAATGAAGCGGCGCGGGAAGATCTGGATTCGCATTTTCCCCGATAAACCCTATACGCGCAAACCCCCTGAGACGCGCATGGGGAAAGGCAAGGGAAACGTGGAGTACTGGGTGGCGGTTGTGAAGCCGGGCCGCATCATGTTTGAGGTCGGCGGCCTTCCGGAGGCGGATGCCCTAGCCGCCTTACACCTGGCGCGTTACAAATTCTCTATCAAGACTAAGATCGTCGCCCGCCATGAACTGGCAGGAGAGCAAGCATGAAGGCGAAGGAAATCCGCAAACTTTCGAATGAAGAGATTCAGGCGAAACTGATGGATGCGCGCGAAGAGTTAATGAAATTGCGCTTCCAGAAGGTCAGCGGCCAGTTAACGGATACCAGTCGTTTGAAGATGCTGCGACACGATATTGCGCGCATGGAGACGATTTTCAACGAGCGCGCTCGCGCCGCGGCGCAGGAAGGTGAAGCATGAATCGACGTCGTCGCATGACCGGCGTGGTCACGAGCAATAAAATGACCAAGACGGTGGTGGTGGAAATTAGCCGCACCTTCCGTCACCCGCTTTATCGCAAGGTGGTGCATCGTAACAAGCGCGTCAAGGCGCACGATGAACTCGGGTGCCAGATCGGCGATCAGGTGCAAATTGTGGAGAGCCGCCCTCTCTCGCGCGAAAAGCGTTGGGTGGTCGAGAAGATTCTGAAGCGTGAGATTCGCGCGGCGGAGAGTGAGATCGCGGAAGTCCTGGAGGATGTTCCTGGGGCCGCGACAGGCATCGTGGTGGAGGAGGCGCCATGATTCAGCAGGAATCGGTTCTCAAGGTGGCCGATAACACCGGCGCCCGTGAGATATTGGTCATCCATATCATGGGCGGCTCGAAACGCCGCTACGGCCGCGTGGGCGATGTTGTCGTGGGCACGGTCAAATCGGCGGCTCCGCAAGGCGCGGTGAAGAAGTCGGAAATCGTCAAAGCGGTTATCGTGCGCTGCGCGAAGGAATGGCGGCGCGAGGATGGTTCGTATATCCGCTTCGACGACAATGCCGCCGTGATCCTGGACACCGATGGTCAGAATCCCAAAGGTACCCGTATCTTCGGGCCGGTGGCCCGCGAGTTGCGTGAGAAGGGTTTCCTGAAAATCGTCTCCCTCGCGCCGGAAGTTCTCTAGTCAGCAGGAGCAGAGCGATGAAGGTCAAGATTCGCAAAGGCGATACGGTGGAAGTGATCTCTGGCAAGATGGAGGATAAAGGGAAACGCGGCGAGGTCATTAAGGTCTTGCCGGAGGAGCGGCGCGTGGTAGTGCAAGGCGTTAACGTGCGTATCAAGCATCAGCGTCAGGTGCGGACGCAAGCCGGACGTCAATTGCGGGGCGGCCGCGTGGAATTCGAGGCGCCGATCGCGATCGCCAACGTGATGTTGGTGTGCCCAAAGTGCAATGAACCGACTCGCGTGGGGGTCCAGCGCGATGAGAGCGGCGCGCATCGCATCTGCAAAAAATGTCAGGCGCTCATTGACTGAGGCCGGTGGAGCATGGAATTATGATTGCGTTGAAGACACGATACCAGAAAGAAGTTGTTCCCGCCCTGATGAAGGCGTTCCAGTACCGGAACGTCATGGAGGCGCCGCGCATTCGCAAGGTGGTGATCAACATTGGCCTGGGCGAGGCGCTCGATAATCCCAAGGCACTCGAAGCGGCCATGAACGACTTGATGTTGATTACCGGCCAGAAGCCGGTCATGACCAAGGCGCGTAAAAGTATCGCCAACTTCAAGTTGCGCGAGGGCCGCATTATTGGCGTCAAGGTGACTCTGCGCGGCGATCGCATGTGGGCGTTCCTGGACCGTCTGATGAACATTGCCCTACCGCGCGTGCGCGACTTTCGCGGCGTCTCTCCGGATGCGTTCGATGGGCGCGGCAATTACACGCTGGGTCTGCGCGACCAGCTGGTGTTTCCAGAAATTGAGTATGACAAGATTGACAAACTGCGAGGCATGGAGGTCTCCATCGTGACTACAGCCAGAACGGACGATCAGGCGCGGTTGCTGTTGCAACTGTTGGGAATGCCGTTCAGGAAGGAAGCGTAACTATGGCAAGCACTTGTATGAAGTATCGAGAAATGCGTCGCAAGTATACGCACCGCGTGCGCAATCGTTGTATGCGTTGCGGGCGACCGCGCGGTTACCTGCGCCGTTTTGGATTGTGCCGGATTTGCTTCCGCGAGTTGGCGCTGGAAGGCCAGATTCCCGGCGTGGTAAAGTCGTCCTGGTAGCCGCTGGAGGTAGGAAATGAGCGTGAATGATTCAATCGCTGATATGTTGACCCGCATTCGCAATGCGGTGATGGCCGGCCAGTCTCTGGTGGCGATGCCCCATTCCCGAATCAAGGCCGAAATTGCCAGGATTCTTAAGGAGGAAGGCTACCTGGAATCCTGGGAAGTGGTCGAAGGTCCACGCGCCGGACAGAAGACATTGCGTCTGAAGATCAAGTACGTTGGGGAGCGGCGCGAACGTCGGCCGGTATTGAGTGGTCTGGAGCGCGTCAGCCGACCGGGGTGTCGGGTCTATACGGATAAGCGGCGCATCCCCTGGGTGCTCTCCGGCATGGGCATAGCCATTCTCTCGACTCCGAAGGGCATCATGACCGGTCAGCGTGCCCGTCAACTGGGTGTAGGCGGTGAAATCCTCTGTAAGGTTTGGTAAGAGAGGAGGTAGTACTGTGTCTCGTATTGGACGGATGCCGGTAGTCATTCCGGCGGGCGTAGAAGTGCAGATTGAAGGTTCGCGGGTGTGCGTCAAAGGGCCAAAGGGAGAACTAGAGCGTATCTTTGCCCCCTCCGTTGCGATTGAAAGGGAGGGGGAGCAGATTGTCGTGCGACGTTTCTCCGATAGCCCTGTCGCGCGCGCCTTGCATGGGACGACGCGGGCGGCGCTCGCGAACATGGTACAGGGCGTCAGCGTCGGTTTTGAGCGCGTGCTGGAAATCGAAGGCGTCGGCTATCGCGCCGAGATGAACGGCAAGAACCTGGTGCTCTATGTGGGCTATTCCTGCCCGGTCGAAATAGAGCCGCCGCCTGGTGTAACCTTTGATGTGGACCCGAAGACGCGCCAGATCATCGTGCGTGGCTATGATAAAGAGGTAGTTGGGCAGGTTGCAGCGAACATTCGCCATGTTCGCCCGCCTGAACCTTATCACGGCAAAGGCATCCATTACCTGGGTGAAAAGATCCGCCGTAAGGCTGGTAAATCCGGAAAGGCGAAGTAACTATGGTTGAGAAGAATCGTTCCGAAGCGCGCTTGAGACGACATGCACGCGTGCGCAAAACAATTCAAGGGACACCTCAGCGTCCGCGCCTGAGCGTGTTTCGCAGCCTTTCGCAAATCTACGCACAAGTGATTGACGACAGGGCTGGTCATACCCTGGTTGCCGCCTCGACGATCGACAGCGAATTGCGCGCGCGCATGAAAGGGTTGAAGAAGAGCGAGCAGGCGCGCCTGGTTGGGCAAGTGTTGGCCCAACGCGTCCTGCAGAAAGGCATCAAAGCGGTGGTCTTTGATCGCGGCGGGTTCAAGTATGCCGGGCGTGTCAAGGCCTTGGCAGAGGGCGCCCGCGAAGGTGGCCTGGAATTCTAGGCCGGATGGGAGAGCGATATGTTGGATTACGTCGAACAACAAGCATACGAGCAACACGATGAACAGCTGGATGAGCGCGTTGTCGAGATCGCGCGCGTGGCCAAGGTTGTCAAGGGCGGCCGACGCTTCCAATTCCGCGTCACGGTCGTCGTGGGCGATAACAACGGCCATGTCGGCATCGGCGTGGGAAAGGCCAATGCGGTGCCTGAGGCCATGCGCAAAGCCAGCGATCGCGCGCGTCGCCATATGCATCCGATTCACCTTTCGGGTGCAACGATTCCGCATGAAACGAAGGCCAAGGTAAGCGGAGCGATCCTGTTGCTCAAGCCGGCTTCCCCCGGCACCGGCGTCATCGCAGCCGGCGGCGCACGCGCGGTGTTGGAGGCGGCCGGTATACGCGATATCCTGACCAAGTCGCTGGGAAGCTCAAACGTCCTAAACATCGTTCAGGCTACCATGCGGGCGTTGGATGCCCTGAAGTCGCCGCAGGAAGAGGCCGCCCGACGCGGCAAAGCGGTAGAAGACCTCTTGCCTTTCTGGGAGAGGAGAAAGAAGCATGGCTAGGAAGACGGAAACCAAGAAGACCATCAAGGTGACCCTGGTGCGCAGTCCCATCGGCTTCTCCAGACGGCAGAAGGCCACGGTGCGGGCTTTGGGCCTGCGGCGTCTGAATCAGACTGTTGAGCATGTGGATACTCCTGCGTTGCGCGGGATGCTCCATGCGGTGATTCACCTGGTTCGTGTTGAGGAATAGGGACGAAGATGAAACTGAACGAACTGAAACCCAATCCGGGCGCTACGAAGGCGCGCAAACGCGTAGGACGCGGGATTTCTGCCGGCCAAGGTAAGACCTGTGGGCGTGGCACAAAGGGCCAGGGCGCACGCGCTGGCGAGGGAGGACACCTCTACCGGCAAGGCGGCAACCTACCGTTCTACCGCCGTCTGCCGTTCGTGCGCGGCCAGGGGTTCACCCCGCCCAATCGAGTGACTTACAACGAGATCAACCTGGATCAACTGGCGGTGTTCAAGGCCGATGCCGAAGTCACGCCGGAAACGCTGGCGCAACATCATTTGCTACGTGACCCGCACGATCCTGTTGTCATTTTAGGACGCGGCAAGGTCAAGAACCCCCTGCGTGTGCGCGTCCATCGCGTCAGCCAGGGCGCGCGCGCGAAAATTGAAGCGGCGGGCGGTACGGTAGAACTGATCGCCTGAGAACAGCGTTTTCTGAGGAGAAGCCAGAGATGAAGAACTTCTTTTCCGGTTGGCGCTACCTATGGAAGTCGGCGGATATTCGCAAGAAACTGTTGGTTACCTTGGGGCTGCTGATCATCTACCGCTTGGCGGCGAATATCCCTGCTCCGGGCATTGACGCGGCTGTGCTCAAAGAGCTCATCGCAATGTTGCGTACCCAAGGAACATTCGTCGATTTTCTCGACCTGCTCTCTGGTGGGACGGTCTCGCGTTTCTCCTTGCTGGCCATGGGGGTTTACCCCTACATCACTGCGCAAATTGTCCTGCAGGTCTTGATTCCTATCTTCCCCTCCCTACAGCGCAAGATGCAGGAAGACCCGCGCGAGGGGCGAAAGTGGATGGAGAAGTGGACGTACTACCTGGCTGTGCCGATGGCGTTGCTCTCGGCTATCGGTCAGATCAATACCTTCAATGCCCTGGCACAAACGCAGGTTGTTGCCTTTGGCTTCACGAAAGAACTCTGGCTTTCCTCGGTGACATTGCTCTGCGCCATGGTCGGTGGGACAATGTTTGCCATCTGGCTCGGCGAATTGATTTCGGAATACGGTATCCGCGGCCAGGGACTCTCGCTCATTATCTTTGCGGGGATCGTGGCGCGCATGCCTGCCAGTTTTGGCCGCATCTGGGCCGATGAACAATATCGCTGGGTGCTGTTGATTACGATGCTGGTGGTGATGGTCTTCACTATCTTCGTCATTGTATATGTGCAGCAGGGGCGGCGCAATGTGCCGGTCATGTATCCGGGGCGGCGTGTGGGAAATCGCATGTCCATGCCGGTCAAGGGCACGTTGCCGTTGATGGTCAATATGGCAGGTATGATTCCGCTTATCTTCGCCGGCGCGTTTCTGCAATTGCCGGTGTTAGTGGCTGCACTCTTTTTCCGTTCCGGCAATGCGCGCGTGGTTGCGGCAGCGCAGGATATTCAGAATCTTTTCAACGGTTCTGGGCCGAATGCCTGGGTGTATTGGGTGCTCTACTTCTTTCTTGTCGTAGTGATGACGTACTTCTACACGGATATCCTATTCGCCCAACAGAACTATGGTGAGAATCTAAAGAGGATAGGAGCACAGATCCCGGGTGTCAATCGCGGCGAGCCGACCCAGCAATACCTGACGAAAGTGTTGCGCCGCATTACGTTGCCCGGCGCGCTGATGCTGGGGTTCGTCTCCATTCTCCCCTTCCTGCTGGGCATTCTCTTACAGGCTTCCGGTGTCAGCGCGGCATCCTCCTCGGCGGGTATTTTCCTGGTTTCGGCTGCCGGCTTGCTCATCGTGGTTGGCGTGGTGCGCGATACCTTCATGGCCATTGACGCCGAGCTCAAGATTCACGGCTATGAGGAATCCTTGCTGGTGCGTTAGGAAGGAGCAAGATGGCGGTTTACGTTGTGTTGCTTGGCCCGCCGGGTGTAGGCAAAGGGACACAGGCGCAGAGGGTTGCGGAGACAACGCATCTGCCGCACGTCTCTTCGGGTGACTTATTCCGCGCCCACGTACAGAATCAAACCGAGTTGGGCCGACTGGCCAAGTCGTATATGGACAGGGGTGAACTTGTGCCTGACGAAGTGACGATTGCGATGATTCGGGAACGTCTGGCACAACCCGATTGCCGATCCGGCGCCTTGCTGGATGGCTTCCCGCGCACGGTGGTGCAGGCCGAGGCCTTAGATACCTTGCTTGCCGAGTTTGGCGGCAAAGTGGGCCGCGTTCCGTTCATCACGGCCTCGGAGACCACGCTGGTTGAGCGCCTGAGCGGTCGCTGGACCTGCAAGGCGCAAGGACATGTCTTCCACGAGAAAAACAACCCACCCAAACGGGCTGGGGTATGCGATTTCGATGGTTCGGAACTTTACCAACGAGAAGACGACCGAGCGGAAACCGTGCGCCGCCGTATTCAGGTCTACTTTCAGCAGACGGCGCCGCTTATCGAATATTACCGTCAGCGCGGTCTGCTGGTGGAACTCGACGGCGCGCAGCCCATTGAGAAGGTGACTTCCGATTTGCTGGCCGCGCTGGCGATTGAAGACTATGGCCTGGGCTGATCGGATTTGCCTTAAGACGCCGGCGGAGATCGAGCGAATGCGCGAGGCCGGGCGCATCAATATGCTTGCGCTGGAAGCTGTGCGCGCCCTCTTGCGCCCAGGTGTGACAACCGCTGATTTAAACGCCGCCGCCGAAGAGGTGTTGCGCAAACACGGCGCCTACTCGCCGTTCAAGAACTATGGGCGCCCGCCTTTCCCGGCATCCATTTGTGTTAGCGTTAATGAGGAGTTGGTGCATGGTATTCCGGGAAGTCGCAAGTTGAAAGAGGGCGATATCGTCTCGGTGGATTGCGGGGCGGTCGTGGAGGGGTATGTGGGCGACGCAGCGTTCACGGCCGGCGTGGGCGAGATTTCGGAACTGGCCCGTACACTGATTGAAGTCACCGAGCAGGCGCTCTACCTCGCGATCGCGAAGATGCGCCCTGGCAACAAGACGGGCGATGTGTCTGCAGCGATCCAGCAACATGTGGAAAGCCAAGGCTTCCACGTTACTCGTCAGTACACCGGTCATGGTGTGGGACGTTCCATGCACGAAGGGCCTCAAGTGCCAAACTACGGGGTACCTGGAACGGGCACCCCGTTGCAGCCTGGGATGACGATTGCCCTGGAGCCTATGGTTCTGGTAGGTACTCACCGTACTCGCGTCCTGGCTGACCATTGGACGGTTGTCTCGGCAGATGGTTCGCTGACGGCGCACTTCGAACACAGCGTGGCCGTTACCGATGGCGAGCCGTTGATTTTGACCGCCCTGTAATTCTGGACGGAATTTGATAGAACAGGTATAATTCGCACTTTGCCTGCATTGTTCAAGGAGCACTAAATGAAAGTAAGACCCTCTCTTCGCAAGCGATGCGCGAAATGCAAGATTGTGAAGCGCAGAGGCAGATTGTATATCATCTGCGAAAACCCGAAGCATAAACAGCGACAAGGATAAGGTTCTATGGCGAGAATCGAAGGTGTTGACCTGCCGCGCAACAAGCGCGTGGAAATCGGCCTTACGTACCTGTACGGTATCGGGTTGACGCGCTCTCGTCAGGTTTTGGCGGCGACGAAGATTGATCCGAATAAGCGCGTCAAAGACCTGACCGAGGCCGAAGTCACGGCGATTCGCGACTACATTGCCAACAATTGGAAAGTGGAAGGCGATTTACGCCGTGAAGAGCAAATGAACATTAAGCGACTTATCGAAATCGGTTGCTATCGTGGCTTGCGTCATCGACGCGGTCTGCCGGTGCGCGGTCAGCGTACCCGGACGAACGCGCGCACGCGCAAAGGGCCGAAGAAAACTGTGGCCGGGCGTGGTCGGCGGCGCGGCGCGAAGAAGTAATTTTCTGGAAAGCGAGAGGTTCTATGGCTCAAACGGTTCGTTCCGCGCGCCGCGCAGGCGGCGCCAAAAAAGCCAAACGCACCCTGTCTGCAGCACAGGTGCACATCTTTGCCTCGTTCAACAATACCATCGTAACGGTGACCGATGAACAGGGCAATACCCTGTGTTGGGGCAGCAGCGGTTCTGCCGGTTTTAAAGGGTCGCGCAAAAGCACGCCGTTTGCCGCCCGTCTGGCAGCGGAGCAGGCTGTCAAGGCGGCTCAGTCTATGGGCGTGCAGGAAGTGGATTTGATCGTCAAAGGCCCTGGGCCAGGACGCGAGTCTGCGATTCGCGCCGTCCAGGCGATGGGACTGAAAATCCGGTCGATTGCGGATGCAACGCCGGTGCCGCACAATGGTTGCCGGCCGCCAAAGAAACGACGTGTATAAACTGGAGGGAGGGTCACAGGTATGGCAAAATATCTTGGGCCGGTTTGCAAACTTTGCCGGCGTGAAGCCGAGAAATTGTTCCTGAAAGGGGAACGTTGCTATTCTCCGAAGTGCGCTTTCGAGCGACGGAGTTTTGCGCCCGGCCAGCATGGGCGTACGAGCGGACGGAGCGCCAGCCTGGTGCGCGCCTCCGATTACGCTAGACAGTTGCGCGCCAAGCAGAAGGCGCGCCGCATCTATGGCGTTCTGGAGCGCCAGTTTCGGCGATACTACAGCCACGCGCTGCGCGCGCGGGGAATCACCGGTCTGGTGCTATTGCAGATTCTGGAATCCAGGCTAGATAACGTGGTTTTTCGCCTGGGTTTTGCCTCCAGTCGCGCCCAGGCCCGGATGCTGGTCACACATGGGCACTTTACGGTGAATGGGCGCCGCACTGACGTGCCCTCGATGGTATTGAGGGCCGGCGATGTGGTGGCGGTGCGGCCGGGTTCGCGCGATACAGCTTACTTCAAAGACCTGCCGGCGATAGCGGAGAGTCGCGCTGTGCCCGCCTGGCTCGAACGAGACTTAAAGAATCTCTCCGGTCAGGTTCTCCGTCTTCCGGAGCGCGCCGAGATTGACGGAAACTTGAACGAGCAGTTAATCGTCGAGTACTACTCGCGGTAATCTCATCTTTGAAGCATGGTGCACTGTTCCGTGCGCCGGAGAGAGGGTAGTGTGGCTGTTACAAATATGGTCATGCCAAAAATTGAGCGCGAGGTCGAGGCGCGCAACTATGGAAAGTATGTCATTAGCCCGCTGGAACGCGGCTATGGCGTTACGCTAGGCAACGCCCTGCGGCGCGTCTTGCTCTCGTCTTTAGAAGGCGCAGCGGTTACCTCATTCCGAATTGCCGATGTATTACACGAGTTCAGCGATATTCCCGGCGTGCGCGAGGATGTTCTACAGTTCATGTTGCAGGTCAAACAATTGCGCTTGCGCTTGCACGGTGTAGATAGCGCGCACATGCAACTGGAAGTGCGTGGCGAGGGCGTGGTCACAGCCGCCGATATTATTGCTCCGCCGGAAGTGGAAATCATCAACCCCGACCTTTATCTCTTTACGGCGGACGGCGCGAAGACGCGCGTGGACATTGACTTCACGGTTGAACGCGGACGCGGGTATTCGCCCGCCAACGAGCGCAGCGGAAGACTGCCGATTGGAGAACTGCCGGTAGATGCCATTTTCAGCCCTGTGAAGCGCGTCAACTGGGATGTCCAGGCCGCGCGTGTGGGCCTGAGCACGAACTACGACAGACTCATCCTGGAAATCTGGACGGACGGTACAATTTCGCCGGAGCGCGCGTTGAGTAATGCGGCGCGTATTCTGATGGAGCATCTGCGTTATATTGCCAGTGTCAGTGAGGACATGGCGACCATTGTGCTGGAACAGGAAGCAGCAGCGCCGCGCTTGAGCAGTGAACAGGCGGAAACGCCGGTGGAAGCGCTGGATTTGTCGGTGCGTGTCTTCAACTCGCTCAAGCGCACTGGCATCACGACCGTTGGCGATGTGCTCGAGCTGTTGGCAAAGGGCGATCAGGCAGTGATGTCCATCCGTAACTTCGGCGAGAAGAGTTTGGAGGAGTTGCGGCGGAAAATGTACGAGAAAGGTTTCCTTAAGGATAACCCGGCTGCCTGAAGGAAGGCGGTATGCGCAGGCGAGCAAGGGTGTCCTTGAGCCTTCGGTGAACGTATCCAGTATTTTTCGGCGGCGGGTTGGGCCACGCCGGGCAAGGAGCACGAGAACATGCGTCATCGAGTTGCCGGTTATAAGTTAGGACGTTCCTCAGGCGCGCGTCTTGCCTTGAGACGCACGCTTATCCGACAGTTGTTCCTTCACGAGCGGATTCGCACGACGGAGGCAAAGGCAGCCGCAATTCGCGGCGAGGCGGAGCGGCTGATCACGATCGCTCGCCGCGTGCGCGAGGCGAGCGATACGGAAAAGGTCGCCGCGCGTCGCTTGGTCGCGGCGCGGTTGGGTGGTGCTCCAGAAGTCGTACGCAAGTTGTTCGATGAGATTGGCCCGCGCTTGGCCGCGCGCAATGGCGGATACACGCGAGTCTTGAAACTCGCTCCCCGTCTTGGCGATCGGGCCACAATGGTCTTGCTGGAACTCGTGGAGGAGTGAGCGTTTGGGTAAGGGGGCCGGGCAATCCACTGGGTGGATTTCCCGGCCGCCTGGTTGCCCTTTATGGCGCGTTACCGGATTGTTCTTGCCTACGACGGCAGCGATTTTCAGGGAAGCCAGCGCCAGGCTGCGCGCGGACGCCAGGGTGGGCGGACGGTGCAGGGCGAACTAGAAGCAGCGTTGCAGGCCCTCGGCTGGCGAGGAAAATCCGTTCTTCTAGCCGGGCGCACCGATCGCGGCGTACATGCCAGCGGTCAGGTGGCGGCGTTTGACCTGGACTGGCGACATGACGCGCGGACGCTGCAACGGGCGCTCAACGCGCTTTTGCCGTCGGATATGGCAGTTAGGCAAGTCATCGAGGCGCCGCCGGATTTTCATCCGCGCTTTTGGGCTGTTGCGCGACGTTACTGTTACCGTCTCTTCTGCGCCGAGACGCGTGACCCCCTGCGCGAACGGTACGCCTGGCGAGTTTGGCCGCCGGTTGGCGACCTGCGTCCGTTAGCAGTCTTGTGGCCTGGAACACATGACTTTGCCGCGTTTGGCAGCGCGCCGCGGCCGGGCGGCCATACACTGCGCACGGTTCGTGTTGCTCACTGGCGGCGGCAGGGCGATGGATGGACGTTCGAGATTGAGGCAGATGCGTTCCTCTATCGCATGGTGCGGCGGCTTGTGTACGTGCAGGTGGCAGCTGGACAGGGCAAGCTGACCGTGGAAGCCCTGGCCGACGCCTTGCAAAAACAAACATCTCTACCGGCTGGACTGGCTCCGCCGAATGGTCTGATGTTGGTGGCGGTCCGTTACAAGTAAGACACGAAGACACTTCGTGTGCAACTTGGAAAGTTCACTTGTCTTTTTGGAGAAACGATGGTGCACAAAACCTATTATCCGAAAGCCTCAGAACTTCAACCGCGATGGTTGCTGGTGGATGCTAGCGGTCAAACTCTGGGACGCCTGGCGACCAAAATTGCCACCTTGCTGCTGGGCAAACATAAGGCTTCCTTTACGCCCGGCGTCAAGGTTGGCGATTACGTGGTGGTTATCAATGCTGCGAGGGTAACCGTCACCGGCACGAAAACCAGCAACAAGTTGACCGAGAAGAAGTATTATCGCCACTCGGGTTATCCTGGCGGGTTAAAGGTGATTACATTGCGCGACCAATTGCGCGATCATCCTGACCGCGTGATTCGCCACGCGGTATGGGGCATGTTGCCACATAACCGCATGGGGCGTCACCTGCTCAAGCGGCTGAAGGTATATGGCGGAGCGGAGCATCCGCACAGCGCGCAGAATCCGCAGCCGGTATAGGGCAAGATGCTCCCCTTGCTTCGTGCAAGGAGATGACGCGATATTTTTGAGGAATTTGCGAACAGGAAGGATGCTATGTCGGTGCAATACTATGAGGGCGTTGGACGACGTAAAGAAAGCGTAGCGCGCGTACGCTTGATGAGCGGTACGGGCAAATTTGTTGTTAACGAGAAAGAAGCCTCCGCTTATTTCACTCGCCTTGGCGATCTAGATACGATTTTGTATGTCTTTCGGGCTGTCGGGCAGGAGCCGAGCGCCTATGATGTCTCTGTGGTGGTCAAGGGTGGTGGTGTAACCGGTCAGGCGGATTCGGTTCGCCTGGGGTTGGCGCGCGCTTTGCTCCAAGTGAATTCGGACTGGCGGTCGTTGTTACGGCAACACGGGTTGCTGACGCGCGATGCGCGCGAGAAGGAACGCAAGAAACCCGGTCTCAAGCGTGCGCGCAAGGCGCCCACGTACACCAAGCGGTGAGACCTGGTCAGAGTCCAGGATGCCGCGCGTGGCGCGTGAAATGCGAAGCGTACCACCATGGCCGAGATTACGCTGTTGGGACTGGGGCCGGGCGATGCGGCGAAATTGACCCGTGAGGCGTGGGAGGTTTTGCTTTCGGCCTCTGAAATCTGGCTCCGCACGGCCCAACATCCAACGGTATCCGCGTTCCCTTCCAGTTTAAGGGTCTTTTCCTTTGATGACCTTTACGAAGGGAGCGCGGATTTTGCTTCGGTATACGGCTGTATCGTGGAGCGCGTGATGGAGTTGGGACGGCGTCCCCAGGGGGTGATCTATGCAGTGCCGGGCGATCCCTTCATGGCCGAAGCGACGACGCTGGAAATCGCACGTCGGGCACGCGAGGCGGTCATGCCGTTGCGCATCGTCAACGGTGTTTCTTTCCTGGAGCCGCTCTGCGCCGCGTTGGGCCTTGACCCCTATCCACGTTGTGCTCTGGTGGATGCTCTAGAGCTGGCCGACTCGCGCGTTCCCTCTTTTCCGCCGGATATGCCGGCCATTGTGGCGCAGATATATTCGCGTCAGATTGCTGCCGAGGTCAAGATGACGCTCAACGCGGTTTATCCGGACGAGCACCCAGTGCGCTTGGTCCATGCAGCGGGCACGCCGCTGGAACGCGTGGAGAATTTATCTCTGTATGAGGTTGACCGCTCGGAGCAGATCGGCCTTTTGACGGCTTTGTATGTCCCTCCTTTGGGAGAAGGGACCTCGTTTGAGGCGTTTCAGGAGGTGATCGCGCGCCTGCGAGCGCCAGATGGTTGTCCCTGGGATCGCGAGCAGACGCACGCGAGTCTCCGTCCACATCTGTTGGAAGAAACCTATGAGGCGCTGGCAGCTCTGGATAGCGGGGATGCGGATAAGATGGCGGAGGAGTTCGGTGATGTACTCTTGCAGATCGTGCTTCACGCGCAAATCGCCAGTGAGGAGGGCGAGTTCGGCATGGCGGACGTGTTGCGGAAGGCGCGCGCGAAGATTATCCACCGTCACCCCCACGTGTTTGGTAATCTCCAGGTGGATGGCATGCTGGGAGTGTTGCAGAATTGGGAGCGGTTAAAAGACGCCGAACGTCGCGCCGACGATCGGTCTGAGAAAGGGGTGTTGGATGGCGTGCCGATCGCCCTGCCGGCGCTGGCGCAGGCACAGGAATATCAGGAGCGCGCCGCGCGCGTAGGCTTTGACTGGCCAACTGCGGAAGGGGTGCTGGAAAAGATCGTAGAGGAGATAGGGGAAATCAAGACGGCGAGCGATAGCGAGCGTCTGACAGCGGAACTGGGCGATCTGCTCTTCGCATTGGTCAATCTGGCGCGCTGGAAAAAGGTCGACGCTGAGTCGGCGTTGCGCGCGGCCAATCAACGTTTCCGTATCCGTTTTGCCTTCGTGGAGCAGAGCGCGCGCCAGCAAGGAAAACACCTACGGGACATGACGCTAGAAGAAATGGAAGCGCTCTGGCAGGAGGCCAAGCGGCGCACTCGCTAAAGGACTGTTGCCGCAGCTTGTGCTTTTTTGCTAGCCCATTTCTCCTGCCGGGGCGATGACTTCCCCCTCGCTCTTCAGCAACCCGGTGCCGGCTTCGGCGATGGCATCGCGTGCACCTGCATCCGCGCGCATCGCGTACATATATACCAGGCAAGGCCCCGGGTATCCGGCCTCGGCGAGTCGCTTCTGCCATCCTTCCGAGCGCAATGCGTTGCGCCCAGGCTTGGACGTCGCGCCGGCTTAGCCGGGCCTTGGCTTCGACGACGACGCACAATTGGCGGCCTTGCTGATCTGTGACAGGCAGTACGATGTCTACTTCACCGTTCCAGCGCAATTCAATAGCCTCCTGCAACAGGTGATATCCCTTGCGACGCAGAATTGCCTCTGCCACGCTGCCGACTTCTTCTTACCGCAGAACCGATAATGGCGGCTAGGCCGGCTACTTCACTCCGCGTCTTCTGCAACTCTAGGGCTAGCGACTCGACGCGTTGTTCGGTGCGCTTCTGGGCTTTGGCCAATTCTGCTACAATGGTTTTCAGGCGGTTTAGGCGTTCTTCGCTACGCCGCTGGGCTTCGGCCAATTCTGCCACGATGGTTTCCAGGCGGTTCAGGCGTTCTTCGCCGCGCCGCTGGGCTTCGACCAATTCTTGGATGGTCGCGGACAAGTTCGCATCAATTGCGATAAGGTAAGGATCTCTTCACTGAGCACCAGTTGGCGCGCCTCGGCCCGCCATTCCGGGTGTTCGTGGAGGAGCTTAATAAATTGGTGATAAGACGTTCTATCGAAAGTCATCCTACTCTCCAAGACTATTCTACCTTCTCGTTGGTAATTTGACAGCCGCTTGCCGCTATCTGAGCTCTTGGAACAGGAACATGAGACGGGACACAGGTGCTTCTCTACGCGGTGAGGCGGGTTTTTCGTTTGGTTAGTAACTGGGTGCTATGCTGACCGTATTATTCTGGCTCTCATTACCAATCGGTCCACGCCCCCAAAACGATACTTGTATTCTTCATTGCCGCGCATGAAGTCGAACTCTTGCCGCCCATTTTCGTTTGCCCATTTCAGTAAATGGGCAAGCAATACCCAACCTGGGGAAAGATCGTGAAAAGCCGGATCAAGGCCGGAGTTGTAAACCCAGATTCGGTTGGCGTAATCAAAGTTCAGGTAGGCAGCGGCCTTCCGTCCATCCACTTCTAGAAAAGCCAGTTGCAGCCATCCGCCGTGATAGGCGGCGCGCAAGATGAGGCGCATCTGTTCGCGCATGGCTTGGGTCAGGAAGGCGGCTTTGGCGGCGTTTTGTGCCATCAGGTTCAGGAAGGCTTCGCTTTCGGCTTCGAGTGTGGCCGAGTCGTGGACGATATACCAGCGGACGTTTTGTCCGCTTGCTAGAGCGCGACGCATTTTGCGACGAATCTCGTGACGCTGCTTTTTATCCAGGCTGGCAAGATAGGCGTCGAAATCGCCCGGCAACGGCACACGTGGCGCGTGGTTGGTCTTCTGAACCTCGAAGTGCCAGCCGCGTTTCTGTGCTTCCGCGCGTAACAGAGGAATAGTGGGTGAATTTTCAAGCAGGTTGTTCCAATCCAGGACGCGCCAGGGGGGGATCTCAGCAGCAGATGTGATCAGGAAATCGAGCAAGGCGGTCAGAAAGTCTGCACGCTCTGTTGGTCTTGAGAGAACATCCAGGTAGTCGGAGATAGCCGCGCTGCCGAGGAGGAACAACGCTTCCTCATTTTGTCCATTGCATGCCTGAAAGAGCGGGGCAACTCCAACCAGCCGTCCGTCCCGACGCGCCAACACGATGGCCAATTCGGCCTGCGGCCATTCTCCGCCGCCGCGCCCCTGCCACCAGGCGCGCAGGTATTCGTAACGCAAGAATGGCGTAACCGGTTCGCTTTCTGCAAGCAGCGCATTCCATTCTGCGGCCAGGGATGGCGAGGCGGGGAATTCGCGGTAGAGGGTCAGTTCCATAAACGCATATTCCCGTTAAGGTTGATGACAGGGTGAATTTTACCGTATAATGAAACCGTGTTCGCTTCCCTTGACTTGAATTGCTTTCCCTTTGCTCGCGTTCATGGACAGGAAACATTGGCTCTGCCTGGCCTGATGGCGCTGGCGCCACCACGAAGGGCGGCGCGTGGACGTGCGGATGAGACTCTTCTCATTTACCTGACGCTTTCCGGCAACGTCTCGGCCAATGAGTACACGCAATGGACAGCGCGCTTGGGACAATGCTTCTACCGCACGGGCGGCGCGTTGACCTCTGCCTTGCGCGCGGCGGTGGACGATCTCAACCGAATCTTGCTCGAGCGCAATCTGGCGGCCGCTGGGAAGAGCCGTCCGATCGTTGGTCGCCTGATGATGGCCGTGCTGCGCGACAAACAATTGATTCTGGCGCTCGTTGGGCCTGTTCATGCGTTCCATCTGGGACTGGAGGAGACAGGCCATGTTTATGGGGCGCAGACAGCCGGTCACGGTCTGGGGCTTTCTCAAAACGCTCCTCTTTCCTTCACACGCTTGGATTTGCAGGCCGGCGATTTGCTAGTCTTATGCGCTGTGCAGCCGGCGGGCTGGGAAGTGTTACTACGAGCAGAGACTTGTAGGACGACTCTAACGGTTTTGCGCCGTAAACTCCTTTCTTCTTCCACAGAGGATTTCCATGCTGTGCTTGTGCAGGCGCAGAACGGCCAAGGGCGAATTCACCTGTTACAACCTGGACAAGAAGCTGCCGTGCCTGCTGGGGACGAAGTGTCTGTGTCTGCTTCGAATCGTGGCACACCTGCTGTAGCAAGACCGCTGGAATCTCAGCCTTCCGCTACACCTCCTATGGTCGAATTGCCTTCGGCAGCGTTGCCGGAAAAATCCTCCCTTGCCTCTGCATCAACGGCCTCTTCCTCTGCTCTTCCTTCGGCGTCGCTGGAAAAAACGCCCTCCTCTGTCCGGCGACCGTCTGTTCCTAGCGGTCTGTTCGTCCGACCGCGCGCCGAGGTAGAGCTCTCTGAAGTTGTCCGCCGGCCGAGTCCGCGCGCGCGGGCAGTCTATCGCGGCGCGGCGCGCGCGGTCGGCGGCGGTCGCCGCTTAAGTGAGCGGTTGAAGACCGCGTTTTGCCATTTCCTCCCGCGTCTGCTCCCTGCGGTGGAAGGACAGGAGGCTTCGTTGCCCTCTTCCTTCTTGGCTTTTGTGGCGGTTGCCGTACCTGTCGTCATTGTAACTCTCGCGGCGGTCATCTATTTTCGGTATGGTACCCTTGTCCAGTATCAAGAAAACATGCAACTGGCCGTGACCACTTTACAGATCGGCGATCGGAGCGGCGACCCGACGGAGGCGCGGCGCCAATGGGAGCTGGCGTTGTACTATGTCGAGCAGGCGGAGCAAAGCCGCCAAACGCCCGATTCGGCGATGCTCCGTCAACAGGTGCAAACGCGCCTTGACGCGCTGGATAGCATTGTGCGTCTCGATTTCCGCGAAGCGCTTCGTGTCCGTCTTGACAAGTCGGTGCGGGTGACGCGAATGGCGGCAAGCGCGACCGATTTGTATCTGCTCAATGCTACGCGTGGGAATGTCCTGCGCGCCTTTCAAACCGAGAACGGCTATGAAATGGACCTCAGTTTCCAATGCGAGGCAGCCACATACGATGGCTATACGGTAGGCGTGTTGATCGATATCGTCGCTTTGCCGAAAATCAACGCCTACAATGCCTCGGTGCTGGCAATGGACGCCAATGGGACGTTGCTCTACTGTGCGCCAGGTCGTCCGCCGCGTGCATTGCCGTTGGCTGTTCCGGAACTTGGTTGGCGTGCCGTGACGGCGTTTACGCTGGATATGGATAACCGGAATCTGTATGTACTCGATGCTCCGGCCGGCGCCGTCTGGATTTATGGCGGTAGGTCGCTCGATTTTTCCTCCTTGCCGATTATGTTCTTCGGCGCACAGGTGCCGCGCGATATGGCGAAGGTCATTGATCTGGCTGTCAATGGCGATGATCTATATCTCCTTTTCCAGGATGGACATGTCACAGCCTGTACGCTCGGTCGGTTGGATGTGCAGCCCACACGTTGCCGCGATCCGATCATAATGGTGGATAATCGTCTGCAACGGAAATCCGGCCCAACCTTGAACGATGCCACCTTTACCGCCATGACCTTCGCCGCCCCGCCGGATCCATCCCTCTACTTTCTGGATCCGAACATGCAGGCGATTTACCGGTTTAGCCCTCGGGCGGAGGGGCTTTTCCTTCAGGGGCAATTTCGCGCCGAGGCGCGTTTTGTCGAAGAGTCATTCACCAGCCCGGCCAGCGCATTGGCGTTTAGCCCGGAACGCCGCCTATTCCTGTGCGTTGGGAATCAGGTGTACTATGCGACGGACGTGCCGTAGGAGAGGATAGGTCGGTATGAACAAGACGGTATCCGGCTTGTTTGTTGCGCTCGCGAGGCTTCTGCTCCGCCTGCTCGGGCGCGGGGACAAAACGAGTGTCGAGACGCCTATCGGCGTGCCGGCGGACAATTTCGGCGAACTGCCGCGCCCGATAACGAGCCGTGTCTTGCTGATTGTCTATGACCCCTTCGTAGATGCCCTTGGAGCGCGTCTTTCCGAATTCCTGCACTGGAACTCCGTTGATGATTTGGTCAATGGCTTTCTCGCGGATATTCGCTCGGTGAGCGGCGGGCTGGCCCGGTATGAAGTGGTGGAACGGCAGGACTTGAACGAGTTCCCGGCCAAAGTGGACGGATACCGCTACGATGCCGCCAGCTATCTGGGTGTGATTCAAGGTCGTCTACCGCCGCACGTTCCCGATGAGGCGGATTATCAACCCATCCTAACCGCCTTCAATATTTTGCCGCGCGTGGCTGCGCGCGAGATTGACGAAATCTGGCTGTTCGGCTTTCCCTATGCTGGTTTTTACGAGTCGGTGATGGCAGGAGCAGGCGCGTTCTGGTGTAACGCGCCGCCGCTGAGAGGAACGGCGTCTTGTAAGCGCCGCTTTGTGCTCATGGGCTTCAGTTACGAGCGCGGCGTAGGCGAGATGCTGGAATCCTTCGGCCATCGCGCCGAGGCGATTTTGACAAAGGCCTTTTCGCATACGCGAGGCGAGGATAATCTCTTCGAGCGATTTTGCCGTTATGATCGAATCGCCCCTGGCAAAGCCGAGGTGGGCAGCATCCATTTTGCGCCGAACAGCACACGAGCGTATGAGTGGGGCAATCCGCATCCAGTGCTCAGCACCTGCTATGATTGGTTCAACTTTCCTAACTTCACGGGCGATGTGCGCTTGGTGGAGGCGAGTGAGTGGGGCGGCGGGGATATTCGTCTCCACCATCTCTGGTGGCTCAAACATTTACCGAAAACAGCCGGCCGCACCCACGGTGTAGCGAACAACTGGTGGCAGTACGTTATGGATCCGAATCTGATAGGGGTGTGACCCTGCGGTTGTCGTGGGCCAAACGATGCTTGGCGAAAATGGCAGCCTCGTGCGCGACGCGCGCTTACCGTCTTACTTTGAGGCGCGCTTCCATGCAATGCGCCCTCGTGTTGGGCCGCTCCTTCGCAATTGGGTACGGAGGCGCCTTCCAGGCGTGCAACTAGTTCGTTGAGGAACGCTTATTCCTCTTTTTGCGCTTGGAAGGCCGCGATGCGCTTTTGGGCCAGAGTCAGATAACGAGGGTTGATTTCATAGCCAACAAAACGACGCTCGGCTTTCAATGCGGCAATGGCCGTGCTTCCACTGCCCATGAAGGGATCAAGAACCACCTCGCCTTTGTACGTGTACAGTTGGATGAGACGGTAAGGTAATTCGACCGGGAATGGCGCCGGATGCCCCACGCGTTTGGCCGATTCCGGATTCAATGTCCAGACGGACTTTGTCCATTCCATGAAGTCCGCGCGGGAAATGGTGCTTTCCTTGTCGGGTGCTTTCCTGCGCGTAAAGGTTCCCTTGGAGAAAACTAGGATGTACTCGTGTGTATCGCGCAGCACGGGGTTGGAAGCCGATTGCCAGCTGCCCCACGCCATCGAGACTCCTGCCCCGGCGCCCTTTTGCCAGATGATTTCTCCGCGCATCAGGAAGCCGATTTGTCGCATCAGGAGGGAAATATAATCAGAAAGCGGTACATATGGCTTGCGACCCACGTTGGCGACGTTGATACAAGCGCGTCCCCCGTACACCAACACCCGGTAGGTTTCAGTAAAGACCTTGCCAAGCAGGTCGAGGTACTCTTCCAGGGATAGATCCGCGTCGTATTCTTTGCGCACGTTGTAAGGTGGTGAAGTGACCATCAGGTGTACGCAATCATCGGGGAGCTCGTTCATCGCCGCGGCATTGCCGAGCAGGATCCGGTTTTCATATTGGGCGGGGAAAGGGGTGTCCGGCGTGGCCGACGCCGGAGAGGCGGGACGCAGCATGGCATATAGTCTCGATTCATAGTAGGCGGATGAATCGTGAGCAATGCGCGCAGTCGTACCAAAATGGCTGGTCTTCGAGCCTCTTTTCATGGCTTATTCCTAATTGCCGGGGCTATATTTGGAGCGGCGCGGGCGTTATACGTAGGGGACGGACGCGCCGCGCACTTTCCCGAGACAAGGCTTGTATCTCTGCCATGATGTTGCCCGTCATCACGCGGACGAACTCGCGATCTTCGCTGTTCCCCTCTAGAAAGATCGGTTTGCCTATGGTGATGGCATAAGGCCCAAAAAGATACCAGTACCCCACGCTGGGAATGCCGCCAACGCGCGAGGCAACGCGATAATTCCACGCACGATGTAAATAGATTCCAACCGGCACGATCGGAGTGCCGGTCATGAGCGCCAGGCGCACTGCACCGGTGCGCGGTGGGTGGAAACCGCCTGCCTGTGGACTGATGGCGCCCTCGATAAAAATCCCGACTGAACGCCCCATCTGTAACGCTCGACAGGCGTGCACCAATGCCACATGCCCTTGCTCTGCGGGCACAGGGATTTGTTCGATTTTCTGCAAATACCATCCTAGAAGAGGGACCTGAAAGGCTTTATCTGTGATGAGGACACTCAGCGGTTGGGAGGAGACAAGGTGTATCAGGAAAGGGTCGGTGGCGCTAGGATGGTTGGCGACGAAAATCTTTGGTCCTTGGGGTAAGTCGGGCTGTTTACGGATATGTATGTTGAGCAAAAGGCCGGCGTAGAGGCGGATGAAAGACCGCCCGAGGAAGTAATAGAGGTTCAAAGCCACGGGAACTCCAAAAAGTTAGGTCTTTGGTTCTTATGGCGGGGGCAATTGATACAGCGCATAGGAACCAATGCTTTGTACAAAAGACAACTCGGCCAGCACCTGATTCAGAACCTGCCAATCTGGCTCTGTCAGGCGCTCGTCGTCTTGATAGACGAATTCCATTCCCTTGCGGTTGATAAGGAGATGCGTATAGCCTCGACTTTGCCAGGATTGCAGGATGCGTTCGGCGGTTCGATATTGATGGAGATCGTCGTACCAGCGGTCTATCACCTCATCTGGGTCGCATATTGGCCAGCAAAGCAGACCACGAGTTTCCCATAACATCAGCGCAGACGAGCCGGCAGGTAAGTTTTGAACGGTTTGCATGGCTTGGGGATAATCGCCTAATGTGCGTTGCAAGTAGGCATTGCGATCGATGTGGCCCGCGAGGAAATCGAGTGTTCCCTTTGCAACTGTCTCTCGCCCTATTTCCAGCGCGGTCAAAGACAGGGATAGGACGACCGCAGCGCCGACGATACGATGGAAACGGATTTGTCGGCTGTGGAAGGCGGCGATGTTCTCGAAACCCACCGCGCCCATGACGGCCCAGGCTGGGAAAAAGGCTATGTAGAGTCGTGTCTGTGTGAGTAGGTATCCGAAGCGGCTGGCGACAGCCCATATCATGAACCCTATCACAGTCATTCCGGTAGCCAGTCCAAGCGCGATTCGACCGCGTTCTTCGCGCGTTCGCCATTTCGACAACGCGAATGGGCTGAGTCCGAGCAGGAGCGGACCAATCGAGGCAGACGGCCCCACGCCATGCTCCACGCCCATCACAGTCGCCTGCCAGGGGAGCGTCAGCATTTCCAGCCATCCGCCCCAAGGAGTGGGATAAGAGGGGTAGTACTCGAGGCGATAGCGGCTCATATCTGCCGTGGGAAACAGCAGAGGATAGAAGGGATTCCCCGTTGCGATGCTGTTCCTTAGCCACCAGGGAAGATTGAAGACTCCTATCATGAGTGCAAATAGGATAACATTCCCGATGACTGCTCTGGCTTTTGTTTTAGTCGGGACAGTGCGCATCGAGATAAAAAACAGCCCCATCAAGGCAAGGATACCGTTCGTGTATTTCGTGCCGAGCGCGATACCTGCAACGGCGCCGGCAAGGAGAAGGTAGCGCCGATGGGATGTCGACCACCATAATTCCATGCTGACCAGGAAACTCAGGCCATAGAGCATACAGGTCCACTCGATGTAACCGGAGTGGAGTGCTCTGACAAGGCTGGGGCCGGCCAAGAGCGTTGCGATGGCTACCCAGCCGGCGCGTTCACCATACCGACTGGCCATGTACTGCTGGAGACCCAAGAGTACCAGGAGGCCTATCGCCCATTCCAGCAACGTAGCGGTTTCCTCCCCACCTAGCCCTGCTGCTAGTGTGTAAAGCATTTCCGTCGTTTGAGGCATTCCCCAAAACATGAGCTCGGGAATATAGCGGATTCGTCCTGCAAGCAGATACGCGCGAGGCAAGGTTAAATGATAGGTCAGTGTATCAAAGGCAGTGGGGGGGGCAAGAGCCACAGGCAGAGTACAACACAGGATAAGAGCAAGGAGAATGGCCGACCATTTTCCCAGGCGCCCCTTGGCGCGCAGGGCGGTTTTGCTCCCTGTTACAAGTGTTTTTAACCAGCGTATCAGATCGAGGCGTAGCCAGACTGTCAACAGGAGCGCAAGCATCCATAGTGGCCAGCGCACTCCCAGGGCGATTCCAATCAACAGAGTGATCAGCCCAAGCCCTCCTATCCCCAGGCTCAACTGAAGGAGTGCTTGCACGAGGGCCGGTAGAGAGGCATCTGGAAAGGGGAAGAAACGTTTACCGAGACCACCGCTTAACGCAAGAATCCAGACGACGAGCAAGAAGCGCCAAAGCGTTGCCCCGGCCTGTGAGAGGAGAGCAATATCGAAAGGTTTATGGGTTGTCGCATAGGCCGCCATCACGAACAGCAGCCATGCTATAGCCAGAAGCCCCAGGAGCAGGCAATTCTTTTTTGTCTCCATGCGATGTTCCGCTATGCTTCCACATTCTGTCGTTTGGGCGCGACCAATCCGCCATGGCGAGGGCGGCGAGGCATGGTTAAGTCTACCACACCCTAACCGGTTTTTGCTCTTACCTTGCGTTTCCCGTGATGCGATGCCCTCCTATCGAGACCTCGCCGACAGGGCGGTTTTCCTGGGTTCTCTGTGGCCCTGTCTGGCGAAGACTGTTGGTATAATCTAGCCTTCAAGGATTACCAGAGAGTGCGCTCTGAATTATGGAGGCGTCGTGATCCGAGCGTTGATTTTTGACTTCGATGGGCTTATCATGGATACCGAGTCGGCCGAGGTGGAGGCCTGGAAGACGATCTATGCCGAATATGGACAGGAGTTTCCTCTTGAGGATTGGGTGCGCAAGGTTGTAGGTTCTACAACAGATGGCCTCGATCCGGTGCTTCATCTGGCGCAGTTGACCGGCCGTTCCCTGGATCGACTTGCCCTGCACGAACGCGCGCGAACAGACCGTCTTGCCAGACAGGCCGCCCTAACGGCCATGCCGGGCGTCGTATCCATCCTTCAACAAGCGAAACGATTGGGGTTGCGCTTGGCTATTGCCTCTAGCTCGCCCCGTGCCTGGGTGGAAGGCTACCTTCGCCAGTTAGGGTTATGGATGGAGTTCGATAGCATTCTTTGCCGCGAGGATGTCACGTATGTCAAACCGGCTCCCGACTTGTTCTTGGTCGTTTTGCGGCGCCTGGCTCTTACCCCTTCGCAAGCCCTGGTCTTCGAGGATTCGCCAAATGGCATCCTGGCCGCGAAGCGGGCTGGCTTACGTGTGGTCGCCGTGCCGAATCCCGTGACCGAACGAGGCGATTTTCGGGATGCCGATTTAATGCTACGCTCGCTGGCCGACTTGCCGCTGAGAGAGATTCTACGGCGTGTCGGGGCTTCGCCCACACAGACAATGTCCATTGACCGGCAGGAGAATCTCGCTTAAAATCGTAACGAGTGATGAGGCTCGCTCACGAGAAGAAACTGCCATGTATTGGCTGATAGCCTCTGCCTGGGTTCATGGCAGAGGCTTTTTCTCTACTCATGCTTCGCCAGAATGGGCTTGCACGAGAGTACAGGGAACGGCATGTCGGGTGCGCTTTATCATAAACTGCTGGAGGCCTGCCAAGAACAGGGTTGTCCGCTTTGCGTCATTGAGCAGCAGACGGTGCGACGTTACTTGGATAACCTGTTCTATGAAAATGTCAACAGTCCTGCGCTGCGACGACTCTTGCGAAATAGTCGGGGGTTTTGCCGTGAACATGCCTGGCTTGTCGTCAATGAGCGTCTGGGCGATGCACTCGGGATTGCGATTGTTTATCGTGACATTCTGGAGTCTTTATTACAAGATAGGATCGCCCGCTCACGGCGGGCGAAGGTGGGCCGGTTACTGGCGAAGCCGTTGACCTCGGAAAGGAGCGAGTCTCAGGCAAAAGCCGAGGCAGTCTCTTCCAGGCCGTGTCCGGCGTGCAAGCAGCGCGATGAGATCGGCCATTCGATGCTTGCGGTCCTCGTCAAATTCCTGACGGACGAGGGAATACAAGCAACCTTGCGGCAATCGGATGGCCTGTGTCTGCGACATTTTTCGTTGGCGTTCGACCAGGCGGAAGGTCATGAGATAGCTCGCGCAGTGCTGCTAGAAATTCAACGGGAGAAAATGGCAGCGCTTTGCGCTGAACTGAGCGAGTTCATTCGCAAGAACGACTATCGCTATTTCGGCGAGGGCTTTGGCGCGGAGGGCGACTCGTGGAAACGAGCACTGGCATTGGTCGTTGGGAACAACCCCTGGCGAGCAGACGAATAGACTCGAACTATGAACCAAGACGTTACTCCGCCATCTTCCTCCAGAAATAGAGAATCCGCATTATACTTAGCAAACGATTGCCCGACCAATTCATCCGATCCCTTTTTATGGAGATTTACCATGGATACCACAATTGAAACGATTTCCGCTCTTGAAATTCTCGATTCGCGCGGCAATCCAACCGTGGAGGTGGAAGTAGTGTTGGCCGACGGCTCCTGGGGACGCGCGGCCGTTCCTTCCGGCGCCTCGACAGGCATCCACGAGGCGCTTGAACGGCGCGATGGCGATAAGGGGCGCTATAGCGGTAAGGGCGTCCTCAAGGCTGTGGAGGCGGTCAACGGGCCGATTGCCGAAGCGCTGGTCGGTTTCGACGCGATCGAGCAGAAGGCCATTGATGAGACCATGCTTGAACTCGATGGCACGCCGAATAAGTCGAATCTGGGCGCGAACGCTATTCTAGGCGTCAGTCTTGCGGTCGCCAAGGCGGCGGCCGGGGCGCTTGGGCTACCCCTCTATCGTTACATTGGGGGTGTCTATGCTCATGTGTTGCCTGTCCCCATGATGAATATCCTCAACGGCGGCGCACATACCGGCTGGCAATCCACCGACGCGCAGGAGTTCATGATTATGCCCCTCGGCGCCCCTTCGTTTGCGGAAGGCCTGCGTTGGGGCTCGGAGATTTATCAGGCCCTCAAAGCCGTGCTGAAGGCAAAAGGCTACACTACGCTGGTTGGTGATGAGGGCGGCTATGCCCCGGCGCTCAAGGCCAATAGCGAGGCGGTTGAGGTCATCTTGGAGGCGATCGAAAAGGCCGGTTTCAAGGTCGGGCGCGGCGAACAAATCGCTATCGCCCTTGACCCGGCGGCTTCTGAACTCTATGACGAGGGGAGCAAAACCTACAACCTGCGCAAGGAAGGCAAGAAGTTGACCGGCGAACAGATGGTTGCTTTCTGGAAGTCGTGGGTGGATCAATATCCGATCGTCTCGCTGGAGGATGGTCTGGCGCAGGACGACTGGGAATCGTGGAAATTACTGACGGCTGAATTGGGCGAGCGGATCCAGATCGTGGGCGATGACCTGTTGGTGACCAATCCGCAGCGTGTGCGACGCGCCATTCAAGAAAAAGCGGCCAATGCGCTCTTAGTTAAATTAAACCAAATCGGTACGCTGACCGAGACCATCGAGGCGGTCGAAGCCTGTCATCGCGCCGGCTGGCGGGCGGTCACCTCACATCGCTCCGGCGAGACGGAAGATAGCACCATTGCCGATCTGGCGGTGGCGCTCAACATGGGCCAAATCAAGACGGGCGCGCCGGCCCGTTCAGACCGGGTCGCCAAGTATAACCAATTGCTGCGCATCGAGGCCGAACTGGGCAATACGGCTCGATATGCCGGCTGGAGCGCCCTGGCACGCTGACACTTCTCGTGGGACGGAAAACTCCCGGAAGCGAAAGGCTTTCGGGAGTTTGTGTTGTTTCCTAAACAACAAGTAGTTCTTTTTGTGACTTATTGGCTCGTCTCGCCCACCTCCCAGCGGACGAAGCGGCGGATGACGATGTTCTCGCCTAGGCTGGCGATATGCTGATGCAATAGTTGCTCGACCGTGATGGTCTCATCGCGCACATACGGTTGCCGCAGCAAGACGACTTCATCTTTATACTTTTCCAGCCGTCCCTGCGCGATTTTCTCCCACATGGCTTCCGGCTTTCCTTCCTCGCGCGCGCGCGCCTTGCCGATTTCCATTTCGCGGTCGATCACCTCGGCCGGGATGTCTTCCTCGCTCACGTAGAGGGGGGCGTTGGCGGCGATTTGCAGGGCGATCTCGTGGGCGAAGGCGCGAAATGGCTCGGAGCGAGCGACGAAATCGGTCTCACAATTGATTTCGACCATCACGCCGACGCGCCCGTTCCCGTGCGAATAGAGTTCCAGCATGCCGTTGGATGCCTGGCGGTCCGCGCGTTTGGCCGCGGTGGCCATCCCTTTCTCGCGCAGCCATTCGACGGCTTTTTGGAAATCGCCGTTCGTTTCTAAAAGTGCTTTGCGGCAATCCAGGATGCCGGCGTTTGTCTGTGCGCGCAGTTCCTTAATCATCTCTGTTGTGATTTCCATGGTTCACCTCAATGCGATGGGATTCGGACGCGCCGGCCCTACGCCTCGGCTTCTACGTCCTCTTCTACTCCTATATCCTTCTCTTCTCTTTCTTCCTTACGAGGAGGGGGAGCAAGTTTAGCTAGCGTGGCCTCGCCCAACAACTCTTCATCTTCCAGTTCTTCCTCGAGTTCGAGGGCGATGGGGCTCGCGCGCCGAGCAGCCATCACATCGGCAGTCGGGGCCTCCGCGGCGCCTTCGCCTTCCTCCTTCCGCAACGCTTTCCCTTCCAACACAGCGTCGGCAATTCTCGCGACCAGGAGCTTGATGGCGCGAATCGCGTCGTCATTGGACGGGATGACGTAATCCACGCCGGATGGATCGCAGTTCGTGTCCACAAGCGCCACTACCGGAATGCCAAGCAGGTTTGCCTCATGCACGGCGGCCTCCTCGCGTCCAACATCCACCACGAAGAGCAAATCGGGCAGACGCGTCATCTGGCGAATGCCCTCCAGGCGAATGCGAAGGCGGTCCAATTCACGCTGGAGCAGCAGCCCCTCCTTCTTCGTCAGGCGGTTGACCTCGCCAGTGGCGAACATCTTCTCCAGGCGCTCCATCTGCTGGATGCGGTTATAGAACGTAATCCAGTTGGTAAGCATTCCACCTAACCAACGTTCGGTAACATAGGGCATGCCGCAGCGGATAGCCTCGTCGCGTACGGTGTCCTGCGCCTGACGCTTGGTGCCGACGAACAACACCACGCCCCCCTTGGCGACCGTATCCCGCACAACATTATAGGCTGTATTCAGCGCCTTGACCGTCTGTTGCAGGTCAATGATATGGACGCCGTTGCGCTCGGTGAAAATATATGGCTTCATCGCCGGATGCCATTTGTTCGTGCGATGGCCGAAGTGGACGCCGCTTTCCAACAGCGTTTTCATAGAAACGATTGCCATGTTGACTCCTTCTTTGTCGCCCTCCAGCATCGCGGGCAAAGCCGGATGTGGGACGACGTGAGTTTAGCGGGCTTCTTTCTCCCGCTCAGGGACGCTTCTTGCCCGTCCCAGGCAAGATGTGCTCCCCTGCTGGGGAGTAGGATAAGTATACCACAAAATTCGAGGCGTAGCTTGTGGTGAAGCGCGCGGCAGGGCTACACGTAGTCCTTTCCGCGCGGCCGGTCTTCTAATTTCCTTTTGAAGTGATAGAGGTCAGAAAGGCTTCTTGTTGCGCGGTAGGACAGCCTTTCGCGGCTGTCGCAGGCGGAGTGCCAGCGGGCAAGCTGCTGACCGAACCTGGCGCGCCTCTCGACAACAACAACAACAAAAGAGCGTATTCTGGCTCGCGCGCAGAAGGAGAAGGTAGACCGCGCAGGAGGGCAAACGATGGATATGCACGAGGAGGGTAAGAAAAAAGGACTCGGCCTCCCTCTTTGGCAAGTCGGCTTGTTGGCGGCTGCTTTTCTAGCAGGGTTGAGCGTGAGCCGCTTGATTCTTGCAGCGCAGGCGTTGGCGAACTGCCCGGTGCCGAATTTCTGTTCGAGTTTTGGTTGTCCTTGTGGCTGGGCGGGGCTGTACTGTGCGGGGAGTTGTGGTCTGTTGCAAGCCGTGTCCGACGTCCACGCCCCGGCCGACGGCCACGAGTTTGTCGAAGCCGCCCACAGCCACGCGCACGCCCACGTCGAAGCCGCCGACCCCTACCTGGACGTGCACCCCTCCTCGCGGAGGATAAGTATAACCTGCAAAGCAACATACTGCATGAATTTGGCCATTGGATTGCGCTGGAGGATATTCGGAGTATAGGTTTTAAGGTGATCATGTGGTATCACTTACCGCCGGGGGAAGAAAGAACCGCCCTCACTGGGCCGGATATTGAGGGTCTTGTTATGGAAGTATCCGTGAAATACTCTGGACGAGTTCGGTTGTTTGGCGGGAGGTGGCGCCTATGCAGAAGAAATCTCTTGAAATCTTGGTTGCGCTTGCTTGGGTGATCGGTTGTCTGGGCAGCGGCTGCGGCATAGGCAAGGTAGCCGCGTTGCCGACTGGGGAGGTGGGGGCGCGCCGACGAATATGCCCGTTCCTCCAGCGGTGTTCGTATCGCTTATGGATATGGATTTGAACGATCTCATTGGCGTAGCGGAGTTAATCGTACTTGGCCAGGTAGAGGTTGTGTATCCGAGCCGCTGGAATACCCCTGACGGGAAGCTGCCGGAGGGCATGACCATCTATACGCTCTCACCGGATGTACTTCCCTTGTTCACGGATGTGGAGTTTCGCATCGGGCAGACGCTGAAAGGGGATGCGGGCGGGAAGGAGAGAGTGCGCGTGCGCACCATCGGCGGCGAGTATGAGGGAATGCCGTTCCGGTATCAGAACTTGCCCTTGCTCGATTTGGGGCAGAAATATCTGTTGTTTTTGGAGAGATATCCTGAGCGCCCTACTGCCCCTATTGATCCAGACCATTATGTGATTACGGATGCGTTTGCGATTGCCGATGGCCAGGCGATCGCGATGAAACATGGCGGCTACGATGTTCCCCTGGAGGCGATTCCGTTCTTGTTGCGGATGCCGCAGGGCAATCCCTTTCTTGTTGGGAGGCGGGTGTCTCTGGCGGAGGCGCAGGCGGAGTTCGGTTGGGAGGTTCCTTTGCCGCAGGGGAGGGAGGTCCGCGAGGTCTGGGTTGCGCGTGAGGCTTGCTGCACGCACGCTGTGGCCGTCTGGTTTGACGATGGGTTGTGGTTGGTAATGCGAAATCGGGTAGAAGACCGTCTGGACGTGGAGGAGCTGCTTGAGCGTGCGCCGGAAATGGCCATGGTGGAGGTCAAAGGCTATCCCGGAGGTGGGGGTTGTCCGGGCGTTATCGAGAAGGACGGGCGGCAGTTTTCTCATCTGGGAAATGTGACGGTGGTGTTGAAGGATTGCCTCACACTTGCTTTGTACTCTGACAGCTTATCGCTTGGGGCCTTGCTGGAAATTGCGGAGATGATACCTTTACCTGCGCCGGCAGATGATGCGCTCTACATCAGGTTTGACCCGTTAAAGTTGCTTGATCTGCTGAAGGCCGGCGTGGAGGCCCGTGCTGCTGGTCAAATTGACCGCGACATTGCTGCCGAGCTGCAAGGCGAACTGGACAGCGTCCTTGACAGCCTGAACGAGTGGGATGTGGCGGCGGCGATCGACAAGCTTAACACCTTCATCAACGAAGTCTCAACGCAGCGCGGCCAGAAGATTGCAGGAGAAGCCGCTTCTGGTCTCATCTCTCAGGCGTACAACATTATTGATGTTCTTCGCGTTGTTAGGCCAACAGCAACGCCGGATGCCACGCTGACTCTCGAAGAACCTCCTGCCGAGACGCCCGCTCTTACCCATAGCGCACCCTGAAGAGAAGTGAGGGTGCCAGAAGGCGGAACCGGGGGAGTCCTTTCTTCATCAATCATAGCCGAATTTGGGCAGGATTGCAGGATTTCCGGCTGTTTTGGGGACAGTGCAGGGAGCATTGTCCCCAGAATCGTCTATCTTTGTTGTTAGGAAGGGGCTAGCCGCGGCAATCCTGGGGATTGCCAAGCAACGCGCTGCCGGTTCTCTCTGTGCGGTCGATCTCCTGATGTTGTCTGAAGTGTGCCGGGCAGCGGGCCTGCCTCGCCGTGCTATAGCCTTTCGAGGCTGCCGTAGAAGAAGCGCCGATGGCGCAAGGCTTGTCCCAACTGCCTCGTGGGCCGTGAAACCGATCTGGCTGGTATAATTCCCTTTTGCCCTGCGCAAAGGCAAATCGAACAATTGTGCTATAATTCAAGTGAGGTGAGCATGTCTTCGGTGATACGGGTGGTGGGCGCGCGGGAACACAATCTCAAGGGCATTACCGTGGAGATTCCGCGCGGCAAGTTCGTGGTCATTACTGGCCTTTCCGGCTCGGGCAAGTCCTCGCTGGCCTTCGATACCATCTTCGCTGAGGGGCAGCGGCGTTATGTCGAATCGCTTTCGGCCTACGCGCGTCAGTTCCTCGGGCAGATGCAAAAGCCAGACGTGGATTACATCGAGGGCCTCTCCCCCGCGGTTTCGATTGACCAGAAAGGCGTTTCCCATAACCCGCGCTCCACGGTTGGCACGGTGACCGAAATTTACGATTACCTGCGTCTGCTGTTTGCGCGCGTGGGGGTGCCGCATTGCCCGGTCTGCGGGCGCGAGGTAGTGAAGCAATCGGCGCAAGAGATCGTGGACGCCATCGAATCCCTGCCGGATGGAACGCGTATCTTGATTTTGGCGCCGATCGTACGCGGGCGCAAAGGTACCTACCAGGCCGTCTTCGAGGAGATTCGCAAAGCCGGCTTCGTCCGCGCTCGCGTAGACGGCGTGGTCTATTCGCTGGACGATGAAATCAGCCTCGACCGCTACAAAATCCACACGATTGAGGCTGTCGTGGACCGTCTGATCATTCAACACGGCGGTAGCCAGGAGGAGCGCCAGGCCGCCCGCACGCGCCTGACCGATTCGGTCGAAACCGCGCTGAAGTTCGGTGACGGGTATCTCACAGTGGCAAAAATCGGGGAGAAAACGTCAGACGTGGAGGGGCAATCATCGGGCCAACCCCCCTCTGACTTACAATTTTCTGAGCACCTTGCCTGCCCGGAACATGGTGTCAGCATCCCGGAAATTGAGCCGCGCACGTTTTCCTTCAACACCCCGCACGGCGCCTGTCCGGAGTGTCAGGGATTGGGCAGCCGGCTGGAGATTGATCCGGATCGCGTCGTAGATCCGGAAAAATCACTGGCCGAGGGCGCCTTAATTGCCATGGAATGGAACAATTTGCGCGAGGACAGCGGTTATTACTGGCAGTTGTTGGAGGCGGTGGCGCAACATTTTCATATTGACATGGATAAGCCGTTCTGCGAGTTGCCGCCGGAGAAGCAGCGCCTGATTCTCTATGGAACGCAAGGCGAGCGCGTTCGTGTCCACTATCAGAGTCGTGATGGTCGTCAGGCGACCTTCGAGACCCCCTTCGAGGGCGTTATTGGCAATCTGGAGCGGCGTTATCGCGAGACCGGTTCCGATTACATCCGCGAGAAAATTTCGGAATATATGAGCGACCGTCCCTGCCCGGCCTGTCAGGGGAAGCGCTTGCGCCCGGAGGCCCTGGCGGTCACCGTAGCTGGCGTGAACATCATGGAAGTGACCGATTGGCCGGTGCGGCGCGTGCTTGCATGGGTGGAATGCCTTGCCGGTCCACAGACGCCGCTCACGGCGCGACAGCAAGCGATAGCAGAGCGTATCCTCAAGGAAATCAAATCGCGGCTGGGTTTCCTGGTCAACGTTGGCTTGGATTATTTGACGCTCAGCCGCTCCTCGGCCTCCCTTTCCGGCGGCGAGGCGCAACGCATCCGTCTAGCCGCGCAGGTCGGTTCGGGTCTGGTGGGTGTGCTCTACGTCTTGGACGAGCCGTCCATTGGCCTCCACGCGCGCGATAACGCCCGTCTGCTCCATACGTTGAAAGGGCTGCGCGATTTAGGCAACACTGTCCTGGTAGTTGAGCACGATGCGGAGACCGTCCGCGCCGCCGATTGGGTCATTGACCTTGGGCCAGGCGCCGGCGAACATGGCGGCAGAGTCATTGTGGCGGGCACGGTCGAGGACGTTCTTTCTCATCCGGATTCCTTGACCGGCGCGTACCTTTCAGGTCGGCGGCAAATCCCGATGCCAACAGCGCGCCGCGCCGGCAACGGCAAATATTTGACCATCATCGGAGCGCGAGCGAATAACCTAAAAAACCTGACGGTCGAGATCCCGCTGGGGAAACTAATCTGCATTACGGGGGTCAGCGGTTCGGGGAAATCCTCGCTGATGATCGATGTGCTGTACAACGCTCTAGCGGCTCGTTTGCACGGCGCGCACACGCGCCCCGGCGATCATGACCGAATCGAGGGGATTCAACATCTTGATAAAGTCATCAATATTGACCAATCGCCCATCGGACGCACGCCGCGCTCCAACCCCGCGACCTACACCGGCCTCTTCGATGAAGTGCGTAAATTGTTCGCAGGCTTGCCGGAGAGCAAAGTGCGCGGCTACAGACCGGGGCGTTTCTCCTTCAACGTTCATGGCGGACGTTGCGAGGCCTGCCAAGGGCAAGGGGAACTGCGAATCGAGATGCAATTCCTGCCCGATGTGTATGTGCCTTGCGATGTCTGTCATGGCAAACGGTTTAATCGCGAGACGTTGCAGGTGCGCTTCAAAGGATACAACATCGCCGATATACTGGATATGACCGTGGCCCAGGCTTTAGGGGAATTTTCGGCTTTTCCGCAAATGGGGAACAAGTTGCGTTTACTACAAGAGGTCGGTCTGGGGTATATTAAGATTGGACAGCCGGCGACCACGCTTTCGGGCGGGGAGGCGCAGCGAGTCAAACTCTCGAAGGAATTGGCGCGGCGCGCGACCGGGCGCACGCTCTACGTCCTCGATGAGCCGTCCGTTGGCTTGCACGCGGCCGATGTGCACAACCTCATCAAGGTCCTGCAACGTCTGGTAGATGCCGGCAACACGGTCTTGATTATTGAGCACAATATGGATATTATCAAAGTGGCCGACTGGGTGATTGACCTGGGGCCGGAAGGAGGAGAGGAAGGGGGGGAGATTGTCGCGGAGGGGACACCGGAAGAAATTGCTGCCCATCCTCGTTCGTATACCGGCCAGGCCTTGCGAGCCTATTTGGGCCTTGGAATAAGGGATGGATGGGAACCTTCCTTGCCCTCCCAGCGTCTTGAGCGCGAATGTTGATTTCGTCTTGTCCAGAGGAGAGTTCTTAATGAAAAAGACCTTTCTCATTGTCTTGCTTGGATTATTGCTTGCGGCCTGCGCGTCGAAGGCGATGGCGCCGCTTCCAGAGCAAAGAGCCCCTGACGTAGTGGGGCAAGAGGCTCTGTCTATGCCGTTGGCTACTGCCGGGCCGCCCAAATCCGCTGCCGCGCCGGGGATGGTTGCCGACACTGGCGCACTGGAAACTCGTATGGTCATCAAGAACGCCAATCTTCGTCTGGTGGTGACCGACGTGCAGGTGAAAATGAACGCCATCGCGCAAATGGCGGAGCGCGAGGGTGGCTTCGTGCTTTCGACCAATCGCTACCAATCCTCCACAGCCAGCGGCGTGACTGTTCCGGAAGCAACCATCTCGATTCGCGTGCCCTCGAATCGTTTTGACGCGGCCATTGCCGAAATCGAGGCTGACGCGTTAGATGTGTTGCAAGACGACCGTTCCGGTCAAGATGTCACGGCGCAGTATGTGGACTTACAGGCGCGCCTCAAGGCGCGTCAGGCGGCGGCCGCGCGGTTGGAGCAACTCCTGCAACAGGCGAGCAATACCGAGGCGGTGCTAGAAATCTTCCGTGAACTGGAATCCATCAACGCCGAAATCGAATCGCTCAAAGGGCAGATCAGGTACTATGAAGAGGCCTCCTCGTACTCGCTGATCAATGTAACTTTGATTTCCGAGGAGAAAGTCCAGCCGATCAAAGTTGGTCGCTGGCAGCCGCGGGGTACGGCGAATCGGGCGATTCAAGCGCTCATCAACTTCCTGCAAGGTTTCGTGAACTTCCTTATCTGGCTGGTGTTGTTCGTTGTACCGATGTTGCTGGTTGTCTTTGGCCCGCCGGCGCTAATTGCCTGGGGCATCATAGCAGTCGTCCGTCGTCGCAAGGCCGAAAAGAAGAAGGCAACAGAGTAACTTGCCGAAATAGCAACCCTGTTGTTTGCAAAGCCCGTCTGCACGAGGCGGGCTTCTCTTTTCTTGCGACCAGGGGGGCTTTGTGTACTTCACGCGGATTCCCCCGCAACTTTCTGGGACGAGTGGTGTTTTTTGCCATGAGGAACAGACTTTGTGAATTCTGCAACAAAGAAGACTCCCATGGAACTTCCCTCTTTTGACACCTTGCGAGCAATAGCACAACAGGAGGGCGATGAAGCCCGCATTGCCGCGCAACACGCCAAAGGCAAGAAAACCGCCCGTGCGCGGCTGGAATTATTGCTTGACCCCGGCTCTTTCCACGAAATTGGAATGTATGTGACCCACCGGGCGACGGGGTTTGGCATGGAGCAGTCGCGTCCCTGGGGCGATGGCGTGGTAACCGGCTGGGGCAAGATTGACGGCCGCGTGGTATACGTCTTTGCCCAGAACTTCACGGTCATGGGCGGTTCGGTGGGCGAAGCCCACGCGCGGAAAATCGCCCATGTCCTCGATTTGGCCTACCAAAACGGCGCGCCGGTGATCGGATTGAACGATTCGGGCGGCGCGCGCATTCAGGAAGGCGTAGATTCGCTGGCGGGGTACGGCGAGATTTTCCTGCGCAATGTGCGCGCCAGCGGCGTCATCCCACAGATTACCGTCATCCTCGGTCCCTGCGCCGGCGGCGCCGTCTATTCGCCGGCCATTTGCGATTTTATCGTGATGGTGGAGAAGACGGCGCACATGTTCATCACCGGGCCGGATGTGGTCCGCGCCGTGATGCACCAGGAGGTCACGCCGGAGGAACTTGGCGGGGCGCAGGTACACCGCACACGCAGCGGCGTGGCGCATTTCACCGCGCCGGATGAGGAGACAGCCCTGGCGCAGGTGCGTTGGTTGCTCTCCTTCCTGCCGCAGAACAACCTCACGCCGCCACCTTATCAAGCGTCGAACGACGACCCTTATCGCCTCGTTCCCGAGCTGGATGGCATTGTGCCAGAAGACCCGCAGGCGCCTTATGATGTACACAAAGTCATCGAGGCCGTGGTGGACAGCGGCGAATTTCTTGAGGTGCAGCCGGAGTTTGCCCCCAATCTGGTGGTGGGCTTTGCGCGTTTGGATGGACATCCGGTGGGAATTGTGGCGAATCAGGCCAACCATCTGGCCGGCGTCCTGGATATTGACTCCTCGGATAAGGGAGCGCGCTTTATTCGATTCTGCGACGCATTCCACATCCCCTTGGTGACGTTCGTGGATACGCCGGGCTTCCTACCTGGGCTGGAGCAAGAACACGGCGGCGTGATTCGCCACGGCGCGAAGATGATTTACGCCTATGCGGAAGCAACCGTGCCAAAGGTGTCGGTCATCCTGCGTAAGGCGTATGGCGGCGCATATATCGTGATGTCCTCCAAGCATTTGCAAGGCGATGTCAATTTTGCTTGGCCGCGCGCCGAGATTGCCGTCATGGGGCCGGAGGGCGCGGTGAATATCATCTTTCGCAAGGAGCTCGAGGCAGCAGGGGACAGAGCCGCCCGTCAGGCCGAGCTGACGCGGCAGTATCGCCAGGAGTTCGCCAATCCCTATGTTGCCGCCTCACGCGGGTATCTTGACGATGTCATTGCCTCGGCCGAGACGCGCCGGCGTCTGATTCAGGCGCTGGAAGTCCTGCGCGACAAACGTCAACCTACTCCTCCACGCAAACACGGGAATATTCCGCTATGATGAAGGTTCTGGTTGCTAACCGCGGCGAAATCGCCATTCGTATTCTGCGCTCTTGCCGTGAAATGGGGTTGCCTTCGGTGGCGATTTATACGGATGTGGATAGCAAGGCTTTGCACATCCGTTGCGCCGACGAGGCGGTCGCTATCGGCGCGCCACAGGCTTACCTGGATGGGCGCGCCGTGATCGAGGCTGCGCGTAAGAGTGGCGCGCAGGCTATTCATCCGGGTTATGGCTTCCTGGCGGAAAACGCCGACTTTGCGCGCGCCGTAGAAGAAGCCGGTTTGATTTTCGTTGGACCGCGCCCAGAGACAATTGCCTTGACCGGCGACAAACTCGCCTCGCGGCGCGCGGCGCGAGAAGCCAGCTTGCCCATCTTGCCTGGGACGGAAGACCCCCTTCCGGCGGAATTCTCCCTCTATGATGACATCGTTGCGACGGTGACTTTCCCGGTGTTGGTCAAAGCCACAGCAGGCGGGGGCGGGCGCGGCATTCGTTTGGCGACTTGCGCCGAGGAACTGCCGGAGATGGTCGCTGCGGCGCGTGCGGAGGCCCTGACCGCTTTCGGCGATGATACCGTCTATCTCGAATCGCTTGTTCCGCAGGCGCGTCATATTGAGGTGCAAATCCTGGGCGATGGCGAAGGGAATGTCCTGTGTCTTGGAGAACGGGAATGCTCCATTCAACGCAGACGCCAGAAGTTAATCGAGGAAGCGCCGGCCCCCGGCCTGAGCGCCGCTCAGCGCGCTCACCTTTATGACCTGGCGGCTCGTCTTGGGCGAGCACTTCGTTATCGCAGTTTGGGCACGGTGGAGTTCCTATTGGATGCGGAGCAGAACTTCTATTTCATCGAAATCAACCCTCGCATTCAAGTAGAGCACCCGGTGACGGAAATGGTGACAGGGCTTGACCTAGTCAAGCAACAGTTGCGGCTAGCGTTGGGCGAACCACTGCAGTTACGTCAGGAGGAGATTGCGTTGCGCGGCGCGGCGATTGAGGCGCGTATTCTGGCGGAGGATGCCAGCCAAGGGTTCCTGCCGGCGACCGGGGAAATCACCTATCTCAAGGAACCGGGCGGGCCGGGCGTGCGTGTGGACAGTGCTTTGTATCAGGGCATGACGGTCGGCGCGGACTACGATTCGTTGCTGGCGAAACTCATCGTTTGGGCAGAAGACAGACCGGCGACCATTCGTCGGCTGCGCCGTGCCTTGTGCGAGTTCCAGATCGGCGGCGTGCCTACAGTCATCGAGTTTCTGACCCAAATCATAGATAGTCAACCGTTCCTGAATGGCAAGGTAACCACTACCTATCTGGAACATTTCCAGCCGGAGCCACGGCGACCGCGGCCGGAGTTGTTGCGGGAGATTGCGCTGGCGGCGGCCCTCTATGCCCACCGCGCCCAAAGGCAAAATGGCCGCGATTCTCTGCCTTCCAGTTACTGGCAGATGACCGCTTGGCGCGAACAGATGCGCACCGGTCGGTGAATGCGCTGGCAAGCAAGAAAGGAGTGAACTATGGCCGTGTACTGCGTTTCGATTGATGGACAGGAATTCAAGGTACATCTCAACGGCGAGACGGGGGTTGTAGATGGCGAACCGGCGCGGGCGCGCTTGACTTCGCTCAACGACTCTGGCCTACATCTGCTGCATTACGGTCAACAGGCCCTGGAAGTACACCTTTGCCCGCGCCAGAACAGCATCTACGATGTGATGGTCGGCGGTTGCTCCTTGCAAGCGCGCGTGGAGACTCTGGCGAAGCGCCTGCAACGAAGGCAGGATGCAGACCTGGAGGGAGCATTGACGGCTCCCATGCCGGGCCTGGTGGTAGATGTTCGCGCCCGACCTGGAGATTTGGTCCAGGCTGGCCAGACGCTGGTTGTGTTGGAGTCGATGAAGATGCAGATGCAACTGCGCGCGGCCATAGATGGGCAGGTGGAAAGTGTACAAGTTGAGCCGCGTCAACAGGTGGAGAAGGGAGCGGTGCTAGTTCGGTTGAAGCCGCTTGCTGTTGTGCAATAGCCTTGATTGGCAACCGCTTGCCTATCCTTGATTCCCTGACAGCAAGACAAGAGAAAGACGCAGGATTGGAAGGAGTGTGACGTCTTATGGAACCGAGGTTCGTTGCCATTGTGGGGATGGGCGCTATTCTGCCTGATTCGCCCGATGTCAACACGTTCTGGCAGAATCTCCAGCGTAAGTTCTACGCGGTTCGTGATGTGCCGCCGGACCGCTGGCGAGTTGATTTGTTCTACGATCCCGACCCGAACGCGCCGGATAAGACTTATTCCAAGATCGGCGCCTGGGTGCGGGAGTTTGAGTTCGAGCCGCTCCGCTGGGGCATTCCAATTCCGCCGCGAACGCTAGAGCAGATGGATGAGGCGCAAAAGTGGGCGATTGCTGCCAGCCGTCAGGCCTTGCTGGACTACGGCTATCCGGAGCGACGCGCGCTCGATCCGGAGCGGGTGGGAGTCATCTTCGGCAATGCGCTGGCGGGCGAGTACCATTATCGCTCGACGTTGCGCATTCACCTGCCTACCTACCTCGATTCGCTTCAATCAGTGCCAGCTTTCCGCAGCTTACCGCCGGAAGTGCAGAGGGAATTGCTGGAGGGGATGCAAGAGCGCATTCAGACGTTGATTCCGCCGGTCACGGAGGATACGATGCCGGGCGAACTGGCGAACATTCTGGCCGGGCGGGTGACGAACGCCTTTAATTTTGGCGGTCCCAGTTTTATCACAGATGCCGCATGCGCGTCTTCCATAGCATCCTTGCAGGCGGCAGTGGAGGCTCTCTATTCCTATCAATGCGACGCTGTCCTGGCGGGCGGGATAGACCGCAACATGGGTGTAGAGGGCTTTGTCAAATTCAGCAAAATTGGGGCGCTCAGCCCGGATGGTTCGCGTCCCTATGCCGAGGGCGCCAACGGTTTCGTGATGGGGGAGGGCGCCGTGGTGTTCCTGCTCAAACGCCTGGCCGACGCGGAGCGCGACGGCGACCGAATTTACGCCGTCATTCGCGCCATCGGGGCGAGTAGCGACGGCAAGGGCAAGGGCATTACCGCGCCCAATCAAGCCGGTCAGGAGCGAGCGATTCGGCGCGCTTGGCAGGCGGCAAACGTCTCACCGGCGACGGTGGGTTTCATCGAGGGGCACGGCACGTCGACGCGGGTCGGCGATGTGGTGGAGGTGGCCGCCTTGAACGCTGTCTTTGGGCAATTTGGCCTGAAGCCGGGCACAGTGGCGTTGGGTTCGGTGAAGTCGAACATCGGTCACCTCAAATCGGCGGCCGGAGCGGCGGGTGTGTTGAAGGCCGCGCTGGCGCTTTACCATAAAGTGCTCCCCCCTTCGGTCAACTTCACCCGTCCCAACCCGCAGATAGCTTTTGCGCATATTCCTTTTTACGTGAATTGCGAGAATCAACCCTGGGAGGTGCAGGATGGCGAGGTGCGACGTGCTGGTGTCAGCTCGTTCGGCTTTGGCGGCGCGAATTTCCACGTGGTGATGGAGGAACACATCCCCGGCTTGCTGACGGGTGAAAGGAAGTTGTTCCCTAGCGTAGAAGTGCCGAAGGCGATGGCGGCCGCGCCGACGACTACCGCGGCTGTCGCGACGCCGATCGCGGCCGTTTCTGTCTCGACAGATACCCCTTTGGCTCGTCGCGGCCGCTTGTTCCTCGCCGCGAATAGCGTGGAAGAACTACGACAGAAGTTGCAGCAGGTTCTGGCGCAGGCGCGGGAAGGCCAAGCGCCGCCGTCCACGCCGCCCTCGTGGCAAGACTTGCGGCAGGCGGAACGTCTGGCGGTTGAGTACGGCGACATCGAGGAACTGTTGAAGCGCGGACAACGCGCATTGCAAGGGTTCGATTCCGGCCTGCCGAACGGCTGGCAGGCGCTTGCTGCGCAGGGCATCTATCGTGGCCATGGGCCGGCCGGCAAGCTGGCGTTTCTCTTCCCCGGTCAGGGGTCGCAGTACGCAAACATGCTGCGCGAACTGCGTCAGAGCGAGCCAATCGTCACTGAGACCTTCCGCGAGGCCGATGCGGTAATGGAGCCGATCATCGGGCGGAAGCTTTCGGAGTGTATCTTTACCGCAAAGGATGACGAAGCCAGTCTTGCTGCAGCGGAACGCATCCTAAAGGACACGACGATCACCCAACCGGCGGTCTTGACGGCGAACGTAGCCTTGCTGCGACTGCTGGAGCAGCAGGGGTACACGCCGGATGTAGTGGCCGGCCACTCGTTGGGCGAGTATGGCGCGCTGGTGGCTGCCGGCGTACTTACCTTTGCTGAAGCGCTCGAAGTGGTCTCCGCGCGCGGGCGCGAGATGGCACGCGTTTCGCTTGCCGATAACGGTTGCATGGCTGCCATCTCGGCGCCAATCGAAGAAGTGGAACGCGTGCTAAGGACGATTCAGGGATATGTCATCATTGCTAACCTGAACAGCCCCTTACAGTCGGTCATCGCCGGCGAGACGCGCGCCGTGGACGCAGCCGTGGAAGCCTTCCTCGCGCAAGGCTATCAGGCGGTCAAGATTCCCGTCTCGCATGCCTTCCATAGCCGCATCGTTTCCCCGGCCAGCATCCCGTTGCGGCAGATTATCGCGCGCAAGAATATTCAACCGCCACGAACCCCCATCGTCGCGAACGTGACCGGCGACCTGTATCCGACTGAGCGCGAGCAAATTCTGGACATGCTGGCCCTGCAATTGGCCTCGCCAGTGCAGTTCATCAAATCGGTGGAGACGATGTACGCGATGGGCGCGCGCGTGTTCGTGGAAGTCGGGCCGAAGCGCGTGCTGACCTCGCTGGTGGGCGATATTTTGAAGGACAAGGAGGACGTGAGCGTGCTGGCGACCAATCATCCGAGGAAAGGCAGCGTAGTCTCGTTTAGCGAGGCGCTGTGCGCGTTGTATGCTTCTGGGGCGGAGCCGCGCTCAGCAGCCGCGCCGACGATGGAACTGCGCGAGACACGCTTGCAAAAGCAAGCGGCGGCGACTCTCCCGATCGCTCCGGGCTGGCAACCGCTGACCGGATCGGTGGTCATTAGCGGCGCCGGACTCGGGTTGCCTGGTCGCGGGCGGCGCGTCTTCGATGACGGCAATGTCCAGGCGTTGTTGAACGGCGAGATTCGTATTGACCTGCTTCCGCCGGAAACACGCCAATCCATGCTAAAGAAACGAATCACCCGCCTGGTCAAGAGCGAGGCAGGCGCTGTGATGCAGACGATTGAGGACCTGGAGCAGACGCTCAAACTGTCCGGCCAGCGTGGTGAGTTCGACCTGGTCAGCGAGTTTGGCATACCGGAGGAACGCTTCGAGACCTTCGATATTACCACCCAACTCGCCATGGCAGCCGGCATCGAGGCCTTGCGTGACGCCGGCATACCGCTGGTAATGGATTACCGCCAGACAACGACCGGCTCTTACTTGCCGAATCGTTGGATGTTACCCGAGGCGTTGCGCGATGAGACCGGCGTGGTTTTCGCTTCCGCTTTCCCCGGCCTGGACTCCATGGCGGAGGAGGCAACGCGCTACTACACCTACGATAATCTCGTTCATCAGCGTCAGATGTTGCAGGAACTGCTCGCGTTGGCGCCGCAAGGGCAAGTGCGAACGGCCATTGAGCAGCGTCTGGCTGTGCTGGAGGCTGAAATCGCTGCGCTGGATTATCGCTTCGACCGGCGTCTCATCTTCCGCGTCCTGCCGATGGGGCATTCCCAATTCGCCGAGTACATCGGGGCGCGCGGGCCGAATACGCATGTAAACGCCGCTTGTGCTTCGACGACTCACGCGCTCGCGGTTGCGGAGGACTGGATTCGCGCCGGACGTTGCCGCCGCGTGATCGTCATTAGTGGTGACGATGTCACCACCGGCCCGTTGAGCGGATGGATTCCGACTGCATTGCTGGCGACCGGCGCGGCGACCGCCGAGGGGAATTTGCGGCTGGCTGCTTTGCCCTTCGATCGCCGACGAAACGGCATGCTTCCGGGCATGGGCGCGGCGGCCCTCGTCATCGAATCGCAGGATGCTGTGCGTGAGCGCGGTATGATGCCCATCTGTGAAATCCTGGCCACGCAAATTGCCAACAGCGCCTTCCACGGCACGCGTTTGGACGTTGCTCATGTCTCCGACGTGATGGAACGCCTGCTACAGCAAGCGGAACAACGCTTTGGCATCTCCCGCGCGGAAATCGCGGCGCAAACAGTCTTTGTCTCGCACGAGACTTATACGCCGGCGCGCGGCGGCAGCGCTTCGGCGGAAATCCATGCCTTGCGGCGAGTCTTCTGCGAGCAGGCGAACCGGGTGGTCATTGCCAACACCAAGGGTTATACCGGCCATGCAATGGGTGTGGGCATCGAGGACGTGCTGGCGGTCAAGGCATTGCAATACGGTACCGTGCCGCCGATTGCCAACTATGATGACCAGTTCGAGCCGGACCCAGAATTGGGTGATTTGAATCTTGCTCGCGGCGGCAAATACGATGTCCAGTATGCGTTGCGCTTGGGCGCCGGTTTCGGTTCCCAGATCGCCATGGCGTTGTTGCGCAAAGCGTCGCAGGTGGAAGAGCGCGTCGATGCCCAGGCGTATCAACGTTGGCTGGCTGCCGTTTCTGGTTATGAGACTCCTCAACTGGAAATCGTGCAGCGGACGTTGCGGGTGCGCCATGACGGGCCGCCGCAGAATCAGCCGGCGAAATCTACATGGCAGTTTGGCCAGCCGCCCATGGAATGGGTCAAGCTTCCCGTCGCGTCGGCTTCAACAGCGCAACCAGGGCCGCAGACGGTAACCCCTACCGCCCAACCTGTCGTCGCGCCGACCTCCTCTGCATCGCAGGCGGTTTCGGCCAGGACGCCAGCGCAGGTCGCGGATTTTGAGTCCATCAAGGGGTACGTTTTAGGCTTGGTGAGTGAGA
>FMJZ01019132.1_pt1 | contig 47804 bp, 43 predicted proteins | sample 1987881 | NCBI WGS metagenome assembly FMJZ01 (sample SAMEA4378227, study PRJEB15110) | soil metagenome | biome: soil; feature: Field; material: Soil | place: India | collected 2015-03-11 | depth 0 m
TGATTTTGTGATGATTTCTTCTGATTTCGCTTCGAACCCTTTGGGTAGTAAATATTGAAGTAAAATATATTATATATATTTAATAATTTTTTATTATCAAAGTTTTAAAATAAAGGAATCGTTTGTATTTGAAAAAGTCCGAACCGATTTTATTAACGGGCTCTGAGGCGGAAGGGCAAAGACCGAACCCCCTTCCGTCTGCCTCGCCAAAAAGCGAAATAGGAAAGGACGATTTCAAGTTTTTCTAATCTCGCCTGCGGAATTGCGAGGCTGTGCCTCGCTTGGCGGCAAATTCTTTTATTCTTCTTCAAAATAATCAGAATCAATCTTTTTAATATCGTAGCTAATTACTTTGGATACTCCGACATCATTTTCTATCATTAATTGAGCAAGAGTTTCACCATCAATCAAGATAACTTTATGCGGAATTGTTTTTACATAATCTAATGCATCCCTAGTAAAACTTGAAGTAGTTATAAAAACTCCTTTATTAGCTTTTTGCCCTGCAAGACTTCCAACAAAATTTCTCACTTCCTTAGAGCCAAAAACATTCTCCCATCTCTTTGCTTGAATATAAATAATATCTAAACCGAGTTTATCCTCCTTAATAATTCCATCTATACCTCCATCGCCACTTTGGCCAATCGCTTTTCCAGCGTCTTTTAACGAACCACCATAACCCATTTTTATTAGAAGTTCCACTACTAATTTTTCAAAGAAACGTGGCGATGACTTTTTAACAAGATTCAACAATTCAGAAGCTAAATCTTTTTTGATTCTCTGATAACCATACTCTAAAAGCTCTTGAGGTGTTTGCGTTAAATTTTCTTCTTCCTTTTCTTCTTCACCTTTTTCTTTACGGAGGTTTCTAAATTCAATAAATTGAGGAAATTGTTCTAAAAACTTTACATTGATTTCTATAGGATTCTTCTGTAAAACTTCTAGACCTAAATCAGTTATTTTGAAATAAGATCTTTTAGTTGATTCAAGTAGTCCTGCTTTTTTCAGAAATGTTCTAGCCCAACTTACCCGGTTATCAATTATGTATTGTTGGCCGCTTGACAAAACCTCTCTTCGTTCTTCTTCACTAAGATTAAAAATATTAGCTATATGTTCAATAGCTTCTCTTATTGAATGCTCTTTTTTATCTCCCGCGAATTTTAGGAGAGGAAGCATTATTGATTGATAATCTGGTATTGGCATAAGTTTATTTAAAGATTTCTCTAAAAATTTCTTCCAGTTTTTGATCAATATTTAAGGTTAGTTTTCCGTGTGGAATTCGCAAGTGATTCAAAACTATTTCGAATCTTTGAAATCCATTATCACTTCTTAATTCAACCCATTCAATGCCTAAACTATCAAGTTGTTTTTTGTTCGTTTCAGAAAGTTTATCAGCTACGAATACTTTGCTATCTCTTGCTATCACGGCATCAGCACTTTCTGGATTGCCTCTGCCCATCAATTTAACTTCGCATTTATATTGGTTTTTCCCCTCAACTAAATAAAAATCTACCTCTCTTTCAAAATCTGAATCTTGAACCAATCTATCTTTAATTTTGATAGCATAATTATTATCGGGAACATCATATAATTTACATAAAGTTTGCATTAACGGTTTTTCTACTCTTTTTCCTACAGTACTCCATAATCCGCCCCTTAACTCTGCGCGTTTTACAGCCAGTGTATTTATTACAATTAAACTTTCACTTACATTTAAATCAACACTTACACCCTTAAACTTGATTGTTAAAGTGAGGTCCAAATCGTGTTCAGATTCCACAAGATTTTTAATTGTTACATATAAAGTATCGTAATGTTCATTCGAAGCATCAATCACTATTTCTTTTGTAGAAGAATTAAACATATTATGGATTGTCTTTTTGTTTAGGCCGGCATTAATGGCAATATCTCTAGCTGGCAATGACGGGTTAAGAAATTCTTTTTTGTACCAATCAACAGTTATATTTTTGCTTTTTAATTTGGCGTCGACTATTCTTTTGAAGAAATCTATTGCAAATTGTAGAAATTCGGCATTAATTAACGTAACTACTTCTATTCTGTAGTCTTCGCCCTTTAATAACTTCCTTATAATATTTTTTGCTACTTGGTCGGTTATAGTCATATTTTTTCTTTAGACAATGAAATAAATTGCTCCAAATTTAAAAATTTTGGCTGTCCCAACTGGTTAAACAAATTGCCACATTTGTTTAATTCTTCTTTAATTCTATCTATATATTTATCCTCTTTTTCTGTTAAAAAGAAATTGCGGTTTAAAGATAGTGCCGCTCTTCCAAGCGTCCCGCTGCCTGCAAATGGATCAAATATCAGGTCTCCAACAAATGAGTAAAATTTTATAACTCTATTGCATAGCTCAAGTGGAAAAACAGCAGTATGTACCTTATCAAAAGTCGGATCTATTCGCCAAACATTTGTTGTTTCATATTCCTCAAGAACTTTACTCTTGTTTATTTTGTCCCGACTATATTGTCTAATATTCCAATCAATTAATTTGTCTGTTTTCTTACGATAAACCATTAACATTTCTGTTACAGCATTGGGTTTATAGGCCAAAGGTTTTCTATGCTGAAAAAATCCCGCGTTTCTATTTTTTACGCTTGCCTCCGGCTTTACCCATACAATATCATCAATAAATTCCCAACCCATCTTTATTAAAAATGGATGAATATCATAAGGAATTGGATATCTTTTACTGGCATGCTGTCGGCTTATTCTCGGAATAATAATTGGTGAGGTGTTAAGAATAAAAAACCTACCTTCTTTTGTTATACGATGAACTTCTTTAAAAACCTTCTCCAGAAAACTTAAATATTCATCGTAGCTTTGGTAAATTGAATAATCCCGCGCATTATAATAAGGTGGGGATGTAAAAGTTAAATGCACTGATTCGTCCGGAACATACTTTATTATTTCTTGTACATCGCCATGCACTACGGTATTTCTTAAAAACTCGGGGAATTCGTCGTGTTTTTGCCTGTCCTTTGATTGATATTGAACACCATTTATTTCTTTGTTTATAACTTCTCTTATTAATTCATTGGGATGATTTAGTAATTTTTTTAATTCATTTTTTACATTTTCCTTGTAAGAAAACACAAGTAATCCTCTTATTGCTTGCATTACTACCTTAGGATCCCTGTCTTTTAGTAGGGCAATTAAAATAGGGATTGTTTTTTTATTACGAAGCCTTCCTATTGCTGATACTGCTTCCCGTCTTACAGAAGTACTTTCATCCTCATTGGCATACTTGATAAATGTTGATAAAAGATTAACGTCTTTAAGTTTTGCTAAATTTTTAATTGATAAAGCTCTAACATTTTCATTTACATGAGTAAGTAAATTTAATAATGGTTCTTTGCTGTAACCATTCTCCAATCTACCAAGTTTTTCTAAAACATAAATAATAATGCCATCGTTCTGGTTTTGAATAAAAGACGAAAAAGCCTTAGGATCGTTTTTCAATCTATCAATTAATTCTCTATTTATTTTTTGGCTTAAAATAGCTCTATTCATAAATTTACTTTATTACCTCCTCAATATTAACACCCAACGCTTTGGCAATTTTCGCCATAACCAAAACCGATGGCTTTTTAATAACTCCGCTCTCAATTTTAGTTAAGGTAGTATATTTGACGCCATATTTCTTAGCAAAATCCTCCTGCGATAAGCCTTGTTTTGTCCGGTATTTTTTTATATTTTCTCCAATGTTATCGTCTCTTTCCATCTTTTCAATAATTTTATACTATGTTATTGTAATATTAACAATCTCTGCTTTCAATATAATAATAACAAATAAATTAAAATCAAGCAAGGAAAATAAAATAATAAAAAGCCCGCTTCTGGCGTTTCGCTTCGCAAAACAAAGACAAAAAATTCAATTTTGCGCCTAAAATTGGCTGGAGTGTTCTTACAAACACTCTCACAGAGGACGAGCCAAACTCCGCTTTTACCAACTATCGGAGGAGGTGGGATTCGAACCCACGGTACCCGTCAAGGTACGGCGGTTTTCAAGACCGCTGCCTTAAACCGCTCGGCCACTCCTCCACTGTCCATTGGAATCTTATACCTTCAGTGGTCAAGAACTTTCTTGTTTTTTTTCCAACTCTTCGATTCTTTTACGAAGGCTTTTGATTTCTTTTACATATTCTTCTAGCTTATTCAAGTGAATCTGCATTCGTTGAAACTTCATCGCAGGTATCGCTGGATAACCCATATAAGCACCAGGTTCTAGAATACTGTCTAACACTGCTGTTCTTGCTAAAAGAATTGTATTATCTGGTATATGAACATGATCAGAAATGCCCACTTGACCACTACATATGACCTTTCTTCCTAATTTCGAAGAACCCGCAATACCAACTTGTGCTACTAATATGCTATTTTCTCCAATTTCGCAATTATGTGCAATATGAACAAAATTGTCTGTTATTACACCTTTTCGAACAACCGTTTTATCGTATGCTGCGCGATCGATACAACAATTTGCTCCTATTACTACATTATCTTCGATTTCTACAATTCCTAACTGAGGAATTCTATAATGATTAAATTCTTTATCCTGTGCAAACCCAAAACCTTCGCTTCCAATAATTGTTCCAGGATGAATGATACAATTTTTTCCAATAATGCAACCCCAACCCACATAAACATTGGGATACAAAATCGTATTCTCGCCTATTTTAGCACCTTCTTCGATAATACAGTTTGCTCCAATGTAAACGTTATCTCCAATTGCAACATTTTTTTCTATAACAGCATTGGGCCCCACAACAATATTCGATGGTAATTTTACTGATTCATGAATAACAGCAGTTTTATGAATTTTTTCCCAACTATGACTTTTAAAAAGATCTCTATCAAAAAATTCCTGAAGAAAAATTGCTCGAAAAACATCCACTGCTGGTGTTATTATAAAAACAGAACGATCATAATTTTCTTTTATTTCGTTGTATAGTTCTTCTGTGGTTACTATTACAATAGGTTGAATATCAGCTTTTAACATGTTTATATACTTTTTATTATTTATAAATATTATTGAATGTTTATGATAATGTTCAACTGGATTGACCCCTTCTACAAGATACTTCTTCCCCTCTCCGATAATTCGAAAATTTAATTTTTTAATCAATCTCTCGTAAATTTCATTGATGGATATTGGATTTTGTAACTTCATAAAAATAAAATTATTTTATCCGCTTTTATGTAAATAAAAAATATTTTATATTATTATAGATAATTTTATTGGCTACCAAAGCTTACGGAAGTACAAATTTTCACTTCGAACATTAAATAACAAAAATATGCTTGATTAAACTATTATAATTATTTCATAAATTTTTTATTAATTTTGTAATATCTCTTTTGAATTTCATTCTATATTGAACTATACAGACCAAATATCACTTTTTACAAATTCTTTATTTATAAAATAATAATTTGATACCATCAAAATGATTCTGTAAAAAGAATTGTCAAAAATATATTAGAGATATGTTTTGATTGCTATGGCAATAAAATTCAGATATTCGATCCCCAAAAGGCATATTCTTTTAATAGAATTTTTCACTTTGTATCTTCTTTTGCCAGCTATTTATGTTATATTTGATTTAGATACTTTGATTAAAGAAATATTCCAAAATAGATGGATTTTATTGTATCATTTACATAAAGTGATTCTATTACAAATCATCTTTCTCTATACATTGTTAGTTTATGCTTGGAAAATAAAAAACTATCATTATTTTAAATTTAACAATTTTTTGAATCATTGGTTTTATATTAAAATAATTTTTAAAAGATTGATGCTCATTACAGTCATTCTTTTTATCTATACTTATTACTTCTATCCAAATTTTTTGTTCCAAGCTATAAAATTAAATAAATTTTATGTAATTATATTAGTATTATTTTTTTATCCTCTGATTTCTGTAATTCAACAAGAATTTATATACAGAATCTTTTTTTACGAAAGGTATAATGGTTTTTTTTCTAATAAAAAAGAATTCTATCTAACTAATAGTTTCTTATTTATGTTTGTTCATATTATTTATCAGAATTGGTTTGCCCTTTTTGCAACGTTTATAGGAAATTTTTTATTTCTTTCGACATTTTTTAGGACAAAATCCTTCTATTTTATCTTTATAGAACATAGTTTTTATGGTCTTTCGATTTTTTTTGTTGGTTTGGGGAATTTTTTCTATCAAACTCACACTTTAAAAATATTTTAATCTATGAATAATTTAAATTGATAAATTTTTTATAAAACTCAAAAGCTTCTTTAATATTATAATCAAATAAAGATATTTTATAATAATTTTTTAACATAAATTTTAATTTTTTCGTGGGATATTCATTTATGTAAAAAATTTCGATATAACTATATTTTCTGTCGAAAAAGAGATATAAAATACAAGATAAATCATCGTTTAGGATAAATTTTTTTGCCAATATTTTAAAGTTTGGGTTTAAAAAAAACTCTTTGTAAATAAACATTGTACCATCTTTTTTTATAATTTTTAAGTCAAAAAATAGATCAAAAACATTATAAAAAATCAATATATAAAATACTATAAATACGAACATCCCAACGAAAATATTTAAATAATCGATAAATGTTAAATTTTCAAAATTTAAACCTTTAAACGAAGATAAAAACTTCAAAAAAAACAGTGTGATTAAAATAAAAACCATTAATAGAATATATACATGATTTCTATTACGATTTTTTAAATAAAATTCCTCATTATTTGAATTGATAAGATTTTTTTTAAAATGAATCTCTTTACCATCGAACAAACTTATTTTTAAATGATTTTTGAGAAATTCTATCAAAGTTTGAATTTGTTTATGATTTCCTTCGAATAATTCTAATTTGATATGATGATTTATATTAAATAAACTAAAAAAGTAGTTTTTTTGCCCACTTAACTTATAAACAAAATAGTGTTGCCAAAAGTTAGAAGGAATCGATAGATCCCCTCCTTTTAAATTAAAAAGAATTTCTTTGGCATTGAACGTTATCTTTAAAGGAATATGTTTTCTTATCGTAAATATAGATGATAATCCAATAATACAGAAAAGATAAAATAATAAAAGATAATAATTTATAGAATTTATAAAATTTTCATAGTTATAGGATTGATTATCTCGTATCCAATTTAAGAATAATCCAACATTTATTATGGTCAAAAAAACAAATAAAATCCACAAAATAAGGTATAAGATTTGATATCGCGATGGTTGTAGGATTAAATCTTTATTCTGTATGTTAATATTTTTCATAGTCTAATAAGCTGCAATTAAAATAGTTTCTATTTCGTTTTTATCTAATTCCCTTGGTGTATTGTTGATCAAAGGAAATTTCGAAGAAAACAAAGCAATCTCTGGTAATAATTCTTTCGTTATTCCAAAATCTGATAAACGATAAGATAGTTCTAATTCTAGATGGAGTTTTCTTACACCTTCGATAGCTTTAATAGCTGCCTCAATAATAGTAATTTGAGATATATCTTCGCTTAATGCTTGTGCTATTTGTACATAAGTTTTGGCAGAAGTAGTAAGGTTATATTCCATCACATGAGGAAGTAATATTGCATAAGCCTGATAAAAATCAATTCCCGTCAATAAATGGATAGATAAAGCAATGCTATAACAAAGTCCTAAACTTGTATTAGAATGAGCAATACCACAAACCGTATTAGCAATAGCCAGATTTATTCTTGCTGCATCGTTTTCTGGGTTCTTCATTAAAATGCGAATACTTCTTGCTACCTGATCAATAGCTTTTAGCGATAAAGCTGTTGTGATTTCATTAGAATTTCGCGATAGAATACTCTCTACGGATGCAGAAATGATCGACATTGCGGATCGCGTTAATTCCAATTTAGACATATTTGTTATAATATTTGGATCAATCATTATAGCCTGTGGAAAAAACTTAAAATTACGATGATAAAAAAATGTCCTTCTTTCACTATCATAATTGAATATATCCGGAGATGCTTCTTCTCCCATGCTAAATACACTTGGTATACATATCAATGGTAGGGGCTCTTTTTTTACTTCGACTTTAGAAGATACTAAATCTTTTGTGTATTGATAATATGTTTTAAAAGATGGATCTTCCGATACCTGAACCAGATAATCATTTGTAGCAAGAAAACTTAATGTTCTAGCAACATGAAAAGTAAACTTTCCTCCATAAGCTACAATTAGATCAATTCCACTTTTTTTTAAAAAATAAGAAATCGATTCTATTTGATCATGGGTTGGTCTTGATACTAATTCATCGTTAACGATACAAGAAACACCATTTCTCTCTAAACTTGTTTTTAAGATCAAAAAATCATCTTCGTTTCGCAATTCATTTTTGATTGTAAAAAGGAAAACGCGTTTTGCAAAATCTGCAATATAACTTCCCATCTTATGGGTAGAATCTTTTTCTATGTGTATTTTTGTAGGAAATTGAAAATGTACCCATTCAAACGCCATTAAGGATTGATTGTTCTTGAACCTATATTAAGTAAAGTTTTTTTTGTTATAATGGATTTTTTCAATGAATTTAATCGCTATCTCGAAAAGATTTCTATTCCTCTTAGTAAAGAACAACAAAAGCTTTTTTATGAATTTTATCAATTTCTAACAAAAAAAAACTTAGAAATCAATTTTACACGACTTCACGATCTAGACGATATAATAAAAAAACATTTTATCGATTCCATCATCATCAAAAAAATACTCGAAGAACAAAATATCCCCATCCCTAACCAATTGATGGATTTAGGGACAGGCGGTGGTTTTCCGGGAATTCCCTTAGCAATTCTTAGCCCAGAAAGTCATTTTATTCTTGTAGAAAGTAGAAAAAACCGCGTAGATTATTTAAAAGAATTGATAAATATTCTTAACTTAAGGAATGTAGAAGTTATCCATAAAACCCTTACATATAAAGATAATTTAAATTGTAATGGCGTTATAACACGAGCATTCGAAAGAATAAAAGAAACTGCAATAAGAACAACAAATTCATTAGAAAAAGATGGTTTACTAATCTTTCTTAAAGGTCCCAATTGCGAAGAAGAATTACGCGAAATGAATTCAAAGTTTTTCTCACTACTCCTAGATTACGATTATACTTTACCAGAAATAAAAAAAACTCACGAAAAAGACAAAAGAAAACTGATAGTATTTAAAAAAAACATCTCCAAAGAAACATTATTAGAGCCAGTGAATCGATATTATTTTAAGTTAAGAGAATATATAAACATAAAGAGTATAAATTCAGATCAAAATATATTTTTTAAGAAAATCAAAAAATTAGAAGAATCCAAAGAAATAAAAAAACAAAATTTAGCATTAGTTGCAGGCGATAAAATTATTCGCGATTACATAAAACATTATCCAGAAAATATCGTAGCAATAGTTTTTAATAAACAAACAGACGAAAAGGATTTAAAAAACTTTTATTTAACTACAAAAGAAAAAAATCCCGATATAGAATATAATTTTATTAGTTCAGAATTAATACAACAATTAGAATTAAATCAATACAAACCACCTTATTTGATGGTTAAAATTCCTCCTCTTCTGCCAATAGAAGAATTAGATATAAACCAACCTTTTTTGATCTTACCATTGCAAGATCCATCGAACTTAGGAGCTTGTGTTCGTTCTGCCTACGCGTTTGGCATCAAAAATATCGTATTGTTAAAAGAAAGTTGTAATCCTTATCTTTTAAAATCCATTAAGAGCTCTGCTGGTTCTGTATTTTACTGCAATTTTTTCGATTTAAAAAGCGAAGATCGAATTCATTTTTTAGAAAAAATTAAAATACCCATCTTTATTTTAGATACAACGGGAAAAGATATTACAACATTAAAAAAAATCCCTCAAAATTTTGGTTTAATCTTAGGCGAAGAAGGTAAAGGCATCCCACAAGATTTAGAGAATTTAAACTTCGAAAAAATAACCATTCCAATGAAGACGCCTATTGATTCTTTAAATGTTTCCGTTGCATGTGGCATAACATTATTCTATTTAACAAACCTCCCATAAAAATATAATTTATAAAAATAATTTGACTTTTAATTTTATTAAAGAAACTATCATAGTATGATAAATAATAAAATCGTCAAATTACTAATCCATCAACAAGGTTTGATTTTTAATTTACTATTCGTTATATATCAACTCTTTTTAAAACAACCACTTTTACAAAACCTTAAATTAATTCACAACCATTTATACAAGAATTATCTATTAGCAATATTATTTATTAGTATAAGCATTCTAGAATTATTAGGATATTTTTTAAAATTACCAAACGTTCAAAAGCGATTGTTAAAGCATTTTATAGAAAAAAAAGAAATTGTAAAAGTGGGAGGATTTGCAACATTTAGTTGGATGTTGCATCTAGTGTTAGGAATTATATTACTTATGTGGACACTAGAATCAATGGGAATCAACATAGAAAACATAGAATCAGAACACGATGTATTCTTTATGTTTGCAATTTTACTAGTAATAATAAAAGAATTGATCATACTTTTTTTGATATTAACTTTTTTTCCCTCTTCTGTCGAAGATATCGAAGAAAATAAGGGAAAAAATATCTCATTGGATACATCTAAGAATGATGATTTAAAAGAATGGTTAGGAAACTTTTTTATCTTTATTTTTTCTGTAATTTCTTTTACAGTAAGCTGGGATTTTATTACTTATCAAGATAGTAGAATTTTGGACAAGAATGTGGTATTAACATTAGTAAACCTTATGGCTGCTACTTTTTTCTTTTTTATCTTTTATCTTCCCTCTAAAATGATCTTTCTCCTCGAAGAATGGGCTTTAATTGAATTAAATCAAATCCAAGATAAAAATCTTATTTATTCGTACATTTTTCCCTTAATAATTGCAATTTGGCAAGTTTGGTAATAAATAATATAATTTTTATAATAATATTTTTTTAATACAAATTAATCAGAGATTGTTTATTCTATACATATTATCTAGTTATTCTGCAATATAATAATCGTATAAAAATATTTTCATTGAATAAAAATTATTTATATAATATTTTATAATTGACATTCTTGACAAAAAATAAGATCTAAATACAGGAGTTAATTATGAAGATGACAAAAAATGATGTGTATCGCATGATAGAACGGTACATAAACGAAATCGGTTTATCAAAAGAGGATACATATAACGAAAAATCAAATGCTTACTATTGGTATCGTGGTTCAGCATTGGTAGAAGTTTTTGTACAAGATGTTCCAATATCTGATGGAATAAGAAGTTTTCTACGTGTTTTTTCTTATTTAGGAGATATTCCTTCTTCTGAAAGAGAAAAGGTTTATCGATATCTTTTAGAGCTGAATGATCATAATTTAGGAGTAAAATTAACAATAATGCCAGAAACAGATAAAATCTACGCTACTTACGAAAGAGATATTCAAGGAATAGATTATGAAGAAGTAAAAACATGTATTGCAGACTTAGAATGGTGGGCAGACGAATTAGATGATCTTTTAAAAGAAAAATTGGGCGTTCAAAAAACTTCTAACTAAAAGGTACAACAACTTAGTTTAGATATATCTTTTTTAAACGTTAACGAAGATAATTTTAAACCTTCTGCTGCAGTTAAATAAGGAAATAGATTACTAGAAAATTCACTTACAGAGATGTTGTATTGAATTGCCATACTAATGGGCATGATAAGTTCTCCTGCATCAGGTGCAATAATTTCGGCACCTAAAAAAGTATCATTCTTGGGGTTTCTAAGTAGTTTAATAAAACCTCTTTTTTCGAAAGAAACAGCATATCGCGGTATTTCATTTATTGGTAAAATGGTTTTTTCGTAATCAATATTTTTTTCGATTAGAGTTTTTTCTGTGTATCCACAACCAGCAATTTGAGGATCGGTAAATATTACCCATGGCAAAGAATCATATTGGATTTTTTGCAACTCATTTTCACAACATGCATTTATGTTATGAACAGCAATATTTCCTTCGTAAGCTGCGGTATAGACAAATGCAGGTAATTGATTGCAATCTCCCACTGCATAGATGTTGGATAGATTGGTTTGTAAGTAATCATTCACTATAATATGACCTGACGATAAAGTTTTAAGGTTGATCTGTTCTAAATTAAGTTGATTTGTATTAGGTTTTCTTCCTGTTGCTATAAGTAGATGTGTTCCAGATACTTCTAAATTCGAACCTTTTAGTATAATATTTTTTCCATCTTGAAGGACTTCGCTTATAGTTGTACTGGTATAAATGCGAATACCTTCTTCTTTTAAATATTGGGTAATCGTGTTGGATATATCTTCGGATTGATTAAACAATACTCTATTTAAGGATTCTATCAAAGTCACTTCGCTTCCAAAACGTCTATATACTTGTGCAATTTCTAATCCAATATATCCACCACCTAATATAATAAGATGTTCAGGTAATTGTTCTAATTCAAACAATGTATTGTTGGTATAATACAAAACATTTTCTAATCCTTTTATAGAAGGAATACTTGGACTTGAACCTGTTGCGATGATAATATTTTTTGCTGTAATTTGATGATCATTTACTAAAATTGTATTCTTATCCAAAAATTTGGCATATCCTTTTATTAAAGTAGTTTTATTAAGATTTTTTATAATATCTTCGTACTTTATTTTTCTTATATAAGAAATAAATTCTTTTTTTTGCTTTATGATTTGCCCAAACTTAGGCTTTATATCCTTAGGTTTTTCTTCGAATAGAAAAGGATACCGACTATGATTGATTTTATCTATATACTCTGCCAATCGTATTAAATATTTGGAAGGAATGCAGCCCACATTTACACAAGTTCCACCAATAGGTAAACCATCATTAACAATTGCATTTGTAAATCCCAACTCATTAGCCTTTATCGCGGAAGAAAATGCAGCAGAACCACCACCAATGATAATAATATCATAATCATACTTCTTATTAAACGAAACATTCGTTCTAATTTTCATAGTTTTCTCCTAATTATTATAGTTTTATTTTTTTATTTCTTCTTGATTTAATACTTTATAATTTGATACTTTATATCCAGCTTCATTAATTGCTGCAACAATTTATTCAAGAGATGTTTTTGATTTGTCAAACTTCACCATGGCTTTGCCTGTTTTGTGGTCTGCTTCTACTAAGATAGATCCCAGTAGTTGTGATACAGCGCGTTTAACATTTTCTTCGCAACTATTGCATGTCATTCCTTTAATATCAAAATTTGCCTGCACGAGATTGTTTTGTTCCACTACAACTACTTCTGATTTTGTTTTCGGATAAAAGATGTGAGAGTAATAAGGAAAAGTAATCATCAGTGCAGAAAACACGGTAACAATTCCAAGATATGCTCTTGTTTGTAAGAACGATGGCTTTTCATCTGTCTCACAGGCGCATTCAATTTCTGCTTTTTTGGGTTTGAGTTTTTTGTACCATGCAAGCCCAAGCACTAGAACAGTTATAACTATCAAATAAGGCCGTACGGGGTGAAGCCATGAAAAGACAGAAGCAATTCAGCTGACTCCAGCAATGAATGCCAATACAGGAGCAATACAGCAAAGAGATGCGGTTGTAGACAATATGATACTTGACCATCCAAGCAAGTAGCAGGTTTTTTGTGTTTTCATATTTTCATCCTTATACTTATACTACATTTATATTCTAATTTTTTTAAGGTTAGGTTACATTACTTAAAGTATGTTTATAATTTATACAATAACAAATTTAAGCTATTCGCTAAGATTCTAAATAAAATAGAATTAGTTTAAAAAATAAGAATTCTTTTAAAGATATTACTAGTATTTATTGTCTCAATGATGTTAAAATAAAATGTGATTATATCAACGAACTAGAAAAAATTATTTTTTTAGCTGATGTCTTAATGCCTCTATGCGTCGCTTTTTTCGAACATCTTTTTCCTCTAATTTTACATATAGGTATATTTTTTTTGTGTCGTTTTTTTCTAACAATGGTATATTTTCCATTAAAAGCTTTAAGGTCAAAGGTTTATTTAACCAGAACTTTACTTCTTTGTAATGAACTTTACTATCAGTTCTCATCTCAATTTCTCCTATAGTAACATTAAAACATTTAAAAACTACTTTTTGATCGTCATATTCTCCTATTCTTCTTGCTTTTGATGTAGTTACACTAAAATTGTTTACGAATGTTTCCACAACATCTTTATTATCGAAAATATAAAAATTATTGTTATCTTTTACGACTAAAAAATCAACTTCATTATTATTAAACATCGCTTTAGATAAGAAAAATTCTAACATATCCTTGTCCTGAAGTTTTTCGCTAATTTCACGAATAGGTTTTTGAAGTTTTAGTTTACTTTCTTTTTTATTATTTTTGTATTCTTCAAAAGTAGGTGGGAACGCATCTATACATCTTAAAAACAAATCACTAAATTTTGTTGCTTTAAATTCGGTATTATCTTTAAATCTATTTCTACTATATAAAAAAATTTGCCATTTTTTTTGACCACTTTTTACTGAATAACTAAAACCGTTTTGATCTATAATATCTTTTTTTGCTTGTGGATCACTATTAAATTCTTGACCTATTCCTAAACGTATTGCAAAATCTTTGGCATCTTCGTGCCCTAATTGTCTAACATATCTGGCACGACCAGAACTCATTGCACGTTTTCTTGACATTTTTATTTTATCAAATTTCTTTTACTATCAATAACTCGACTGTTTTTTTTACATGATCCATATTTTTTTTCTTTCTATTTTCTCCAATTCTTGTCTCTCCTTGCCCCATTGTATAATGTACAGGTAATTCTATTATATTAAAATCTTTATACCATTCTCTTATTACAGGACTATTATTATATGATAAAATAAAACCACCTCTATGATTATAAAGCATATCTCTTAATTTTTCGTGGGGAAATCCATTATGATGTATAGGAAAATTCCTTTGTGGATAGATCCCTTTGAACAATGTACTATCATTTCCTAAGTAATATGGAGGATCGCAATATAAGAAATCATTTTTGTATTGTTCTATTACATCAATAAAATCAGCATGCTCTACCCACAATTTATCCACTTTAAAGTTTCTAACTCTTTCAATCATTTTTTTATATACATTTTCTTTTGCGTAAACAGAGGAGAGCCAACCTAAAAAACCAGGTCCATAAGAAAGATTATGATTGAAGAAGTAATATGTTGCAAGTTTTAGTGGTTCCAATTTTATTTCTTTTTTCCAATGCTTTTTTAAAATATCTTTGATTTGATAATATGTTTCGTGATTTGGCTTAAGTTGCTTTAACTCTAAATATAGATTTTCTGGTTCTTTAATTTGTATTTGCCAATAGTTTACTAATATATCAAAAATATCAAAGCCTAATACAGAAATATCTAATTCTTTTGCAACAGCAACTTCGAAAGAAGCACCACCTATGAAAGGAGAAACAATACGTTTAATATTGTTTGGTAAATTTTCTATAATATAACCAACAGCCCAGCTTTTACCACCAGCATAACGAAGGGGAGAACCAGTATAACGTTTATACAGGAGTTTATCACCTTTGAGAGTTTTTAGAAAAACCTTTTTTTTATAGGTCAAATTAGAATCGTCGATTTCATCGAATAAGAAATTTAATTTTAATTCGCCAATCGACATATAAAAGTTCCTATCTGATAAATTAAATATCGTCTTTGGATTGATCTGTCTTTATGATATTATTATATCAAATCAACGGACACATTTTGTAAAAAATCAAATTTCTTCGTATTTGAGGACTTTATAACCTAATCCTTCGATGGTTTTTTTGATTTTTTCTATATTGGTTTTTTTTGCATCAAATCGCACAATGCCTTTGCCCGTTTGGTGGTTTACTTTAATTTCGATTATTCCTGGCATCTTTTGGACTGATTTTTCGATAGCCCTTTTACAGCTAGAACATGTCATACCTTCGATGGTTAAAGAATAATTTTTAATATCTTCTGCATAAATATTTTGTTTTGCCAGAACAACAAACAATAAAAAAACAAACAATGGGTAAATTAGACTTTTCATAATCAATACACTGGTTCTAACCAATCAAAATATTTAGGATCATTTCCATAGACAATTTGATTGAACTTGTCTTTTAGAAGCTTTGTGATTGGTCCTATTGTACCTTTTCCAATCACTCTTCTATCGACTTCAGCAATCCAGGCAACCTGAGCACCTGTACCAGTAAAAAAAACCTCGTCTGCTACATAAAGTTCAGATCGAGCAATATCGCGAATTTCAATAGGAATATTTTCGTTTTTTGCAATTTCGAGGATACTTCTTCTTGTTATACCTTCTAATAATGCTGCACTATTTGGTGGAGTTATCAACACATCATTTCGCACAATAAAAATATTTTCTGCACTACCTTCGCTTACAAAACCACGCGAATCTAAAAAGATTGCTTCGTCAAAACCATTTTGTAAAGCTTCTGATTTAGCTAATGCAGAGTTGGCATAACCACCAGAAACCTTCGCTCTTGTGGGAATAATATTATCATCAATCCTTCTCCAACTCGAAACAGCTACTTTTAAACCTCTGCTTGTATCTAAGTAATCATCGAGTAGTAACGTATATACGGAAAAAGAATCTTGAACATCATGTAAACTAGGAGAAAGTCTTAATGCGGACTTATAAATAAACGGTCTAAAATAGATATTACTCTTGTATTGATTTCTTCTTACCAGTTCTTTTAAGATTTCCACCATTTCTTCGATAGAGTAAGGAGGTTTCATTTGCATGATCTTTGCACTATTATGCAATCGCATAAAGTGGTCATAAGGACGAAAGATAAAAACATTATTTTTTTCTTTGTTATAGTAGCCTCTTATACCACCAAATACCATTGTTCCATATTGTAAAGCATGCGTCATTATGTTAATCGTACAATCTTTAAGTGGTTTATATTCTCCTTGATGAAAAGCAATAGAATCTAAATTAGACATAGTAACAATTTTTTAATTTATTCTTATTTGTCATTTATTTTATAAGATTTTATCCGAAGATCTTGCATTAATTTTAAGACAATTTTCATATCTTCCCATACATCTTTTTTTAAAGGAGAATTCTCTCCGCCATTTCTTAGAACAAAGCTAGGATGATAAGTAGGAACAACTGCTATATCTTTATAATAATATACATTACCTCGAAGCTTGGTTATTCCCAACTTAGTATTCAATAGAAATCTTGTAGAAGGATTTCCTAAGGTAATGATAATTTTCGGTTTAATCAATTCGATTTGACGAATTAAATATGGACTACATGCATTTACTTCTTCTTCGTCTGGTGGTCTGTCTTTTTCGCCTTTCATCTCTACTGTTGGTCTACATTTAACTACGTTAGCAATATAAACATTTTCTCGCGAAATCTTTAATCCATTTTCGATGATTCTTGTTAAAAGCTGACCAGCTAATCCAACAAAAGGTCTTCCCGTTTCGTCTTCTGTTTTACCGGGACCTTCTCCGATAAACATTAAATCTGCATTGGGATTTCCTTCTCCGAATACAACATTTTTTCGCGTTAAACATAGCTTACATTTTCTACATTCTAATGCAATTTGTTTTAATTCTTCCAAAGTAGAAACAAAATCATATTGCGAATTTTTCCACAATGGTTTTTCGATGTTTGGGTTTATTGATTCTTCTTTTTTTTGATTTTTGTATGCATATTCAAATAAATCCATCTTATAGCTCCATTAGTTTGGATGCTAATTCTGCTAATTCTGAACGTTCTCCTTTTTCGAGTGTGACATGTGCGAAAATGGGTTGCCCCATCATTTTATTGAATGTATAAGATATGCCATTTGTATACAAGTTTAAATAAGGATGATCAATTTGATAATAGTCACCTGTTAAAACAATCTTTGTTCCTATGCCTGCTCTGGTTATGATTGTTTTTGCTTCGTGTGGCGATAAATTCTGAGCTTCGTCTATAATAATAAATTGTCTTGGAATGGATCTTCCGCGAATATATGTTAATGGTTCTACATCCAGAATGCCCATCTGTTTAAGATAATCTAAGGTTGTATGGATATCTCTTTTCTTGTCTATTTTTTCTTTCTGATAGATTTCTTCGTTTTCGTCGTTTTCTAACAGGAATTCCAAATTATCGTAAATTGGTTGCATCCAAGGTTTAATTTTTTCTTCTAACTCTCCCGGTAAAAAACCTATATCTCTACCCATTGGAATTACAGGTCGAGCTACTAATAATTTTTTATAAAGTTGATTTTCTAATACTTGATACAATCCAGCTGCTAATGCAAGTAATGTTTTACCCGTTCCTGCTCTTCCAGCTATCGTAACTAATTGTATTTCGGGATCTAACAATGCATCGATGGTAAAACGTTGTTCGCGATTTTTGGGTATAATGTTCAAAATCTTTTTTTCTTTTATATGGATCAATCTTCCACTTTTATGTGCTCTTGCCAATGCACTTTTTCGCTCAGATTTTAGTGTGATATACTCATTTACAACGATGGGTTCAATATAATCTAACGCGAAATTTGGTTTTTCTACATTCCAAATAAGTTCTTCGTTATGATAAAATTTATCAATCCATTCTTCTGTTGTTTGGATAATTCTTTCGCCAGTATAGAGTTTTTCTATTGTATCGGAATGATTGGTGTTATAATCTTCTGCATGTATACCCAATACATCTGCTTTAATCCTTAAATCTGCATCTTTGGTTATAATTGTTACTTTTTTATTATAAACTTTTTTTAATTTGATTCCCGTAGACAACAAATAATTATCTTTGATTACTCTATCTAAACCTTCGGGTAATTCTTCTAAATTTTCTAAGATAAATACCTGCAAGATAGAACTATTTTCTAACTTTACACCTTCGGTTAATTTTCCTTTGGTTCTTAGCAAATCAATAGCTCGGATAATTTCTCTTGCAGCTTTCCCAATGCTCGTCATTTCTCGTTTGAAAGAATCTAATTCTTCTATAACGATTAAAGGGATGATGATATGTTTGTTAGGAAACTTTAAATATGCATTGGGATCCAACAATAAAATATTTGTGTCTAAAATCACATAATCCATATTGTTATTAAATTAATCCATTATAAAAAATCAATCGATTAAATACTCGTAAAAATATTTTTGGTATTATGTTGAACACAATACCTTCTAAAATAGATTTCGACAATGAAAATTTATATATTCAGTGGAAAGATGGGAAAGAATGTAAATATAACCTTCTAAACCTTCGAAGGTATTGTCCTTGTGCTCAATGTAGAGGTGGTCATGGTGAACCCAATCGAATCACACTTGATATTAAAGAAATTAAACTAATAAGCTTTAAAAAGGTTGGACGTTATGCAATTTCTCTTGTATGGTCAGATGGACATGATGCAGGAATCTATACCTTCGATAGTTTAAGATATTTTTGTGATCAGAATAAAGAATATCGTCCACCAGGAGAAGAGTAAAAAACGCGCCCAGATGGATTCGAACCACCGACCTTTTGATTCGTAGTCAAACGCTCTATCCAACTGAGCTATGGGCGCATTCTAAAAGTTTAAAAAATTCATGCCTATAAATTCGTAAACAATAATTTTAGTTTGAATCCTTGTGTTTTGGTATAGGAATATACTCCACAGATGGTGTTTGTTTTAAAGGTTGTGGATACAAACTCATCAGATGATAGATTTCTTGTGGCATATCGGTAGAAACATTTAAACCAATTTCTCTTGCTTCTTCGTCTGTTATTGGATAATCATGTGTCCAGGTTCCTTGACTTAAAATTTTTGCAATATGTTCTACTTTTTCTGGTTCGTAATTATCTTTTAGAATTTCTTTGACTTGCTTTTCGATCTGTTGCATGGCTTTTTCTGCCATATCGATCATAATCAAATTTTTATCTTCTATTTTGTCGATTGGTTTAAGCTTTTTTAGCTGAATCAAAGAAGCAGCTGGATATTGTCCCAATTGTGGATCAACTGGTCCGAGTACAGCTTGCTCTCCCATAACAATTTCATCCGCAGAAAGCGCTATTAACGTACCACCAGACATGGCAAAGTGTGGAACAAATGCAGTCACCTTTCCTTGATGATTTTTTAATGCACGAGCAATTTGATAAGAAGCAAGAACTAATCCACCTGGTGTATGTAAAATAATATCAATAGGCATATCTTTTGGAGTCATTTGAATTGCACGAATTACTTCTTCTGAATCTTCTATATCGATATACTTAAAAAAAGGTATTCCTAGAAAGCTCATCTTTTCTTGACGATGAACTAAAAGTATTACTCGCGAATTTCTTTTACGTTCTAAAATAGAAATTAATCGAGCTCGTGTAGATTCTAACATTCTCTGTTTTAATAACGGCTGTATTGACATAAACAACAAAATAAACCAAAATATGTTGATCAAATCCATATTCACTCCTTTTGTATAAATTATCTAAAAATGTAATAAAAGTACTCATCATCAAAATATTGATCTTTTTTTCTTTTTCTAAAAAAAGGCAGTAAAATGATTCCCATGATAAATCCACCAATATGTGCCCACCACGCAATTCCACCACCCAATTCTGGTGCAATTAAAGAAGTTGTTCCAGAAAACAATTGGCTAATAAACCAAATTCCGATGTAAAAAAATGCATGAATTTCGAAAAAGAATGGAATAAACAATAGGGGAATAAAAGTAATAATTCGCGAATAAGGAAACATGATCATATAGGCAGCCATAATACCAGAAATTGCTCCAGATGCACCAATTGTTGGTATAGTAGAATTAATGTTAAACACAAAATGTGTAAGATTTGCAGCAATACCACAAAGAATATAAAAAATCAAAAAGCGTATGTGTCCTAATGCATCTTCTACATTATCTCCAAATAAATATAAACTCCACATGTTAGAAAAAAAATGCAAAAAACTTCCGTGCAAAAACAAGTTAGTAAAAAAAGGCCAATAATCATCTACGGGTAATCCCATAATGTATGCCCACTCTAAATGAATATATCTCGCAGGAACAAGACCAAAAAGATAAAAAATTTCTTTTAGAATTTCTGGCGGAAGAATCACCTCTATAATAAAAATAACTGTATTAACAAAAATAATTAGATATGTTATAAAGGGAAATTGCCTTCGCGGTATTGTATCTTTTATTGGAAACATAAAACCTAATTAAAAGACTTAATCAAAAAGTCAACATTATAATAAAAACCTACTCGTGTAAGATCAAATAATAATCGGAATATGGTTTGTATGGTGTAGCTTTTTTGATTTGACTTACAATATATTTTTTCGCGTAATGGATTGCTGTTTTTAATGGATATTTTTTTGCCAAAAAAGTTATGATTGCTGCACTCAAAGTACAACCTGTTCCCCTTATGTGTTTTTTATCGATCTTTTTTGTTTTTAAAATAAAAAATTCTTCGCCATCAAAGAAGACATCAAATAGATAATCATTGTTAGAAAAATGTCCTCCTTTTAATAAAACTGGTACGCGAAATTCATTAAAAAAATCATAACTTAATTTTTTTAGATCATTTAAACTGTTCGGTTCTTGATCCCGATTTAACAAAAATAAAGCCTCTGGTATATTAGGTGTAACAAGCGAAGCTAATGAAAACAATTCTAAAAGTTGATTTATCGCAGACGTTTCTAAAAATGACGTCCCTGATGTCGATTTTATGATAGGATCAATTACAATAGGAATATCAATATTGATTAAATATTTTTTGATGATTTTATAATGAGATTTTTTGTAAATCATTCCTGTTTTTATGGCATTGACTTTAAAAGAAAAAAATATTGCGGAAAGTTGTTCTTCTAAGAGAGAATCTTTTACAGGTTCAATTTTTATTACATTCTGAATGGTCTGAACAGTAATAGTAGTTATTGCTGCGGTTCCATAGCATCCTAAATGATGAAAGGTTTTTAGATCGTTGTAAATTCCAGCTGCTGCACAATTATCAATGCCAGCAATGGTTAAGCATAATGGATTCATCGAGCTACATTATGATAGATTTCAATTATGTCAATAAATCGCACATACCCTAAAAGTTGATTGTCTTCGTCTACAACTGCAACTTTATCAACTTCTTTTTCGTTCATAATTTGCAAAGCTTTACTGAGACTATCTGTTAGTTTTAAAGGTGGAACTCCGGTATCACAAACATCTCCTACGGTAAGTAAATATTTTAATGCTTCCGTTTCTTTTGTATGACGAAATCTTTTTAAAGAGCAAATACCTTTGTATGTCCCATCGAAGTTTACTACAATAAAATCGGTCGCTTGAATATGAACACTTCTATCTTCTAGATCAGATAAAAGTAAATGTGGTTCTACTACTGCAATCTTTCGAATTTTATCTGGAATATCACCAACACAAATCTTTTTTAAAACGTTTAGGTTCATATCCCAATAGTGTGCAGGAGAATGAAAGCGATTCTGTACTTGTCCTTCGTAAATCGTCCATTTTGATAACGTAGACGTAATGACGGAAACTAACATCAAAGCTGGAAGTAACTGATAATTTCCAACCATATCGCAAACCATGATCATTCCTGCAATGGGAGCATGTGCAACGCCAGCAAAAAATCCTGCCATGCCCACAAGAATAAAAGAAACAATCGAAATATTCAGTTCGGGAAACAAATACGAAATCAATGTACCAAGTGCTGCACCTAACATCCCGCCAATGAACAAAGAAGGAGTAAAAATACCACCAGAACCACCTGTTGCAACAGTAAAAGATGTTAATACGACTTTAAGGATTGCTATCAAAATCAAAAATAATACAAGTTTTAACGGTGATCCTTCGATTGGCTGTTCTTGCAAAATCAACTTTTGTAAAAAACCTAAACTATCGCCAATCAATTCTGGGAAAAACAACAAAAACATACCTACAATTAAACCACCAATTGCAGGTTTATACACAAAATGAATGTTTAAATTTTCGAAAATTCTCTGTATAAATTTATAAAATTTTGTAGAATAATATCCAAATCCAATACAAATTCCAGCAAGAATAACATAAAAAAACAATTCGTAATAATGATTTATTCGAGCTTCGGGAATATAAAAAACAGAATTGTTACCGGTAAAATTTATTGCAACAAGATAAGCAGTAATAGAAGATAAAAATGCTGGAACAATGGTATCGCTTTCTATATCTTCTTTGTAAACTACCTCCACCGCAGTAAATGCACCACCAAAAGGTGCGCGAAATATTGCACCTAATCCACCAGCAACACCAGCAATCATTAAACTTCGCCGCGCGCGATCTCCGGCTTTTAATAATGTTGCAATACCAGAACCAATACCCGCTCCTATTTGCATTGTAGGTCCTTCCTTTCCAGCATTTCCTCCTGTACCTATGGTAAATATAGTCGCAATAGATTTAAAAAATGGTACGTTTAATGGTATATACCCACCTTTATGATGGAATGCTTTGATGATTGCATCTGTTCCATTGCCTTTTGCATCGGGACAAAATAGATGTGTTGTTATGGCTGATAGTAATCCACCTATGGCAGGAGCTAAAAACAAAAAAAATGGATTAAAAATCGAACGCGAAAATTCAAAAGATTTTTCACCAGCTGGATGAAAAATTTCTAACCCAATAATTTTTAAAAAAACGAAATGTTGAAAATAAGCAAGTACGTAAGAAAATATCACAGCCGATAATCCAGTTAAAATTCCAACAAAAATAGAATAAATATATATATGATAAGGTGTAGTAATTCTTAACAAAGAATACAACCTTTCTTTAAGATTCTGAATCGTCATATATTTTAAGTTAAATTTTAGAATAATATGTAAACAAGAAAAATTAATCAAGAAAGGAAAAAAATCTCCTTTCTTGATTTTTAAGAAAAATTATTTAATAAGGGGAGCTATGACCAAAGAAACAACGCTCATCAATTTAATTAAAATATTTAATGAAGGACCAGAAGTATCTTTTAATGGATCGCCGACTGTATCACCAACGACCGCAGCTTTATGGGCATCAGAGCCTTTTTTATATATTTTTCCGTTAACTTCTACACCACCTTCGAACATTTTTTTCGCATTATCCCAAGCACCACCAGCATTAGATTGAAAGATTGCCATAAGTACACCTGTAACTGTTACACCTGCTAACAATCCACCTAATGCTTTTGGTCCAAATACGAAACCTACTAACACTGGAATCACAATTGCTAATAGTCCTGGAATAACCATTTCGCGAATAGCTGCTTTGGTAGAAATTTCTACACACTTCGCGTATTCTGCTTTTCCTTCTGCGGCTTCTAAAACTTTTAGATCATTTCCTTTTACATTATGGGTTTCTCCGTGATGCTTTTTCATTACTTCTAATGCTGCTTTTAATTCAGGAATTTCGTGGAATTGTCTTCGCACTTCGTTGATCATATCCATTGCAGCACGACCAACTGCACCCATGGCTAATGCAGAAAATAAGAATGGAACCATACCACCAATAAACAAACCAGCCATTACATTAGGATCTGCAACATTAATAGAATTGATTTTTGCTTGTTGCATAAATGCAGAAAATAACGCTAATGCTGTAAGAGCGGCAGATGCTATTGCAAAACCTTTTCCGATAGCCGCGGTTGTATTTCCTACTGCATCCAATTTATCTGTAATTTGTCGAACTTCGGGTGGTTGTTCGGACATTTCTGCAATACCACCAGAGTTGTCAGAAATAGGACCATAAGCATCCACAGCTAATTGTATACCAGTGTTTGCTAACATTCCTAATGCCGCAATTGCTATACCATACAAATCTGCAAAATAATAAGATAACATAATCGCTGCGGAAATTAAAATAATCGGTATTGCTGTCGATTGCATTCCTACACTTAATCCAGCAATAATGTTCGTTGCTGCTCCTGTGGTAGATTGTTTTGCAATCTGATAAACAGGTGGTTTACCAGAACCTGTATAATATTCTGTAATAATTCCAATTAATATTCCCGCTACCAAACCAGAAATCGTAGCAAAGAATACTCCATTTGCTGTATAAACTCTATTTTCTCCAGTTAGTATACTTACAGCTTCCCATTTTTCTGGTAAGAATGCAGTAATTGCAAAAAAAGACGCAACAATCATCAAAATGCCTGCAACGAAATTTCCCATGTTTAAAGCTGCCTGAGGATTACCAGACTCTCCAATTCGAACAGCAAATGTTCCTAAAATCGAAACAATAATTCCAATACCTGCAAGTACTAGTGGTAAAATTACCGCAGATAAACCGCTCATACCATCAATTTGTTGTAAAGTTGGCGCAAAAGCTGCTCCAATTACCATAGTACCTAAAATAGAACCTACGTAAGACTCGAACAAATCTGCCCCCATTCCAGCAACATCTCCTACGTTATCTCCTACGTTATCTGCAATGGTTGCTGGGTTCAATGGATGATCTTCGGGAATACCTGCTTCTACTTTACCTACTAAATCTGCACCAACATCCGCAGCTTTTGTATAAATTCCTCCACCAACACGAGCAAACAATGCAATCGAAGATGCACCCAAAGAAAAGCCAGATAATACGTTTAATACTAATGATGCTTTATCACTAGTAAATCCAAAATAATTCTCGTAAAAAATAAATAAACCACCTAATCCTAATATACCTAATCCAACAACCCCCATTCCCATTACAGAACCACCAGAAAATGCTATTGCTAATGCTTCGGATAAACCTTTTCTTGCTGCATTCGTTGTTCTATAATTTGCTTTTGTTGCAACACGCATTCCCAGAAAACCAGCTAATGCAGAACATAATGCTCCAACGACGAAAGATAAAGCAACTAAGGGATGGGAATCCGTTGCGCTTGCACCACTAAAACCTAAAAGAACAGCTACTGCAATTACAAAAATAACCAAAACTTTATATTCTGCCATTAAAAATGCCATTGCTCCCTGTGCAATATAAGAACCTATCTTTTGCATTTTTTCTGTTCCAGGATCCTTTTTGGAGATCCAGATCGCTCTCCAAAAACTATAAAGTAAAGCTGCAACACCTGTTAAGACAGCCAATATCGCATAATTCATAATTTTCTCCTTGTGAAAGTTTTTTATTTAACGAAATTCAATAATTTTATATAATACTTAATGGCAAAAAATAATTTTAATACGCTGTGTCAATTTTTATTTGATTCCCAAAAACTATAATTTTTTTAATAATTATTGACTTTTATGTCAAAAATTTAATCCATAAAGAAAATCGGAATTGACAATTTAATTCAATGATCGAAAAACTATAAAAAAACATTTAACGAGGCTACGATATGGAATCCCTAAAATTTGATTCGAAAATCAACTTTGGCCCCATCGGTTACGTTTATATTCGTTATTTTCTAAATGGATTATATTTATTATATTTTTTAACGAATATAAAATCGTTATTGTGGATAGAAATATTATTATATAGTTTAGGAATTTTTATATTTTTTTTAATTTTTGGAATTTATCATTATTATTTAACAAAAAAAATTCTTAGCAATAAAATACATTATTTTATCTTTTTATTCGATATTACCATAATATTTCTTGTTTATAGCCTAATTGCCCATCAATCTGCACTCAACGCTGCAATAATATGGAAAAACCCAAGTTTGCTTATCATTCCTATATTTTCGTTATTTGGAATGTCCTTCTACGATTTTACGCGAAAATTTATTCTCTGGATAAATTTTTATGTTATTATTGCTTTACTAATTTTGACTTTTATTTCTTATCAAGTAGGAGTGGATTTTTCTTTAAATCGCGAAAGAACAGTTCAGCCTACGGGAGTCAATTTATCCACACCAGTTTTATTGATTCTATTCTATTCAATGATTTGCTTTATGGTATATCGGATAAAAACTATGTTTAAAGAATACGCATTAAAATTACAATCCCAAAACAAAGAGATTCGAGAAAGTCTTTCGAAAATGAAATGGTTCTACCACGATATGAGCAAAATTTCCAAAGATTTGAATTTGAACATTCACAACATCTATAACTTTATGATGGAGTTTAATAAACAAATGCAAGAAGAAGTTTCTTCAATAGAAGAAATTTCTGCAACCATAGAAGAATTAGCAAGTACATCTTTAAAGTCGAGTGAATTAATCACAAATATGTATAAAGAAATACAAGCAATTCAAAACATCAACAATAAATTACTTAATGGTATACAATCCCTAGAACATTCATTAGATACACTCAGCAAAGAAATTCTAAAAACCGAAAAAGAATCTACGGAAGTTCAAAATGCAATACAAAGTTTGTTCGATATTATGAACGAAATAAAAAAATCCTTCAATGAAGTATTAGAAACGACATCGATCATTAACGAAATCGCAGATAGAACTAATTTACTTTCTTTAAATGCTTCCATAGAAGCTGCAAGAGCTGGTGAACACGGAAAAGGATTTGCTGTTGTTGCACAAGAAATCAATCGTTTAGCAGAAAGTAGTTTAGAAAATGCAAAAGCCATTAACAAAATTATTAAGAATAGCGGTTCTTTTATAGAAAAAGGTTCCAAAAGTACAGATTTTACTAAAAACCAAATCCAAAATCAATTTGAACAATTTAAAAAAGTAGTAGCATTTTTTAGCGAATTAAGATCCAGAATTTCGGAACAAATTGAATTAAACCAAACATTACTCAATTCTCTCGATAAAATCCATAAACTTAGTAAAGAAGTAGAAGAAATTTCTAAAGAACAAACCCACAGTACAGATTCTATCAATAAGACCATAGCAAACATGGAAAAAGGGATCATGGAACTAACACAAAAATCCCAAGAATTAAGCGAAAATATAGAAAAGCTAAACTCTTTATCCAAAGAAATAGAAAAGTTGATTCAACAATAAAAAATATTAGAGTTTTCTTTTTAAGTAAAGAAAAAAAAATGTATAATTAAAGGGTAATGATATGTCATTGTATAAAATCATTTACGAAAGAATGTTCGATCGAATCAAATATGATCCAGAAAATCCCCAATCACTTGTAGATTTTGACGAAGCTAAAAATTTGTACGAATATTCTGCGAAGGATTTACTGTTTCTTGCAGGACATTTAAGAAAATTTTATTTTAAAAACTATGTTTTAGTACACATCATTAACAATATTCGAAATGGCAATTGTGCAGAAGATTGTGGATATTGTGCACAAAGAAAAACTGCTTCCAATATACCCACATATTCTTTAAAAAGCGAAGAAGAAATTCTAAAAGAAGCACAATTAGCAAAACAAAATGGAGCTTATCGATATTGCCTCGTAACCGCTGGTACGGGTATCAATGCAAAAATGGCAGAAAAATATGCAGAAATTATCAAAAAAATTATCCAAGAAATAAACATTAAGGTATGTTTAAGCGCAGGCATTGTAAAAGATCCAGAAGCAGCAAAAATTTTACAAGAAGCTGGGTTAGATCGCTATAACCATAATTTAAACACATCGCGAAGGTTTTACCCAGAAATTACAACAACTCACACATACGAAGATAGAAAACAAACATTAGAATATCTCTCGGAAAATCATATTGGATTGTGTAGCGGTGTGATTGCTGGTATGGGCGAAAGTATCGAAGATTTGATCGAAGTAGGATTAGAATTAAACCAACACAAAGCAGAATCTATTCCCGTTAATTTTTTTATTCCAGTTCCAGGACATAATATAAAAAACTCCAAAGAACTTACTAGCGAAGAATGTTTAAAAATTTTATCATTGTTTCGGTTGATGAATCCTAAAGCAGAAATTCGAATGGCTGCTGGAAGAGAATTATATTTAAAAGAAAAGCAACATTTAGGGTTAAAAGTAGCAAATTCCTTATTTGTTTCTGGTTATTTAAACGTAAAAGGATCATCGACTTACGAAACCATCAAAATGATTTATTTAAATGGATTCCAACTCGATCCGAATTCAGAAAATTCTATTCTAGAATTGCGAGATCAAATTTTAAGTGAAGTAACTCCAGATGAATTTGATCGGATGCATTATGCATTACAAGAGATGAAGATAGAATTAAAAACTATCGATGAATTAAGACCTTTCGCGAAATAAAGTTAGATGGCTCAAAAAATCAAAGGCATTATCTTCGATTTAGATGGGACATTGATAGATTCCTTAATGGATCTAACAGAAAGTGTAAACTATGCACTTCAAAAAGTTGGGTTAGAAACTTATCCACCAGAAATTGTAAAAAATTTTGTGGGGAATGGAATGCGCTCTTTGATAGAAAATTCTATCAACCATCTAAATCTTAAAGACGAAAAAGCACAATCACTAAAAGAAGAGTGTTTAAAATATTTCTTAGAACATTACGATACAAACTGTATTCATCATACCACCACTTATTTTGGAGTCGAAGAATTTCTACAACAAAATTCTGAAATTTATAAATTCGCGATTTTAACTAATAAATCTGAATATTTTACCAATAAGATAATCGAACATTTAAAGATAAAAAAATACTTTTCGCACATTTTTTCTGGCGACATAGAAATTTACAAAAAACCCAACCCAGAAGGCATAACAAAAATTCAAAAAGATTGGGGATTTTTTAACCAAGAAGTTTTGATGATTGGAGACCATTACACAGATATTCAAGCAGCAAAATCTGCTGGTGTTGCTTCTGTTTTTGCAATATATGGATATGGACGATTAAATGGTTTATTGCCTGAATATTCCATTAAAAACTTTTATTCTTTAAAGCAGTTGCTGCATGTGATCAATTCTAAATAAAGATAAGGCTGGCATTTATACCAGCCATTTGATTTATTCTTCGAGGGTTGATAAATCGCCTGGATCTTCGCCTAACTCTTGGGCTTTTAACAAACGTCGAACGATTTTACCACTTCTTGTCTTGGGCAAATTTTCTCTAAATTCAATTTCTGATGGTGTTGCTATAGGACCTAATTCTCTTCTTACATGATCTTTTAAAATCGCTTTTAAGTTTTCGGATGGCTCATGACCAGGTTTTAGAACAATAAAGCCTTTAATTCTTTCTCCTTTTACTTCGTCTGGTAATCCAATAACAGCAGCTTCTGCTACAGCTGGATGAGAAACAAATGCACTTTCTACTTCCGCAGTTCCAATTCTATGACCAGCAACATTCATAACATCATCAGCTCTACCTAATACTGCAAAATATCCTTCTTCGTCATAGAAAGAAACATCCCCACAAGAATAAACACCTGGGATATAATTCCAGTATTCTCGATAGCGTTCATCATTGTTCCATACCGTCCTTAACATATAGGGCACTGGTTTTCTTATTACCAACAAACCACCTTTATTAGGAGGTACTTTATTGCCTTCGGGGTCTACTACTTCTGCTACGATTCCTGGCATGGGTTTTCCTGCTTTTCCTAATTTCGCTTTCATAGAAGGCAATGTTCCAATGATAGGAGATGCAACTTCGGTTTGCCAGAAGTTATCTACGACCATTCCATGATCTTTTACAATGTGTTTTTGAGCCCACATATGAGCTTCTGGATTCAATGGCTCACCTGCGGATGCTAAAAGTCTTAAAGAAGACGTATCGTATTTTTTTACATATTCTTCTCCAAATCTCATAAACATACGAATAGCAGTAGGTGCTGTAAACATAAGATTAACACCGTGTCTTTCTACAATTTTCCAAACAATTCCAGGATCGGGATAATTTATAGCACCTTCGCGTGCAAGAACTGTTGCTCCTGCTACTAATGGTCCATATACAATATAACTATGTCCAACAATCCAACCAATATCAGAAGTACTCCAAAAAATATCCCCATCTTTTATATCATAAAATGCTCGAGATAAATAATATGTACCCACCATGTAACCACCATGGACGTGAACAACCCCCTTTGGCTTTCCCGTAGTACCACTTGTATATAAGATAAATAAAGGATCTTCTGCATCCATCACTTCTGGTTCACACCATTGAGGTTGATTATTCATCCATTCTTCGAAATCCATTTCTCTTTCGTATGCTAACTCTATTGGTGGCTTTTGTCTTCTATGAACGATAATTTTTTCTACATAATCAAGATCTTCCACAGCTTGATCTACTATACCTTTAAGAGGAACAACTTTGCCTGCGCGATAAGTTACATCTGAACATACGACAATTTTTGCTCGGGAATCTTCTATCCTACTTCTTAAAGCTTGAACCCCCATACCTGCATATACAACAGAATGAATAGCACCAATCCTTGCACATGCTAACATTGTATAGATACCTTGTAATGTTAAAGGCATGTAAATGATTACTCTATCACCTTTTTTTACACCTAAACTTTTTAAACCATTTGCCACTTGATTTACCCTACGCAAGAGTCGATCATAAGTCACTAAAACCTCTTCGCCAGTTTCTGACATCCAAATTAGTGCAACGCGATTTCGATTGGTTCGATTATTACCTGTTACATGTCTATCCAATGCATTAACAGTAATATTCGTTTTTCCGTTTATAAACCATTTGTGATAAGGCATGTTGAACTCTAATACCTTATCCCATTTCTTAAACCACACCAATTCGTTTGCAATGCTTCCCCAGAATTTTTCTGGTTGAGTGATTGAATAAAGATAAACAGAATCATAATCCTGTATCATCGCATTCTGTCTCAGAAATTCTGGTGGTTCAATTACAACCTCTTTCTGAGCAGTTAATGCATCAATGGTTTTCTTTTTCTCGAGTGTTTGTCCATCCATACTCTCTCTCCTTTAAATAAATTAAATAAATTAGTGCTAAATCATTTTATAAATTCTATTTATAAATAATGCATAAAAAATAATTTGAAATTTAATATTTAATAAAATAAAATATTTTTACTGATTAGAAAAGTCAACCAAAAAATCAACGTTATTTTATAAATCCTAAGATATTAAAACCTTTTCTCGTCGATAGCTTTTTTACAAGTTTTAAAAATAGTTCCGCAGTAATTAATGCATCTCCTATTGATGTATGTCTCCCACTTGCTTTTATGTTATAACGTTCGATTAATTTATCCAAAGAAAAATCTTTTTTAATTACTTCGTCTGCATATAGATTTTTACTTGTTAATAATTGTTCGTAATACACTGCTAAATCCAAAGTATCTATTACAGGATTTAACAAAGTAATGGGGAAATATTCCTTCATGTTGTTTGATAGTATGTTTTTATCGAACATTACATGATGTCCTACAAGTATATCTCCTTGTAAATAATACAATAGTTTTTCGAAAAATAATTTTCGCTCTTCGCCAGCTTGAGCATCAACATTCCTTATTCCATGGACAGCAATAGTCTCTTTATCCCCCGCAGTTTCTGTTTTTATGATCATCTCTAAAGAATCACTTATATTTATTTCTAAATTTTCTATACGAATTCCACCAAAAGAAATGACACGATCTTTTCTATAATCTAACCCTGTTGTTTCTGTATCTAAAACAACAAAACGATTTTTATAAGGATCTTTGTAATATTTCTGATGTTTTATTGTTTGTAGATAATTGCATAGTGCAATAGAATAATTTTTATTATTACAGAATTTCGATTCCCAATACAAACATTTAATTCTATCGATCCATTTCATAAATTATCTAATTTAAATTGAGCTTTTAAGATCTTTTGTACTTCTTCGATAGCAGAAAATGTATTTTTTAACAATTGCTTTTCTAATTTTGTTAGCTCTTCTAGTTTGATGTATCTTCCTGAATCTCCATGCTTTAAACCCTGCATAGTTCGAAATCTTAGATAAACAGAAAAAGATTCAATCGCAGACTGATAAACTTGCTTATTCTCTGGCTCTAATTCCATCAATTTTTGGTATCTTTCTATGGTTGAATGTACATCTAATGCTTCGTGTTCTAAACATAATACCCTTGCTGCATCAATTAACGGCATCGTGCATCTTGCTTTTAAATCGAATTCATCTTTATGTTCGCCAGACTTTTCGACAATAAGGTTTCGAAAGAAATTCAGTGGTGGGGGGTTAGAAACAGCACTCTTTGCCAAAAGGCCCAGAAATAAAGGATTTTTTAATTGATAAATATATTTTTTTAGTTCTTCTGCCAAATTTTTGTTTCCATAGACAGCGCGAAAATCAAAAAAAATTGTAGTTTGCATCACATTTTTTTCGTCTGGTATTTCCATCCACGTTTTAAAATATTCTTTCCATTTTTGTAAAGGCTGACACCATTTTGGATTTTTGGCCATTATATCTGCTGGACATTCAGAAAAACCTGCTTCGACTAATATTTTATTCACAGAGTTTCCCAATTTTAAAAAATAATTGCGAACTTCTTCTTGTAAGTTTTCTGGAGGATCTTCGTAAACAATTGCATTATCTTGATCTGTTTTTAATAATTGTTCCTTTCTTCCTTCGCTTCCTAAGGATAACCACGCAAAAGAAACCTCTGGTTTTTTTATACCTTCTTCTTCTAGTCTTTTTATACTGATATCAATAGCTTTTTTGATCAATGCATCGTTAATCTCAGAAATCGTATTAGCAACAAATTGAATAGAAACTTCTTGATCAATATAATCTTTTAATAATTTATCTGCTCTGGATCTTAATAAAGATAACTTTCGCGAATCCTCTGTATTTTGGATTTCTTTTACTAGAACCGCAGGATTATTACCATGTAGTACTAATACATCATGTTCTGAGACAATGCCAACAATGGGTGTATTGGGTGTGCCATCTTCTGTTAGTATTAAATGACGTATATTTTTACTCATCATGTGAATAATGGCTTCGCTAGCAGAAATATTTGGCAAAAGTGTATAAACCGGAGAGCTCATAATTTCTTTTGCTTTTGCAGTTATGGGAAAATCTCCTGTTGCGACTTTTTTTCGGAGATCAGAATCTGTAATTATTCCAATAGGGCGTTTGTTTTCGTCTGTTATAATAATAGATCCAATGTTTTTTTCCTTCATGATTTTTGCTAAATCTTTAATCTGTATATCGGGACTACATGTAATTACATTTTTGGTTATTTTTAATTCAAGAACCTCATCATGTTGAGCTAGGCTTGGCATATATATATCTTGAAAAGAGATATTTCTTTTTTTGAATTGCTGCATGCCCGGTGCAAAACCAGAACTAAAGTATCTTAATACGCGAGGATATTTTTGGATGTATTCTTTAAAAATAGAAAAGGGTAAAACATATAAAATCGTATCTTCGTATGCTTGTGCAGAAAAAATATACAACCGATTTGCTAATAACGCTGCAATCCCAAAAGTGTCTCCTTCTTCCAATACTTCGATGATTTCTCCTGTATCCTCTAACAATAGATGCACAGAGCCTTGGTTTATCACATAAAACTCATCTGGTGGATTTTCTCCTTCGTGAAAAATAAATTCCTTCGCGTTTAAAACCCTAATTTTCGATAAACTTGCTAACTTTAACAATTCTTGTTCGGATATAAAACTATAAGGTGGGTATTTTATCAAAAAATCTGTAATTCTTTGCTTTAAACTTTGAGAAACCATACATTATTTTTTTAGTACATCTAATTTAAAACCAATTCTTACAGCGCCCCAGTGTTTTCCAAATACATGCACAGGAACGGATATATCATGCATGATTTCCCCAGTATCGCGTCTATAAGATTGAAGCAAAAAGGGTTTATCTTTATTTGTTGCTGCTTTTAAACCAGTTGTATCGTCAAAAATGCGTTTTGTTCTGTTGCCAACCAAATCTATATCATAATTTCCTGTAAGGGGTTTAGAATATTTTAAATTATGAGTTGGTATATATCCATGATCATCGTTGAGTACTGCAAAAACAAACGCTGGATGCATAGCTAAATATTTTTCTTCTACATCCTGTATATATTTATCTGTAAAACTATCAAACTTCGTATGGAATTTTTGTGGATTCGTATTTGGAATGGGAATATAAGTTCTATCGAATAATTCTTCTTCGGAAAGGATTCCTTTTTTTACGCCTTCTTCTAATGTCTTTCCACATTCTTTAGCAAAATCCATAGCAATCTGGACAATTTTTTCTATTTCTTCTTTGGTTTCTTCTGTTAGTTCAAATTCGGACGCTGTTTTTCTTATACTTTCGGAATCATGTTTTAAATGGATTAAAGCCTTTAAGATTTCTTCTACGCTCTTCGTATTACCTTCTATGTTTTGGCTTATATTATATAAATTATTTGCGAATAATTCAATACTTTGAGACTGCTCTTCTGCAATAGATGATATACTATGTAATCGCTCTGTTACTTGATGAATTTGACTTAAAATGACGTTTAATTGTTTATCTGCATTTTCGGAAATTGTTATACCATCTGCTGCTAATACATGCCCCGTAGAAATAATTTTTAAAGTCTCGTCGCTTTGTATGTGTAATTCAGAAATCGTACCAGAAATTTCTCTAACAGCTATACGAGTTCTCTCTGCTAATTTAGAAACTTCATCTGCAACTACAGCAAAACCTCTTCCTGCTTCTCCACTTCTTGCTGCTTCGATGGCTGCATTTAATGCCAATAAGTTCGTTTTTTCTGCAATTTCTTCGATTGTCCTTAAAATTTTATTAATTTGATTGGTTGATTGTACGAGTTTTTCTGTTGCTTGCGAAGATCGCTTTACCATATCCGCTAATGTGTGGAGAGAATCAATCGTCTTCTTTATTTCGATTCTACCTTTCTCTGTGGTTTGACTCGATTTTTCTGCTAATTCTACGATCTTTGCAATCTCTTCTGTTGTGTGTTGGATTCCATCGCTTAATTCTTTGATTGCTTTATTCAACTGATGAATGCTCTCTGTTTGTTTTTGTATTCTTTCTTTAATATCGTTTGTATTGTTTAAAATATTTTCTGCATTATTTGCAACATCATCCGAAACATTTTGATAAAATAATAAATTTTGTTCTGAACTCGCACTTAACTCTTTAAAGTCTTTTAATATTTTATTATAATCTTGCTTTAAGATATCAATTGTCTTTTCTTCTTCTATTAAGAATTTTTTTTCTTTGTTTAAAACTTTTTGCATATAAAAAGAAATGAAGGTTAAATTTGTTATGTAAATATAATATGTGATAAGATTAGTTCGATCATATTCGTTAAAGTAATATCCCAAATAAAATAAAATATAATACATGATTAAAGTTACCCAAATAAGATTGCCTTCGACTGCTAAGATTAAAATCATTAAAACACTAAAAGAATGATAAAATGCAACAAAATGATAAGAAAACAAATGATAAAACAGAATACTAAACAAAGGAAGTATAACATATTTTAACTTCTGAAAAACCGGTTGCATTTCCCATAAAACAAACGTTCCTATTATGGTAAATAAAACAGAAAAAACAAATAATATAGAATTAAAATGCTGATTGTATAAATAATAATGTAATAAAAAATAGATTGAACTAATAAGATGCGCTATTGCTACGATCTTCCAATACGTAGATTCTTGGAATAATTTCTCTTTCCAAGTCGATTGCAAATTTAAATCATCCATATTTTAAGTACGAATGGCCTAGCATTGCTAGGCCAAAACAAAATTAGAAGGATTGTTTTACTGATGCTTGTAATCGATAATCTACTACTTTATAGGTATCGCCAATTACACCTTTGGAATCTCTAACAGCTGGGTTAGGAATCGTAAAACCACCAATGGTTATTTTATCGTAGGTTGGTCCAGCTATACCAGCTTGGGTGTTGATATATTGTGTAATTGCTTTATATCCCTTGTCGTCTTCCATATATTCAGCTTCAAAATATCCTAACATTACACCAAATTCTGTTTTTCCAGATTTAAACTTAACTTGTGGTATAACATGAGTAATAGATTTTATATTTGTTCCTCTATAATATAATCCATTAGTGCTGATATCCTCTTTCGCACCTTTATTTTCGATTTTACCCAATGCAACAGCATATTCAATGTCTTTACCCCATACTGGTTGTATCCAATAAGAAACCACCTTGATGGGAGTATATTCTTTTGGAGTAAATGCTTTGACTAAATTGGCTTCTGCAGCAGATAATCCCAATGCTGTTAAATTATCAAGCACTAAGCTTCCTTTTTGTGCATAACCACCTAACATTACTAAATGATAAGTATTTTCTCCTTGTAAATAAGCAAACCTAATATGACCATTTTTATCTTTATCGAATACAAATTTACCAAAGATTTGTTTTGTTAAACCAGTAACCTTGTTTTTATTGTTTCCTACTTGGTTAGCAGTTGTTGTGTTATCATAAACTGGTTTGCCATCGTAAGGTCTTACTTCGTTAAGATCCAAAGTTAAACCAATATCGAACATATCGGATTTATATAACAATTGTAAATCGATATCGGGTTTATCTGCCCATCGTTTAAAACGAGAACCATATCCATCTGAATTTGTCACGCTATTAGGTGCCGGACCTGTAGAAGCATGATAAGCTTGATAGATAGCAGCTAATGTTAAACTTAAACCACCACCTAAATTTTGTGTATAACTAATTTGTGGAGAACGATTAAATGGATGGATGATAATCAACGGGGAGAATTGTACTGTTAGTGGTTGATACCCCAAAGCAAATAAAGGATGCCACCATTGTCCTACTAATAATTTAGAGCTACCCCAATCAAACGTAACATTTGCATGCCTTAAATAGAAATTAAAAATCTCCGAATCAGCAGCACCCAAAAAATCCCCTTCGATAAAACCTTTTACTTTTGCACCAAATGCATCTGGCGCATTAATAGTAAGATTGATTCTTGTTTCTACTGTCGTAATAGAAGTTTGCTTAACTGCATTAAGATCCTCATTGTTTGCATATACATAGAGAGTAGCAGCATCTGTACCAGCTATGGGCGCTAAAGCTGCTGGTGCAGTAGTAATCTGCTTTCTTTCTGCTGGATACAACGCAAGCATGTCGTCACGAACACCTACAACCGCGCGGGAATCGTTAAACATATCTACTTTAACGTACCCGCCCCATTTTAAGGCTTCTCCTTCTTGGGAAAACAAGAAAGAAGGGAAAGCAAGCACTGCCATTGCGGCAGCAAGGAGTGTTTTAATTGTTTTTTTGTTCATAGTGAACCTCTCTCTCCTTTAACCTTTTATTATAAAATGGTAAAAGTGCAATTCTTTTTTAATATTTTTTTGTATTAAATTCTAACGTAAAATCATTATTTTTCTCTTACCTCCATTTTATATTCATTTACCGAGCTTATTAAATTACGAAACATTATTAGGAATTCCCCCATCGACACGATATTACATGTTTGTTAAACGAAAAATTTTTGCAAGCATTTTTTAACATAATAATAAAAAAAATGCAATTTTTTATAAATTTTTTTATATATATGAACTTGATTCAATTAACAAATTTTTAGAACTTAATCACTACCTTTCCTGTACTTTCTCCGGACTGCAAAAATTTTAAAGCATCGTAAGAATCTTTAAAATCGAAGATTTTTGCAATATGGGGTTTTTTCCAATTTATTTTTTGCATTTCGCGAATCATACGTTGGAATAATTCTGTTTTGTCGTACAACCAAATCAAATTAAAACCAAAAATCCCATAATTTCTATCGATTAAGTTCAAAGGTAACACGCGATAAAACGTTAAATATTTATAAGCCAACCAAAGATAATTAGGTTTATTCGAATTGGACATTAAATCAGCAGCACCATAGATAACATAAATCCCTCCACGATTGAGTAGTTGAAATTGAGGTTTAAAAAATTTACCAGAGACAGCATCAAAAACAATATCAAATCCTCTTTTTTTGTGTTGTTTAAGATGGTTTTGAAGATCTTTAAAAAAGATTTTTACACGATTATTTCGAATCAATACATCGTTTTGATCTACACCATAACTTTTTAGAATTTCGATTTTTTTAGGACTTCCTACAATCGCGCAATATTTAGCATTAAAATGATGTAGAATTTGTAATGCATGTAGGCCTACTCCACCAGCTGCCGATTGCAATAAAACATAAGAATTTTCGTTCAGTCGACCTAATTCCACTAAACCATACCAAGCTGTTAAAGACTGAACAAAAAAAGACGCTGCTTCTTCGAAAGACCATTCCTTAGGTTTTGGGTATAGATAACTAGAAGAAACATCCACATAATTTGATAAAGCACCAAATCGAGTTGTTCCAATTACTTCGTCCCCAATTTGAAAGTTCGATTTTACGTTTTTTCCTATTTCTGTAATGATTCCAGAAAATTCTAATCCTGGCGAAAAAGATCCCTTTGGTGTTGCAGAATATAAACCTAAACAAGCGAAAATATCCGCGAAATTTAATCCCACAGCCTTAACTTGTATACGAATTTTATTTTCGGATAATGGTTTTAAATCCTCTTCGACAATTTTGTAGTTTTTTAGGTTTCCTGCTTTAATCTGCACATATCGAATATTTTTATCTTGCATGGATCATCTCCTTTATTTTTGATTCTAAAATCAATTATATACTTAAATTATCCGAATTCATTTATGGCAAGTAGAATTTAAAGTCTTTTTATTAAAAGAATTTTCGTTTTATGTTGACTACTATAAAATTGATAAAAAATAATTCCTTATGTCAAACATAGAAAAAATTATCGAATCCATCAAAAAAAGTGGTAAGTTTGGAGAGAGTCCTGTTTTTAGTAAAGAACAGATCGAAGAATTCGAAAAGGCTTTGAACTTTTCCTTTCCCGAAGACTATAAAAAGCTCGTTACAACCATCGATCCAGAAATCGTAAATTTTTATTTTGTTGAACCATATCGTCATCCTCATAAAAAGAATTATATCATCTTTGCAGAATGGACAGAAGATGTTTTCGCTTTCGATGATAAAAACTATAAAATTGTAACAATACTAAAAAATGATGATTCGGGTAAAACTTGGATCAATTTTTTAGAGTGGATAGAATATGTATGGTTTATGAGTAGTAGACCAGTAAACCCAGAATAGAATGATTTTCGATTCCCATCAATTAAAACAGCAACTCTTTAAAACGACTTCTCAATTGATTAAATTTGGTATAGTGGGAGTTATCAATACCTTAATTACTTTGACTACGATTTTTGTTCTATCGAATTATTTGAATGTTTATTATATCTATTCGAATGGTATTGGATATTTGCTTGGATTTATCAACAGCTTTGTGATGAATAAATTTTGGACATTTCAATCTCAGGGCAATGTATATAAAGAATCCATTTTCTTTTTGCTTGTATTTCTTGTTTGTTATATCATTCAACTCTCTGTTTTATACTATTTACACGGAATAAGACAATATAATGAAAATCTTTCCCAGCTTATTAGTATGGTTGTTTATACACTTGCCAACTTTTTGTTGAATAAATTTTTGACCTTTAAATGAAAAATCATAAGAAAGAATTGTTATCTGTTATAGTACCGTGTTTTAACGAAGAAGAAGTTATCGAAGAAACCTATAAAAGATTGACGAATGTCCTAAAAGAAAATCATATCAATTACGAAATTTTATTTATTAACGATGGAAGTATCGATAAAACATTAGAGATTTTAACCAATATTGCGAAAAACGATCCAAAAATCAAAATCATTTCTTTTTCGAGAAACTTTGGACATCAATCTGCGGTAAGTGCTGGCATTCATCATTGTAAAGGGGATTATGCAGTAATTATTGATGCAGATCTACAAGATCCGCCAGAAGTTATTCCAGAATTATTATCGCTTGCAAAAAAAGAACAGGCAAACGTAGTTTATGGAGTTCGAAAAAAACGAAAAGGCGAAACCTTTTTTAAACGATTTACTGCTTGGGCTTTTTACAAAATCATCAACCTTTTGTCGGATGTTCCTTTGCCAGAAAACACGGGTGATTTTCGCTTAATTGATAAAAAAGTAATCGATGCATTTAATCAACTACCAGAAAAAAACAAATATATTCGCGGACTAATTAGTTGGATTGGTTTTAAACAAATTCCTTATTACTATGTTCGAGAACCTCGTTTTGCTGGCGAAACAAAATATCCTCTTTCTAAAATGATTAAATTCGCAACAACAGCTCTCTTGTATTTTACAAGAAAACCATTAAAACTTGCAACAACAATGGGATTTATGAGTATTGTTGTTGGTTTGCTTTTAACAATTTATGTGTTTTTATCGTTATTTTTAAAGCCACAACAAACAGTATCAGGTTGGGCATCGACGATCATTATTATCATTTTTTTTGGTGGAGTACAACTCCTTACGATTGGAGTAATGGGAGAATACATAGGAAGCATCTTTGACGAAATCAAAAATAGACCTATGTATATTATAGATAAAACTTATAATATAAAATAAATATCATGATTTATAAAAAAAATAATATAATTTTTTTAATATTAATATTACTATTGGCATTGAGTTTTAATCTTTGTTCGAAAGAAAAAGAGATAAATTACCGAATAGAAAAAGGTTTATTAGATTTAGAACAAATCGATCTATATAATCGAAATATTTTACTTAATGGAGAATGGGAGTTTTATTATAATCAACTTCTTTCCCCTAAGGATTTCGAAGTAAAAAATGTTGATTCAATTCAATATGTTCAAGTTCCTTCTTCTTGGGAAGATTTAAACCTATCACCATTAGGGTATGCAACATATAGGTTAAAAATTACTCATGTTCCCTATCCGATGATGTTAGGTTTAAAAATTCCTCACATGAATTCCAGCTATCATTTATACATTAATGGAGAACTGATAGCAAAAAATGGAGAGATTGATCCAGAAAAAAAAATTTTTCTACCACAACATTTACCCTTGATAAAATTTTTCGAAAACAGATCACCAGAATTAGATATTATTTTACATGTTGCCAACCTTTCGGACAATTTAGGAGGTATATGGAGTCCAATAGAATTAGGTCCCGAAAAACAGATTATAATCAGCTTTTGGAAATCCATTGGAATAGAATTATTTTTCTTTGGTGTGATATTAATCATGGGAATATATCATTTGTTTTTACCCTTTTTTAGAAAAAAAGAAAAAGCTTCGTTGTTTTTTGGACTATTCTGTCTTTTAATTGCTCTTCGCGTCGCTGTTACAGGAGAAAAGTTTTTATTACAATTATTTCCGGACTTCCCATGGGAATTCCACATTAAAATTGAATATTTAAGCATCTATCTAGGCCTTCCAACGTTTAGTTATTATTTATTTTATGCGTTTCGGGATCCATCGAATCAATCCAATAGATGGAACATTAAAAATTTTTTTTCCCAAGAATTTTATTATCCCATAATAAATTTTATTTTTTTGTTTACGGTTCCATTTATCCTTATAACAATATTCACAAATATATTATTTTTTGGTAAATTTTTAAAAATTTATCAAATATTTTTAATTATTAGTAGTATTTATCTTTTTTATGGCATTATCTTAGCTACTTATAAAAATAAAGAAGGAGCCATTTTTTCTTTTTTAGGAATTATCTTTGTTTTTGTTACTTTAATCAACGACATATTATATGCGAAAAGAATTATCCATACGGGATATTTGATACCTTTTGGGTTTTTTGTGTTTATTTTGTTTCAATCGTTAACGTTAGCTTATAAATTTTCTCAATCATTTTTTAAGAACGAAGAGCTTACTAACCATTTAAAAGAATTGTTGCTTGTGTTCGAAAAATTTATACCAAAAGAGTTTTTGGAACTTCTAAACAAAAGAGACATAACGAAAATTCAGTTAGGAGATCAAACCGAAAAAGAAATGTGTGTACTGTTTTCTGACATTCGAAAATTTACTTCAATATCGGAGAAACTAACACCACAAGAAAATTTTCGTTTTATCAACCTGTATCTTTCTTTTATAGAACCAACGATAAGAGAAAACCGCGGTTTTATCGATAAATATTTAGGAGATGGATTTATGGCTCTATTTCCTGCTTCTGCGGAATCTGCTGTAATGGCTAGCATTCAAATTCAGACTAAAATCAAAGAATTTAATGCTTTCATATTCGAAAAAAATTTTGAACCAATTAAAGTTGGTATTGGTATTCATCTTGGCAACTTAATGTTAGGTGTTGTAGGTAGCGAATCCCACATGGAAACCACTGTGATTTCCGATGCAGTTAACACAGCAGCTCGATTAGAAAAAATAAACAAAGATTTTGGTACAGATATTCTTATTACAGAATCTGTTCTGAACAAATTAAGCAAAATCGATGATTATAAATTTCGATATATTGGAACAATTCTATTAAGAGGAAAGCAAAATCCCGTCAAAATTTACGAAATCTACAATCATTACGATGAATTTTTAATAGAACATTACGAAAAGACAAAAGAAGATTTCTACAAAGCAATCTCTCTTTTTACAAAGAATCATATCAGAGAATCAATGGACATATTCGAAGAAATATTAAAAAACAACCCTTACGATAATCCCGCACGTTATTATCACTACAAATGCCGAAGTATCATTGGTTTTTGAATAAATAAAACTATTTTAAGACAACGCCGTTCCATAAATAATACATTGATAAGATTGCACTTTATCGAAAGAAAGATAACTTAAAATATCGGTTTAAAGACAAATTTTTCTAGTTGATTTAAGCTTTTAAAAATAGTTTATTGCAATTTATCGTATTTTGATTATTTAATTATTATCGAAAATCAACATTGAATTGCAAAAAATACCAGAATGTAAAATAAAATTTTTTATTTTTCTGTAATATTTCTGTAATATTTAAAGCTATAATCCATACTCATGAAAACAAAATTACTTTATTTAAGTTTGTTTGTAGGTTTAATATCCTCGGCAATTTGGGGATACGAAACAGAATGGCAAGATAATAAATTAGGACCAAGCAGCTTTAAGCTACATGGATACTATTGGTTTGGATACGAAAACATTGATGCTCAAAAAGGGATAGTAGACTCTGGATCCAAACAAGGTTTTACCATGGGTCGTGTCTATGTGCGTATGGATGGTAATGTAAAAGAAGGCGATTTTAAAGGATGGAAATATCACATCACTCTAGAAACAAACCCAACAGCTGGTAACAATCAAAGTACATACATAAAATATGCATATTTTAGCATTCCCGTAGGTTTAGGTTTTAATGTTATCGGTGGTATGCAAAATAACCCAACATCTACCGCAGGTAAATATTCGTTAGAAAACCTATGGGCACACAGATATTTAGATGCAGATGGTAAAGCGATGTGGGATCAATTAGGTGTTGCTCCTACTTCAGATTTAGGTGTTGGCTTAGAGCAAGAAACAGAATTATATCAAATTTATCTTCTATTTGGTAATGGCGAAGGTGGTAGAAGACCTAATGCAGCGAATCTAAGTAATACAACTTTAAGTGATTTAGCAAAAGGCGCAGGAGATTCTTATGGTTATCATCTTTATGGTAAGTTTTCTTTGTCTCCCTTAGGAACCAAAGAAGATTTACCCACAAGAGTCTTTTTAAATGTTCCCTTTGTTTTAAGAAATATTTATGGTATCCAGAGAGCAGAATATGAATATGTTGATACATTAAACTTTACTACTGGCCAATTTACTGTTCTAAAAGGAGATCCTACTGCAAAGCGAGATTATGCTTATGGTTTAGAAGCAGATGTTTTATTAAACCTTAATGATATAAAAATTGGTATTGGAGCTGGTCAAATTATCGATAAAGATATTCGACGTTCAGCGATAAAAGTAGATCAAAACTTATTAACTACACCAATAACAATAGGTAATTTTTATAACTACTATCAACCAGCAAAAGACTCCATTGGTGTAGCAAATTATGTATTTCTCTGGGCACAATATCAAAAATTTGGAATTGTTTTTAGACATTATATAAATACAGATAATGCATCGATTTCCGATAAGTTGAATTACGCAGAAGGTTTATCTGTTGCAGAACAATTAGTGATTCGAGATGCAAACAATGGTGTTCTAGGGGATCTATCGCCAGAAAATGCTCTACAATTGATTCGTTCTGGTACTGTGGATGCAGGCAAATCTAAAATGAAAACCTATTTATTAGCATTAGAATATTATGCGAACAAAAGTTTTAAAATGGCCGTTGGAATTAAACAAGCTACTACTACGAAAAAAGATGGATCACCCTACAAAATTACTCCTTTCCAAGCAAGCAACATCAGAGCTGGTGGATACACAGCTAATAGTTATTCCAATTTTGTTGCTAGCCAATTAGGATTACCTGCTAATAGCTTAACCGATACAGATGTAATTGGTACAAATCGAGTCGATAGACAAATCTTTTTTAGATCTCAATTTACTTACTAAAAATCAAGGCTGACGTAAGTCAGCCTTTTATTTTATATTGAATATTTTGTATAAAACGAAAGATTTCCTTTAATTCTTCTTCGCTTAAATTCTTTTTTATCCAAACAATAAATAATACATAAAAGGTATTGTTATAAAAAAGATAAGTTTTAAATTGCTCCATTTCTCCACTAGAACAAATACGATAAGGGCTTAATGCATATTCGATATCGTTAATAAAAACATCTTTGTAAGGAATATTGCAAGATAAAAAAGAATCTTCCCAATCTTTAACAGAAATTTGTTTTCTGTTTTCTATTGCAGAAGCTCTAACAAAGATTTTTTCTATTCCAATGTTTTTTCCTTCGAAATTGATAAAATTTCCTTCTCTGTATAATTTGTACTGAAAATCAAAAGGAATCTTAAAAACCCAACTAATATGATTATCAACAGAAAGGATTAAAGGTTCCTCTTTTCGTATGGATTTGTTGTAGATATTCTGCGAATACAAAGAAAAAGTAAAAAATATTAATAAAATGATTTTATAAAGATAACTCATTCATTACTAATGGATATGATTCTAAATATTCAAAAATAAAAATTAAAGAAAATAAATCTTCTTTCTCGCTAATGAAATTTTCTTTGGGTAAAAATTGATTTTTTTTTATAATCCCTTTCCATTTTATTTTAATACGATATGGTTGACCAGAAATAAATTGATTTTTGATTTTATCGTTTCTATCGTCGAACCGATCTTCTTTGAATTGCACATAAATCTCTTTTCGTTGTTTATCGTAGAATACTAAATAAACATCTTCCACACGCGAAAACAACAATTTATATTCCCAGAGTTCTTTTTTAGAAGCTGGAATTTCTTTAAGATTTATAACATCCAAATAGTTTTCGTAATATTGTTGATTTAAAAACAACAAAGAAATTAAAATCATCCCTATTTTTGTTTTAATTCGCCCCATTTTTGTAATATATCTTTTGCTTTATTTTTGACAGATTTACTCGGATCGTATTTGTACTTAACCTCTACTAAATCTTTAAAATCTTTTAATTGCAAATCCTCTATGTATTCAAGTGCTTTTAATCGAACGTTTGCATCATCATCTAAGGCCATTTTTTTTAGTTCTTCTTTGATGGAATCATCTCCCAAGCGAATTAATGCCAAGATGATTTGCTGTTTTAAAGGATTATATTTTGTCCGTTCTTTGGGAGAGTTTACAGACAAAATATCATTATACATTTTTTTTAGTTTTTCGGTAATTTCTGTCTTATCGATATCTTGTGCTAATTTTCCTAAACTATTCACAGCATAAGCCTTTAAAATGACATCTTCGTCGTCTTTTTCGTTAATAATTTGCAATAATAAATCTTTAAAATCCATATTTCGAGAAGAACCAGCATAGAGAATGATGGTTCGTTTTAATTCTTTATCTGTTTCTTCGTCTTTGAATTTTTCTAAAAGTATTTCGGATATTTCTTTTTGATTATATTCAAGATTTCCTATGGTTCTTAACAATGCATTCGCAAATAGATTATTTTTTTTAAAATCTGTTTTTTTTAGAACTTCTTTTATTTCTTCGTTAAGATTTTTTAATTGTAAATTTTCTATTCCTTTTAGGGCTTGTAATTGTACCTTTTCTTCTTCGTCGAATAAATTCTTTTTGTACGATTCTATACATTTTTCGCAGTTAGCTTTTTCGTCGGCTAAAAATGCTAATGCCTTTTCTTTTACAACGACATCAAAATCATTTAAAGAAATATCGGCTAATAAATCGTAAAAGCGTTTTTTATCTTCTTCTGTAAGTTTCTCTAAACTTTTGATTGCATAGAGCCTTTCTGTTGTGTTTAAATATTTGATCTTATTCGTTAAAGATATAAACTCTTCTTGGGATAATTTTTTTTCTTTTTCTTTTGTAAATAATAGGTGAGGCAATACTAAAACACCCAAACAAACAATTATTTTATGGTTCAGCATCTTCTTTTTCTTGAAGTAGATTTTCTAATTCTTTTACCCTTGATTCTAGTTGTTTAATTAATCGATGATTTTCTACATTTTCTTTATATTTTTGTATTAGCCTCTCGATATGAACATGCAATTCTTCTATATTCCAAGGTTTTTCGATAAAATAGTTTAATCCACCTTTATTAATTGCATCAATTGTATCTTGTAATCCTGCTTGACCAGTTAATAAAATTTTAATCGTATCGGGACTAATTTGATTTACTTTTTCTAATAACTCATCCCCCTTTAATCCAGGCATAACTTGATCCGTAATCACTACTTCCACAGAACCACCTTCGCTGATAATTTCTTGGATGATTTCCCAAGCTTCATTGCCACTGGTTGCAACTTCGATTTCGTGGGTATGGCCAAAATATTTTGCTAACTGCTCTTTAAGGGTAGATACAACAGATTCTTCATCATCAACACATATAATAAATCCTTTATCCATAATTCCATTCTTATTATAAGAAAAGATATTTCAAGAACTTTTAAAGATTGTTAAACAGATTTAATGATTGTGTAGATAATTGATTGTGCCCAGGGGCGGAATCGAACCACCGACACGTGGATTTTCAGTCCACTGCTCT
>FMJZ01010461.1_pt1 | contig 47734 bp, 38 predicted proteins | sample 1987881 | NCBI WGS metagenome assembly FMJZ01 (sample SAMEA4378227, study PRJEB15110) | soil metagenome | biome: soil; feature: Field; material: Soil | place: India | collected 2015-03-11 | depth 0 m
AAAAAACTGCTGCGCCTACCCCAATTATCAAACAAATGCTAAGTAGTTGCCGGCCAAAATACTTCGCCATTCGAGTCTGAGCTTTGCATTTTTCTGATGCGCCCATCCCAACCTTCATCGCCAGTTAAGTGTTTGAAGTGGTCCGCAATAATCGAGCCACTGGGCGTGATTTTTAAGCTGGCATTCTTCGAGGCTGCCCGGGTCATTGTTTGGTGTCTGTCTTTGCGCCCCTGAATCATTTGGGAAAGAGAGAGCAACGCGCTTGCGCGTCCGCCGTCCTCTCTCTCTGTTTTGAGTCCATTTTTCTACCGCCGTAGGCGGTCTGTTTTCAAGCTCTGTTTTAGAACTCGTCGGAGGCGCAACTTCAAACGAGGGAGGCTCGACTCGCCGGTTTGACGTCGCTGTCGGCACGGCGGCCTCGCAGAGCCTGCCAGGTGGCCGGTTGACCCCATACTCCGGCGCCGACCGATACCACTGCGCCGGCGTCGCGTTGCCCAGGGATTGATGGGGGCGTACTGCATTGTAATTTTCAAACCACCGCCACAGTCCCCGTCTGCAGCACAAGCCGTCGCCATAGTCGTTGAGATACACGTCCTCATACTTCACGCTGCGCGCCACAACCGCTCGATGAACCGGTTGTCCATCCAGCGCCTGCGTCCGTCCATGCTCACTTCCACGCCGGCCGACTGCACGGCCTCGATGAATCCAGGACTGGTGAACTGCGCGCCTTGATCGGTGTTGCTGATCAGCGGCGCGGTGCCGGCGTGGGCCAGTGCCAGCTCCCAGGCCCGAATGCAAAACTCCGCTTCCATCGTGTTGGATAACTCCCACGCCAGCACGTAGCGACTCCACCAATCCATCACCGCCACCAGATACATAAACCGATATTGCATCGGGATATACGTAATGTCGCTGCACCACACCTGGTTGGGCCCGCTGATCTCCAGACCCTCGAGCAAATACGGGTAGACCGCGTGTCCCGGGCTAGATGGACATCCGCTGCGAGGCGGGCAGATCGCTTCGATGCCCATCAGCCGCATCAGTCGCCTCAGCCGCTTGCGATTGATCTGCCAACCCAGCTGCCGCAGCCGCCCGCCCAACTTGCGGCTGCCCCAAGCCGGATGTTCCAAATGCAGTTCGTCGAGCAATCGCATCAGCGCCAGGTTCTGCTCCGTTTCCGGGCAGGGCTGGTAGTAGTAAGCGCCGCGGCTCAGATTCAACAGCTCGCATTGGTGGCGGATGCTGGGTTGTTCGATGGTCTCGATTAGTGCTGGTGGCGCAGCGACAGGCCCAATTGTTTGGACTTTTTTTCAACCAATCCAGATCGACCGTCAACTGGCCAATTTTCTGGTGCAAGGCCGCGATCACCTTCTCGCTGTCCTCGGACGTTTGCGGGCCGCGCTCGAACAGTTCGTGCATCCGTTCCCGAAGCGTTGTCTTCCACTGTCCAACCAGCAGCGGATGCACCTGGTTTTCACGCGCGACTTGCGCCGTTGTCTTGATGCCGATTAATGCCTCCAGACCAATTTTGGCTTTGATGGCCCCAGTGTATTGTTTGCGTTTGCGTTTCATGGATCTGCCTTCTCTCACATTGAGCAGTCCTCGAAAAGTCTAGCTTAACAGGTGGTCCAAATTTTGGGGTCCACTTCATTGGTCTGGTTGTTGCCACGCTTTATGTAGCTAGTTTGTGTAAACGAGGTGTCCCTGAATTAATACCGGTTGTCCGTGGGTGGGGTCAATTGAAAGAACCTGAGCTACACAAAGTAACACAATGGCCAAGGGGCGGAATCTTAACCAACCGCTTAATATGTGGTGACTCATTCTTTCCAAGAACACCACGTTTTTTCTCCAGCTTCGCTGCGTTTGGATACCAACTCTGCCTTCCCACGAAAAACTTGTTGCTGGGAATCTTACTGATTTCATGATTGTGGCATACGGTCCTTTTTAAGCTCAAACCCCGAAAAATGTCGCCCTATACCATCGTTTTGCACTGCTTACCAACCAATAGTCTCAACACGAGGATACTAGCTTTCGTATAATTTGATTTTCGCTTGAGCGAGCTTATTGCAACAAGCAAGAAAAACTACCATTTTGCGACATTTCATATCATGAGGCGAGAATACATATGGTTAGCTACTGACCTGAGGTTGTTAAGCTGAATGGAAATGTTTGCGTCAGTAGCGGTGTTTGTAAAAACGTGGTCTTTACCACGGCGTGTCATTGGGAGCGGTGCGGATCAGTGGAAAGGCGTAATTGCTAGCATGTGTGCCGCGAAGAAAATCCAATTGTGGGTTCATGACGGGAGGGCGGTGTGATCATGTGTAGTATGTGCCCCCAAATCTTGAGCGGACTCGGCAAGATAAATAGCGGCTTTGGCGTTGCTGTTGTTTTGGCCAAGCGATTTCAAAATGGCTCAGCTGGATGCAGTTCGAGCCACTGTTCAAATCCGAGCAATGAAAATGACAGTACAGCTTTGGCTTTGGTGCAATTGAGTGATGTGTCAGGGGCGCGTGGTGGGCCGGACCATTCGTTGACTGAGGCAGGTTCGAGTTTCGGATTTAATTCGGGGCAACGCATAGCTACAAGTTTGCCCAGTTGCCACCGTGATAATTTCTGGTTCCCTGCCACGTGAAACAAGCCAATTTGACCTTTTTGAACAAGTTCCCAAACTGCACGCGCGGTCAGGCTTGCGTGGATTGGACATCGAAATTCGTCTGTGAACAAACGCAGGGTTTGACCACGACACCATGCGAGCCGCATTTTTTCGGTGAAACTGCGGTCGCCAGTTGGCGAGACACCGGCGTTAAGCGACGTGCGCACAACCAGATGCAGCGGATTTGACAGCACAATCTGCTCTGCCTCGGCCTTGGTTTTGGCATACACACACAATGGGTTGACCGGGTCGGCCTCGGTGTAATTGCCGCGTTTGCCGTCGAACACAAGGTCGGTGGACAAAAACACGAGCGGTATTTCTGCGGCCAATTCACAAAGCATTGCTGTGACGTGCACGTTGAGTAAGCGCGCGCGTTCGGGCTCGGCTTCGCACTGTGACGTGTTGGTCAGCGCGGCACAGTGGATCACGAGGTCGGGCTTGAATTCGCCGAAAAGCCAGCGGACGGCTAGTGCGTCTGCCAAGTCAACTTCGGCGCGCGTCACGCCACGCACGAGCCAATTTGGTGCGTACCGTGCAGCTTGGCGAACGATGTAACTACCGATTAATCCGCCTGCGCCTGTGACCAAAGCTTTTGGCATGCTCGTTTGCGCCCAGCAATGATGGGTGCGCCGTTCTGTTATCTGAGTCTTTAGCCGGGTTTGAGCCCAAGACCAGATTGTTCGCAAGCGCGCTCGAATGCCGCTAGGGCAGCTTCGATTCCTGCCGGCGCGGTTAGAAGGCGTGTGCCAACCAACACAGCGTCAAACACGCCTTGGTCTTTGAGCAGAGGGATATGTTCCGGGCCAAGGCCGCTTTCCGCCACCTTGACTGCATGCAACGGGAGGTACCGCCCCAACTCAAGCCGCGCAAGGTCGGTGGTTGGATCGCGTGCATTGTCGGCAACTGCCTGCGCCCGGGCGGTGTCGTAAGCTGCAACGGGCAGGTCAAACGCGCGGGTGTTGATCCCGTAAATTTTTGCTTTAGCTGGCACGCGCTCGATGTCCGCTTGTGTATGGCACTCAAAGAGCACTTCCATGCCAAGCTCACGCACTAGCTTGTAAAGCTGCGCAAGCCGGGCCGGCTCCAGCATGGTCACAATGAGCAGCACTGCGTCTGCGCCAAAAGCGCGCGCCTCGAGCACCTGGTATTCGGTGTAAATGAAGTCTTTCCGTAGGACAGGCTTGGTTGTTTTGAGTTTGATCTGCTGCAGCCGGGTGATGTCCATGCCGAAGTGCGTTGCGTTTGTCAGGACAGATATGCATCTGACGATCTTGCTCTGCTCGTAAGCTGCAGGTGCAGCAGCGACATTTTCCGGGCGCATTACGCCGCGACTGGGCGAGCGTACCTTGATTTCGGCAATTAAGCCGAATCCTTGCTGTAGCGCATCTGCAAAAGGCCGTATAGGGGGTGCATCTGGCAGCATCCGCTCCAGCTCGGCAATTGGCCGGGTCTGCTGCGCATGTTCGACCTCGCGCTGCACGTCGGCCATGATGTGGTCGAGGATTGTTTGGCCTGAATTCATTTTGCAGTTATTACGGTGCGCCTGTGGGTTTCCCGGCTTAGTCACGGAACCGCTTTGTCAGTTCACCATAGACGTCAATTCTGCGGTCCCTGAGGAACGGCCAATGAGTCCGCTGCTGTTCGATTGCCCCTAGGTCAATTTTGACAATCAACGTTTGTTCTTTAGTTGCGCTTGCTTTTGCAAGCAGTTGGCCGTCTGGCCCGGCAACAAAACTCTGCCCCCAGAAACGAATGCCGCCGTTACCGCGGTTAGGTTTCTCGAACCCGACCCGGTTAACTGCTGCCCAAAAACAGCCGTTCGCAATTGCATGCGCGCGTTGGATGGTTTCCCATGCAGCATGCTGTATTCGGCCAAGCTTCGCCTGTTCGGCTGGCAGCCATCCGATTGCTGTCGGGCAGAAAATGATTTGGGCACCTTGCAATGCGACCAGACGCGCAGCTTCCGGGTACCACTGGTCCCAGCAGATCAACACGCCTATTTTGCCAAAACGGGTTTGCCAGGCTCTGAACCCTGTGTCGCCCGGTGCGAAGTAAAATTTTTCGTAGTAGCCAGGGTCATCTGGCACATGCATTTTGCGGTATGTACCCAGCAGCGTGCCATCGGCGTCAATTACGGCTGCGGTGTTGTGGAACAACCCAGGCGCACGCCGCTCGAACACGGAACAAATGCAGACGACACCCATTTTCTTGGCGAGGGCGGTAAACGCTTCTGTGGTGGGCCCCGGGACAGGCTCAGCGAGCTCGAAAAGCCGATGGTCTTCAGTCTGGCAAAAATACTGTGTACGGAACAGTTCTTGTGTGCAGATTATTTGAGCCCCCCGACGCACAGCGCGCTCGGCCAGGGTAACTGTTTTTCTTAGGTTCGCCTGCGGGTCGGACGTGCACCTGCTCTGGATCAACCCGAGCGTAACATTACCTGTGTGCGATCGTGTCATGATTGTTCTGTCTTCCTGCTGAGGCGTGCGGCGTACTCGAGCAGGTCTGTGCTGCCCGTGCCAGGTTCGGTCTCCGCAGGTACGGTTTGTTCACACAATTCACGCACGAACTTGCCCAGCGTTTCATTTGTTGGGCCGTAGCCACGGTGATAGATGTAGTGTTCAAGGTCAAACAACACTTCATCGGCTGTCTGGTACCGGCCTGCAAGATCGCGGGTTAACAACCGCTGCAAAATCTCGTTAAGCCTGTCATCAATCCGCTCGTCCAGCGAGCGAAAATCCGGTACTGAAAGGCTTATGATGCGTTGTCGTGACTCTTCCGGATTGGGGCCTTTGAAGATGTTGTAGCCCAGCAGTAGATGCGCCAGTACAACGCCCATTGAAAACAAATCGGATCGTTGGTCTGTTTGTTTGAAACTCGCTTGTTCAGGACTCATGTATTCGGCTTTACCAGCTATGACTTCGCCTTCCTTGTCGATGAGAAAACCGCGTGCTTTTGCGATGCCGAAATCGGTGAGTTTAACGTCACCCTCGAATGCTATCAGGATATTTTTGAAGCTCACATCCCGATGCACAATGCCTAGCGGTTTGCCGTTTTTGTCCCTTTTAGCGTGTGCGTACGCAAGACCACGCGCAACGCGACTTGCAATGAACACGGCAAGTTCTTTCGGGAGCCGCTGTTCTTTTGCTGCCAACTGCAGCATGAGTTGCTCGAGGTTCACCCCTCGAATCAGTTCCATCGCAATGAAATACTTGCCGTTTGCTTCACCCAGATGGTACGTCTGCACGATGTTGGTGTGGATAAGGTCGGCCACAAGCTTGGCTTCACCGACGAAATTTTCGATGAAAACGGGCTGTTTTGCGTAATGCTCGCGAATGATCTTGATTGCAACCCGCTTTACAAAGCCGCGTGCACCGTGCTGCTCGGCTTCATACACGATCCCCATGCCGCCCTCGTAGATCTTGCGCACGATGTCGTACCTGAACTGATCTTCGATTGTGAACAACGCCACGCGCATTCATGTTTCGGAAAACCGAACCTAAGTCAAGCACGGCGGCACAAGGCCGTAGTGGCCGTACCATGCGCGTGTTCATGTTAAAGGCTCGAACAGTGAATTTGCATGTCCGTCACTGACTGCTTGATTTCACCACACAGTTTGAGTCAGATTCAACCCGTGAAAAGTGCGTTGAGCGTGGCACTGGGGGTTTAGGACTGACAACGGGGCCTCGAACGCCGCACGACGATAAATCGCAAGCTGGCATTGAAACCGAATATGACTGCAAAAATTAACTCCAAAAAAAGTGGCGATAACACAATAGCTGTGATCGGCCTTGGTTACGTTGGTTTACCATTGGCACTGCGGTTTGCACGAGCCGGCTGCAGAGTCGTGGGATTGGATATAGACCTTGCCAAGGTCCAAAAACTTAAACAGGGCCAGAGTTACATCAAACACATTCCTGCAGATGCAATTCGGGCGGCACTGCGGAGTGGCCGATTCGCGCCATCGAACGATTTCAGTCAGATAGCCAACGTGCAGGCGGTGCTAATTTGTGTGCCGACACCCCTGACCAAACACCGGGAGCCTGACCTGTCGTATGTTTTGAACACAGGCCAGACAATTGCAAAGCATCTGAAACGCGGTCAGCTTGTTGTGCTTGAATCAACGACTTATCCAGGGACAACAGACACAGAATTACGCAATGTGCTTGAGACCGGCTCGGGACTAAAGGCCGGGGCTGATTTCAACCTGGCTTTTTCGCCCGAACGCGAAGACCCGGGTAACACCGCGGTTGACCCGTCTGCGGTGCCGAAACTCGTTGGCGGGTTCACAGTTGCATGTACAACACGCACATGTGCGGTTTATCGGTGCGCGTTCAAAACCGTAGTACCGGTGTCGTCATGTCGTGTGGCAGAAGCCGCCAAACTGCTCGAGAACATCTTTCGCAGTGTGAACATAGCGCTTGTAAACGAGCTCAAGCTTGTTTACGAAGCGATGGGCATTGATATCTGGGAAGTTATTGAAGCGGCAAAGACCAAGCCGTTTGGTTTTATGCCGTTTTATCCTGGGCCAGGTTTAGGTGGGCACTGCATACCGATAGATCCGTTTTATCTGACCTGGAAAGCGCGAGAGGTGGGTAAAGATACCAAATTCATCGAGCTAGCTGGGCAGATCAACACTTCGATGCCCGAGCACGTTCTGCAGAAAATCATTCAAGCACTAAATGCAAACGAAAAACCGCTCAAGGGGAGCAAAGTACTTGTGCTCGGGCTTGCGTACAAACCAAACGTGGACGACGACCGTGAATCACCGGCATACGAACTTATGGACTTGCTGAAAGGACGCGGTGCAGAGGTGGCGTATTACGACCCGCACATACCTGTGATCCGACCTACGCGCGAGCATCCGCACTGGGCGGGCGCGCGGTCGGTGCCATGGGACCGCAGGACAATATCGCAGTTTGACGCTGTCGTCATCGTGACGCATCACAAAGCAGTCAACTACAGGCAATTGGCGCAGTGGGCAAAATGCATAGTTGATACACGAAATGCAATGGCAGGCGTCAAGACACGCCCCCACCAACTCTGGAAAGCATGAACGCCGCTATTGACTCTTCCCTGGCAGGCTGTACGTGTCTGATTACCGGTGGGGCAGGGTTTATTGGGTCGCATCTGGCTGATGCTTTACTCGGGCGCGGCCATCGGGTCCTTGTAATTGACAATCTTTCCACTGGGACGGTGGAAAACATCGCGCATCTGCGGACGCATCCACTTTTTCAGTTTGTTCACGCACCAATCGAGGATGAAGCCACGCTGTCGAACTTGGCTAGCCAGTGCCGGGTAATTTTCCATTTGGCAGCTGCTGTGGGGGTGAAATTGATTGTCGAAAAACCTGTCCAGACCATCGAGACAAACGTGCTCGGCACCGAGCTTGTGTTGCGTACAGCCACGCGGTACGGCTGTCGCGTGTTGATTGCGAGCTCGTCTGAGGTTTATGGCAAAGGCTGCAAAGTGCCGTTCAGTGAGGACGACGACGTTGTGCTTGGAGCAACTTCGCGTGCGCGGTGGGCGTATGCAGCCAGCAAAATGGTGGATGAGTTCCTTGGTTTGGCATATTACACGCAGTTCGGTTTGCCCGTTGTCTGCGCACGTATTTTTAACACTATTGGCCCACGCCAAACAGGTCTTTACGGGATGGTCGTGCCGCGGTTTGTGCGCCAGGCGCTGCGAGGCGAACCGCTCACGGTTTATGCTGATGGTAGCCAGACACGCTGTTTTTGTGACGTGCGCGATGTTGTCGAGGCGTTGGTTGGTCTTGCAATGCACTCAGATGCAGCCGGGCGCGTGTTCAACGTCGGCAGCACCGAGGAAATCTCGATGCTTGCTCTGGCACGGAAAATCATCGAACTGACCGATACATGCTCGCCGATTGAGTTTGTGCGGTTTGACCGTGCTTATGCACCCGGATTCGAAGACATGCAGCGGCGTGTACCTGACATAACGCGCATCCAGCGGTTGCTTGGCTGGCAACCAACTAGATCACTTGAAGAATCACTGCGCACGGTCATCGCCCGCGCACGTGCCAACATACATGCATTGTGAAGCAGACATAAAGACTGCCCGGTTGTAGCGTGCATTTTTCGGGTGGAGAAAGATCAGGCATTCATTGGCCTGTGATTTCTGCGATTGCATTCATGGTGAATCCGCCTTGCGGTTTGCCGTCAATTACGCACAGCCGGTCGTTTAAATCGCCCAGCGGCACGAGCACTTCGTCTCCTTCACGCATTTTCTGCGGTTCGGCCGGTTCGTTTTCAAGCCGCCCTTGAATTTTGTCTCGCTCGATCCTGCACACAGTTACCCACATGAATTCAATGTGTTTAACCGGCGGTAAACCGGGCCTTTACAACGAAGGGCTTATCAGGATCGTTACGCTTCTGGACTGCCTCGACGAATTCAGGCCAACGCACAGTGTGGTGTGGCTTAGTTTCCAGTAAGGTGGAAGCTGTTTGCTGGCGCCAATGTCACTGGGCCGAGCAGACCTGATTCGCGCAATGGCCAGTCCGAAGCATCAAAGGGCCGGTAGTTCACGTTCACAAAGTTGATGTCGTGAAAAATCTTCCATTGCACACCCCGACGGTCAAGGTCGCGGATTCGATTTGCGCTTAAGTTAGTCACTTCGATCTCGAGCAAATTGTTTTGTGCATTTAGCCCGTCGAGTGCAATTCTGAAAGGTGCATTGATCAACGTGCCAAGCTCACGCCCATTCAGCCGCACACGCGCGCTGTCGCAGACCCGCCCCAGGTCAAGCAGCCATGTATCGGCCTGTTTGGCGGGCCGGTTGAACCTAATGCTGTAAAGTGCGGTACCGGCAAATCTGTGCGCGTTTGTATCGGCGAGTGTTGTCCACGACACCAGTTGTGTTGTTTCGAAGCTTGCCGGTAACTCAGGGTCGCCTGTGATGAACTTTACGTGCCAAGTACCCGTGATTTCGACTGGTGCCTCGGTGGTTTTCAGGTAGCGCCAGCTCGGTGTTTTAGCCGCTACACGTCGGGTCGTGTGGACAAAAACTGATTCAGAAGGCAATAGCTGCAAATAAACCTGCAGTTTACCATCTGGCTCGGGCCGAGTCGCGCCCCGACCGATCCGGCCTGTCATTGCGTCCATCAACACGGCGGTGCGTGCTTTGGTGGCAAGTGTAACCCACGCGTCAAATTCTTCGCGGCCATGATTTGCGATGAAATAGACGCGGTCATTACCCGTCTTGCGCCGAATGAACAGCAAGCCTTGAGTGTCGGCGAGCTGCTCACGTGCAATCTGCGCCTTTTCCAACGCAGCTTCAACGTTGCCCACGAGGAATCGGCCGATGCCTAAGCGCGCTTCTCTTACGTGGGTGTGGCCGATGGGCGCCAGCTGGATTTGCTCGAGCAACTTACGCAGCTCAGCGCGCCGTTCTTCGAGTTTATACAGGCCGGGTACGTCGGTTGGCAGGTCACCCTCGAAAATTATCGTGCAACCTGCTTTTGCAAGCGCAATAAGCCGCTTGAGTGTGCCCAGTGGCATGTGCTGGCATCGGGGAACAACAACTGTCTGATAAACCCCACCTGGCATTTTCACGTTGCCACTGCTGGGTTTGGCCAGCTCAAGCTGTCTGTCTGACACGTAATCGAAGGTGAACCCGCGTGACCATAGACGTGACGCAATCTGTCCGATTGGTTGAGCTGTGAACCATTCTGTTGTGTGCACAGTCAACTGCTGCACACGCCCGGTTGGATTATGCCAAAGGTCGTGGATTGGCCAGTAAAGCAGTATGTCGTGGTCGGGTTGTGTTGTTTGGAACACCGATTGGCACCGTGTGATGTAAGCATTTAACACTGGTACATCGCGCCAGATCGAGTTGCGCGGATTCATCTGCGTTGAAGCATAGAACAACCAGCCCGGCCATGGGGCGTCGTCGGGTGAGTAACATGTGCCGTGGTAAAACACGTGGTTTATCCCGCTGACGAAAAATTCGTCCATGAGAAGTTTCAGCGCGCCAAGTGTCTCGTTGAAATGCTCGGCAAGCCACGTGGCTGACTCGGAGCTAACGAGTTTTCGGCCCAGCACGTGCGCTGGTGACGAGGCAAACTTAGCAATGAGAATGTTGCGGTCGAACCTGAAAAACTCGGTCTCAGGCACGTCAGCAGCAGCGTATAGGTCTAGCAGGTTGCCCGGCGAGCCGTGGGCTTCGTTGCGGGTGATGAACCCGTGTCGGTGCGCCCATGGCGTCCACAATTTAGCGAGGTTTTCGTAGATCAAGTCCGAGACTGTCTCGCGATAGTCACATTTGAGCCGTGCAACTGTATCGCTTGTGCTGTCCCCGAAAAATTCACTCAAATGCAGTTGCAATTTGTAACCGCGCCTTTTCTCGAACTGGTTGAAAAAATCGGGTGACCAATCGCACCTGTACTCGTATGAGTCATGGTACACCGCACGCGGTTTCGGCCCTGTATAGTTGGCCAAAGCATCATCAAACCACTTGAGATAGTTTCGGACCGCCTCGGGGTAGAACAGGTTCAACATGTGTCCATCGCCACCGGGGGCAGCGCGTTTGACCTTTTGACCCGAGGGTCGTTGTGAGACCGCAACAACTGTCCACGCGCTGTTGCCAGGTGCAACCCAATCAACGGTGCCATCAGGCTTGATGTTGTGTGTTAACTCGATGCAATTACCGTGCGATGAGAACGCTACCAGCGCTTGTGTTTTTGCCGGATCAAATTTTTCGCCAAGGACGCCGCCCGGTGGAACAATGTTCGTGCGGACCACAACCAGCGCGTTTGCTTCGAGGTCAGTAACATGCGGCCCGCCGAAACACCAGCCTGTACCAAGTGTAATGTCAACATCCAGTTTGTACCGGCGCGCTTCAGCAACTGTGTAGGCAAGCATCTCGAGCCATTTCGGCCCGAGGTACTGGATGTATCTGTGTTCGGCGCCTCTGGCGCCGTAAATAGGGATGATATGAACACCCCCTAGACCAGCTGCGCTGTACAGTTGCAGTTGGCGTGTGATATTTGTTGTATCAACGGCGCTGCCGGGCCACCACCAATATGTCCATGGCTTCATTGTGTTGCTCAGAGCGGGCCATGCCACCAGACCACGCACCACAGGTTGGGCTCTAAGGCGGTTTGCGCATCCACACGTCAGCCCAATAATTACCACGTACATCCAAAGCAGCCGCAACACCGAGCCCAGCCGCGCGACAGTGGCGTGGTTGCCACATTGCTCGGGCAACTGCCCGCATTTTGTTTCGGTGTTAACCACGCACATGACAAGCATGGACTGTGTTAAAGCAGTGATTGCTCGGTATCTTGTTCCTTGTTCGATTGCGTTGGCTTTGATTGAGCACGTTTTCTTTCTGTTCTTTCCGTGTCGCCGCTTTTTTTCTCGGGTTCATGGCTTTTGAGAGCCACAACAGCAGGCCTGAGGAATTGGCCTTGGAAACTGTATCCTGGGGCAAGTGTCTCACCTACAACTGCATCTGGAGGTGGTTTTGCATGCTCATCAATTAGTCGGTGTCGGTCAGGGTTGAACGGCTCGCCTAGGCCAGGTTCAAATGCTACAAGCCCAACCCGTCGTGCAACGTCCCGACACGCATTTTGAAACAGGCCAATCTGCTCGATCAGCTCGGGTTTGCCTGACCGCACAGCAGCCTTGTTTAACGCAAACACATGATCAAGTATCAACACCAGAACCTGTAACCATTCGTGTTGTGCGCGGCTGAGTTTTTCCACCTCGAGCCTGAGCGTCGCTTTTTCGGCGTCGCCGGTTTTTTGGATGAATTCGCGGAATGCAGCCGCCTCGGTCGTCATCATTTGGGCAACTTCTCTTGCGGCCTTCAGTGTTTGATCTGCGAGGTCTTGGATGCCGTGCCACTGGGCAGTTGCAGCATTGACACTTTGTGCGACGGCCTCGAGACCTTTGAGTTGACGCAGCGTGCCGGCCAAGGTTTCAACCTCGATTAATCTGACGAGCGAACGGTATTCAAGCACAAACGGGGTGATCCCAATGACAGCGCCCAGTAGGATGGCTACAGAACACAGCGTAAGGGTTGCGTCAGTCAGCGGGGTGCCCTTGTTCAATGCAACAAAAATCGCTGCGCCAACCAACAAAACGTCCCCGACAATGAACGGCCATTTAACCAGCCGCGGTTTATTGTATTCGGCCATGCGTCCAAGAGCTAATCAAAACTGGCGCCTGCGCGCAAGCTGCCGCCTCGGTCTGACTGAATGGTTCGCTCTGGTTGCAATGTGGTGTGGCACAGTAAAAATTTTGCTGTTATTTGTGGGTGCAGATGCGAAAATACGGCCGACCTATGCACACGTTTGCGATTTACATGCATGAAAACTGACAAACAACAGACTAAGACTGCCGAAGGCCCCGCTGCGCGTTGGGTATCGTATCGGCCGGAAATCAAAATCCTCGATTGCACGATCCGCGATGGCGGGTTGATGAACAACCATCTGTTCGACGACACCACCGTTAAGGCCGTTTACGAGGCGTGCGTTGCTGCCGGTGTGGATTACATGGAACTTGGCTACAAGGCATCGCGTAAGACGGTCAAAGTAAGTGAGTTTGGTTGCTGGAAATTTTGTCGCGAGGATGACATACGCCGGATCGTAGGTGACAATCCCACAAGCTTGAAACTCTCGGTCATGGCCGACGCTGAGCGCTGTGATTACAAGCAAGACATACCGCCTAAGAAAGACTCCGTTGTGGACATGATTCGCGTGGCCACCTACATCCACCAAATACCAACTGCACTTGACATGGTTAAAGATGCGCACGACAAAGGCTACGAAACCACGATCAATCTGATGGCCGTATCCGCCGTTCCCGAGCCAGAGTTGAACGAGGGGCTTGAATTGATCGCGCAGTCCGAAGTCAAAGCAATTTATGTGGTCGACAGCTTCGGCTCGCTTTACAGTGAGCAGGTCCACTATTTAGTGCGAAAGTATCTCAGGTATTGCAAGGCAACGGGCAAGGAGGTCGGCGTGCACATGCACAACAACATGCAGCTCGCTTTCGCAAACACAATCGAGGGCATCATTATGGGGGCAAACTTTTTGGACGCCACAATTGCGGGCCTGGGTCGCGGCGCTGGCAATTGCCCGATTGAGCTGTTGATTGCGTTCCTGCACAACCCAAAATACAAGCTGCGACCTGTGCTTGCTTGTGTTCAGAACGTGATCGAACCGTTGCGTTCGAAACTCCTCTGGGGGTACGACCTGCCGTATCTACTTACCGGCATGCTCAATCAACACCCGCGCGCGGCCATCAAATTCAAAGAGGCAGAACTGAAAGGCCAGAAAGGGGACATTCTCGAGTTTTACGACACCCTGATCGAAAAAGAATAACGGTGGACGCAAAAACCGGCTCAACCAACCGGTATCACCTCCGAGGCTTGAAAAGGTTTCATGGTTTTTTCACTTCCATTCTTTTCGAGCGGCGCAGAGGTTTCTGTGTACCACGTTGCGCAAACGCATGACATAGGCCACATGCGCGCGACCCCGGGTGGAGAAAGCGACCTGTGGCTTTTGCATAAGGCCGGCTTGACAACATAAACCACAGAAAAACCGAGTAACCAATTTGCATTCTGTTGTACAAGGCCTGGCACAAGCAGGCACCCACCTCTACGGCATGAGCTGTGCCGGGGCAGCTCCAACTGCGGCACGGTGTTCAGACTCGACACCTACAGCAATGGTTATAGGACCGTAAGAACAGTTCACCAGCAATGCCGGGCGTGGCCCGCGGTACGGAACGTGTGTAGTGTGTAGGCGCGTTGTATGAGGCAACATCACAGCGGCAAAATACGTGACTTTTGAACCGTTTTCAAATTGGCCCTGGCATGGCCGCCTGCGCCGTTTCCTCTGGTGGCGCAGTTAATTGACGAGGCAGTCGTATTGAGCTGGACAAACCCGGTTTTTGTTTTGCAGTCGGCGCCTGATCTGTCGGGACCGTTCACCACCATGCCGAACGCCACAAGCCCTTATACCAACCGCCTAACCTTCTCGCGCCAGTTTTGCCGGCTTGCCGCGGACTGAGCAGTTTGCGGAGTTGAAGGCCGGCCGGCGCAAATGCCGGGTCAGTTCCATCCGCGCCCTTTTTCATGAGAACGGCGGCGGGTGAGTTGTTTCCGAGCACACAGTAAGATCGTGCTGCAGTTTTGTGGCAGCCCTACACGAGCGTCAGTCAGGCAACTGATCTCCTAGTGTTTTGTTGTTGGTTTGTATGCTTGGCGCGAGGTGCAAATATGGTGAAAGGTTTAGCCGCGCCCAACTATTACGAGTGCTCAGTTGCCGGCCGGGCCAGGTCGAACCATAGATGCGCGTGCGTGTTCATGTAGAGTTTGGCCGACCCAAATGAGCTTAACAGGGCCAGGGCAAATCCCAAAATCCACCGTGGTGACGGGGCGAATACCGCAACCACGCCGCCCCCAACCAACCCGAAAAAACCACCCAAAATAACCATCAGCACCGCGATTGTTTTGGCCCTGGGTCGGCTGGCGTCGGTTGTTCCTGCCGAATGGTTCATTACTTGCAGCCACGGGATGGCCAACACCGATAACCCCGCGCACTTGACCCCGCACAATGCCAATTTCATTGGCGCGAAGTCAAAAATCCACCCAGCCAGCGCGCCGGCCAGCACCATTACCGGCGTGAACGCGAGCGCCCGGACCACACCCGCTTTCAGCGCAATTGTCGTCAGTTCGCCCGGGATTACAGGAAAAACAGCCACAAACGGGATCGAAACGCCGTATGTTGTAACCGGCCTGAACGCGCGCGCAAATGGCGATGCAATCGGCAGGCCGAGCACACATCCCATGAGAATAGCCATGCCGCCAAGGATAAAAGGCCACACGCCGAATGTGTTGCCGCCGACGTGCCTTGCGAACCACCAAATGCCAAGACCAGCACCGACCAGTGCCGTACCCCATTTGAACTCACGCGTCCAATTGGGAGGATTCAAGGCGGCAAACTCGATTATTGCGCGCTCGCGCCGGGTCAACCAACGCGCAACGCGTTTTTCAATCCAGCCTGTTTCGTTGCTTGGCCAGGCCGGCTCGAGGAACTCGCGTGTGCAAGCCGCTTCTGAAGCCTTTGTCGGACCCGGGATAGTCGGCAAACTCTCAAGCTGCGCATTCACAACCGCTTTCCATTCGGCAGGCGGTTCGCCAAATGAATACCACAGTGCAAAGCTGTTGGGCTCATAGCCGCGCTTCCAACGGCCGAGCGCGCAGGCGAGACTCGCCGCAACGGCGGCGCTGAGCGCAAGCAACACGAAAGCCACGGCGGCGTCACCTGCAAGCAAGCCCAGGTACGCCCTTGCGACCCAGCCGCCGGGGGATAGCAGACTGATCGTTTCGCAGTGTTTGACGAACAACGCCAGCAACCACCCGCCCCAGGTTTTGCTTTGACCGAGCACAATGATCAGAAAAAACAGCGCAAATGGCAGCCAGACGGTTTGGCCCGGCAACGGAACAAAAGTTAGCCAGGTCGCCACCGCAAGGATCGCAACTGCCGCAAGCAATGCCAATGGCAATATGGCAAGCCACGCCCCGGCGCCTGCGTCGTTGAATGCCGCAATCACAATCAGCATTACAAGCGCGTCGCACAGCGGGCGCCACAGTTGATGCAATACACGTGCGCGTTGCCAACGAAAGATCAAATCTTTCGGTGCGGGCAGCAGCACAAGCGCCGTCAATGCAGGCAGGTCGTATAATATGCTCAATATGCGGAACCGGAAAATGAGAACTCCTGCTGCGAACCAAAGCGCGGCTGCTGCCGATTGCGTGGCAGGCGGCCGGTCGGCCCGGTAAACAGCCGCCATAAATGTCGCAAAGACACAGGAAAAAAGGATCCGGGCGATTACTTTTGTGGTTGGTCTTTGGGGCCACGGTATTTTGGGCGCGCGCCGCTTTGGCCGGCGCAATTCCATGTCTGCGCGCAGCGCGGTCTTTATTCGCACGCGGAGTGTCTTTTCGAGTCGTGTGGGGCCGAGCGTCATGATTCACCCGCGTGTAGTTTGATGAAGAGCTCCTCGAGCGCATTTTGTTTATCGGCTGCGGCGGCCCGCAGATTTTCGAGTTTGTCGAAGGCTCTGACTTTGCCCTGGTGCAGCACGCACACGCGGTCGGAGAACCGCTCGGCCACCTCCAGCACTTGTGTCGAGTAAATAACGGTGTGCCCGCGTGCGGCGGCCTCGCGCGCCATTCGTCTGAAGACACTTTGGCCGAGCGGGTCCATACCCGAGGCCATCGGTTCGTCCAATAGCCAAACCTCGGGGTCAACGGCAATTAGCCCCGCAAGCGCGGTTTTGTACGCTTGGCCGCGCGAAAGCCGTTCGACGGGCGAGTTTGCCAAAGTGAGCAAGTCGAACTCGCGCATCAGGCCGAACACACGGTCTTCGGTGCCGGGGCCGTCGGCCTCATAGATGCGCAGGATAATGCCGATATTGCGCAACACCGGTTGGCCCCAGAAAAGGAAAGGGAAGTCCGGCAAAAAGAAAAACCGCTTTCGTGTAGCCAGATCGTTACGTCTGAACTCGCGCTCGTCGTAATAGACTGCGCCTTCGTCCGGACCAACGATGCCCGCGAGGCACCGGAGCAAAGTTGTCTTGCCTGCGCCATTCGGCCCGAGCACGGAAACAATCTCGCCCGGCTCGAATTCAAGTGTCACATTGTCGAGTGCCCTTGTTTTGCCGTAACGCTTGGTGACATTGCGGATAGCCACTTTCATACTGTGCTGCAGCTTGCGCTAACTCTGTCGCTTGCGGTTAAGTTCTTTCTTCAGCTTTTCCAAAGGCAATGTGTTGATTACGTCGTCTTTGGTCAACCAGCCTTTCCGCGCCACGCCTGCCCCGAGGCGTAGGAACACAATGTCGTCGGCCCGGTGTGCATCCGGGCCGATTATGCATTTGACCCCCTTGCGTTTTGCATAGGGCCAGAGCCGCCAGTCCATGTCGAACCGTTGCGGATGACAATTCAGCTCGATCCATGTGCCGGTCTCCGCGCATGCGTCTATGACCGCAGTTTCATTCACGGGGTAGGGATCACGTTCGAGCAACAGCCGGCCTGTGATATGCCCGAGCGCATGCACAAATCTGTTTTGGGCAGCGCGGATGAGTCGTTTTGTGTTTTCGGCCTCGTTATTTGCGGGTAGATGCAGACTTGCAATGACAACATCAAGCTCGGCAAGCAGATCATCGTCAAAATCGAGGTGGTCTTTCAAAATGTCTACTTCAATTCCGCTCAGGAGTCGGAACTGGCTGCCTTCATCGGCCAGCCGCTTGTTTATGTCCTGGATCTGCTTGATCTGCTGACGCAGCCGGTTCGCATCCAAGCCATTTGCCTGGAAGGACGACTTCGAGTGGTCTGTGATTGCCCAGTATGCCATGCCGTAGTGCTGCGCGGTCTCGACTATCTCGGGCAATGTCTGGTGCCCATCACTCCATGTCGAATGGTTGTGCAGTGAACCTTTCAGGTCTGTCCATTCGATCAAGTGCGGTAACGCCCCCTTTTCGGCTGCGTCGAATTCGCCATGGTCTTCACGCAGCTCGGGTGGAATATACGCAAGATCGAGCTTTTGGAAGATTTCCTCTTCGTCATTGCATGGGACCAGCAGCTTCGGGTCTCGCGTTTCCTCTTTTGACTTGAACAAGCCGTACTCGTTGAGGCGCAATCCGCGCGCAATGGCACGCTGGCGCATGACGATGTTGTGTTCTTTGCTGCCGGTAAAATATGCCAACGCAAACGGGAATTCCTTGTCACTGACCACCCGTAAGTCCGATTGTATACCGCCCTCGAGGATCACGCTTGCTTTTGTTTCCCCCTTTGCGCTGATGCTCATTATGCCTGGCTGGCGCGTGAAAAATTCGATCACCGCCGCGGGTTTCTTTGACGATGCCAGGAAGTCTATGTCGCCAATTGTCTCTTTCCACCGGCGTAGGCTGCCGGCGATGCTGCATCGGATCACGTCCGGATGCGCCCGCAGGCTTTCGAGGATCGGCTCAGCCGCCGCTAGCGCTTTGTTGAGCAAGTGCCTTGATGCGTATAGCCTACGGCGTTGTATACCCTCCAGAATATTTGTTTGGAGTTTTTCGCCGAACCCAGCCAGCTCGGCTACTTTACCCTGTTTACAGGCTGCTTCGAGTTTCTCGACCGAGTCAATGCCGAGTTTCTGGTGCAGTGTTAAGATCCTCTTGGCGCCAAGCCCGGGTATGTCGAGCATTGCAACCAAACCTGGGGGTATGCTCGCCTTAAGCTCGTCGTAATAGGCGAGTTTGCCAGTTGTGACCAGCTCGGTGATTTTCTTTGCGATGCTTTCGCCGATGCCTTTAATTTGGGCAAGGCGCCCCCCTGCGACCACCTGCTCGAGCGGCTCAGTAAGACCCTCGATTGCGCGGGCAGCGTTTACATAGGCGCGTGTCTTGAACGGGTTTTCGCCTTTAAGCTCGAGCAACGTGCCGATCTCGACCAGTATGGTTGCAACCTGTTCTTTGTCCATGCGCCGAATATGGTTTGGCTGTGCCAAAGTTCAATGCTGAAAAGCGGGTTGAACATACGCATTTGCGGACTTGCGCTTGAATGTTTACTGAGACCGAAATAGGTTACCGCCCGAATGAAAACCGCCAGCCTATTGCTCGGTGCCGGGTTAGTAGCCGTGGGGTTAAATGGACTTGCTGCAGCGATCGGTGTTGAACGGCAGTTGTTATTCAAGACCCCGCATACAGTTTCGATTCAAATCAAGGAGACTGCGCAACCGGCAGTGGCTGGGCTTGGAAAAATTGAATGGCTCACAGCCTACCCGTCGGCAGAGCCAGAAACAACTATCGAACTTGGCAATCGAGTTGTCGTTCAGCTTAAAGACACAAATGCGGCGTGCACTCTTTTGGCCGGGGCGGGGCTGGAAGTTGTGCGGATCATCGGCACAAATGTTTTCATTTTGCAAGCGCCGGATGCATTGGCTGCTGCAATGGTTGCGCATCAATTGGCTGCAGAAGACAATGTGGTTGCATGTTATCCGGTTATGCGCCGGCCAGTTGACCTGCGCGGACTGTATGCGGAGCGAAGCAATGACCCGTATTTTTGCCCCTACTTTTACACAACCACAGGTCAATACGTCGAGGCGCAATGGCCGCTGGAGAACCGCGACATGGACGGCAAAGCGCTCGGGTTCGACCTCAACGTGCTTGCAGCTTGGCCGTTTGCCCGAGGTGAAGGTGTGACAGTTGCCGTGGCAGACTCTGGCCTGGACTTCGTTCATCCTGAGTTGACAAATCGTCTAGCTGGCGCGCCCCACTACAATTTCAACACGCTCAACACAAACGCAGCGCCGTCCGGTGGGGGTACAACGGACCCGTTGAAGGCTTTCTGGACGCACGGAACCTCAGTTGCCGGATTAATCGCGGCCGAAGCAGGCAACAGCCGCGGCATGGCAGGTGTGGCCCCCTTGGCCAGACTTGCGAGTTGGGTGATTTTCACCACAAACGCGTTCCTCGTTGACGACGAGCGGCTGATGGACATGTACCAGTACGCATCCAACATTGTTGCAGTCCAAAATCACAGTTGGGGCGCAGGCTCCGGCAAACGACAGGCCGGACCGACGTTGCTCGAACAGATCGGAATTTACAATGCCACACTGCTCGGACGCAACGGCCTCGGCACGGTCATGGTCAGAGCAGGTGGCAACGACCGCGCATCGCTTGCGCGGGCCGATGACGACGGCTACGTGAGTGACCCAAACGTGATAGCTGTCGGCGCAGTATCGCGCGGTGGACGTGCGGCTGAGTACAGCGAACCGGGTGCATGTTTGTTGATTGCTGCACCCGGGGGCGGCAGCGGGTACCAGGGACTTTTGACTCTTGATCTGCAGGGCAGTGAACGCGGCGTTAACTCGGGCATATATTACTTCAACGACTACGCCGATTACCGGACTGGTGCATGGCTCGGGTTTGTTGGCACATCGGGCGCAGCGCCTTTTGTATCGGGTATTGTAGCGTTAATGCTCTCGGCCAATCCGCAGCTAAGCTACCGCGATGTGCAGCAGATCTTGGTTTTAGCATCGCGTCAGGTTGATTTGGCTGACCCAGACATTAGAACGAACAGCGCCGGGTTCGCTGTGAGTCATAATGCCGGATTTGGTGTGCCCGATGCAGGCCATGCGGTCTGGCTTGCGCGGCAGTGGTCGAATAGACCGCCACTGACAACTGTTACAATGACGGTTACTCAACCTGCTGAGATTCCCGATGACGGACTACGTGTGGTGGTGACCGGACCGGGTGTGCCAACTGAGCTTGGCTCGATACGGTGCATGCCGGCTGCAGGTGGACCACACCCGGACGCACCCACTGCAGCATTGCCCTTGGTCTACATTGGGCTGGCGACAAACGTACCCCAGGTCAACCTTACAAACAAAGGCGCGCTTATATTGCGCGGGCAGGCGGATTTTTCGGTCAAAATAGCAAACGCGGCCGCGGCAGGGGCCGCGTTTGCGATCATTTACAACAACGACCCCGTTAATGATGGTCTGATTTGCATGCTTAGGACCGATTACGTGGGCATTCCCGCTGTGTTCATCAGTAATGCCGATGGTGAAGCGTTGAAAGTGTTGATCGAGACAAACCCGGCAGCACGTGTGCGGCTACAACTCAACAGCACAAATATTTGGTTTGACATCGCCAGCACGCTGATCTGCGAGTTCGTGGGCGTACGATTAAACGTCGAGCACCCAGTTCGGGGCGATTTGCGCATCACACTGGTTTCGCCAGGGGGTACACGTAGTGTGTTTGCGCATTACAATGATGACACAAATGCGTTTACGTCGGGCTGGACGTATTGGTCAACGCACCATTTCTTCGAGCCTGGGGCGGGCCGATGGACATTGTGTGTGGGTGATGAGTCGGCGGGTGGGACCGGTGTTGTCCGCAGCGCGAGCCTGATTTTGCGCGGCGTGCAAATTACAGATGCCGACCGTGACGGGCTGGATGATCTGTGGGAACAGACCAGACTCGGACACTTAGGGTTTGGCCCGAGCGACGACCCAGATAACGACGGGTTTTCCAACATGCGCGAGCAGCTCATGGGCACAAACCCGGTGCAGCGTGACCAGCCGTTCCGGCTCGATTTGAGTTTTTGGAAACTTTGGGGCGTGAAACTGGCGCGATTAAGCTGGCCGTCTGTGCCGGGCGCAGCCTACGACGTTTATTGCACCACGAATCTGTACGCTCCAATGGTGTTGGTAACCAATGTTCCAGGCCGATTCTGGCAGACCGAATTTTATGGCCCCACCACCGATGCGCCGCTGTGCTTTTACAGTGTGGTCGGACACTTTGCGCCATAGAGTTTTCAGACTTTGAAAATGGTGGAGTAGGCTGATTGGAGGCCCGAACACGCGAAGTCGATCTTCCACAGGCACGGCCCCAATAACGCACTTCTTGCCGTGTTTCGATGTTCAATTCTAGGTGGATAACCGATGACCCGCTGACTACGTGCTGGCCGGTTCTGGTTTTTTCTTCTGCAAAAGCGCCTTTTTGGATGCTGGTCGTTTGGCAAAGCGGCACGGTGCTGTTGGATTCGAGCTCGCGGCAAGTTGCATTAGTGACGTCTAAATTTACAACAGTGCATGGTTTGTACCCGTACATCACACACTCGTAGAATTGGGTTGGCTGAAGCAAGGGTTACAATGCGGCTGGAGAATGCCCGTTTTGGTGTGGAAATTGCTAGCCGAATTAGTGGGCCCATACAATGCAAGTGGCCGAACAGACAATGTGGCATGGAGTAATAGACTTTTCGCAGCAATACCTTCATGGAACGTTGCTGGTCTCGTTGTTGAGTGTGTGGGTGTTGGTGGCGCTTTTCTTTTATCTGAACCTCTACACCAAACGACGATATTTTACCGTTTGGATGGCAGCGTGGTTGTTTTACGCCCTGTGGTTGACACTGGGGTTAACTGTCCCAATGGCCGAACCGACCAGCCTCCTGTTCATGGTGAGACAATGGTGCGTTGCAATATCTGCGGTGTTTTTATTGTGGGGCAGTGCGCTGTTCCTCAATGTGCCTGTTCGCGAAACGACGTTTGGATTGTTCATGCTATTTTTGATGCTCTGGGCATTGATCAGCCCGAAACTGGTCTCGAGCCGGTTTCAGGTGCAAATGCCGCTGTTTATTCTGATCGGGCTTGGGAGTTTGTTTGCCGGGGTATGTTTCTACCGACTGCGCCGCAAGATGCCATTTGTCGGGGCGGGCATGCTGAGTTTGGGCTTTTCCCTTTGGGGGCTTTATCTTGCCACATACCCGGTCGCACAGGAGCACCCGGGCCTTTACCATGTCGGGTTCCTCATCGCGGCGGTGTTGCAGCTTTTCATTGCTGTGAGCATGATCGTGCTTGTGTTGGAGGAGGTTAGATACAACGCAGACTTAATCCGCGCCGAGATGGAAGCCGTTCGCTCCGAAAAAGAAGCTCTTCAGGCCAAGGTTTTGTGTGTAGAGGAACAGTGCAGGCATCTCTACGATCAAGTCCGGCTCACCGAGGGTTTGCAGCGCGCCTACAACGAGCTGCGACAAACGCAGCAGGTGCTGGTACAGCATGAACGGCTTCGTGCACTGGGACAAATGGCCAGCGGCATTGTGCACGACATAAACAACGCGTTGTCGCCAATAATTGCTTATTCGGACTTGTTGTTGACATCGGTGCCGGATTTACCGGAAACAGCGCGCCGTTACATCCAAATCATCAAACGCGCCGGAGCAGACATCGCGCAAATCGTGTCGCGCGTGCGCGAGTTTTACCGGCGCCGCTCGGCAACTGAACGGTTGGTTGATGTGGACGTAAACAAGGTGGTGGATGAAGTTGTGGAGTTGACCCGGCCGCGCTGGCGCGATCTTGCGCAACGGGAAGGAATTTTGATCGAGGTAGAACGCGATCTTGCGCTTGAAATGCCTAAATTACGGTGTGACCCAGCCGAGCTTAGAGAAGCACTTACAAACCTAATTTTCAATGCTGTGGATGCGTTGCCCAAAGGTGGTAATATCAAGATTGTTACACGCGTAGTGCCGGAACAATCAGACGGTAATGGCCAGGTTAATTGCGCGCGCATCCAACTGGAAGTCCATGACAATGGCATCGGGATGGACGAGATAACCCGACAACGTTGCATGGAACCGTTCTTTTCTACAAAGACAAAAAGGGGTGGTACAGGGCTTGGTTTGGCGATGGTTTATGGCATGATGCAAAGGTACGATGGCACCATCGAAATCGAGAGCGCGCCCGGCAAAGGCACATGTGTTCGGCTAACGTTCCCTGTGCGTGAAGCACCGACTGAGCCTGCTCCTGCTGAAGTCCCGCAACCGGCGCCCAGCCGACACTTGAGTGTGTTGTGCATAGACGACGACCCGCAAATGCAGCAAATACTGAAAGATTGCCTGCCGGGTTTTGGTCACAAGGTGTCGGTTGCGAAAAGTGGGAAGCAGGGCCTGACAATGTTCAAAACCGCGCTCAAGAAACAAAAGCCCTACGATGCGGTTATTACCGACCTTGGCATGCCAAATGTCAACGGCCGACGCGTGACTGAATTGATCAAGGCCGAATCACCAGACACTCCCGTCATAATGCTCACAGGATGGGGAACCGCGATCCAGGACGAGTCGGGCGCCGCGCCCGAGGTGGACGCAATTTTGGCGAAGCCGCCATCCATTAAAGAGCTTAACGCGCTGTTGCTGCGTATTGCTAATAGGGCAACTGCTGAACCCGCTCAAGCTACCTGAAAGCGCTCGGGCCAACTCCTTGCTCTTAGGTAGCTTCCCGATTGACCAACCCGTTTGAAAGCCGACCTCAAAAGTGCGAGGTGGACAGTTCGATTCGGTGCGTTGGGCAAGTGGGAGACACCGCCCTTAAAATGCCATAAGACTGGTTTGCCAGGCTTTTTTCCAGCAGGGCTTGTGGAGTTCAACTCGGAACGCGAGTATTTTGCCGTGGGGCGGGGTAAACCTGCTTGGCGACCCCCCGCATACACAATGCATCCGCACTAATTAACTTCACATGAGCCGGCCGAACCAAGTTGTGTGTAAACTTGTGTGGCCGCGAAGCTTGTTGTTTACTTTTCGCACGAACCAAAGGCTTATTAAGCTGCATACACGCGCACATGCCTCCAGCACGAGATCATTATAGAAGGTGCCACCTGCGGTTTGCATGCGCTCGTCTGTTCTTTGCGCACTGCGGTGCTGCCGACAGGCCGGTTCTGATAACCCGGTAATTCAACCCTGTTTTGAGCGGTCTGTGGGCACAAGCGCGCGAGCCAAGAGTACTGAAAACACAAACACAACAACTGTACCGATTGCACCCCCCAATGCAACTGCAAAAGCGGGCGAGCCAACCCCGGGCAGTGCGTAGTCGTGCAGTGGTGCAACTATTGGAGACGACTCTGTTGCTGCAGAAGCGAACCCAAGTTTGTCAGCCACTTTTTCAAGTCCATCCGGAAGCGGCGACGCCACAGGCCCCACGAACAAAGCAAGACCAATTGCGACCACCAATCCGAGTAATACGATACTGCCGCGCACGCGATTTGCCTCGGCTACTGTGTTATCCAACAACTCGGGCCGCATTTGTAACACGCTCGCAAGCACCAGCGTTGTTATCAATGCCTCGCCCAAACCGATTATCATGTGGATGCCTGCCATGGCTGGGAAAACCATTTGCCAGTTAACAATACCCGATAACGCAAGTTGTGCTGCGCAACTGGTTGCCGCAGCAACAATCGAGCACCACGCGCCAAATGCTGCTCCGGCAATCAACCCACGTTGCGATGGTAAAAGAAACCGCACAGTGCGCGCACCGATAAACCCGACTAGCGGTACAACAAGGGCCATGTTGAACACGTTTGCCCCAAGTGCAGTCACACCGCCGTCACCGAAAACGAAACACTGCACAATCAACACTGTGGCCATTACAATCACAGCAGGAGCAAGCCCCAGCAACAATGCCGCTAATGTCCCACCAATCAAGTGACCTGATGTACCGCCGATCACAGGAAAATTCAGCATCTGCGCTGCGAAAATGAACGCAGCCGCCACACCCAACAACGGTACCTTGCGCTGCGGAAGTGTGGTTCTGACGTGCCTGACTGCGACTGCGAGACCGGCTGCAGCGGCCACGCCAGTGGCAACTGCGGTTTTTGCGTCCAGAAAACCGTCTGGTATGTGCACTTTTGCCTCCTACTTTTTCGGTGCGTCCGTGGCGCTCTCGAGAGCTTCATCAAAGATTTTTGTTCTGTCAAAGTCAACCCATGCATCGAGCGCAAAACGGCGCAATGCAGCGAAATTGGCCGGCGTTGATTCCCCATGTTCGGCTGCAAGCGCGCGTAGTGTGCCCCGAATGCGCTCTAAGACCTCGGGTTTCACGCGCATGTGCAATTTCCGCTGGCCAAAAGTGAACACCGCAGCCGGCTCAGTGTTTGTGGTTGAAGCGATTTTGATTGTCCCACGCCCGAGAGATGCGCCAGTTGCCACCTGCAGCCCGTCGTTCAGGCAACTGACCGGCGGCTTGGAACCCGCGAGACTCTCCACTTGCAGCTCGTCAAGACCGGCGCCGAGCAGCTCGCGCGCGCGTAGGCCCATCTTCGCCCCCAAAATCGAGTAGAGGCCAAGGTGCCGATGCAGTTCGCTCGTGAGCACGACTGCCATCCATTCTTCGTGCCCATGGCGTGCTATGATCTCTGAAACCAACGGTCGCACATCAGGCTGGAACATCTCCGGGTTCACAGGGAACTGGCTGAACAAGACCAGCGGTCGGTCCACCAGCTCCTGCTTGGTGTGGGCAAGCTCACGAATGTATGCCGCCCTGGCCCGAACAATATCGAATCTGTCTAACACAAGCATGTTCGGGTGCGCGACGGATGGCTGCACATTACCAATTGATGGCTCTAGCATTGCGAGCACAACGGTTTCATCCCACGCGCGAAAATGGTTCGCAGCCAGGAGCTGTTGCACGTTTGGGTGCGCATGCAGTCGCATGATCAGTCTGGCGGCGGGCGTATCGAGCTGCGCAATTTGTCCACCCAGTTGCGTGTCAAATGGAAGCGTTTGTTGAGACGGTAGTTGGCCGGCGACAATTTCAAGCCCCGAATTGAAAACCGCGCGCGCTGCCTCAGGATCACGTCTTGTGTTCCAGCCCGCGTCGGACACATCCGGGTGCGCACCGCTGTAATAGACTCGACTGATGCGCTTCGTAGTGTCGGGGCGCGCCTTCAGCAGCTCGCCCAAATTCGATAGCGGGCCGAGGGCCACCCAAATGAACTTGTTTGTGTTGCGGTCGAATGTTTCGGCAAGGACTGTCGCCGCTTCGCGGACTATTGGATTTGGCGGCAACGGCAGCTCTGACCAGCCAAGGGTGCGGGAAAGCTCGCCCCATGCAGGCTCGGGCTTTTGCAGCGCGCGCCCTGCGCCGACCGGGATGCCGTCGACACCAAGAAAGTGCAAAATGCGCAAAACATTTGTCGCCCCAGCCAATGGTGGTGCTGAACCGTCGGAGGTTACAATGGCTTTTACAGACAGCTCGGGTGCCGTCAGCAACATAACCAGCGCCCGCGCATCGTCGAGAGCCATGTCAGTGTCGACAATTAGATCTGCAATTTGCTGGTGCGCCGCGCATGGCCTTGCATGGGCGATTGCAAGGGCCGCGAGGGCAAACAGCAGCATGCGCACGGGCCGGGTCATCCGTAAACTGTGGCCGCAAAAATTTTTTTTGTTGCAATTGTTGCGTTGAGCGTTCATACTTTTTTGCATGAACGTAATACTCATAGCTTACAAAGGTCAAGCATCCGTTTACATGCGCAAACGGCAGCGTAGTCTGTCCAAGTTCGTGGCAACGATCTCCATTGCGTATTTTGTACTCGCTAACTCACTGGGCCAGAACTACGAGACGCATTCTAATCTGCAGGCTGTCAACGCGAATGGCACGAGTGCGTGGAACGGCGAGCTTCCGTTCAAGATTCGCGGTGTGTTGCTTTGTAACCCGGATGAAATGCTTGATTACACGCCGAACTTTTTGCCGTACGACCCGACGAACGCAGGCAAACTAGGTGGTCAATGGCAAATTGCGTTTCAGGCGGTTGAGCCGGGCGACCGCGGGGGCACGTTTTGTTACATGGCGCAAAATTACGGGAACCTTTCTTGGATACGCGACACGGCGCGGAGTTACTCGAACGAGGCGTGGACAGCCGAAATTCTACGGTTGAACCATGATCCTGCAACAATGCACCGGTTTCGGGCGGGCGATCTTATCGAGGTAACAGCGAACATGTCGCTTTTCTATGGGGGCAAGCGGAACATCAACGAGGGCCACAACAACAGTCCAGAATACAACTTCTACATCTCGCTTGTGCAATCGAACTATGGTTTGCCCGAGCCGGAAATTATCACGTTGGCGGAGATCAAAAACGCAGACGACACCTACATTTTCGATCAAACGCGTGCAACTGGCGGCGAGCATTACCAAGGCATGCGCGTGCGGATCAATAATCTGAGACTTGTGACAACAAATGGCTGGAATCCGACCAATCCTTGGGGCCAGCGGCTCTGCACTGCGACCGACGATACAGGACGCACGTTGCCGTTACGGCACCCGCGTTACAGCTTAGGGCCACCACCAAATGGTGTGTTTGACGCTGTTGGCATTTTTAATCAGGAATCTGGCTCGGGCGTTCAGGGCACAAACGGCTATGAACTGTTTGTGCAGCAGGTGATACCGCACCAGCCACCTGCACTTACAATCCAAGCCGAAGCAGTGATTAGTTGGCCTGTCAGCGGCGCAGCGTTTGAGGTTCAATACTCGACCGACCTGACCAACTGGCATGTGTTGCCAAATACGCCCATCGTCCTCAATGGCACAAACATTGTGTTGGATAATCTGACGCATCCGCAGCGGTACTATCGGTTGCGGAGACTGAATTGAGCATGCTCCGTGATGAGTTCGGACGCTACATTTGAAACTCTTAAACCGGGTGTGAACAAATTCGCCAAACTACACTCGGGCAGCGGCTGTTTGGCCGGGTGTGTGCGTGGGAAATTACAGTGCTCAATCGGTTTTACGTTGATTGAGCTGCTGGTTGTAACTGCAATTATTTCGTTGTTGGCGGGATTGTTGTTGCCGGTGTTGGCAAGGGCGAAGGAAAAAGCCAAGGTTGCCAAAATTCATGCCGAGTTGTACGGAGTCGGTCTGGCGCTGCAAATGTATGCCGATGAGCACGACGGCAGGGTACCTCCTGTTCGTATAAACTGTAACAGCGACCTAGCTGAGCACTGGTGTCAACTGCCGCACGAACTTGCAGCAATGCAATATTTACCGCGCGGTCTCGACGCTGGGCGCGAAGCAAACCTCGAAGACCCGTTCCATCCGGGTCACACGTACAAGTATGCTGCGCCCGGTCCACAGTTGCTTAACGGTCAGCCCGCAGGCAATTACGCACTTTGGGTGCCAACAAACTTTCCGGACATGTCGGGTACAAGTGGTAAATACTACACCGACCCAAAAACGAGCCCAGTCAAGTGGGTAGTTTGGAGTCTCGGACCGAAACCACGAAGCAAAAAAAGCCTCAGTTCATACGCGCCGTTGAGCAGTGACACATGGTACCGCCGTGCAGGTGACAGCGGTGTGATTGTGCGATTTGCGACGCGCGAGGGTTTGCAGCTCAAAAGCCCGTGATACGCCTCTGGTGTGGCAGGTCGGTTCTCGTAATTCGGGTCGCAGAACTACGGTTGGAGCGACCAGTGGACCGGTCTCGGGAATGCGAACTGACAGCCTGAGACAACTCAAGCTGGGCCGGTGTTTCTTGAAAAGTTCAGAATCAGGAAACTTGAGTGGTTGCAGTTGCCGGCTGGGGCGTTTTTTGTTCCTCAAAAGGCAGTCCGAACAGCTCGCACATCTTGTGCAGTATTTTTTCCGTAATGGCTGCCGGGTGGCCACAGTACCGGACAACGCCCTTTGGATCCACGAGAAGTATCTGCGGCACATTGTTTACTCCGACTGCTTTGGCGAGCCGGTTTTGTGGGTCGAGCCCCAGTGCAAATTCGATTTTTGGCTCGCTCAGCTCATTTAGATTGGCCTCTGGTGATATGCCAATTATGGTTAGTTGCTCGGCGTACTTTTTTTGCCATTCGTTAAACATGCCAATGTATGGCTGGCATGGCACGCTGGTTGTCTTTAGAAAGCAAACAATTACAAGTTTGTTTGTGAGTGGTGGTGCTTCTGAAAGCCACTTCTCAACGGCAAGCGCTGGCATCGGCTTGTTCAGGGGTGCGGTTTCCATGAGCGCATCAGCGATGCTGTCTTCACCCAGGGTCTCAGGACCCCGCAGGCGTGCCAGCGCTTCAGCTTGGAGCGCACTTGTCACAGTTTGAGCGAACTGCCGTTCTTGTTCTAATCGCCGCCACTCGATTTCGGCCGCGCGCTCAGGGTCGTAACCGAACATTTTTTGAAGCTCGGGTTGCAGGTCTCTGAGTTTGACGTTCCTGATTCCACCTTCGTGTCTGAAATACAAGTCGGTTGCGTCAACACCCAGAATGACGATGTCCCTAAAGATTCGTTGACCGACCTTCAACTCGGGCAGTTTTGTTTCAGCGGCGGATAGGTGTGCGCTGGTAATCACAATTCCGCACAAAAGAAAGATCGCTCGATACATAAAGCACTAATGCCAGAAGAGCACCTTTTTTGCAATACCGGATTTTGCGCATTTGCGTCGGACGGTGTCAAGGGCCGATGAATTTAGCCTGATCCAAGGTGCATACGCGCAGCGGCGAGGTCGACCCTCGAAACCACCGGTGTTGAATGTTTGGATTTGCCAGGCGCGTCAAAAGCAATCCAAAATGGTGCCCGTGAACCGATATAGAGTGCTGCGAGAGTGAGCCTATACCCCCGATTGAGGCCGGCTTGTTGCGGTTGCTAATGAAGGCGCGCCTCACCGGGTGTACTTGAGCTTAGAGGTTTGCCATGAAAAGCTTGCCAAAAGCGGTTGCGCCGCCCGGCTTAGGGCGGGTCGCCGGCCTTTTGTTTCACCGGCTTAACACACTTAGGATACGTATTGGCACCAAGCTGGTGCTGAGCTTCCTGCTGATCATCATTTTGGTGAGCTTGCTTTTCAGCATTGTTGGTGTGCGCGTGATTGGGGACAGGGTAGTCAAAGAGGCGCAAGCTAAGGTGCAGACGGACCTGAATGCCGCGCGCGAGATCTACATGAACAAACTGGCGTGTGTGAACGACGTTGTGCGGTTCACTGCCGACCGGTATTTGCTTATGAGCGCGCTGGTAGCGGGGGATACTGCCCTGGCCGCTGAAACGCTCGGCCGATTACGTGAGCGCGAGAAACTCGACGTGCTAACGGTGACCGACAACCACGGGCGCGTAATACTTCGCACAAGCAATCCGGGTGTCATAGGGGATGACAAAAGCACTGATGAGCTTGTGCGTGTGGCGCTTGAGCGTGGCGAATCGGTGGCAGCCACATGCATTGTCTCTGCTGATGACCTGGCGCGTGAATCGCCGGAGTTGGCTGCGCGCGCGTATTTCAAATTCATACCCACACCAATGGCGCGGCCCCGGGCCGAGACCGAAGAAACGGCCGGCATGATGCTCAAAGCTGCCGCGCCGATTCTTGATCCTCAGGGCCATGTGATCGGCGCGATCTATGGCGGTGTGCTGTTGAATCGCAACTTCGAGATTGTTGACAAGATCAAAGCAACCGTTTTCCAGAACCTCCAGTACAAAGGCAAGGACATCGGCACTGCGACGCTGATGCTTGACGATTTGCGAATAGCAACCAACGTGAAGAATCAGGATGGTTCACGCGCGATCGGCACACGTGTGACCGAAGAGGTTTATAACTGTGTAATTCGGCAGGGCCAACAGTGGATCGGGCGCGCTTTTGTTGTGAACGACTGGTACATTACGGCCTACGAACCGATTCGCGACCTTGCAGGACGCAACATTGGCATACTTTACGTTGGGTTGCTTGAGCAAAAGTACACTGATCTGCACCGCAACTCTGTGCTTGTGTTTTTGGCGATTACATTTGGGGGTGCAGTAGGCGCATTTGGGTTGGCGTGGTATCTATCGAAACGGCTCTCGGATTCAGTGCGGGAACTTGCGCACGCGGCTGAGCAGGTTGCCCATGGGAACCTTGATGTCCGGGTCCAAATTGAGTCGCACGATGAACTGCACGAGCTGGCCGAGACATTTAACTACATGGCCGCCGCGTTAAAAAAGCGAGATGAGCAACTGCGCGAATTTACCACGCGCAGGATAATGGAATCTGAACGATTGGCGCATATTGGCCAGTTGGCTGCCGGTGTCGCACACGAAATCAACAACCCGCTTCAGGGCATAGTGACGTATTCACATTTATTGCTTGAGCGCGCTGTGCCACAGGACAGTAACCGTGAGTTCTTAGAGAAAATTGTCAAACAAGCCGATCGTTGCCGGGATATCATACGTGGTCTTTTGGATTTTGCGCGCCAACGCAGACCAGAGAAACGACCGTCGAATGTGAATCGTGTGCTTGAAGAATGCATATCGCTGGTTGCGAACCAGGCGCTGTTCCACAACATTAAAATCGTGAAGAATCTTGCCTCGGCACTGCCTCCTGTGCTGATGGACCCGTCTCAGATGCAGCAGGTGTTCATGAATATGATCATTAACGCTGCCGAGGCAATGAATGGCAACGGCCAGCTTACACTTACTACACGCCATGTGCCAACCGAAGGCGCGGTCGAGATCGAGTTTACAGACACCGGCCACGGAATCAAAGAAGAAGACCTGGATCGGATTTTCGACCCGTTTTTCACCACCAAAGAAGTCGGGCACGGCACCGGGCTCGGTTTGGCAATCAGTTATGGCATTGTCAAAGAGCACAAGGGCACAATAACCGTGCAGAGCGAGGTGGGGCGCGGAACAACCTTTACAATTAGGTTGCCGGTCAATGCCGGTGAACAGGAGACAATGGCAAATGCAACAGGAACGTAGAATCTTGGTCATTGACGACGAGGAAGTTGTCCTGGACTCGTGCACGCAAGTGCTCTCAGGCCCCGACTGTAAGGTCTTTACTGCCAGCAATGGCGAACAGGGACTGGGGTTGATCGAAGACGTTGGGCCAGACGTTGTATTTCTGGACCTTAAAATGCCAGGTTTATCCGGCATGCAAGTGCTGGAGCGGATTCGCGAGAAACACCCCTTAATGGTTGTGATTGTTATCACGGGCTACGCCACGGTTAGTTCCGCAGTTGAGGCGATGAAAAAGGGTGCATTTGATTTTTTGCCGAAGCCATTTTCACCCGAGGAACTGCGCCTGATCACACGACGTGGTTTGGAACATTGCGAGCTAGTGCGCCAAACAAATGCACTGCGGCGTGAAAAAGAACTGCTGCGCGAGAATTTTGCTGCGATTGTCTCGCATGAGCTTAAGACGCCGCTGGCTGCGATTCAACAGAACCTATTTGCGTTGACGGCCGAGCTTGAGGATAAACTCACCGACACTCAAAAAGAGCTTTGCGCACGGCTCAAATCGCGGCTGGATGAGCTGCTCAAGTTGGTGAACTCGTGGTTGCGGATTTTGTCTGTGGACCTCAACAAGTTGAAGGAGACCTTCAAACCTGTTTCAATCGCTGCAGTCATCAGCAAAGCGGTTGAAACCGTTCAACCGCATGCAACGCGGAAAAACATTGTAATCCAGACGCATTTGCAGCCGGAGCTGCCCCACGTAAACGGCGACGATGGGAGTTTGACCGAGGTGCTGGTGAACATTATCAATAACGCGGTTAAGTATTCGTACCCGAACAGCATTGTCACGGTACGAGCAGCCGCTGGGGACAAGGAAATTTCGATCGCGGTTTCTGACACCGGCGTTGGCATAGCAAAAGAAGACCTGCAATTCATTTTTCAGGATTTCGGCCGCGGCAAGCGCCAACCCGAAGGCGCGACCGGTTACGGCATTGGCCTGACAATCAGCCGGCGTATTGTCGAGGTGCACGGCGGCTCGATCACAGTTGAAAGCGAGCCCGGCAAAGGCAGCACATTCACGGTTCGTTTGCCAATAACACTTGCGGCAAGTGCTGGTAAGGGATAAATTGGGCGAACTCAAACGCGACCTTTTTATGAGTGACCGCAAACGTTTGCTGATTATTGACGATGACCCGGAATTTGTTGCCGGCATAAAGTCAATCCTCACCCGCGCTAAATACGAGGTTGATGTAGCGCACAACCCGAAGGACGGCTGGGCTGCCCTTAAGAGCAAAGATTATGACCTGTTGTTGCTTGACATCATGATGGGACGCGGCGCCGAAGGCGTCATGATCGCACGCAAGCTAAACAAGGACCCGAAGCTGCGCGAGTTGCCGGTGCTGATCATCACCGGCATACGCGAGCAGATTGCGTTTTTATTCCCCGGCCAGGCTGTGCATCCGCATTTTGTGCCTGTGGACGAGCTGGTTGAAAAACCCGTGGAGCCGAAGCTGTTGCTCGAGAAAGTGGAGGCGCTGCTCAAAGCGGCCAAAGAACGAAAAGCACAAACCAAATGAGCACAGTTGCAACTGAGCGATCTACTGCTGCGGTTGATCCGGGCATTTCCTTTGTCGAGGAAATAAACCATCTGCTGTACGCCTCCAAAGGCAACCCGATCAACACTTGCATACAATGCGGCACGTGTTCAGCCACATGCCCAGTTGCTTCGGGTGGGTTCATGGATAACTCGCCGCGTCGGCTCATAGCGATGATCCGCGCTGGGTTCAAAGAACAAGTCTTGAAAGCCAACACATTCTGGTATTGCGCGTCCTGTTACCAGTGTACAGTGCGTTGCCCGCGTGGCATTGACATAGCCGAGTTAATGTACGGGCTAAAACGCTACACAGTCTGGCGCACCGAGTACCAACAAGGTCTGATCGGGCCGACCTTTTCGGAAACGTTCGTCAAAATGATCGTGCGCACCGGCCGGTCTTACGAACCTGTACTTGCCACAAGCTACTTGTTCACCTACGGACTGCCCGAGATCATCCAAGAAGCGCAAACTGCAACTGCGCTTATGCTCAAAGGCAGACTGCCGTTGTTGCCGGCCCGGATCAAACGACTCGACAATTTCAAGCGCATGATCCGCAGGATCATTCCATTGGGGGAACCCGAATGAAAACGTACGCATATTTCCCGGGTTGTTCGCTCGAGAAGATGGCCTACAGCTACCATCAGTCGGCCATCGAAACTACACGTGCGCTCGGGGTCGAACTTAAGGAACTTGAAGATTGGAACTGCTGCGGTGCCACTGCATATTTCCACGTCGACGAGCTGCTCGCGTTCACGTTGTGCGCGCGCAACATTGCTATGGCTGAGAAAGAGCAACTCGACCTTGTTGCCCCCTGCAGTGGTTGTTACAAGAACACTTACTTTGCCAGAGAAGCACTGTTGCACGATCCCGACCTTGCCGAGCACATCAACGAGGCATTAGCAGAAGACAACCTGCACTTCTTAGGCACAAGCAGGATTCGCCATTTGATCGAGGTGTTTGCGTGCGACATTGGCTTGGATGCGATAAAGGCAAAGGTCACCAACCCGCTTAAAGGATTACGAGTTGCGCCTTACTACGGGTGCCAGATCATGCGCCCACGCAAAGCAAAGGAAAACGTCGAGCAACCCAGGTTTTTTGAAGACTTGATTGCAGCTTGTGGAGCTGAGCCGGTTGATTACCTGTTGCGGCTTAGCTGTTGTGGTGGCGCATTGATCATCACAAACCGTGTTGCAGCGCTTAGCATGGTGCGCAACCTGCTCGAATGCGCTGTCCGCGCCAAAGCGGACCTGATTGTGACAGCCTGCCCGCTGTGCCAGGTCAACCTGGAGTGTTACCAAAAGCAGGTCAACCGCGAGTTCGGCACCGACCTAACCATGCCCGTGATTTATTTCACGCAACTGCTCGGTTTGGCATTAGGCATACCTCCGAAACGGCTCGGTATCGGCTCGGAGCTTGTTGCAGTAATGCCAGTCATTGAGCAAGCCAAGAAAGCCGAAATGGCGCCCGCAACTGCTCCGTAGTGATGCTCCGCTTAAAAAATCCTAAATCCGAAACTCAAAACAAGCCCATATGACCAAAAGCCAAAACTCAAAACTGTTCGACAGCGGCGCGTTTAAGGCTTTTGAGCCTGCGAATTTCAGGTTGGTTTCGGATTTTGTGCTTTGGGTTTCGAGTTTGTTTCGTGCTTCGGATTTAGGACTTCGGATTTAGGACATATGAACCTTTACGTCTTGCTCAAAATGGTTCCAGACACGGTTGAGGAACTGAACGTGTCGGCTGACGGTAAATCGCTTGACACCGAGTTTCTCAGGTTCAAGGTCAACGACCCGGACGAACATGCGCTCGAACAAGCGCTCATTCTAAAGGAGAAACACGGCGGCAAAGTGACTGTGGTGGCCTTAGAGGCACCGGAGGTGGATGAGGTACTTTACACTGCCTTGGCCAAGGGCGCCGACCGCGCCATTAAGATTCCCATTGATCAGACCCGGTTGGGCAGTGTGGCCACAGCGCAAACTTACGCGGCGTTGTTCAGCTCGGCCGGTGCGCCCATAACGCCTGACACGTTGGTGTTAGCAGGTTCTCAGGCCATAGACGACCTGGAAGGCGAGCTGGCAGCTCACTTGGCCGAACTGCTCCAGTTGCCCTACGTAGGCGTGGTGTGCGGGGTCGGGCCGACCGACGGCAAGGTGATTGTTTACAAAGAATTTGCCGGGGGCGCACGGGGCGAGTTTGAGTTGAGCCTGCCGGCGGTGCTCGGCATCCAGTCTGCTGAAAAACCCCCGCGCTACGTGCCTGTGGCCAAGGTCAGGGCCGTCATGAAGTCAGCCAAGATCGAATCGGTCGAAGTCGATGCGCCCAAGCTTGAGCAAACCTTGGCACTAGACCGACTTTACAAACCAGAGTTGGCGGGCCGGGCCCAAATGTTGGAGGGTTCGGCAGAAGAAGTTGCTGAACAATTGGCTAATATTTTGGCTGAGCGCGGTCTAATATAAACCTGTCGATTACGTATTCCACGTATGAGCGCTGCAATCTTAGTTCTAGTTGAACACCTTAAGGGCACAGTGGCGGACATCACGTTCGAGGTACTGGGCGCCGCACGTCAAATCGCCCAAGGCACTAACGCGCCGGTGTACGCCGTTTTGGTGGGCAAGGATGTGTCAAGTTTAGCTGGCCGGCTTGGGGCTGCCGACACAGTGCTAATTGCAGAAGACCAAACGGCTGAACACCCGTCCCCGGAGCTGATTCTAGCCGCGCTGCAGCAGGCCTGGCAGCAAAAGCAAGCTGCCCTTGTCTTGATTGGCGGTAGCAACGTCTCGTTCGGTCTGGGCGCGCGGTTGGCGGCACGGCTGAAGGTGCCGTTGGTCAACTTTTGCAAAGCGGTCCGAGTGCAAGACGATGGCTTGATCTGCACCAGCCAACTGTTTGGTGGTAAAATCCTTTCTGATGTTCGGCTCCCGGATGGCCGGGGTGTGCTAAACATTTACCCCGGCTCGTTTGCGGCCGACGCAGGCAAATGTGACAAGACACCCGCGGTGGAACAGCTTGCAGTACCGGCAGTTCAAACCAAGGTAGTCTTCAAGCAACTGATCGAGCCGGCTGCTGGTGACGTGGATATCACAAAGCAGGACATCCTGGTCTCAGTCGGTCGCGGCATCCAAACGCAGGACAACGTGGCCTTGGCCGAAGAACTGGCGCAGGTTTTGGGGGGCGCAGTCAGTGCTTCGCGCCCGATAGTTGACCAAGGCTGGCTGCCGATGACCCGCCAAGTGGGCAAATCGGGCATGACCGTCAAACCCAAACTTTATCTGGCCCTGGGTATCAGCGGCGCACCAGAACACTGGGAAGGCATGAAGGATTCATCGTTGATCATCGCAGTGAACACTGATCCCAAAGCGCCGATCTTCGACTTTGCCCACTACGGCACCACAGTGGATTGCCTTGAGCTGATTGACCCTTTGAAGGCTGCCATCGAACGTGGAAAGGCAAAGAAGTAAATGCAGCTGTGAGTTAGATCCGAAATTCGAATGTCGAAGTCCGAAACAAATTCAAAATTCGAAGCTCAGACCAGGCAGGTGTGCGCTGGACGCGGCGCCGGTGTGTATGGCTCTGGGTTTGTTTTAAATTTCGGTTTTAGCACTTTGCATTTGTCTCGAGTTTCGGATTTCGGATTTGGAACTTCAGGGCCCCGTTCCGCCGCGCCTGCCTGAATCAACAAGGTCCCAACGCAAGACTAAAATGGAACCTATCCGTCCCATCCTCTACAACATCCACGAACACTACAAGTGGGCAGAGTACGCCTGCTACGTGCTGGGTGGGCTGGCGATGTTTGCTTTTGGCTGGGGCACGTGGCAACACGTCCGGCGGTGGCGGCTAGGCAAACCGGAGCGCCTCCTCAGCAAGGTAGGTGAACGCCTACGCGCCTTCATCAAGTTTGGAATGTTCCAGGGCCGGTTGGTCTCCGACCCTTACGCGTTGGCGATGCACTTGGGGATTTTCTGGGGCATGGTGGTGCTGTTCTTGGGCACGGCCCTCGCCACGCTCGACCAGGACATCGGTTACCTGCTGTTCAAATGGCAGTTTTTGCGCGGCTACATTTACCTGTTTTACAAGCTGTTCCTCGACCTGTTCGGCTTAGCACTGTTGGTGGGTTTGGCTCTTGCGTTCTGGCGGCGCTATGTACTTAAGCCGGAGCGGCTTAAGAACCTGGTTTATCCGACTTTCCCCCTCGATTCGTTTTATCTGCTAGCGATCCTATTTTTCGTCGGTGCGACAGGCTTTGTGGTAGAAGCGTTGCGGCTGGCAGCCACGCAGGTGCCCTGGGCGCACTGGTCACCGGTGGGTAACCAGTTGGCAAAGTTGTTTGAGGGCATGTCACCAGCAGCCCTGCGAAGCACCCATTTTGTGTTCTGGTCAGTCCATGCACTGGCGGCCTTTGTTTTCATTGCTTTGGTGCCACGCTCGAAGGCCTTTCACCTTGTGTCGTCAGCCCTCAGTATCTGGCTGCGTAACCTGGGGCCGGTGGGTGCGTTGCCTGCAGGCGATCCGGCAGGCGTGGCCAAGATTAGTGATTTTACGCGGCGGCAACTGATCCAGTTTGATGCCTGTACGTGGTGCGGCCGTTGCCAAGATCAGTGTCCTGCTTATGCAAGTGGCTCGCGGCTTTCGCCCAAGAACCTCGTGCTGAAGCTGGACGAACAGCTGCTCAAAGCGGCCCTGCCAAAGAGCAAAGGCCAGTCCACCGATGCAGAGCCATCAGCAAGCCAACCTACCCAAACCGGAGGCACAAGCGTACCTGCGAGCCAGAACGCGCCTGCACATGCGCCCGCCAGTATATTGGCCGGAGGCGTTATTACTGCTGCCGAGTTGTGGGCCTGCACGACATGCCGGGCGTGCGAGGAAGTTTGCCCAGTCTTTATCGAGCAGCCGCGCGCAATCATTGATCTGCGCCGTTACCTCGTCAGCCAGGGCACCATGGACAAGACATTGCAAGACGCCCTAGCCAGCCTGAGCCGTTACGGTAACTCGTTCGGCAAATCCGACCGGATGCGCGCCAGGTGGACACAAGGTTTGCAGTTCAAAATCAAAGACGCGCGTAAAGAGCCGGTTGACATACTGTGGTTTACTGGCGACTACGCCGCGTATGACCCGCGCATGCTCGAGATTACCCAAGCAACTGCAAAGTTGTTTGCGCAAGCTGGTCTTGATTTCGGCATTTTGTACGAAGCCGAACGTAATAGCGGCAATGATGTGCGTCGCATCGGCGAAGAAGGGTTGTTCGAGATGCTCCGCGACAAGAACCTCGATGCGTTCAGTAAGGTGCAATGGAAAAACGGCAGTAAACTTATCGTCACAACCGATCCGCATTCGTACAACACACTCAAGAACGAATACCGGTTCGAAGACAACGATGTGGTGGTGAAGCACTACACCGAGTTGCTCGACGAATTGATCAGCACAGGCAAACTCGTGCCAAAGAAAAAGCTTTCAGGCAGGGTCACTTACCATGACCCGTGTTACCTAGGCAGATACAACGGCGTCTATGAACCGCCCAGACGAGTCCTGGCAGCTCTTGGACTCGAACTTGTCGAGATGCCGCGAAACCGAAACCACAGCTATTGTTGCGGCGCAGGCGGCGGTCGGATTTGGATGGAAGATACTCCGGATATTAAAGAACGCCCCGCCGAAAACCGCATCCGTGAAGCCGCCCGGCTCGATGGTGTGCAAACATTTGTAGTGGCGTGTCCGAAAGACATCGCCATGTTCCGTGACGCAGTCAAAACCACCGGATTGGAAAGCAAACTAACCGTAAAAGACATTGCTGAACTGGTTGCAGAAGCAATGGAACCGCAACCGATGCCAAAACAGGCATGAGCAATTCAAAGACAAGTTTGCGCCGCTACCGCGAGGCTGACTGCGCATCGTTAGGCTTTTTAAGGTGCTCGAAGACGAATTCAATACCGTCTAACCATCGCGAGCAGTTATGTCAAACGTGCTATAATCTCAGGTTGCAGCAAAAGTCCTTCAACAAGTATGAGTTTTGCACTGGCGTCACCAGCAGGGGCCAAAACTTCAATGCCCGGATAGGCCTCGAGTGGACAGTTGTGGACAACAGCAAAACCGAAATTGCCGGCCAACATGCATGCGTTGTGTTGTTAGGCGTACGGGGCAATGACACTGTCTTTGGCAGCACGCAGCCCGATGTTGTGCACGTCAACCGCTTCACGCCCGTACCGCTGCAGGAGGCCCTCGGTCGAACATGGCAAGTCGGCATTCCTCAGGAAGCGCACAACTCAGAGTCAGGCAGGTAGTGAATGACGAGTCTCTTTCTCAACCAATTCCGCAGCGTACCGGATTACAGCCTTTACGTCCTCAATCGTGAGGTCATGCTCGCGGCACATTTCCTTAAGAGTCGTGCCGCCGGCGAGTCCTCCCAGAACACGCGCCACAGGCACGCGCGTGCCGCAAATGACCGGCTAGTTGCGCTGCACTTTCAGCTCGATCACTATCCGGTCGTTCATGGGTTTGCTTTGGGCACAAATCATGGGCCGGTTCAAGGGCCAATAAGCTTTGCGGTGCCGTGTCGCACAGCACCGAGTAGGCATGCACATGATGGCTGTTGGTTTTCTTGTGGTTTGCGTTCAGCACAGACATTGTTATCTTGACCTGACCGAACCGATATGGTTGCGCAGCTTGACACAACTGTAGTTGACCGAAGCACAACACTGGAAACGTTGTTGCAAACGCCAGCAGGCAAACGAATGTTGACCTGCATACAATGTGGCACTTGCGCAGGCACGTGCCCGTACGGCGACCATATGGAATTCTCACCGCGCCTTGTCATCAACATGCTCAGGCGCGGCTTTCTCGACGAGGTAATCAAGTCCGACAGCCTACTTCGGTGTGTAGCATGTTACGCTTGTCTTGCAAAGTGTCCGCGCGGCATTCGGTTAACCGACGTGCTATTACCGCTTGTCAAGGAACAGGTACTTGTGAACCGGTCTGAACTGCCGAGCGAGTTCCAGAAAATGCTGGAGAACCTCCACAGGTACGGCAATCCGATGGGTGAATCCCCACGCAAACGCGCTGCCTGGACGGCCACTGCAGGGGTAAAGGTGCCGTTGATTTCCGAGCTGAAACGTGAAGTTGATGTGTTGTGGTTTGTGGAATGTTACACATCGTTTTACCCTCGCGGCCAAGAGACAAGTCGCGCAGTTGCAAAGCTGTTCAATGCGCTCGGGGTGGATTTTGCCATTCTTGGCAACGACGAAAAATGCGCCGGTGAATGCGGCCAGATGACTTGGGAATCTGGCCTGTTTGAGTCGTTGGCCGAATACAACATGAAACTCTTCAGCAGGTACAAGTTCCGCCGATTAGTCACTGCAGATGCGCACGCATACAATGCGTTTGCGTTCAGATACCCAATGTACGGCTTAACCCAACCAGTTGAACATACGACCCAGTTTTTCATTCGCCACATCGAACAACTAAAGCCAAAGCTAACCAAGCCGTTAAATGTAACGGTGACCTTCCATGACCCTTGTTGTCTTGGGCGTGCAGCAGGCTTGTACGAGGAACCGCGGCAGTTGCTACAGGCTATCCCTGGCGTGCGGCTTGTCGAGATGACGCATAACCAGCTCAACTCGATCTGTTGCGGCGGCGGTGGAGGCGGTATGTGGTTGGACACATATTACAAACAAAACGGAATGGAACGGCTATCTGAACGGCGCGTGCGCGAAGCAATTGCAACCGGCGCGGATGTGCTTGCGGTTGCATGTTCGTACGAAGTTTCACGGTTCGAAGACGCGCTGAAAGTCGTGCGGCACGACAAACCTATTGTGGTGCGGGATGTGGTGGAATTGCTTGCAGAGTCGCTGGCGAGCGATACTTGATTGGATGTGAAATCCCAAAGCCGAAACTCGAAATCCGAGCCAAAACCGAAACCCAAATGACCGAAATCCAAAACCGCATCCTAAAGGTTTCATCCGTCAGCGGCGGCGCGCGTAAGCATTGTGGTCTTGCCCGCCCACCGTTTGGGTTATCTGCATTTTGGGACTTGAATTTGTTTTGAAATTCGGATTTCAGCATTTTGAGGACGCTTTATGAAGCCGATTGTACCGAAAAAACATGAGCCCATCCGAATCGGGTTCTACATTTGTCATTGCGGCACAAACATTGCCGGTGTGGTGGATGTTGATGCAGTGGCAAAATACGTTGCGCTACTGCCAAATGTGATCGTGTCCAGAAATTACAAGTACATGTGCTCCGATCCCGGCCAGGAACTGGTCCAGCAGGACATTCGCGAGCATCGGCTCAACCGAATTGTCGTGGCGGCTTGTTCACCGCTTTTGCACGAGCACACATTCCGTAAAGCAGTCGAGACTGCGGGTCTGAACCCGTTCTATTTCCAGATGGTGAATGTGCGCGAACACGATTCGTGGGTCCACACCGACCGCGCCGAGGCCACACGTAAGGCAATGGCCCTGGCACGTGCGGCTGTGCAACGTGTGCCGCATCACAAACCGCTCGAGGTAAAGAAGGTAGCCATCAACCCGAATGTGCTGATCGTCGGGGGCGGCATCGCCGGTATACACGCTGCGCTTACACTGGCAAATGCGGGCAAACTGGTGTACCTGGTCGAACGCGAGCCGACCATAGGCGGGCATATGGCCAAATTCGACAAAACATTTCCTACGTTGGACTGTGCGATGTGCGTGCTCTCACCAAAGATGGCCGCTGTGGGTGCGCATCCGAACATCACACTGTGGACGTACTCAGAAGTGGTAAAGGTTGATGGATACGTCGGCAATTTCCAGGTCACGGTCAAGCGCAAGCCGCGGTACATTAACGAGGACCTGTGTACCGGCTGTCAGGAGTGTGTTGCAGCTTGTGTTTACAAAGAACCAAAGTTTCCGGATGCCTTTAACCTCGGCCTTGGAAAGCGCAAGCCTGTATTTTTGCCTTTTGCACAGGCAGTTCCGCCAATTGTGATGATTGATCCGGAGGTGTGCCTGAACTTTAAACGGGGCAAAAACCCGGACGGCACCTACACCGTCTCGGACAAGTGCAAGAAAACATGCGTCGAGGCATGCGGCGACCGTAAAGCTGTTGATTTCAGGCAAACCGAGCAGATCAAAACCATCACCGTCGGCACAATTATCATGGCCACAGGGTTTAAGATTTTCGATGCGCGCCGGACCCCATTTTTCGGGTACGGCATCTATCCAAACGTGTACAACGCGCTCGAAATCGAGCGCCTGATCAATGCATCCGGGCCGACCGGCGGCGAACTTGTGTTGCGCAACGGCCAACACCCCAAGAAAGTCGCAATTGTGCATTGCGTAGGTTCACGCGACGAAAACACAAACCGGTGGTGCTCGCGCGTTTGTTGCTTGTATTCGCTGAAACTCGCCCTGCTCATCAAAGAACACAGCGACGCCGAGGTCTACAATTTCTACATAGACATGCGTACGCCGGGCAAAATGATGGAGGAGTTTTACACCCGCGTCGCTGGAGAAGGCGTGCATTTCATTCGCGGCAAGGTGGCAGATGTGTATCCCGATCCAACTGACGGCGCAAATGGCCGGCTGATCGTTCAAGCCGAAGACACGCTCACTAACAAGATTCTAAAAATCCCGGTTGACATGGTTGTGCTGTCCGTAGGACTTGAACCGCAGCCGGATGCAGAAGAGCTGCGCCGTATGTTCAATTTAAGCTGTAGTGCCGAGGGGTGGTTCCTCGAACGGCATATCAAGCTTGCGCCAGTGAGCACGTTCACAGACGGGATTTTCCTCGCCGGCTGTTGTCAGGGGCCGAAAGATATTCCCGACACGGTTGCACAAGCCGGCGCGGCTGCAGCCGAGGCAATGGCTTTGATTGACAAAGGCCACATCGAGCAGGAACCGAACACTGCATTCATCTTGGACGATTGCTCAGGCTGCAAGTCTTGCATACCACTGTGCCCGTACACGGCTATATCGTTCGACGAAACCAAGAAAAAAGCCGTCATTAACGAGGCTCTCTGCAAAGGTTGCGGTACTTGTGTGGCCTCTTGCCCAAGTGGTTCGATCGTCCAAAACATGTTTGAGGACGACGAAATCTTCAGCGAAATCGAAGGTGTACTAGCCGAAACACCAATCTGACCCGACTGGTCCGCATAATTTGACCGATCTGATTTAACCATGAACAACTCAGCCAAATCTTCTGACGAAACGTGGACGCCACGGATCGTGGCGTTTTTCTGCAACTGGTGCACTTACACCGCAGCAGACCTGGCGGGTGTTTCACGCATGAAATATGCGCCCAATATTCGCGTCATCAGAGTTATGTGCTCCGGGCGTATTGACCCGCAATTTGTCTTGGCCGCGTTCGCAAAAGGCGCAGACGGCGTGCTCATCGGCGGTTGTCATCCGGGCGATTGCCATTACTCGGAAGGCAACTACAAATGCTTGCGCAGGTATCATCTGCTCAAACGCATGTTGGTTGACTTGGGCATCGAGCCTGACCGGCTCAGACTCGAATGGATCTCGGCTGCCGAGGGTGAAAAGGTCCAACGTGTCGTTAATGAAATGGTCGAGCAGATCAACAAATGTGGCCCGCTTGCCCTGCACAAAAAATTCGAGCAATGGGACAAAGAAATCGTAACCGTCGAGCATGCAACCCAAGCGCATGCAGCGGACCGGAGCCAAATAATTTGAACTCACCAAACCGCGACCATGAAACCTAAAGTTGCATTTTATTGGTGTGCATCATGCGGCGGATGCGAAGAAGCCGTAGTTGACCTTGCCGAGGACATCCTTGGTGTGGTTGAGGCTGTTGACATAGTTTTTTGGCCATGCGCAATGGATTTCAAACGCGCAGATGTCGAGGCTATGCCCGACAACTCGATCCTTGCCACGCTGCTCAACGGCGCGGTCCGTTCGACCGAGCAGGAAGAAATGGCGCATCTGTTGCGGCGCAAAAGCCAGTTCATGATTGCCTATGGCGCATGTTCACACATGGGCGGTTTACCAGGTCTGGCAAACCAGTTCAGCTTGGAGCATATGCTCAGGTTTTACTTCGAAGACGGCCCGTCAAATGTGAACCCGGAAAAAACGCGGCCGCAGACGGTCTCGACTCTAAACGGTCACGAACTTACCATTCCAAAGTTGCACAATGTAGTTCGTGCACTCGACCAGGTCGTTGATGTTGATTACTACATTCCCGGGTGCCCACCAACGCCAAAGGTCACAAAAACTGCCATTGGCGCCTTGCTCGAACGCAGGTTGCCGCCCAAGGGCACGGTGCTGGCGCCTGACATCGCCTTGTGCGATGAATGCCCGCGCAAGGCAACAAAACCAACCAACCTCGCTTTCACCGAGTTCAAACGGCCGCACCTAACCCAACTGGACCCACAGTTGTGTTTCCTTGCGCAAGGTGTGGTTTGCATGGGACCGGCTACACGCAGTGGCTGCGAAGCGCTTTGCATCAACGGCAACATGCCATGCACCGGCTGTTTCGGCCCAACATCGCGCGTGCTCGATCAGGGAGCGAAAATACTTTCGAGTCTGGCCTCTAATCTCACGCCAAAAGACCCGGCGGAGATTGACAAGGTATTGGCCGGCCTACCCGACCCGGTCGGCACTTTTTACAGGTACGGCCTTGCCAAAAGCATGCTAAGGCGCAAGGCCAATTTGCCAGTTTGATAAGCTTCTAAAATAAGGTCGTTCGTTTATGGACACTGCAGCTCAACAGGTTTGGAACCAGGCACAACAACAAGCTAACGCAGCCTACATGCAAGCGCGTCGGCGGGTCACGATTGACCCAATCACGCGCTTGGAAGGTCACGGTAAGATCGACATCTTGCTCAACGAACATGGCGATGTTGACAGGGCATACCTCCAAATCCCCGAAATGCGCGGATTCGAGGTTTTCAGTATCGGCCGCCCAGCCGAAGACATGCCCCAGATTACGAGCCGGATCTGTGGGGTTTGTCCAACAGCACATCACATGGCCGCAGCAAAAACGCTGGATGACCTTTACAAGGTCGAGCCTACCAGCCCGGGAAGAAAAATTCGTGAGCTGGTTTACAATGCCTTCATGTTCGAAGACCATGCACTGCACGTGTATATCTTGGGCGGCCCGGATTTCATCGTCGGACCAGACGCACCCAAAGAACTACGAAACGTAGTCGGTGTGATCCAGAAGGTCGGGGTTGACACAGGCAAAAAAGTCATTGCCATCCGTCGGCGTGTACGCGACCTGATCTCGTACTTTGGCGGTAAAGTTATTCATCCAGTTTTAGGGCTGCCGGGTGGGGTATCAAAAGGACTCGACCCGGCCAAGCTGCCCGAGTTCAAACAGCTCGCCCAGGACGCAGTTGATTTCGCACTGTTTACCGCTCAAGTATTCAAAGACATCGTACTCAAAAACCCCGAGTACCTGAAGTTAATCACCTCCGACGCCTACACTCACAAGACCTACTACATGGGGCTTGTGGACGCGCAGAATCGGGTCAATTTCTATGACGGACAGCTCAGGATAGTTGACCCGAACGGCAAAGAATACGCCAAGTTCACCGTGCAAAAATACCGCGATTACATTGCCGAGCACGTCGAACCGTGGAGCTACATCAAGTTCTGCTACCTCAAGCCGCTCGGCTGGCAAGGGTTCAAAGACGGGCCGGATAGCGGTGTCTATGCAGTTGCGCCCCTGGCAAGACTTAACGCAGCAGACAGCATGGCCACCCCGCGCGCACAGTTGGCATACGAGGAATTCTTCAAAACGCTCGGAGGCAAACCTGTGCATCATACTCTCGCAACGCACTGGGCGCGCGTAGTCGAAATTATCCAGGCGGCAGAACGTATGCTCGAGCTTGTGAATGATCCGGAAATCACTAGCCCCGACATCCGGTGTATCCCCACCGAAAAACCCAGTGTCGGTATAGGCGTCGTCGAGGCACCGCGCGGCACGTTAATTCATCATTACGAAACCGATGAAAACGGGCTTATCAAAATGGCAAATCTCATCGTGGCAACTCAAAACAATGCCGCGCGCATCGGAATGAGCGTTGACAAGGCTGCACGCAGCCTTATCAAAGGCGGAAAGGTCAACGACGGCTTGCTAAACATGGTCGAGATGGCGTTCCGCGCTTATGACCCGTGTTTCGGTTGTGCAACACACAGTTTGCCAGGGCATACACCACTGATCGTGCGCATCTACGACAGTAAACACAATCTAATCCAGCAGCTAAAGCAAGGCTAACTGCGAGCCCTCGACTGCGAAATACCCCCAAAGGTGCACGCGCCACCGGTGTGTGCAATCGGCGCGGCTCGCTCGAGGTGCCGCAACGTTCGCATTGCGGTAGAAAACTTGCCGCTACAGAAAACCCCTGCCGCAGTTGAACAGTGGGGGGTTACTATAGGCATACCACCGCTTTGCTCACCACAAACCAAACTGCTGCTTAAGCAGCGCAGACAGGCCCACTTGCTTTTGAGCGAGGTTGAGATGCACCCTGGGGCTTAGCCAGCTGCCAGTGTTGCTTGATTGTCAGTTGTGAGCCAAAAGATTAAGGCTCAACCA
>FMJZ01000027.1_pt1 | contig 47566 bp, 46 predicted proteins | sample 1987881 | NCBI WGS metagenome assembly FMJZ01 (sample SAMEA4378227, study PRJEB15110) | soil metagenome | biome: soil; feature: Field; material: Soil | place: India | collected 2015-03-11 | depth 0 m
CCCAAAAGGTACCGTGGGTTCGAATCCCACCCTCTCCGTTTTCGGGGCGAGATCACGAGGTCTCCAAGCCTGTGCGTCTTTAAACGCGAGTTTGGTTGTGTCATAAGGAAGAACTTGCTCGCGGAGAATGGGTAGAGGTGATAGCTAGGTCCCGCGCAAGAGATGGATCGAGAACCCCGTCAGGTCCGGAAGGAAGCAGCGGTATCGATTACGTCTCTGTGCCGTGGGTAAACCTAGCTATCACCCCTACTTGTTGCAGGCACGCGCTGGTGCGGTGAGTTCACTGACGTAACGTGGCCCTCGCGAAACAGGTGAGAGATTCAATGTGACGTACCTTGTTCTTGCACGCCGTTGGCGGCCACAGACTTTTGCCGACATTGTCGGCCAGGAACACGTTACACGAACACTGCAAAATGCCATTCGAGCTGGGCGTGTAGCGCACGCGTTTTTGTTCACCGGAGTTCGCGGGGTGGGTAAGACCACAGCGGCTCGGGTGCTCGCGAAAGCATTGAACTGCGAGAACGGGCCCGCCCCGGAGCCATGTAATACCTGCGTCCACTGTGAAGAGATCGCCAACGGGGCCTCGTTAGACGTCGTGGAAATCGATGGCGCGTCGAACACAGGCGTAGACGATGTCCGAGCCATTATCGAAAACGTACGCTACCGCCCGGCAAAGTGCCGCTTCAAGATTTACATCGTGGACGAAGTCCACATGCTCTCGACCAGCGCGTTCAACGCCTTGCTCAAAACGCTGGAGGAACCCCCCGCGCACGTGAAGTTTATTTTCGCCACCACCGACCCGCACAAAGTGCCGGCCACCATCCAGTCTCGATGCCAACGGTACGATTTCAAGCGGCTTCCGCTGAGTTTGATTGTGCGCCAACTTGGGGAGATTGCTGCGAAGGAGGGGCTGGAAATCTCGGAAAAGGGCTTGTTCCTCATCGCGCGGGAGAGCGAGGGGAGTATGCGCGACGCGCAGTCGTTGCTCGACCAGACGATCGCTTTTGCCGGACGGCAGATCACCGAGGAACAAATCTTGGGGGCCCTCGGTTTGGCGGATCGAACCTTGGTGGCGGAGCTTGCATCCGCACTCATAGCGCGCACCCCGTCCAAAGTGCTCGAAATCGTGGAGCAAGTGCACTTGCGAGGAGATGACCTTCGTCGATTTGTGCGGGATAGTATCGAGCACTTCCGGAACATTGCCGTAGTTCAAGCCGGTGCTTCCGACCTTCTGAAGGAAGAACTGCCGGTGGAAGAACTACAAAACCTGCAGAAGCAAGCGGAAACGGTGTCGTTTCTCGACGTCGAACGAATCTTTCGCACCCTCCTTCAAGTAGAGGCAGAACTGGGTCGAAGTCCTGTACCGAGGTTGTACTTGGAAATGCACCTGTTGCGGCTAGCCATGACGGAGCCGTTGTTGTCGCTGGCAACGTTGGGTGAAGAGTTGCGCCAACTGGCTAGTGGCAGCCAGGTGCCTGTGATGTCTCCGAGGGGCCAAGGTAAACCGCTGCCGGAAGACGGGGAGAAGTTGCCCGGTAGCCTGATGACGGGAAAGGCAGGTGCCGAACGACATTCTCCCGCTCCAGGGAAAGCGACTAGCGGCGCGATCAGCGGGGCGATTGACGGAGCGGTGCGAGGGCAACGGGAAGGCGGGGAGAGCTCCTCACGAGAGGGAGATTCTCGTTGGCGGGAGTTTCTTCAGTTTGTGGAGAAGCGCCGACGGTTTATCGCTGCACACTTGCAAGCAAGTGTTGGTGTGGAATGGGGCGAGGCCTCACTAAAAGTGAGGATTCCGAACGGAATTCATTATCAATATTTGACGCATGGAGCTCGAGTGCAGGAGCTTGCAACATTGGCTGCGGAGTTCTTTGGTTCGCCTTTATCCGTGCAAATCGAGGCCGTTGAACCAGAGAAATCTGCACAAGACGGTCAGGAACAGGAACGGTCGACGGACTTGCGCCGTCAGGTACTGGACTATGCAGCAGTACGCAAAACGGTGGACATTTTAGGTGCCGAAATCCGCGAAGTGCGGGAACAGCAAGGGGTGCGCGAGAAGGGTTCTTTTTGATGGTCAAGGGAATCGGAAACTTAGGAGATCTCTTTGCTCAGGCACAGCAACTACAGCAGCGCTTAGCAAAGGCCCAGGAGGACTTGGCGAAAGTCACCGTCGAAGCATCAGCAGGCGGAGGCATGGTCACCGTTCAGATGAACGGCAAACTGGAGGTGTTGCGGGTGACCATCGATCCGCAGGTAGTCTCGAGTGGCGATGTGGAGATGCTGGAGGACCTGATGAAGTCAGCGATGAACCAAGCCATCCGCAAGGCACAGCAGGCTGTTGCTGAGGAAATGCAGAAGGTTACCGGAGGTTTAAAGATACCGGGGCTATCCCTTTGAAGGGACCTTGGGCTAGTGCGTAGGGATCCTTGTTGACCATGGCAGGACTTCCACCTCCTTTAGAAGAAGCGATTCGGGCTTTGACGAGGCTCCCTGGTGTTGGGGAGAAAACCGCCATGCGCTTGACCTTTCATTTATTGCGCGTGGAGGCCCACGAAGTGGAGCGACTGGCTTACGCCCTGCTCGAGCTTCGTCGGTCGACCCGGTTGTGCTCTCAATGCCTCGCGTTTACGAGTGAAGATCCTTGTCGGCTTTGTCAGGACCCAAGCCGTGACGGTGGTGTGATTTGCGTTGTGGAACGCCCGGCAGACGTGGTTGCCGTGGAACGTTCCGGAGGGTTCAGAGGTAGGTACCATGTGTTGCATGGGGCCTTGTCGCCGCTGGATGGAATCGGTCCCGAGCAACTCCGGATTCGGGAATTAATCGAACGGTTACAGGGTGGCGCCGTGAACGAAGTGATTCTGGCTTGTAACCCTACCGCAGAAGGTGAGGCCACCGCCCTGTACTTGGCGAAGCTCATCAAGCCCTTGGGAGTCCGGGTTAGCCGTATTGCTCATGGCCTGCCTATGGGCGCGGATGTAGAGTACGCCGATGGGGTAACGCTGAGCAAAGCCATCGAGGGAAGACGGGAACTCTGATTGCGGCTTGCGAAGGAGATGCGCTGACAGTCCGATGATGGTTCGGCTCGACTTTGGGCGGGGTGGGGTAGATGTGGAACTACCGCGAGGCGTGTCCGTGGAGGTTGTCCAAGGGCGCCGACGAGGGCCCTTGCCCGCACCGGAAGCTTCCATCCGGCAAGCCTTGCTCGAACCGATTGCTTCGGAATCGTTGGCGAACTTGGCGCGTGGGAAGACCAAAGCCGTCGTGGTCATCTCCGATAAGACGCGACCGGTGCCGTATTCGATCGTTCTTCCCCCTCTCCTCCAACTATTGCGAGATTGTGGTCTTGGCCCGGATAGGGTGGAAATCCTCGTCGCCACAGGACTGCACCGGCCCAATGACGAGCACGAACTTCGTGAGATCGTGGGGGAGGAGACTCTTCGCTCTTACCGAATCCGCAACCATGTCGCCCGGGATGACGCTTCACACGCATGGGTGGCCACGACAAGTCGAGGAACCGAGATCTGGATCGACAAGGGTTACCTGGAAGCGGACCTACGAATCCTCACCGGGCTCATCGAGCCTCACCTGATGGCGGGTTACTCGGGCGGGCCGAAGGCGCTGTGCCCTGGGCTGGCTGGTGTCCGAACGATTCGCCGTATCCATGGCCCTCAAATGCTTGAAGGCAGGGTAGGTCCTGGCATCTTGGATAACAACGCTTTTCGGGAAGAGCTGCTGGAAATCTTCGCCAATGTGGGGGCGGAGTTTCTTTGCGATGTCACGGTCGATCGCCAACGGCGCTTGACGGGGGTGTTCGCAGGCCACCCCATTACGGCCCATCGTCAAGGCGCGCTGGAGGTGGAGGAGCAAGTGTTGGTTTCTGTAGACCAACCGGCGGACGTCGTATTGGTCTCCGCTGGCGGGTACCCGCTCGACCAGACGTTGTATCAGTCGATCAAAGGAATGATCGCCGCCCTCAATGTGGTGCGCCCCGGCGGGGCCATCGTCCTTGCTGCTGAACTGGCAGAGGGCGCAGGGAGTCCGGAGTTCGTGAAACTCCTGGCGTCGGTTGACTCGCCGCAGACGTTCATGGAGCGCGTTTGGGAGCCTGACTTTTTCTGCATCGACCAATGGATGGTCCAACACTTGTGCCAGGTTCTGCGAAAGGCCTCCGTATGGATCGTAGCACCTCGCCCTGTCGTTACGTTCGGAGAGGGCTTTGCCGTTCGCTGGGCAGCGAGTGCCGAAGAGGCCCTCCAAGAGGCGCTGCGCCACGTGAAGGAGCCAGCCCGCTTAGTGGTGATTCCGGATGGACCCTACACATTGGCCACGGTGCGGGGGCAGAAATTCGCGCTGGGGGAGGCGTGGCACCAAGCGACCTAAGGCCAAAGGGGCCCTTTCCACGATTTAGCTGAGTACGCGTTGGCTAAGGCGGGCCTTCGCAGCAGAGCAGTCGCCACACTGAGGTTCGTTGCAGAACAGGGCGAGGGGATCTTGCTCCAGTACCGTGTGCGCTAACTGTAACAAGTAGCGCAGCGGGATCTTTCGCATTGACCCCTGTGCGAGGGGAACGAGTTTGATTACCTCTAGGCTGAGAAGCGCCTCGAGCTTATCGAACGCCCTGCTGCATCCGGGAAAGTTGTCGATAACGACTCGTTCGATGTGTGAGCCGGCATTGACCCTCAGCGCGATACGCCGTGCGCCCACTGTAAGGGACCTGGCTTCCAAAGCAAGGTGCAACCCAACGGCGTGTTGTAGGTTGGTGCCGAGTAGGACCACAGAACCTCGGTGGAGATTGAGTTTCTTCAGCGGCCCTAAGGGGTTATTGTCGCGGTGGGTGGACAGTAGCTCGCGGGCCAGAGGGCCCAAGGCCACGAAGGAATGCGTCGGATGTTGGCTCCGCAATGCACCTGGAAAGTGCCGCAATGCCTCTGCCACGGGATCGTCGGTTGCGAGATCAGGAGAAAACGCCACGGGCTCGCCCAGTGAAGTTCCGTTGGCTGGATTCGGTGGCAGAACCAATGTGCTCGGCGTGAAGGCAGGCATGAGGAGAGTTCCAGAGCCTACAGCTTCGACGAGCAGTTCGCAGAATGTATACGGGTCGAGCCCTTCGTCTAGCCCGAGTGAGCTCAGTTTGGCATGAACGACGACAGCTTCACCCGAGAGCTCCAGCATCTCCAAGTAGCGGCGTAACTCGGCACGCGTCATAGCAGCAGCGGGCGTGTAGTTTCTGAAAGGTCGCGCCCAAGCCCACCAAGTTCTCGGAGAAGCTGGGCCGCGGACGGTGGAGCCAAGGCTCCGAGCCCGCATGTTGGGCCTAAGTGGATTTGTGAAAACTCATAGTTGTGGAGCAGTTTCCGAAGCTTTCGCTCGAAGGCGGTGCCATCAAACACAGTGCCGTTGGGCCCCGCGAGACCTAAGTAAAGCTCCTGGCTTGCGCCAACGTCGCTGATCAAGTCGACCAACTCCGGGTTGCTCACCAAATCTACACCGACAACGTCGGTTGGGAGCGAATGGAGCTGCGCGTACATCGGGGACGCGGGTGCCCCCCAAGTTGACACAAGTAAACGCGCCCCTTCCCGGCTCTCCCAGAAAGGCTCCAGAAGATCACGCAGCAGGCGAATTGCCTCTGGACAGTGCAGGACCGCGGGCTCATCGAGCTGGATCCAAGTTGCTCCGGCTTGGACAAGCGCGACAAACTCTGGAAGAAGCGCAGTGGCCCATGCTTCTGCCAACGATCCTCGGTCGCGGTACGGGCTGCCTCGGTGGTCGGCAAGCTGTGCCAGCGTGAGTGGTCCAGGTAAAACAGCCTTGACTGGGTACTGGCTCTCGGCTTGGGCGGCACGCCATCGTTCAACAGCAGCATCTCGCCGATAGTGGAGGTGGTCACGAACGATCGGGGTCGGTACCATGAACCCTGCGCCGTAATAGTCCACTGGCAACCCCGCCTCGACGCCCTCGATGCACTCCATTGCCAGCCAAACCGGATCACGCGACGAATAGAAGCCATCGGTAAGTACAGTACACCCGGCTTCTTCTTGGATACGAACAACCTCGGCGAGCGAGCTCCCGAGCTCGGGCGGAAGCGTGCTGTGATTGTGAACCACAATGGTCATCGCGACTTTTCTGCCGCTAGTATCAGCACGGCCAGCGGAGGCAAAGTCAAGACGACCGACCAGGGAAACCCGTGCGAAGGCGCTGCCTGGGCAAACACCCCTCCTCCGTTCCCGAGGTTACTACCTCCGTAATAGGCCGAGTCGGTATTGAGTAGCTCCTTCCAAAAGCCTCCGGTTGGCACGCCAACACGAAATTCGGTTCGCGGTACTGGAGTAAAGTTGCAGACAACAAGCGCAGTGTCCCCCCCACTCCCCCGGCGCAAGAAGCTCAATGTGCTTTGCTCGCTGTCGTGGCAATCGATCCATTGAAATCCATCAGGATGGCAATCGAGTTCGTGGAGCGCGGGGGTACGGCGGTACAATCCATTTAAATCCCGCACGAGTCGCTGAATGCCACGGTGTGGTTCGTAATCGAGCAAGTGCCAGTCGATACTGCTGGCATGGTCCCATTCTCGCCACTGACCAATGTCTCCCCCCATGAACAATAACTTTTTCCCCGGTTGCGCGAATTGGTAGGCGAGCAAAAGCCGCAGGTTGGCAAACTTCTGCCAGTTGTCGCCAGGCATGCGGCTGAGCAAGGAGCCTTTGCCATGAACGACCTCGTCATGAGAAAGCGGCAGCACAAAGTTCTCGGTAAACGCATAAAGCATCCGGAACGTAAGGTCGTTGTGGTGGTATTTGCGGTAGATCGGATCCTTGGCCATGTATCTTAGGGTGTCGTTCATCCACCCCAGGTCCCATTTAAAACCAAATCCTAAACCGCCGAGATAGGTGGGGCGCGAAACCATAGGCCACGAGGTGGACTCTTCCGCGATGGTCATCGCTCCTGGGTTCAGTGCATAGATCCGTTCGTTGCAGTGACGCAGAAAATCGACGGCATCGAGATTCTCTCTGCCTCCGTAGCGGTTAGGAATCCACTCCCCCTCGCGGCGTGAATAATCGAGGTAGAGCATGCTTGCCACCGCATCCACGCGCAATCCATCCACGTGGTACATCTCCAACCAGAACAAAGCGTTGCTGAGCAGGAAATTGCGCACCTCCCAGCGTCCGTAGTTGAAGATCAGAGTTCCCCAGTCAGGATGCGCTCCAAGGCGTGGATCGGCATGCTCGAACAAGTAAGTTCCATCGAAATATGCTAACCCGTGTTCGTCGCGGGGGAAATGTGCTGGAACCCAGTCGATGATCACTCCGATGTCATGTCGATGGAGGGTGTCCACGAGATGCATAAAATCTTGGGGCGTGCCGTAGCGGCTGGTTGGGGCGAAGTAACCCGTTACCTGATAGCCCCAAGAAGCATCGAGCGGATGCTCGGCAACAGGCAAGAACTCCACGTGCGTATATCCCATGTCGAGTACGTAGTCCGTAAGTTGTTCGGCAAGTTCACGGTACGTTAGCCATCGGTTACCTTGCTCGGGTACTCGCCTCCACGATCCCAAGTGGACCTCGTAAATCGACACCGGCGCGCGCAGCCAGTCGACCGTTCGCCGGCGCTCCAGCCATTCATCGTCACCCCATGAGTAGCCATGCAGATCCCAAACACGCGAAGCGGTGCCGGGTCGTAACTCCGCGTAAAAAGCGTAGGGATCGGCTTTGGCCACCTTGAATGTTCCTGCTCTCCCTTGGACCCAGTATTTATACAGGGCGCCGGCTTTTACCCCGGGGACAAAGGTCTCCCACAATCCTGCTTCGCGGCGAAATCGCATCGGGTTGGCTGTGGTGTCCCAGTTGTTGAACTCGCCAATAACAGATACCGCCTCCGCATTCGGAGCGACCACCGCGAAGTACACGCCCTTTTGGCCCTCGAATTCTGCCTGGTGCGCACCCAGTTTTTCCCAGCTCCGCTCGTGCTGCCCTTCCGCGAGCAAGTGCAAGTCGAACGACGTGAGGAGACTATGAACCGATTCCATGGCGAGCGCCCATGCATTGGGAAGTTAAGCGGGCGTTCTTAGCCCGACTGCTTGCACGTGCAAGGCGAGAACGGTTGTGCTGCGCCTACGGCAAGGTGTCAGTGGGCGACCGCTTCGCAAGTCCGAACCGACGTTCCAGGAGAGCCCGCAGGCGGGCAGGCCGGAAAGTCGACAGAGCATAAGCGCCCCACTCTGCATAACGGAGCTGCTTGCGGTCGCTTTCATTGCCCGCGGGCACGAATCTCAAGCCAGCGTCTAAGGCTTGCTCGACGAATGATTTGCGCACACCGAATGCGACGGGGTTAATCCAATGCGCCCCCAATTCCTTTGCCTTTCTGATGGCGCGATGCAACGGAAGGCAATCATAGTTGACGATCCAGTCTGGGCGGTGCTTCGCACAGGAGAGCAGCACGGGACGATGGAAAGAGCCGACGATGACTTGCCTCGGTTGCACACTGGACACGAGCTGGGCGAGCTCCAGGAATTGCCGATCTTCCAGTGGCTGCTTGATATCGAGATAAAGCCCCGCTCGGTTGCCCACTGTTCGAACGATCGCACTGAAAGGCTCAACGGGTGGAAGCTCAGCGAGCCGGTACTTCCACGGCGGTGACCAGAGGAACCGAAAATCCGGCCAGTGAAGAGCCACGAAGTGCCCATCTTTGGTGCAGACCACATCGACTTCTACGATGTCCGCACCTTCCTCGATAGCTCGAGCAACTGCCTGAGAGGTGTTCTCGAGCACTCCGGGGGCCCGGCAGCCACGGTGGCCAATAATTTGGGGTAAGGATTCCATGCTGTAAAACCGTCTGGAGAACCTAGGTTAGCACTGAACTTGTACCGTTATTCCAGTTCAGAGTGAATGCGCGTTCGCTGGCGTCGTCGGTAGGCTACTGTGTCGGTCAAGGTGGCTCGCACCATCGCAGTCAAAGTCGTGGAAGTTGCCTGAATTCAGGCTCGAAGAAGAAAAGGAGGAGAAGCCATGATGAAACGTTGGCTTTTGGGAAGTCTGCTTGGCGGAGCGCTAATTTGCGCGGCGCCGTCTGCATGGGCAGTAAGGCACGGCCCATGTGCAAGTGACATCGAGAAGTTCTGTCAGGATGTGAAACCTGGAAAGGGACGCTACCGCGCTTGCCTGAAGGCGCACGAGTCAGAGTTGTCCGACGCGTGCAAGAAGCACCTGGAACAACCGCAGAAACACATGCGTTGGCATAAGCGTTAACGAAGCGGGCCGCCGGGAGGGCGCGTTTCGGGCAAGGCTCCTGACACGTCACTGGCGTGAATTCTTCGCTACCAGGTCTAACGCTCGCGCCCTTCCGCAACGCTGTCGTGGCACGAAGCGGAGGGGGAGGGATTCGAACCCTCGAACCCTTTCGGGTTGCCGGTTTTCAAGACCGGTGGTTTCAGCCACTCACCCACCCCTCCACCTGGAACGCACGCTAGCTTGGCTCCTTGGCAGCGTCTAGCGGTGGAGATCGGTCCTAGTTCCCGGAGTCAAGCCGATTGCTCGATACATCGTGGAACCTCGGCAAGCGACCGCACCCGCCTCGATCTGCCGGTGTTTACGCCGCGATCATGGCCGCTGGGCGCTGGGTCCTGGGAGCACACCCAGATGCTTGGAAGGCCGACGTGATCGGCACCTAGAATGTCTTCCTCGTAAGAGTCACCAACGAACCAAGCCTCGCGTGGCGAGGCACCAACCCGGGCCAGACCCGCGAGAAAAATCGAAGGATGAGGCTTTCGCCGGCCAAAGCCGGCGGAAATCAGCACAGCGTCAAGATGCGGTAGAAGGCCGTGCCGTTCCAGCACATGCCAAGCTGCGGACTCGGAATCAAAGTTCGACACCACACCGAGTCGATACCCCTTGCCACGGAGCTCCGTGAGTGTTGGAACGGCAAAAGCGTCCGCTTCCGTATGTTTCGTGAGGTTCGCCATGTGCTCGGCCGCCAAGAGCGGTGCCAGGGTTTCCTGCCGCCTCGGGTCGAGGCCAAGGCGCGCGAGCGCTAAGCGAAAGCGTTCTTCCGACGGGATTTCGCGATACTCGGGTGCACGAGATGCCACGATCTCGTTGGTCACCACGAGCAAGCAATCGAGAAAGGTCCCAAAGGAACACTCCGGCAGGTGCGTCCGGACCACCGGCTCGAGCCAACGCAAAGCCTGCTTCCAACGTTTCTGGCCGGTTTCCCCTGTTTCTCTTGTTGGCACCTCGGCTGTAAAGTGCACTAAAGTGCCAAACAAATCGAACAAAACAGCTTTGCTCACGCGGCTTCCTCACCAACGGAGGTGGCGGGACACGATCACGACCAGCACGAGCCCCCCAGTGAGCACGAGCAGGTTTGCACCAACCGCGGCAGCATGGAGCCGGCGAAACTGACTTCGTTCTGGCGAGTCGGCGGCAGCGGCAGCCAGACCACTGCGTAATGCAGCCGCGCGGGGGTGGATCACGGCGCCACCAACAATAGTAGCGAACAGCATGGTGGCAGCCACGATACTGGCCCACACTACAGTCCGCTCGCCCGTGCCGGAGCCGCGGAGAAGCCAGGGCGCAATGGTCGCGACGGCGCCGCAAACGTAGCCGATGAGGTAATACGTGGGGAAAATTCGAGCCACAACATCTCCTGCTGTGGACTGCGGTAAGGAGCGGAATAGTGTGGGCGCAACCACAAACGAATGGAAAATCACGCTTCCCACCCAAATCGCGAGGGCCATCAGGTAAACCGCAGCTACGATCCGTTGCATGGTATCGATCCGTTCCTACTCAGTGCAGAGTTCGCACCCCGCCCGAAGCTTCGGGTAACGGTTTGCGACCGGCAAAACCTTCGTCTGGCAAGTGATAAAAACCCAACTTTTGTTCCCCGAACTGCCAACATAACAGAACCTCCTGCCCGTTGAGCTCGCCGGGGAAGTCCACCAAGCCCAGGTCCAAGCCCTTGACTTGGCCCCCCAACTGGGAGATGCGGCTCAAAGCTTCCTCGATGACGCGTAGGCTTGCCTCGGCTTGCGGTTGTTCGCGCAGGAGCATGGTCGCGTCGACGGAACTGGCATCGCATCCGAGCCGCGCGGCAGTGGCAAGCACGGCACGGTGAACCGAATGAGCGTGGCGGAGGAGCTCACCCATGATGAGTTCCAAAGTAGGAATGAGTTCGTTTACTTCCTCGACGGTAAAACGCTGCCGCATCAGCATTGTGGACTGTTCTCACTGTCGCGCCATCGGGTCAAGAGCCACGCGTCCGGCTGCATGAGTCAGCCGTGCCTCTGCACAGTGGTGCTTGTCAGTCGGTGGAGGCGGTATTAGTTTGCGAGCATGACTTTAGAGGACGAACGAGAAGAATCGAAAAAGCAGCGGTACGTTGGCTTCGAGGCCGACTTGGGGGAAGTGAACGTCCCTGAGGAGCTGCCCATTTTACCATTGCGGGGTGTGGTCATTTTCCCCGCGGCCATCGTGCCCCTACTGATCTCTCGCGCCTCGTCCCTACGGCTGATCGAGGAGGCGTTGACGGGCGACCGCCTCATCGGCCTTGTCAGCCAAAAGAATCCGGAGGAAGAAAGCCCAACTACAGAAGGGCTGTATTCCAGGGGTACGGCCGGACGCATCCTCAAGATGCTGAAATACCCCGATGGAAGCGTGCGTATCCTGGTGCAAGGGTTGCGTCGGATCGAACTCGTCGAGTTTGTGCAAGCCACGCCGTTCTTTCGTGCTCGGGTGCGGCAACTGTCCGACGTCAAGCCCGAGTCTCCCGCGCTGCCTGCCATTCAGGCGCAGCTCGTTAACCAGTTCTCCAAGTACGTGTCGATGATCCCCTACCTGCCCGACGAGTTGCAGGTAGTGGTGAATAACATTCGAGACCCGGGCAAGGTCACCGACCTCATTGCGTCGAACCTCAACATCGCGCTCGAAGAGAAGCAGGAGCTGTTGAGCACGCTCGACGTCAAGCAGCGGATGGAGCGGCTGCTCATGATCCTCAAGCGCGAGATCGAGCTGCTCGAGCTTGGCCACAAGATCCAGGCGCAGGTGCAGTCGGAGCTCACGAAAAATCAGAAGGAATTCTACCTCCGGCAGCAAATGCGAGCGATCCAAAAGGAGCTGGGGGAGTCGGATCCGCGAGCCGCTGAAATTGAAGAGCTGCGGAAGAAAATGGAGGAGGCAAAGCTGCCGCCGGAGGCGCGCAAGGCTGCGGAGCAGGAATTAGAGCGCTTGAAAATCATTCCGCCCGAGTCGGCGGAGCACACGGTGGTGCGGACTTATCTGGAGTGGTTGGTTAACCTCCCCTGGTCGGTATCGACGGAAGATAATCTGGATATTGCCCACGCCCGCCAGGTGCTCGACGAGGATCACTACGACTTGGAAAAAATCAAAGATCGCATCTTGGAATTCCTGGCTGTTCGCAAGCTCAAACGAGACTCTAAGGGACCCATCCTTTGTTTCGTCGGCCCGCCGGGAACCGGAAAAACCTCACTGGGGCGATCGATCGCTCGTGCGCTAGGGCGCAAATTCGTACGCTTGTCTCTCGGAGGTGTGCGTGATGAGGCCGAGATCCGCGGGCACCGGCGAACGTACATTGGCGCCCTGCCGGGTCGGATTATTCAAAGCATCCGCAATGCGGGCTCCAATAACCCGCTGCTCATGCTGGATGAAATTGACAAACTCGGTGCCGATTTCCGCGGAGACCCCGCTTCCGCTCTCCTGGAGGTGCTCGATCCTGAGCAGAACAACGCGTTTGTGGATCACTACCTAGACGTGCCCTTCGACCTGTCGAGGGTCATGTTCGTCACCACGGCAAACCTGCTCGATCCGATTCCACCTCCGCTACGGGACCGCATGGAAGTTATCGAGCTTGCCGGATATACGGAAGAAGAGAAGCTGGTCATTGCCCGGCGCCATCTGATCCCGAAACAAATGCGGGAAAACGGCCTGGAAGAGGGCCAAATCTCGTTCAATGACGACGGGATTCTCCATATCATCCGGTATTACACGCGGGAGGCTGGTTTGCGGAACTTGGAGCGTGAAATCGGCAGCATTTGCCGGAAGGTGGCCCGTGCGATTACCGAGGGCAAAACGGAACCCGTCACGGTCGACCCGGCGAAAGTCCGGGAGATGCTGGGTCCGGAGCGCTTTTTCTCGGAGGTGGCTGATCGCACGCAGGAGCCTGGTGTGGCCGTGGGGCTCGCGTGGACCCCGAACGGTGGCGACATCATTTTCATTGAGTCCACAAAAATGGTGGGGAAAAAGAACCTCATCCTCACGGGTCAGCTTGGTGAGGTGATGAAAGAGTCTGCACAGGCTGCCCTAAGCTACATTCGCGCCCACGCCTCCAGCCTGGGCATTGCGCCGGACTTTTTCGAAAACTTGGATATTCACATCCATGTTCCGGCTGGTGCCGTGCCGAAGGACGGCCCATCTGCGGGCATTGCGCTGGCGACTTCGTTGGCTTCCTTGCTCACCGGTCGTTTAGTGCGCCACGACGTAGCCATGACAGGAGAAATTACGCTCCGTGGAAAAGTGCTGCCGGTTGGTGGCATTAAAGAAAAGGTGTTGGGGGCTCGGCGTGCAGGGATCAACACGGTTATCCTGCCGAAGCGCAACGAGAAGGACCTCGAAGAAGTGCCAGAGTCCGTACGCAAAGAAATGAATTTCGTGTTTGTGGAAACGATTGATGAGGTCCTGCGTTACGCGCTCGAGCCCGCGGCTGCGGCGCAAAAACGAGCAGCCGCGCTGTAAGGCAAGACGTCTTCCAGTCTTCCCTCGGACCTCCAAAGCGGGCGTGGGCACTGGTCCATAATGTTCGTCTTGATGGCCGCTGCCGAGAGTGCGCCCTTCGCCCGGTCCGGCGGGCTTGGCGACGTTGTGGGGGCGTTGCCACGGTTCTTGAAGCGCAGGGGCATCGACGTGGCTGTTGTGTTGCCTGGCCATCGGTGCCTTCGCCGCTCGGAGTTTCGTTGGGAAGGTACAGACTACGAGGTGGAGGTGCCCATTGCTGAAGAATGGGTCCGGGCCCCAGTGTGGCGCACCACCACGTCAGAATTTGTGCCGGTGTACGCAATCATGGCTGATCGCTACTTCGACCGGAAAGAGCTGTACGGCGAAGGGAATGTTCCCTATGGCGACAACGCTGAGCGCTTCGCCTTCTTTTGCAGGGCCGTGTTGGATTTGGTTCGCTTGCTTGGCGTGCCCGACATCATCCACGTACACGATTGGCACGCTGCCCTTGTGCCGGCATTCCTCAAGGCTGACCCCGGTCGTTACGAATGGTCTCCGCAGGTACGCACGGTGCTGACGATTCACAACCTAGCGTATCAAGGCGTATTTCCACCTGAGCAGTGGCGCTTGCTGTGCCTAGATTCGAAATTTTTTTCGTTCGACGCGTTCGAAGCTTGGGGAAACATCAACTACCTGAAGGCGGGGATCTCGTTTGCCGATTGGATCACCACTGTGAGCCCGACGTATGCGCGGGAGATTCAAACCCCGGAGCATGGTTTTGGGCTAGACGCGGCCTTGCGGTATCGGTCGCGCCACTTGTCTGGGATCCTCAATGGCGTGGATCCAGAAGTTTGGGATCCGGCAAGCGATCCTCAAATTGCGGCGCGGTATAGCGCGAATGACTTGACCGGCAAGACGGCTTGCAAGCTTGCGCTGCAGGCAAGTTTTGGGCTGAAGAACGATCCGCTCGTCCCGTTGGCGGGTGTGGTTTCACGGCTCGTGGTGGAGAAAGGCATGGACTTGTTGGCCGACGTCGTGCCGACTTTGGTCGACAAGGGGATCCAACTCGTGGTGCTGGGACGGGGAGACCCTGCTTTGGAGGCAAAATGGGCTGCGCTTGTACGAGAGTTTCAAGGTAGAATCGCCCTATCCCTCAGCTTCGATGACGGCCTGGCGCGCCGGATTTACGCGGGATCGGACCTTTTTCTGATGCCCTCGCGGTTCGAACCCTGCGGCTTGGCCCAAATGTACGCGATGAGGTACGGAAGCATCCCCGTTGTGCACAGAACCGGGGGGCTGGCCGACTCGGTGATCGACGCTGACGCAGACCCGGAGCGAGGGACAGGATTTCACTTCGAACCATTTGCCGCAGAAGCTTTTGTTGCAGCGGTGGATCGGGCTTTAACTCTTTATAGACAACCCCAAGCGTGGCGGCAGCTCGTCGCTAAAGCCATGCAGGTAGACTTTTCCTGGCACCGCGCCGCTGCCGACTACGAGGGGGTGTACCGGCTAGTGTTGGACTCTCCGCCCTTCGAGGGAACCTATTCCAAGGGAACGCCCGCTTGAAGGGGGAGTTGTCTTAAGAATGAGATACCAGCGCCGCCCACGTACCGAGCCGGCAATCGTTGCGTTTTGGTTTCCCTCTTGCTTTCGTTGCCTGGGCGAAGCTCTTCGATCCGGGGAGTTGCTGTTTGTAGAATTTCGTAGGGAAAGGAGTCTGGTCAATGCGGATGCGGACTGTGCGGGTCCTTAGCGGTCGTGTGGTGGCAGGCCTGGTTACCGCGGCTTTTGGGCTGTCGATCAGCTTGCCTTCTCTTGCGGCAGGGCAGGTCTCCGAAGCGGCAATGAAGGAGGCCAAAGAGATTTGGCAAACCCGTTGCGCTACTTGCCATGGCACCGGGGGCAAGGGCGATGGTCCTGCGGGAGCAGCGCTCAATCCCAAGCCGCGCGATCTTACGTCGGAAGAATGGCAAAAGTCCGTTACCGACGATTACATCGAGAAAATCATTGTGGGCGGGGGCCAAGCGGTAGGGAAGAGTCCCCTCATGGCAGCGAATCCGGACCTGGCGGGTAAGCCAGAGGTGGTACGAGGTTTGACCAGGGTCGTCCGCGACTTGAAGGGGAAGTAACACGCCCAGCTCAGGTTGGATCGAGTACAATTCAGGAAAGGGTGGCCCGCTAAAAGGGTTCCGGCACTTATATTTGTATTTGTCAATGTGCCGAAAGGCGCTTGCATAGGCACGATGTACGCAATGGTTGTGCACCAGCCGGGGGAGTCGGAGCAACTCCGGCGCATAGACCTTCCGGACCCTGAGCCAAGCCCAGGTCGTGTGGTTCTGGAGGTGAAGGCAGTTGGTTGTAACTTTTCCGATCTCTTAATGGTTCAGGGCAAGTACCAATTGAAGCCGCCGCTCCCGTTTTCTCCGGGGAGCGAGGTGGCGGGAGTGGTGCGAGCCGTCGGGGATGATGTAAACCACGTTCAACCCGGACAGCGCGTTATGGCGATGCTCGACTGGGGCGGTTACGCAAGCATGGTTGCCGCTCCAAGTGAATTCGTGGTTCCCTTGCCGGACTTCATGCCCGATGAAGTGGGGGCCGCCTTCGGAGTGGCGTACCAAACGGCTTATCTTGCCCTTGCCCAACGTGCTGCCTTGCAAGCTGGGGAGATCCTTCTTGTGCACGGTGCCGCAGGTGGAGTCGGCTTGGCCGCGGTGGAGGTTGGGCGGGCACTTGGGGCGCGAGTACTTGCGACTGCTGGCTCTGCAGAGAAGTGCGATGTGGCGCTCCGTCATGGGGCGGAGGTATGCTTTCCAGTGGAATCGGAAAGGTGGGTCGAGCAGGTAAGAGAAGCCACGAACGGCCGGGGAGTGGACGTGGTCTATGACCCCATCGGGGGCAAGATTTTCGACCAGTCTTTGAGGTGCCTAGCGTGGTGCGGCCGACTCGTGGTGATTGGGTTTGCTTCAGGCGAGATCCCGAGTTTGGCGGTCAACCGCGTTCTTCTTAAAAACGTCTCGGTAGTGGGATTGAACTTGGGGGCTTACAAAAGACAGGACCCAGCAGCACTGGTGCGTTCCCTCCAGGAATTGTTCCGCCTTTACGGGAGCGGCGCGCTGAGGCCGGAAATTTCCTACCGCCTCCGTCTCGACCAGGCCAATGAAGCCTTGGCGTTGCTTCGTGAACGGAAGACGGTGGGCAAAGTCATATTGCTTCCTTAGAACACGGGCGCTGGGCCACATGCCTCAGCGCCCGGTCCACCGTGCTGCCACACGTTGTTGCTCGGCTAAAAGTCTTTCCGTAATGCGAACCGGCAGCCCCGGCCCAGGTTCCAAGCTTCGCAACGCCTCCGGAAGTCGTGCAAGGTTTTGCAAAGCGTTCTCTCGAATTTCCCTGGTTTCTTGTCGGGGACCCAAGCGTCGCCCGCCGGCCATCATGGGTTGCAAGAGTGGTTGTGCACCAGGGATGGGTGGCTCCTCCTCCGCCAGTGCAACCCAGTCTTCCACGTACACTCCGTCGGGCGCAGTAGCTCGCCACACTTGTTTCCGCCCCGGCAGTGTGAGCTTACCTGGACTGGTTTTAACGCGAGCTTTTCTTTCGTGGTCGGCAACGACCTCGACGAGCTTATAGACCCCGCCGAGGTTGGGTGCATCGGCGGAGGTGGATAAGCGGGTCCCTACCCCAAAAGCGTCCACCGGTGCCCCTCGAGCCAAGATCTCGGCGATGCGGTATTCGTCGAGATCGCCACTGGCGAAGATACGTGTTGCGGTCAGCCCCCCGGCGTCAAGAACGCGACGAACCTCACAGCTCAAGGTGGCAAGGTCTCCGCTGTCAAGCCGTACGGCTTGCGGCTTCAATCCAGCGGCGACGATTTTTTTTGCCGCCTCGACGGTATCGTACGTGTCGATGAGCAACGTGGTCGTGCCCGGAAACACCTGCATGTAGCGCTCGAACGCGGTCAGCTCGTCATCGAACGACATCACCCATGAGTGAGCGATGGTTCCAAAAGTAGGGATGCCGAAGTGGAGACCAGCCTCCACGTTGGAGGTGCCTATGCAGCCGCCAATGTAGGCAGCGCGCGCAGCGTACATTGCAGCTTCACTACCATGGGCGCGGCGCGATCCGAACTCGATCACAGGCCTTCCTCGGGCCGCTGCAACCACACGTGCTGCTTTGGAGGCAATCATCGTCTGAAAGTTCACCGTGGCGAGAAGGAAAGTCTCGACAATTTGTGCTTGCAGAATCGGGGCGGTGACTCGAACGATGGGTTCATTGGCGAACGCCACAGTGCCTTCGGGCATCGCCCAAACGTCGCCCTCGAACCGAAACTCCCCAAGATAGTCGAAAAACGCACGAGGTACTGCGCTGAAGCTTGGGTGGTGGCGCAGGTAGTCGATGTCTTCCGACGAAAAGCGCACTTCTTCGAGGTACTCGAGTGCCTGCTCGATCCCGGCCACGAGCAAGAAGCGGCGTGGTTGGGGAAGCTCGCGCACGAACAGTTCGAAAGTCGCTACGCTGCGAATATCGTTGCAGAAGTAAGCCGCCGCCATGGTGAGCTCGTAGAGATCGGTTGCGAGGGCAAGCGAGCGACGTTTCACGCGATTTTCCTCACTGCCAATGACATTGCTCGTTGGGAAAGCACCAGCTTACCCGCAGCTAGGAATAACCTCGCGGGCGAACAGTTCCAAACTTTCCCGTTGGTTGAGGTCTCCGAAGAGCCCGATGAAAAAAGTAACTCCCTGACGTTGCCGCTCCCGAAACGCCTTGACTAACTCTTGCGGCGTTCCGGCGAAAGCTCGGCCAATATCCCACACCGCTCCCAGAAGGGCTTGAGCCGCTGCCGTTTTGCGTTCCACGTCAGAGCGATTCTTGCCAACGATGAACACGCATTGTTCAGAAATTTCGATTTCCTCGAAGTTGCGGCCGATTGCATCACAGTGACGCCGCAAAGCCAACAATTTCTGCGGGAGTTCCGCGGCGACGTTGTTGGGACAATTCCAAATATTTGCATGCTCCGCCACGACGCGAAGGAGACGGCGCTCCCCAGCACCCCCCACTAAAATGGGCGGGTGAGGCTGCTGCTTTGGTTTGGGGTGGTTAATGGCATCCACCACGCTGTAATATTTCCCTTGAAAGGTCGCACGCTGTTCTGTGAACAGGCGCTTCATGATGTGTAGCGCTTCGTCCAGTTGCTCGATTCGCACCCTCGCAGATGGGAACGGGTAGCCGTAAGCACGGTATTCCTCCTCCATCCAGCCGGCGCCCAGTCCCAAGACAAAGCGCCCGCCACTCACTTGATCCAGCGAGCTAGCCATTTTCGCCACAAGGGCAGGGTTCCGGTAGGAGTTGCAAAGCACCAAGGTTCCGATTCGAATCCGTCGGGTGAGGCCCGCTAGCGCGGCCATTAAAGTCCATGCATCCAAGAGATCGAGGTCAGGTAGCCCCCGCATCCACATATGGTCGACAAACCAAACGGAGTCGAAGCCGAGCTCGTCCGCTGCAAGCACTGTTTCGCGAATGGCCTCCCAGGTGAGCCCCACTTGGGGCAAAAACAAGCCGAATCGTAGTGGATGCATGCTCCTCCTCCCTTAGTTGTGTTCCAGAGGTTGCCCGTCGCCCGGCCTCCGTTGCCCAAGGCAAACGCAGTTTCGGGTAGCCGCGCGTCGGCTCGGGTGGTAACGGCTCGTCCGCATGCGATTTTCTGAATGCTATCCCACGAGCCGACGCATGTCACCACCGAGGATACTTTTCCCCCGCGCCGGATTGACGCAACCGCCGGGAGAAGGGCGGTAGGGCTGGGGTACAGGCAAGGGCCACTGTAACTCACCACACTGCGAGCTCCGAAAGGGGGCAGACGTTGCCCGACTTTTGACGCTTCGCACCAAAGTTTAGGCAGTTGGACCAAGGATTCTAGACTTGAGATTCTAGAACCTTTATTCGGGCCCGCTGTGCAGCTCGTCGAGAAACCTTTTGGAACCATAGGAAGTCGCGCAACTGCAAAGACACGCACACGCGAGCGGCTGTTCTCGGTGGCGCGCCAGGCGTTTGCCGACAAGGGACTTGCCGCCACGAACTTGAAAACAGACATTTTACGACCCGCAGGCGTTTCTGTTGGTTCGTTCTACCACCAGTTCCGAGACAAAACGGAACTCTTCTTGGCGATTCTCGAAACGCATGAGGAGTCGTTTCGGAAGTTGCTCCGGGCCGTGCACACGTTAGCGCAGCGGCGGCCAGCGCAGGAAGTGGCATGGCAATCGTTTTCGACGGTCCTGACGATGGTGGAAGAGCACGAGGACTTGCTTCGGATGATGGCGCGAGAGCGGGAGAGTCACGATCCCCGCGTGCGCGCTTACTTGCGCCGCAATGACCGAGCTTGGGTCGAAAGCCTAACTCAAGACTACCTCCGCGCGGGCTTGGTCCCGTCGAAGAATCGTGTGCTGGCCACGCGTATGGCCGAGCTGGTGCTCACCTTCACGTGGGGTGCCGTGATGCGGTATTCAAGCTGGACCCCCGAGGAACGGCAACGCCGGCGCGTGGACTGGATCGAAGACTTGGTTGCGTTTTGCCTTGGCGGCATGTCCGCGATTCTTGGCCAAGCGCGAGAGGACCGCGAAGATTCGGAATCGTCGGATATTGAGGAGGTGTAGGCGTGCAGTTTGGCATCTTTTACGAACACCAATTACCGCGACCCTGGGAAGCAGATGATGAGCACCGGTTACTGCGGGAGGCCTTGGAACAAGTGGAGCTCGCGGATCGACTGGGGATCGACTACGCATGGGAAGTCGAGCACCATTTTCTCGAGGAGTACTCTCACTCTTCTGCTCCTGAAGTGTTTCTCGCGGCGTGCAGCCAACGCACCCGTCGAATCCGCCTAGGGCATGGCATCGTACTCATGCCCCCGAAATACAATCACCCGGCGAGGGTGGCGGAGCGCATTGCCACGCTCGACCTCGTCAGCGATGGCCGCGTAGACTGGGGCACAGGCGAGTCGAGCTCGCGCATCGAGTTGGAAGGGTTCAACATCGACTACATGCAAAAACGGGAAATGTGGATGGAGGCGGTGCGCGAAGCCGCCAAAATGATGGTCGCCGAACCGTACCCCGGCTACCAAGGGCAGTACTTCTCGATGCCTCCCCGTAACGTGGTGCCGAAACCGTTGCAAAAGCCCCATCCTCCCTTGTGGCTTGCTTGTTCCAATCGAGAGACGATCCGCCTTGCTGCTCGCCTCGGCATGGGGGCGCTAACCTTTGCCTTTGTCGATCCTAGCGAGGCGAAATACTGGGTGGACGAGTACTACAACACATTCAAGCAAGAGTGCGAGCCGATTGGCCAGGCAGTGAATCCTAACGTTGCAATGGTCACCGGATTTATGTGCCACGAAAGCAGCGAAGTGGCATTGGCACGGGGCATGGAGGGGTTTCGTTTCTTCGGGTACGCGTTGATGCACTACTATATTACCGGCACCCATGTTCCTGGCCGCTTCAATATTTGGGAGGATTTCAAGAAGAACTCGACGCCTGACACTTGGGGTGGGCCAACCGGTGGCATTGGTAACCCTGACGAGGTTCGTGCCAACCTGGAGAAGTTCGAGGAGATGGGTGTCGACCAGGTGATTTTCATTCAGCAGGGTGGACGGAATCGACACGAGCACATCTGCGAAGCGCTCGAGCTGTTTGCTGCTCGTGTGCTGCCGGACTTTAAAGAGCGCGATGAAAAGAGGCGGCAGCGGAAGCAAGAGGAACTTGGGCCGTACATCGAGAGGGCCATGGAAAAAGTTCCGAAGATCGACCGGCTAGACCCGGTACCGCCGGTGGAGTCTTACCCGGTGCTGCTGCAAAAGATGGGTTTGGAAGTCACCGAGGCGACAATCGGCAAGAAGCTTGCCGGCTCTGTGTCGGGCGCAGTTTCTTAAGCGAGAAGGTTGCACGGAGCGACGCCTGCCTAAAATTCCCAGGCAGTGGCACGGCATTCGGGAGGGCTTGACTCCTCCAGGAGGTCCGTCGAGTTGCGTTGCGAAGCCGGCCAAAAGGGAAGCAACAGCCTCGCCAAAGTGCTGTGCTGGGTTACAGGGCGCTGTTTACCATTCGCGCTGCGCAAGTGGCTTCCCCACCTGCATTTTTTGCCGTGCGGCCACATCTCGTAGTGCCCGCCGAACTTCAGCAGCGAATTCGGCCGTCGGGGCGGTGCGCAAGGCATCCCTCAAATGCTGGTAGGCGAGTGCAGGTTCTTCCAAGTCGTACAAGAGAATGCGGCCAGCGCCCAAGTGGGCTGCAGCAGTGGCAGGGCCGGTGGGGTACTGCCGCAGGATGCGCAGGTAAACGGCCAGAGCCGATCTCGGGGAGCCGTGTGTGTGCAGCCACTCGGCTAAGTCGATGAGATCGTTAGGATCGACGTGCTTTAGGGGCCGACCGGAATCGAGACTGAGGTAAATTCGCGCGGCCTCCTCCATCCTTCCCGCTTGCAAAGCCGCTACCAACGCCGACTCATCCGCTTGCACCGCGCGCACCGTTCCAAGCTCTGACTTCGCCGGCCTGAGCCCTTGCCGATCGATCCACCACGCACCGATGAGTCCGGCGAAAAAGCCGCCGATGTGTGCTCCGAAGGCGACCCCCGTTCCGTCCGATCCAAAGGTCACGAGGAAAGGAAGTACGTTGTCTAGGATCAGGTAAATGCCGAGGACAATTCGCGCCGGCAAGAACACGACGCGCAGGAAAAAGGGAAAAAGCACAAGAAGCAGGCGCACTTGGTTGTACGGAAACCAGCGAAAGTAAAACCCAAGCACTCCTGAGATTGCCCCCGAAGCACCGACGAGTGGGATTTGTGAGGAGAAAAAAAACGCCGCATGAAACAAGGTCGCCGCTACTCCGGTGGTCAGGTACCATGTCAAGAAACGGAGACGACCAAGCCGATGCTCGACGTTGTCTCCATAAATCCAAAGGAACAGCATGTTACCGAAGATGTGAAGAAAGCCCGCGTGCAGGAACATGGAGAAGAACAAGTCGCCAAGCTCTGGCGCGGCCGGGCGAAACCCATGTTCGAACACAAAGAGATCATATTCGGAGATCATCCCACCCATCTCACGGAGGGAAACCCGGCGCCCAAACTGTCGTTCTAAGACCTCGATGTACTCACGCAACCGGGGATCGGTCGGATCTGCCGGAAGGCCGCTCAGGGGCACTGTGATCAACACGTACACCGCGATGTTGGCAGCAAGGATTAAGTACGTCATCCACGGGATGCCCCGCGGGTTCGGCGCGTCACTCAACGGTAAAATCATGCCCCGGGCCGCCCCTTTCCTGCCGGGTAAACCAACTTCAGACGCCAGTAAAGCGCGGGCTGCGTCGCTCTAGGAAAGACGCCACCCCTTCGCGGAAATCCTCGGTGGTGAAACAGGCCACCATTTCCCGATCCGCGTTGGCGACCGCGGTCGCTAGATCGCCGAACTGGTCACGCCACAACTGCTGCTTCATGATCCGGAGCGATCGCGGCGAACACTGTACCGCCAGCTCCTGCGCTAGGGCAAACACCTGCGCGGAAAATAGCTCATGGGGGAAAACCCGGCTGACGAGGCCCACAGAGAGCGCGTCATCAGCATCGATAAACCGGCCGGTGAAAAGTAAATCCACTGCACGGGCGTGGCCCACGATGCGCGGAAGCAACCAGGCTGATCCGTGCTCCGCAATGAGGCCCCTGCGGGCGAACAGGAAGGAAAAGCGGGCTTGCGACGAGGCGACGCGAAGGTCGTAAAACAGCGGGTAGGTCGCCCCCAAGCCAGCAGCAACGCCATTGATTGCTCCAATAACGGGTTTGGTGAGCCCCAGAGGGTACGTGTATTCTCCACGGAACAGCGGTGGCAGGTTCGGGTCGAATTCCACGGCCAACTCCGCAGGCGGTGTTTGCGGTGACACCGTTCCTCCCTGGACCTCTCGCAGGAAATCCATATCGGCCCCCGCGCAGTAGCCACGACCGGCACCCGTGACTACGATGACCCTCACGTTTGGATCGTTCTCCGCACGCCACATCGCGTGGCGCACTTCGAACCCCATCCGCAAAGTCCACGCGTTAAGCTTGTCGGGCCGATTGAGCGTAATGGTCGCTACCGGACCGTCTACAGCATAGAGAATTTGCTCGTACAACATCCCCGTCTCCCACGCTGGCCGCTAGCGCGCCACGACAATCGAAGCAACGGCTTTGTTTGTGTGTCCATGCGCGCAATCTTTCTTTAGGGCCGTCCTACGCCAGGAAGGCTGCTCTTCTACATCACCAACCGCGAAGGTCGATCGGCCACGCCTCGATGATGCGCTCCCCCTCGCTGATATACAACCGTTCATGATAAGCCACGGTGGGATCGACATGCGCTGGCCATACTTTGATTTTTTCGCCAACGCGCACACGCCGGCCAGGAACGAAGGTTATGTGCTCATCGGAACAAAACAACACCTGACCGTCGTCGATCGTGGGGTTGCCGTGGTCCATGCCCAGACCTTTGAGCCCACAGTCAGCCACGGCATAGCCGTTGCCGATCGAGATGACCGTTGCCCAAAGGAACAGCGCTTGCCGAAAGGGGAGCCCAAGTTTGGCGTATTGCGTATCCATTAAGGCGTACGATCCAGCCTGGATTTCGGTGGCCCACCGATTGAGATCGAAGGTGCCCGTCCCGCCAGCAGAAACGATGGCCCCGCCGACTTCGCGGTGTGCCGCGAGCAAGCAGTTCATGGCCTCTTCACATAATTGTTGCCGCAGGGCGCGATCTTCGATGCCGACAACGTGGCCCTCGTACCCCATCACGCCCGCCACCTCGAGACCAGCCCGCCGAGCCTGGTCGGCTAACCGCCCGGCAGCTTCGGGAGCGCAACCGCAGCGCGGGAGGCCAACATTGACATCGATGAGAACACGGCGAATGCCGGCCCGAGCAGCGGCGGCGATGGTGTCGTCGGAATCTACAGCGACGAGCACGGGCCAGTGGCGAATTTGGGCTAGGCGTTCATGGTCGACCACCTCGTTCGCCAGTAACAAGTCTTCGCCGAGACCAGCCTCGGCCAGACCTCGGGCCTCACGCACCGTAGCGCAACAAAAAGCCCGATGACCGAACTGGCGTTGCAGCTTGGCCAAGGCCGTGCACTTATGCGCCTTCACATGCGGCCGCAGGCGTGCCCCAGGTAGTCGCTCCGCCATCGTTCGCAGGTTGTACTCTAGGGTCGGGCCGTCAGCCACTAAGGCAGGCGTCGCTACGTCGCCGAGATACATCGTGCTCACGAATCAAGCGGGCGAGAAAGTGCTTGGGCAAACGGAGCGTCAAGGTCAACGCCCGTCGTTTCCAGTACGCGCGCTAACATCGAGTAAAAACCCACCACCAGACAGAGTTCCACAATCTGCCGCGGGTTGAATGCGCCGACCAACTGGTTCCACTGCTCGTCGTCGAGGCGCGGGCTGGCCAAAAGAGCTTTTGCCGTGGTGAGCACAAGTTGCTCTGTAGGTGTAAAAACAGCCGCTTGGTCTTTCCCCTCCTCGATGGCCCGCACTTGTTCCTCGGAAACGCCAACGAGACGTGCCAGCGCCACATGTTGGCCCCACTCGTAAGCGCACTGAGTTTCCCGTGCCACCACCAGGATTACTAGCTCTCGCAATCGAGGGTCGAGTTCGAGCTCGTTCAAGATCGCCGTACCAAGCCGAAGCCAAGGCCGAAAACAGGTCGTGGCGTGGGCCATCATGCGGAATACGTTCAGTTGTACTGGCAACTGCCCAAGAGTTGTCCGCACCTCCTCGGGTAGCGCCTGCAGCTCAGGGTAGGGAAGTCGTGCCATGGAGCATTGTCCTCCGTTTTCTTTGGGTGAGGCCGGCCAAGTCAACCTCCTGTTCCGCCCTCGACGTGCTCTCTATCGCAGCTTGTATCCGTAAAGCCAGCGGGCAACGGTGCCCCCGATGTTGCGCACGGTGTGGCGCGTGTGGGCCGGGATCAGGACTTCCTCGCCAATCCGGGGCCGTAGACATTGGCCAGCAAACTCCACTTCAATTGCGCCCTGGATGGGCAGGACCAACTCTTCCACGTCATGCACGAAGTCGCGCCATTCTTGGCCGGGAGGGTCGGTCCACACATCGCAACTGAAGCCTCGCTCGGCCCAACTGCGGCGAACCTCGTCGACCGAGACCGTTTGAGCGGCCATAGGCAGTGCTTTACACGCGTTGAGCATGCGTGAGCGCGTCCACCCGGCGGAAATATTCTTGGAGCGCCGGACGGCGCGCCAACGCATCGGCTCCAATTCGCGAGTCCGTTATACATTCAGCCTGGCAAACAATGGCGATGTCGGCCAAGGAGAGAGAGTCTCCGACGACGAAGCCTGTCCTTTGCTGCAAGCACTCGATAACGGAGAACAAGCGATCGACGTCACGAACGAGCTGATCCTTTGGCTTACGGCCCACGCCTTGTGTGGCAGTAACATGCCGGAAGTTCTCCCGGAGCATTGGGGCAATGGCCGCACGCATTTCCTCGGGGAGTGTGCGGGCAACCTTCAAGAAGGTTCGGTCGAAGTCCTCTTCTCCGAAGCGAAGGCACATTTCGTAGAAGTAAAGTGACTCGTCGGCCCAATCCTCGAGCGCCAGCGCAAGGGCACGCTCGACCGGATCAGCAGGAATCAGCGGAGGTTCGGGCACGCGCTCTTCGACCGCAAGGGCGATGTCCGTAGAGTCCGCAATGATCTGCCCATCCCACTCAATGAAAGGGAGTTTCCCCGTGGGGTTCCGTTCTTGGATGCGTGGCACTTCAGCAAGCGGCCATTCGTACGTTTCGAAAGGGATGTTCTTGTACGCGAGCACGCGGCGTACTTTGTCACAAAACGGGGACACCGCGAACTGGTACAATATGACTTGGGGCATGTAATTTCCTCCTTTTCAAACTGTACCTCGCTGAGCCGCTTCGTGGGCACGATGAAACAGGAACTCCGCAGCCTGGCCAAAGGTTCGAAACCGTTCATCTTTTGTCTGTCCTAAGTGGTACCGGTGGTAAATTTGCTGCACGACCACCGCCATCTTGAAGAGTCCGAACACGTAGTAGTACGGAACGTTACTGACATCGACGTTATGCCGCTTCCCGTAGCGAGTGACTGCCTCAGCTCGCGTCATGAACCCGGGCGTATTCGACGGCATCCCCACCGGTCCACCCAAGCTGCCAGCGGGTGCCTCGCGTTCCTCGATCCACGCGGTGAGCAACGTACCGAGGTCACAAAGTGGGTCGCCGACGGTGCACATGTCCCAATCGAACACCGCCACGCAGCGGCCGGGGTCATCATTAGCCAACATCATGTTGTCGAGGCGCCAGTCGTTATGAAGAAGCGTAGGCTTCGGCGACGGTGGCATGTGATCCTTCAGCCAGCGGTAGAGTTCTGCCGCCAAGGGAATCTCGCTTGTTTTCGCCCGTTCGAAACGAGCCATCCACCCATCGACTTGGCGTGCAAGAAAGCCTTCTGGCTTCCCAATCTTGTCGAGGCCAACGCTTGCTGGATCGACCGCGTGCAAGTCGGCCAACGCGTCGATTAACACCTCGCTAATTTTTCGATTGATCGCTGCATCCTTGCCGCCCCCCCATTTCTCCGGAATGACGCGCCGCACAACCGTGCCGTAGCGGCGCTCCATGACGAAAAAAGGGGCCCCGATAATGCTCGGGTCATCGCAAAACAGATAGGCACGTGGCGCTAAAGGGTATGCTTGGTACAGCACGGAGAGACAGCGGTATTCCCGTGCCATGTCGTGCGCTCCCGGTGCCACGGGACCGAGCGGTGGCCGGCGCAGGACGTATTCCACACTTCCGTAACGCAAAAGGTACGTGAGGTTGGCGTGCCCGCCGGCAAACTGAACGATTTCCAAAGGACCGTCTGACCCGGGCAACTTCCCACGGAGGTAGGTTGCCAGGCGCTCGTGGTCGAAGTCTTCATCCGGCCGAATGGGAATGGTTTCGGGCGGGTCGAGAAATTTTGCCTCTGTCATGGTGTGCATTTCCTGCTGGTTGCTCGTTCGAGAATCAAGTGCGGGACCGTCCTTTCATGGCGTAAATCCGATCGATGTCAATGCGGAGAAGCACCGTGCGGCGGGGCCTTCCGCTGGCACCGGCTCGGCTGACACGCTCGCTGTCGGGAACGACCGTAGCTCGACCCTGAACAATCGCCACCGCGCCGGTGGCGTCCCAAGTGGTAAGAGCGACCCGTGGGTTGGTTTCGAGATCACGTCGCCGTTGCGCGTCCACGTAAATGCTAGAGTACAAAACTCCGCGGACGAACTCGGCATGCACGGGTGCAATGTGAGGGCTTCCCGACACGCCTACAGTGGCCATGGCCTTTAAGCGACAGCCGTTCCAGAACTCGACAAATTCCCGCGCACTCATGTAGCGATCCGCCCGAGCGAATGTTTCCCGCACCGCACTTCCTGCACGTGCGAGGCTCGAATGAAGCAAGCGCTCGATCGCGTCGAGCTCGGAGTCTGACCACTGGCTCGGCTCGCGCCCTTGTGGATCCCCGTCGCGAAGGATGGCCTGTTTTCGCACGTCATCGTTGTCTGCCATTGGTGACCTCCTGACTTGGTGGCCCATAGTCTGCCGCTTCGATACCCGTGGCGCAGCCCCGTTCTCGTCGAAGACCACCCGTGGTGCATCTGTATCGTTTGCGCTCTTCCATGCTGCGGGTCCACGAATTTGCCTTTACCTTCGGCTAGCACTGTTGTTAGTATGACGGAGCAGGCTGAGAGGGGTTCCGGTGGCGACGGTGTTTTTGGAGCAGGCGATGTTCGCGTTCGAGAGGGCGCTTCGTTCGGAACGGAACGCATCGCCGCACACGGTGCGGGCCTATCTCGCTGACCTGCGGCAATTCGTCGAGTTTTTGGAGCAACGCCTCGGCGGTGAGGCTCGCGCGCTGACGCTCCAACAGGTAGGTCGAGAACATGTACGAGAGTTTCTTGCATGGCTCCTCGATGGTCATCGCAAGAGCTCTGTTGGCCGCAAGCTCTCTTCGATCAAGGCGTTTTTCCGCTTCGCACGGGCCGAGGGCTGGCTCAACCATGACCCAGTAGCCGCCGTGCAAGCGCCTCGTAAAGAGCAACAGCTCCCGAACCACCTCACCGTAGACGATGCGTTTCGATTACTCGGCGCTGCGGTGGGCGACGAACCCATTCGCGCCCGCGACGCAGCCTTGCTCGAGGTCTTGTACTCCTGCGGACTGCGCGTGAGCGAACTCGTGGGCTTAGACTGGAGCGATATCAACCCCAACCTCGAGTTGGTGCGCGTGCGAGGCAAGGGTGCAAAGGAACGGCTTGTGCCTATTGGTCGCAAGGCTCTCGAGGCCCTTTGGCGCTACCGCGAGAAGATTCCTCAGCTCTGCCGCCGCGGAGTACGGGAGCCAGCGGCGGTGTTTCTCAATCGCAGCGGGAGGCGGCTGACTACTCGTTCCGTGGCACGGCGGCTGGATTTCTACGTGCAGGCTGCTGGCTTAGCCCACAAAATTAGCCCGCACGCGGTTCGGCACAGCTTCGCGACGCATTTGCTCAATGCTGGTGCCGATTTGCGGGCGATCCAGGAGCTCTTGGGCCATGCCAGCCTTTCGACCACGCAGCGCTACACCCACTTGAACTTGGATCATCTGATGCGGGTTTACGACAAGGCTCACCCCCGGGCTGGCAGGGGCTAGAATTTTTGCGGAGGGATGGACCATGCAGCGATGTCACGGCACGACGATTCTGGCTTTGCGGCATCAAGGGGTGACGGTGATGGCCGGCGATGGCCAGGTGAGCTTGGGTTCGACTGTAGTGAAAAGGCAGGCGCGCAAAGTCCGCCGCCTCTATCGCGATAGCGTACTCGCCGGTTTTGCCGGCGCTACGGCCGATGCATTCACGTTGTTCGAGCGGTTCGAGCGGCAATTGGAGCAGCATCAAGGAAACTTGCGGCGTGCGGCCGTGGAACTGGCCAAGGACTGGAGAACGGACCGCCTGTTGCGGCGGCTGGAGGCTTTGTTACTCGTGGCCGATCGGGAAAGCCTTCTGATGCTGTCCGGCAGTGGTGACGTGATCGAGCCGGACGATCCCGCGTTAGGGATCGGTTCCGGGGGGAACTACGCGCTGGCTGCGGCTCGGGCATTGATGGCTCATAGTCAGCTCTCGGCCGTCGAGATCGCTCGGGAAGCGATGCGGATTGCGGCGAGCATTTGCGTCTACACGAACGACTCCATTGTGTTGGAGCAACTATAAGGGACGGCATTGCGCTCCGGGGTGGGCGTGGTACCAAAAAGACGGCTATGAGCTACATGACGCCGCGAGAAATTGTTTCCGAACTCGACCGGTACATTGTCGGTCAGCGCAAGGCCAAACGTGCCGTAGCCGTCGCTTTGCGGAATCGGTGGCGGCGTTTGCAGGTTCCGGAGGAGCTCCGCGACGAGATCACACCCAAAAATATCATCATGATTGGCCCAACGGGTGTGGGCAAAACGGAAATTTCTCGGCGCCTGGCCAAATTGGCGCAGGCCCCTTTCATCAAGGTCGAGGCTTCGAAATTCACCGAAGTTGGTTACGTGGGGCGAGACGTGGAGTCCATCATTCGCGACCTCACGGACTTGGCGGTCAAAATGGTCAAGGACGAAGAGGAAGAAAAAGTTCGCCTGCGCGCCGAGGAACTAGCCGAAGAACGCATCCTGGATTTGCTTTTGCCCGGATCACGCGACGACGAGGCCCAGCATGCCACGCGGGAAAAGTTTCGCCGCATGCTGCGCACCGGCCAGCTCGACGACCGCATCGTCGAAATCGAAGTGACCAAGTCGGCGTTTCCGATGGTCGAAGTTTTCGCTCCCCAGGGGATGGAAGGAATGGAATCGCAACTCAAGGAACTGTTCTCTTCGATGGCCCCCAAGCAAACCACGAAGGAGCGCATGCGGATCGACGATGCGTTGGACTATCTCACCAACGAAGAGGCGGGCAAGCTCATCGACATGGAATGGGTGACGAAAGAAGCCATTCGTCGTGTCGAAGAAACGGGCATCGTGTTCATCGACGAGATCGACAAAATTGCGGGTCGCGAAACCAGCGGAGCTCCAGACGTATCCCGTCAGGGTGTACAACGAGACCTCTTGCCTCTCATCGAGGGCAGTACCGTGAGCACGAAGTATGGCATGGTGCGCACGGACCACATCTTGTTCATCGCTTCCGGGGCTTTTCACATTGCCAAGCCGTCCGACTTGATTCCCGAATTCCAGGGGCGGTTTCCCATCCGTGTGGAGCTGGATCCGCTGACGAAGGAAGATTTCGTGCGGATCCTTACGGAACCGCAGAACGCCTTACTCAAGCAGTACGTTGCCCTGCTAGCCACGGAAAATGTGAAGCTGTCCTTCACCCCCGACGCAGTGGAGGAAATTGCTGCCATCGCAGCGGAGGTCAATCGCTCCACAGAGGATATCGGGGCCCGGCGTTTGCACACGGTGGTAGAACGGTTGCTGGAAAATCTCTCGTTCGATGCGCCGGAGCTGAGCGGGCGCGAAGTGGTGATCGATGCCGCTTACGTCCGCGAGATGCTGGGTGATATCGTGAAGAACGAAGACCTATCACGCTACATCTTGTGAGCCGCTGATGGCCCGCCGCAACGCCACCGTAGAAGAACTGGTTGCCCGGGCGGATGTTTTGCTCGAGGCGCTACCGTATATCCGCCGATACGCGGGATCGACGATGGTCATCAAGTACGGTGGCCACGCCATGACCGACGCCTCGCTGCGCGATGGCTTTGCCCAAGACATTGTCTTGCTCAAGTACGTCGGCATTAACCCGGTCATCGTCCATGGCGGGGGCCCGCAAATCAATCGCGTGCTCGAGATGCTCGGAGTTGAGCCGCAGTTTGTCCGTGGTATGCGCGTGACCGACCCGCAGACGATGGACGTCGTCGAGATGGTGCTGGGAAAGATCACGAACGAGATCGTTACATTGATCCAGCAGCACGGCGGACGGGCCGTCGGACTAAGCGGTAAGGATGGTGGTCTCATCCAAGCGCGGAAGCTCACGGTGACCACAGAGGAAAGCGGTCGCCGAACCAAAGTGGACATCGGCTTGGTGGGCGAGGTGCGTGCCATCAATCCTGCGGTGATCGAGACGTTGGATCGGGCCGACTTCATCCCTGTCATTGCGCCCATTGGCGTGGGAGAAGGTGGCGAAAGCTACAACATCAATGCGGATTTGGTTGCTGGCGAGCTGGCCGCCGCGCTGCAGGCGGAAAAGTTGATCCTTTTGACCGACGTGGAGGGGATTCGAGGTCCGAACGGGGAGCTCCTCTCCACGATCGACGTGGAGCAGGCCCAGAGTCTCATTCAAGGGAAAGTCATTGACGGCGGGATGATCCCGAAGGTCGAGTGCTGCCTCGATGCGCTGCGCCGGGGCACCAAGAAGACTCACATTATCGACGGGCGCCTGCGCCATGCGGTGCTGCTGGAAATCTTCACGGATGCGGGTGTGGGCACAGAGGTCGTGCTGCAGCGCGATGCTGGTTCTACAATTGCGCGCCGGCGCCCGGCTCGCTAACGCGTTCGGCTCGCGCTGAGGTCAAGGGAAACACCATGACCAGTTTGGAGATCATTGCCCGAAATGAACGTTTTTTGTTTCCCGTTTACCCGCGGGCGCCGTTAGCCCTTGTGCGGGGCGAAGGCTGCCGCGTGTGGGATGCCGACGGAAAAGAGTACCTCGATTTCTTCTCATCCACGGTCGTTACCAATTTGGGGCACGCCCACCCACAGGTGACGGCTGCGATTGTCGAGCAGGCAAAGAAGATCGTGCACGTTTCCAACCTCCACCACAGCGCCCCGCAAGGGGAACTCGCGGAACTGTTGTGTACCCACTCGTTTGCCAGTCGTGTGTTCCTGTGCAACAGCGGGGCGGAAGCGAATGAAGCTGCCATCAAGCTTGCTCGGCGGTACGGCAGCGAACAGCTTGGGGGACGGTTCGAGATCCTCACCATGCTGGGCTCTTTTCACGGCCGTACGCTGGCCACGCTGACGGCCACTGGTCAGGAAAAAGTACGACAAGGCTTTCAGCCGCTGCCAGAGGGGTTCCGCTACGTCCCGTTTAACGATCTTGCAGCTGTAGAGGCCGCATACTCGCCGCGAACCGTCGCGGTCATGTTGGAGTTGGTCCAAGCGGAAGGCGGAGTGGTTCCCGTCGATCCGGATTACCTGCGCCAACTTCGATCGTGGTGTAGCGAGAAGGGGCTGTTGCTGATCTTCGATGAAGTGCAAACAGCGATGGGGCGGCTGGGAAAGCTCTTTGGCTACGAACTGTTTGGCGTGGAGCCGGATATTGCCACGTTGGCGAAGGGGTTGGCCAATGGCGTCCCTATTGGGGCGATGCTGGCGCGAGCGGAGGTGGCGGAGTGCTTCCGCGTGGGTGCCCACGGCTCTACCTTTGGAGGAAACCCCTTGGCCTGTGCTGCCGCCGTTGCCACCGTACGAACGCTGCTGGATAGCGACGTCCTCGAGAATTGTCGCCAACAAGGCTCCTATTTAAAGGGCCGGCTGACGGAGTGCGCAACGCGGTATCGCCGAATTCGTGAGGTGCGGGGGCACGGGTTACTGATTGGAGTGGAATTGGACGGTCCTGCAGCCCCCGTGGTCGATGCTTGCCGAGAGCGAGGACTGATTGTCAATGCAACAGCGGAACGAGTGATTCGCTTGGCGCCGCCCCTGATCGTTTCGCGGGAAGAAGTCGATGCAGCGGTAGAAATCTTGGACGAGGTGCTCGCAGCATGAAGCGCGACTTCTTGACTTTGCGAGATTTGTCGCGCGTGGAGCTCGAAGAGATCTTCAGCTTGGCGCAGCAACTGAAGGCAGACTGGAAGGAGGGACGCCCTCACCCGCTGCTTCGCGGCCGCGTCCTGGCCATGATTTTCGAAAAGCCTAGCTTGCGAACGCATGTCACGTTCGAGGTGGGGATGTTTCAGTTGGGTGGCCATGCTGTGTATCTAACCCCGTCGGATATCCAGTTGGGTAAGCGGGAAACCGTGGCCGACGCCGCCCGAAATCTCGACCGCTGGGTGGACGCGATCATGGCACGCGTGTACGATCACCGCACGTTGGAAGAACTGGCTCGCTGCGCCGAGGTGCCCGTCGTCAACGGATTGTCCGACCGGTTCCACCCGTGCCAGGTGCTGTCGGATTGTTTCACCTTGATCGAACGCGGCTGTAATCTGCCGGAACTGCGGATTGCTTTCGTGGGGGACGGCAACAATATGGCCCATTCTTGGATCAATGCGGCGGCGCGATTCGGCTTCCAATTGGTGGTGGCCTCCCCGCGAGGCTACGAACCCGATGCAGAAGTAGTGGCTGAGGCCCGGAAGGAAGGGGCGCGCGTCAGCATCGGTCATGATCCGGCCGAGGCGGCAAACGATGCCGATGTAATTTACACCGACACGTGGACGAGCATGGGTCAAGAAGCCGAAGCCGAAGAACGGCGTCGCGCCTTCCGCGATTACCAGGTGAATGCGGAACTCCTCCGCCTGGCTAAGCCGACGGCTGTCGTCATGCACTGCCTACCCGCTCACCGAGGAGAGGAAATTACGGACGAGGTCATTGACGGTCCACAATCGATCGTTTTCGATCAAGCGGAGAACCGTTTGCACGTGCAAAAAGCGATTCTTGTGTGGTTGGTGCAACACAATTTGCACCGCCGTGCTCACTGCTAGCGATGTAGAAGCTTGCCGAGGTCAAGAAACATGGAGCAGCCGAAGAAAGTCGTTCTTGCCTATTCCGGGGGTTTGGATACCTCGGTGATTTTGCGCTGGTTGGTGGATAGGTACGGCTGCGAGGTCATCGCCTTTTGTGCTGACCTTGGCCAAGGTGAGGAGTTGGCCCCAGTCCGGGAAAAGGCCACCCGGACGGGGGCTAGCAAAGTCTACGTGGAGGACCTGCGCCAGGAGTTCGTGCGAGACTTTGTCTTTCCGATGCTCCGCGCGAACGCTGTTTACGAGGGCGGGTACTTGCTCGGCACGTCGATCGCTCGACCACTGATCGCCAAGCGACAGATCGAAATTGCCGTGGCCGAGGGAGCGGATGCAGTGGCTCATGGGGCCACGGGCAAGGGAAACGACCAGGTGCGGTTCGAGCTCACGTATTATGCCCTTCGTCCTGAAATCCGCGTGATCGCTCCCTGGCGGATTTGGGATTTGAATTCACGATCGAAACTCATCGAATTCGCGCAACGGCACGGGATCCCCGTTCCGGTTACGGTGGAAAAGCCGTACAGCATGGACCGCAACTTGTTCCACGTGAGTTACGAGGGCGGTATTCTCGAGGATCCGTGGCGCGAGCCTTACGACGATATGTTCTTGCTCACGGTATCTCCGGAGCGAGCGCCCGACCGGCCCGAGTACGTCGAAATCGACTACGAAGAGGGAAACCCGGTCGGGGTGAATGGAGAGCGGCTCGCTCCCGCCGAACTGCTGGCACGCTTGAACGAGATTGCAGGCCGCCATGGTGTGGGTCGGGTGGACATCGTGGAAAACCGGTACGTGGGGATGAAGTCCCGGGGCGTGTACGAGACGCCAGGCGGTACGCTTTTGCATCTTGCCCACCGGGCGGTGGAATCGATTACGCTCGACCGGGAGGTGATGCACTTACGGGATAGCTTGGTGCCGCGCTACGCGGAGATGGTCTACTACGGTTACTGGTTTTCCCCCGAGCGGCAAATGTTGCAGGCCATGATCGACGAGGCACAAAAATCGGTCACCGGCACGGCTCGCTTGAAGTTGTACAAAGGCAGCGCGTGGGTCGTAGGGCGCAAAGCGCCGCGGTCTCTGTATCGGCCGGACATCGCGACGTTCGAGGCGGACTCCGTCTACCGGCAGGCAGATGCCGAGGGGTTCATTCGGCTCAATGCTTTGCGGTTGAAGATCGCCGGCCAAGTGCGCCCGAAGTCCGACTGAGAAACGAGTTGCAGAAAGCGCTGTCGCGATGAAAGTTGGAATCGTAGGGCTGCCGCGCAGCGGGAAGAGCACCATCTTTAGCGCATTGAGTGGGCAGGACGTTCCGGTGGGCACCTTTGCCGAGCCCGGTACCGTACACCTGGGCACGATCAAGGTGCCAGATCCGCGCGTGGACGAACTGGCACGTCGGTTTCGCCCCCGCAAGGTGACTTATGCAGAAATTGTGTTCGTGGACTTCCCCCCATCGTCGGTTGCCCGCTCGCAGACTGCTTTGGAGCCATCGATGGTCGCGCAGATGCGGGAGATGGATGCCCTGGTCCAGGTAGTGCGCGGCTTTCCGGATCCCCTAAGTGGCGAACCACCGCAGCCGCTTCGTGACCTCGAAACGTTTAAGAGTGAGCTGTTGCTGAACGATCTTGTGCTTGTCGAGCGTCGCTTGGACCGGCTCAAGAAGGAAAAAGGCAAGGAGCGAGAGCGCTCCTTATTGGAGCGGCTGAAGCAAGCCCTGGAGGCCGAACTGCCACTACGGCGCCAGCAATGGACCGCGGAAGAGGCGACCCAGCTTGCTGGGTTTGGTTTTTTGTCGCGGAAGCCGTTCCTAGTCGTGTTGAACGTAGCCGAGGAACACGCTCGCGATCCCATGCCGGCTGAGGTGCAAGCCTGGTTGGAGCGGGAGGAAGTTCCCGGTATCCTTCTGGCTGGCCAGATCGAGATGGAAATTTCGAGATTGCCCGAGGCAGATCGGGCCGCTTTCCTTTCGGACCTTGGGCTAGCCAGTTCAGCGCGCGATCGCTTTATCCGAATGGCCTACACGGCGCTTGATCTCATTAGTTTCTTGACCACTGGCGAGGACGAAGTTCGCGCCTGGACAATTCGCCGTGGCACCACAGCGCTCAAGGCTGCCGGCAAGATTCATAGTGATATCGAGCGGGGCTTCATTCGCGCAGAGGTCGTCGCGTACGATGACTGGATCCAATTGGGGAGCGAGGCGAAAGTCCGAGAAGCAGGCAAACTTCGGCTCGAAGGGAAGGAGTACGTGGTTCGCGACGGCGACATCATCCACTTTCGCTTCAACGTTTGATCCTTTTGGGTAGGGGGCTAGCGTGGTCTTTGTTTTACGTTGAGGCGAGCTGGCAATCCCACTGCGGTGAGAAACATCACGCTTTTGCCCGCTGCGTGTGGGGAAAAGAAGCTGGTCACTTCGTCGTCGAAAAACGTCAGCCCCGTCGCTCCGATGTTCAACGCGAATGCAGCCAGGTAAATCCGGCCACCGGCGATTCCGCCCTCGAGTTGTGCGGCACGGTATCCTCGGTTGCCTAGTGCAGGAAGTACCCGGTGCAAATCGGCAAGATGATAGATGTTGGCCGCAGCGTCCGCTGCCAAGGCTTGCCCCAAGGCCAACCCTCCGGCACGGTGGCGGAAGTTACCGTGGAAGAGCGGAAGCAACCCCGTGCCGTCACGGTTGGAAACATACGCGCCGGCCTGGAGACCAGTCACGGCATGCACGATGACGTAAGTTTCCGTAAGCGGAGCGGAAATCTGAAAGTCGGCAGGAACCCTGGTGCGCGCGGCACGTAGGACCGCCCCAAATGTTTCCAAGGAAATCGAGTCGTGCCGAAACCTGCGAGTCGATCCACGCCGGGCAATGACCTTTTCGATACTGTCCGTTGGTTGGAGGGGTGGGGTCGGGAGCGTAAGGGTTGCCTCGATTGCCCGCGACGAAAGCTGCGTTGCCCCGCGACGCCAGCCTCGTACCTCGTCGGGATCGTTCAGGCTGGAGGCTCGGTGCATCGCGATAATCTCTGGATACTCCACTTCTTGTCGGGAGTACGGTTCGATTTCCAGCTTCAGCGGGGGCACCGGCAGAACTTTTTCTGCCGCTGGGGCTCCAGCACCAAGGGCCACGAGGGCGAGACTGGCTTCCTTTTCGCCGTCGACACCGAGAAGCCTGTTAACGTCGCGGTCCACGAAACCTAAAAGCAAGCGGCAACGCAACTGCGCAGTGGCTGCTGCGGCCAGCAAGTTGGCCAGGATCGTGCCACAGTCCCAGAATGCATGACGATACGTGCGTGCACGGTACTTCCAGGCGTTCCGCCAAAACGTGCTCGTGCAAACAATCCACGCCGGTGCGTCGCGCAGCTCGTCTGGCGCGGCGGCGGCAGAGCACAGATTCGCTCGAAAGTCCCCACGCCGCAAAGGGCGAAGCGCGAAGTCCTGCGGATCGAAGTGGTAAATGCCGGAATCAAGTCCAGATACGCCGCCGCAAATAACGTAAAAGTCGATGTGATGCAGGTTTCCAGTACAAGCTGCTGCCCGGAAGGGCATCCGCATGTCGCCAAAACTTCGCCAACGAACGACGCCCCCGCTAAGAAAAAGCAGGCGGGATAGTGCCCTCAGATCTAGCCGTGCTTTAGGGTCGAAGTGACTCCCGTCGTCCAAAATCCCTGCAAGGGGTGGAACGGAAGAGGGTGTCCAATCGCGCGGAAGCGGCAGCGTCGGTAGTTTCCGGTAAATCTTAAAGGGCTTCGGGTAGTTCGCCCAATCCAGCGTGTGTCCGCCTCGTTGGATGCTTTCCCAAGAGTGGCTTGTGACGCGGTGATAATGCCAAGCAGCGTTGGTTTCCGTGTTTTGAGCTCCCATGGCGCGCGACCTTGGCCGTATATTCCGAGAAATGGCGGCGAGAATGTCGAGAAGGCTATCACGAGCGTAGGGTTTTCTAAAGCTTGGCCGCAGACCGCGGGTGTGCTTCGGACGCCAGCTTGCCTTGCTCTGCCGTGGCCGACGGCGATTTGCCGAAGTTGGAAGGCATTGGCCCTCATGCTTCGAACGTATGGCCCATTCCGGGGGCTCGGAGGAGAGGCGAGCCTTCGCACGGCTGGCGTGCGAAGGAGGTCAACGCGAGCAGTCGGTAGTGGCCACAGAGAGACGGGTTTCAGCGGCGGCGCGCGCATGTTAGACGAGTGAGTCACACGATGCTCGGACTATGATGCGGAGTGTTCAGGTTGTTGCGGTCGTGATCGCCTTTGTTGGCGTTGCGCTTGGCCGTGTCCGAGCGACCAGGGCCGAGCCCGAGCGGGGCCCTTCTGGCGTGCCAGCCTTGGTTGCTGAACAATCGCCTGCGGAAAAGTCGCGGCTTCTGGCGGCACGTGCCATTGCTTTGCTCAAGCAAGCGGAAGACGCCACCGATCCCAACGCTAAGCGACAGCTCTATCAGCAGGGTCTCGAGTTGGCTAACGCGGCACTGGAGCTGGACGAACAGAACGCCGATGCTCACTTCGCCCGATTTGCTACAAAAGGTCGACTGTTGCTGCTGGACGGAGCCTCGCCCAATCCGCTCAACCTGATGCGATTGAACCGCGATCTCGACCGAGCACTGGAACTGAACCCGAACCATGCAGATGCTTTGGCGGCCAAGGGCGGCTTGTATCGCCAGTTACCCAGGCTGCTTGGGGGAAGTGAGCGGAAGGCTGAGGAGTGCCTGACCAAAGCTATTGCGCTCGAGCCTGATCACGCAGTGGGGGCGCGCATCGAGTTGGCGCAGTTGTATTTCGACCGTGGAGAGAGAGAGCGGGCGGTCGCGCTTCTGAAGAAAGCGATCACAATCGCCGAGCGAGATGGCAAAGTGCGTCAGCGCAACGAGGCGCAGGCATTGCTGGAGCGGTACGTCGGGGCCATTCGGGAGCACCGGTAGTCCGCGCTAGCGCAGGAGGGTAAGGCCCGGGCGGACACGTTCTCACCGGCGTTGCCCGGGGTGCGAAAAGGAGATACGAGGGACCATACCGTGCGCTGGATGAAAGCGGTTGTGTTCGGCCTGGCGGCCCTTGTTGTTCTAACGCTGTCGAGTTGCTCGCCTTGCCGCGGTGGTCACGGGCCTCGCGCCCACGCAAATCGCGACTTGCACGGGCCTGCCGACGTAGAAGCCTACATTCGTCACTTGGAGTCTTCGGACCGCGACCCTTGGCAGCGGCCGGATGAAGTGATCGCGGTGCTTCAACTCCGCGCTGATGCTTGGGTCGCCGATGTGGGCTCGGGCCCCGGCTACTTCACCCGGCGCCTGGCCCGCGCGGTGCCACAGGGCGTCGTGTTCGCAGTTGACGTCGAGCCGCGCCAGCTCGACCGCCTCAATGAACACCTGCGTGGTGACGGACTGCGAAACGTTGTTCCTGTTCTCGCACCACTCGATGATCCCCGGCTGCCACCGCGCCTGTTCGATCTGGTGCTCGTGGTCAATACCTACCACCACTTCCCAGAGCGTGTTCGTTACCTGGAACGTTTACGTGACGCGCTCCGACCGGCCGGGCGTCTTGTGGTCATCGACTACCACAAGCGAGAGTTGCCTGTGGGCCCACCTCCGGAGCACAAAATCGAGCGCGAGGTGGTGATTGAAGAGGCCAGGCAGGCTGGGTTTACTCTGACCGATGCGCCCGACTTCTTGCCTTACCAGTACTTCCTGGTGTTTCGCCCGGTGACACAACGCTGAGCGTTGGGTTTGCCTTCGCGGCGCGCTTTGCAGGCGATGGGGCAGCCCCGGCTGGGTAATCCGGCCGATGGCGAGGGACCATGGCTGCCGGAATACGAGAACCGTTGTGCGGCCGGTTCGAGTGGTGGCAGAGAAAAAATCTCTGCGGGCTACGGGTTCGGGTGATTCCAATTATGGCGTAGGCGGTGCTTCTGCCCTCAAGCGTTGCAAAAGCTCCCGTACTTGCTCGGCGTGTTTGCGCGTGTCCACATCCTCGATGACGGCGCGCAGGGTCCCTTGGGGATCGATGACAAAGGTTCGGCGCCGTGCCATCCCCAGCCACCCTTCCACACCGTAGAGTTTCACCACGCGCTCGTCGGGATCGGCGATCAGTTCGAAGGGAAGGGAAAGCTTTTCTTTAAACTCGCGCTGGGTGGCGAGGTCGTCCGTGCTGACACCAACGACCGTGGCTTTTAACTCTCGCAGTGACTCGAAACCGTCGCGAAGAGAGCCGGCTTCGGCCGTGCAACCCGGAGTGAAAGATTTGGGATAAAAATACAACACGACCCAGGAGCCGCGCAAATCACTGAGAGAGAGAGGACCTGCGGTAGATGTTGCGGTGAACTCGGGCGCTTTACTTCCTACCGTTGGCGTCGATGCGGCGGCCACTTGGGTGGTCGAAAAAGCCACCAGGCACAGGCCTAATGTTGCAGCAGCGTAGTTTTTCATGCCACAAAGTTACCACCTACTGCACCCGGAACAACTCCCCGACGCCAAGAAATGCGCGGTCCCAACTTTGAAGAGTGAGCCTGCCGGGGAGCGGAGAGCCACGGCAATTCGTTCCGGTTCAACGGCCAGGAAAGTAGCCCGCAGCCGCGTTACCTGCTTGAGGCTAGGGTGGAACGGCGCCCCTGCTTGCCTCACTGGAGTTGTCCGAGAACCCATGCGGCCGTGTCCTCAGGAATGTCAGGCAACAAGCGCAAGAACTCCTGCACGTCTTCCCCAACCACGCGGCTGGTAAAATTCTCGCGGAGGAAACTATGGAAGTGCGCGGCAACCCGCTCGCTTAGAAGGCCGCACCGCCGGAGCGTGGGGATGACGAATCCCTGAACAGGCCCAAGGCGCCCGCCAGGCCGAATGTCTTCGCGAAGGAGCTGCTCGCGCTCGCGTTGGACACTGGTCAATAGCTCGGCCGGGTCGATACCCACTTCCGACCAAAGCGCCAGCAGCGCGCTAAAGAAGGTTTGCTGGGTCCGCGAGCCAATCAAGGTGCGCGCAGCCTCGAGAGCGAAGTCTTCTAACTCCCTCCGTTGGGCGTCGTTGAGGCAAGGTACACAACGGGAGATATATTGGACGCCATAAGCGTGATGCCGCGACTCGTCCCGCGCCACGTAGGTGAGAAGATCTTTGAGCAACGGTTCTTCCGTAAGGTTGCGCATCTCGCGGAAACTGTACAGTGCGAGGCCTTCCACGACGATTTGCATGCCGACGAGCTTTTTCATCCAGTCGTCAGTTGCGAGCGTGGAGTCGAGGATAATTTTCAACGCGGGGGCAATGGGGCGTACCTCGTCGAGTTTGTTGATGTACTTGGCGAAAACTTCGACGTGGCGCGCCTCATCCATGGTCTGCGTCGCCGCGTAAAACTTGGCGTCGGTGTGGGGCACGGCGTTCACCAGTTGCGCGGCCACCATCAGTGCACCTTGTTCGCCGTGCAGAAAATTGCTGAGCCGAAAGCTTGCCATGCGTCGTTTGAGCTCCCACTGCGTTTCTTCCGGAAGCGAGCGCCAATAAGAGCACTTTTCGATGTCCAGTGCCGTGCCCATCGGAGTGGTGGCAAATTTTTCCATGTCGATGGGGCGGTCCCAATCGATCTCCCGTTCCGCAATCCACTGCGCCTCTAGGGCCTTGTGGTACAAATTGCGGAGTTCCTCCACCTCCGGGTCGTAGTTCCACTGGTAGATGACCTTGAGGGCCGCGTCCAAAGGGGGCTCTTGCGTGGATGTCTGGATTTGAAAGTCACTCATGCGTTTTTCCTCCTCCTTCTCGGCAATGACGATGAAGTAACTGCACCAGAGGCCAGTCCTACGGACGATTCTCCCAAAAAGCGCAGCGCTTCGCGTAGTCGTACGACGGCTTCTTTGGGCTGGCCGACTTCAATGGCCTCGACACAGGAATCAATCAGCGGAATTAGTGGTGAAGGGTCGAGCTGGAGCCGCTCGCGCGTTTCTTTCAAAGGCTCCGACGCCAGCATGTTGCGAAGACGCCGAGCGACCATTTGCCAGACACGATTGCCAGTGATGTCAGCGACCAGCACCATGATGGCGCGGGCTGCAGCAAAACGCTCTTCGCGCGCGAGGGCTGCATCAGCCAAACGGTTGCGCCAGCTTTTTAGTTCCCGCAAATGTTCTTCCTGCACTCGCTCCACTGCCACACGGGCCATTTCGTACAAGACGACGGAAACCACCTCTTGCATCTCCCGCAACAGGTCCGTGTCGATGTGACCTCTGCGAAAAATCATCGGCCCGATCAAATCCAGTGAGGCTTCAACCAGTGGCTGCACGATGATTCCGTCGCCCTGCCGAGCCACGACGAGTCCCCAGCTTTCCAGAATTTTGATGGCTTCACGAACCGAAGTGCGGTTAACGCCAAACCGCGTGGCCAGATCGCGCTCGGTAGGGAGTTTGTCCCCGGCTCGGTAATGACCTTCCAAAATGGCGTCGCGGAGCTGCTCTGCAACTTCTTCGTGTAAACGGCGCCGTTGTGCAGGACGAAACCATCGAACCTCGACGACCCGAGCAGTCATGGATTGCCCCAGTTATCAGGTGGTCCGACCAATCGCAAGACGGATACGGCTTGCCAAGTCATTCCGGGCTTTGTGTGCCCATGACTGCACAACATGGAGCATGGCGAGCGAGCGCCAACAGCATTCGTGTTGCCAAACTGGCGTAGCCTTGTGCGGCGCTCCATGGCACCGCAACCGGCAGCCTGCTTGTAGGCGGGGTCACCGGCTAGGGCGGATTGTCTACAGGCTCGACCGTAACAACCGGCTGCTGCTTTCCGCGCGTTCATCATCGCGGCTCGGGCTGTGCCCACAGCGGCGTTACGGCCCCTCTGTGGGCGCTTCCGATTCGACGTCTCCAAGGCAATGCACGCTCTGAATCGGACAAGCACGCTGCAGCGCTATCGCTGTGCTTGCCAGGTGTGGGGTCCGTGCGGCGGCAGTGTTGGGCCGGTGGATGGTGGAGGATCCGTTCGAGCATCTAGCGGAGAAATACCCGCCGAGTTCGGGAACGCCCCGCTTCTCACCTGGCCGCGGCAAGCCCGATTTCTCGCCCAGGCGCTATTCGGTTTCAGGCTTTGCCGTGGCTTCGAGCCGAAGCGCCGTGGGTGTCGCCTCCAATTGTGGTTCCTCAGGTTTTAGCCGGGCGAGTTCTGCTTCCATCTCTTGGAAGCGGCGCTCGAGGGTAGCGAAGCTTTTCGTCATTTGATCGGCAAGCTGGGAGAACTCTTCGAGTTGTTTCTCCGCTCTAGCCCGTGCCTCGTTGGCACTCTCCAACCGGCGGCTAAGCTCCTTGACCTCGAACTGCAGTCGCGAGTCTTGCGGCGGCGGGGGTAGAACCAAGCTGACGAGCACGGCGCCCAACGCCATTCCCAACACCAGCCCAAGGAGCAATCCACTCGAAAAGCGCCAACGCAGCATTAGGTCCGCTCCTCTAGCAGTTTCGCCATGGTCTGGGCGTTGCGTACGCCATAATCCCGGTAACAGTTGTTGAAGATCACATGAACGGTCTCGGCATCGTGCAACCCACGGATACGCTCCGCTAGCTCTTGTAGTTCGGCATTTGTGTAGAGGTAACGAAAGCGTTCGCTAGCCCGCTCGTGGCGCCCGAACCAAGCTTCGCGGTTACGCCCGTGCAGCCGCACGTAGGCTGTGGCGGTGGTGGTCGCGAAGGGAGTTTTAGGTAGGCTTGGAGCTTCTGGCGCATCCAGAATCACGTGGACCAACTGGTGCTCCCGCAAGAACCCCAGTGTGCGCCCCGTTCGTTCGGCAAACCAACTGCGATGTCGAAACTCAACCGCGATCATGAACCCCGCCAGCTTCTCGCGACACAATCGAATGTACTGCTCGTGTTCTTCTGTGGCCGTGAACCAAGGTGGAAATTGGAACAATAAGCAACCGAGCTTGCCAGCCCGCCGAAGCGGCGTCAGTGCCCCAGCGAACATGGAAAAACAAAGGTCCAAGGCATCGCCAAGCGGAAGCTTGACCCGTTCTGCCTCGCTTTGGGGTAGCGGGGGCGACAATGCATCGCGCAGCGCGCGCGGAAGTTGCCGGTACTCCACCGGGTGCTGCGTAAGAGGCGCGAACGCCTTGATGTGAAACACGAAGTCTTGCGGGGTGCGCCGTGCCCACAGATAGGCATTGCGCTCATTGGGTAAGGCGTAGAAGGTGGAGTCGACTTCTACCGTGTCAAAATGCTGCGCGTAAAAGCGAAGTCGCGCTTCAGCGGTGGTTGCCGTGGGCGGGTAAAAACCGGATTCGAGGAGTGACGGATCGGTCCACGAGGCAGTGCCCACGCGGAAGCGGGGGTGTCGCCCGTCTACCATTGGTGGAACCTCCGTTGCGAGACGATCTTCGTGCCAAGGCCAAACAAGAGAGCTGCCGCGAACGGAGTTGCCGCTGCCAGGGCAAACATGGGGCGTTGACCCCACGCATCGGCCACCAATCCAAAAAGAAACGCACTACTCATGACCCCGAGGTTAAACGATCCATTGAATAACGCTTGAGCTTTTCCCAACACCGGCGCGGGTGAGAGATCTACGAGAAATGCGTGCAAGGTTGGGTACGCCATGCCCTGGGCTAGGCCGAAAATCGCGCCAGTCGTTACCAGCGCCAAAGGGCTGCGCACGAACGCCAAGGCGAAAATCGATGTTCCAAGAAGTACCAAGGCCGGAAGAACAACGACGGTGCGACCCCAACGGTCGGACAAACTGCCTCCGAAAATGCGCACAGCAATGGCGCAAGCCGTGTATGCGGTAAAGAACGCACCGACGCGCCCGAGATGCTCAGCCTGGATAAAGCTAGCCGCATAGGTCGTCACGCAACCAAATCCCATCCCGAAGAAAATCATGACGGCGCCGAGAAGATAGTGCGCGGCTGGCAGTCGACCCACTGCCCCGGACAACGTCGACGGAACAAGTGGGTCGTGGACTCGAATCATCCAAAATCCAGCAAACGAGGAGCAGGCTGCTGCCGCGAGAAATAAAGCCGGAAATCCAGCGCGGTGGATCAACTCCTCGCCCAGCGCTGGCGCTAATGCATGGGTCAGCAACGTGGATACGCCGAACCACCCAAGTGCTCGGGCACGCATGTCGGGTGGCGCAAGACTCGCCGCCAGGGTCGTTGCGGCTGTGAAAGACGCACCAAACGCAACCCCTTGCACCAGGCGTAGGAAGAACAACAACGCGCCGGTGTCGTGCACCAAGAGGTAACCGGCTGCTGCAAGCGTCATCGCAAAAGAACCTGTCGCGAACAGCCAGGGGCGACTGAGACGATCGATCCACCGCCCAACTAGGGGCAAAGTGACGAGCGTTGCCAAGCCCCCGCAACCCATGACCATACCCACGGTCGATTCCGATCCGCCGAGCTCTTTGACAAAGAGCGGAAGCAAGAAGAACGAGGCAAAGTTCAGAAAAAAGGCAAAGTTTGCCGCCATGACCCGTCCAAACGCGCCACGCAGCAACGAGAGACTGCGGGAAGCCCCCCGCGCCTCGTGCAGTTCCACAACCGGTGTGGGTACTCTCGCCCGTGGCGGATCCGGCGGGGTAGTGGGTGAAGCCTTCACTCGTCAGCCTCGCGCAACTCTTTGGTAGCCGGGTTGTACAGGACGTGACCAAGGTCTGCACGGTGAAACGCAGGGGCACCATCGACAAGAAGGGAAAAGCCTTCCTCGAACTGGGGGTAGGCTTTCTTCCCGTCGGGCCGGTCCCACACAATGGTGAGTTCGCGACCACGGTAGCGGAGGCGATCGAGAAGGAAGTGCTCCCACCGTCGCGCCAGCGGGTCGAGCTCGATCCAGTCGTCTGCCCTCGGAACCAAGCCGACAGCCCCTTCCACCACGAGAGATAGGTACATGGAGTGAAAATCGTGGGAAATGTCCGACGGCTTCGGCCGGGGCGAGAGACGGTAGGGCTCCCACTGAGAGTAGTATTCGTGAACGTTGGGCCGCCAATACGGGTCGTAGGGGTTCACGCCAGGGTAGACAAGTTGGTTGTACCGTTCCATTAAATCCATGAAATGCTCTGGCGTGACCGGGTGGTTGCCGTACCGGCGCAGTACTTGGAGAACCAAACGCCCTCCCATGCTGATCGGATGAGGAGCGATGTTGCGGGTCAGCCCATCCATTTCCCAAGTCCATTCCCGGTAGTGGGCTTGGCTCGTGATGACCGGCGGAAAACGGCCCCAGAATTCGTTCGGATCGACGAGGTAGCGGAGCGCCGCCGTATAGCGCGATTCGTTTGGCGCCAAAGCCGTAAGGAACGGGAAAAAGCCATGCAGCTCGCGAATGGGAATCCGTGCGTTGTTATCGGCTCGGCGCGGGTAAAAGAATTCACTCTGATCGTCCCAGAAAGCCTGTAACGCGGCCACACGGAGTTTTTCGGCTACCGCTTCGAACTCCCGCTCTAGCGGTGGTTCGCCGGCATATCGGGCTAACGCTGCGATTGCACGGGCGTTGGCGTAAACAAAACTCGCGAAGTCTACCCGCTCGAGTTCCGGCGGATTGAGTCGCGGGTGTAGCCGTAAGCCATTGAAGAACCAGTAGGAGAGAATGTCGAGGTCGTATCCGGTGATCCTCGGCCGGCCGCTTTGGGGAAGGCCATCGCCGTCTGGATCGAACGAAGTCACCCAGGCCCGCACGTCTCGCGCCATTTCCGGTAGAAGCTGGCGGAGCTCTGCAACGGTCAGCGGATGGACGCGGTGAAACTCTTCGACGGCGGCTGCCACCCAATGAGAGTAAGTCTCATGCCAATATGGGCTCCCAGGGGGATCTACGAGCGCGCCGCTCGGAGCCAAATTGCGGTACGCATTGCGGATCTGGCTACGCGCAAATTCAGGATCCCGCATGTAGGTGAGTTCCTTGATTTGCACCGGCACCGCGAACGTGATGGCATTGTCGAAGCCTAGTTTCCCTTCGTAAAAGCGATAGCCGGACAGGTCGGGCGTATCCGCCTCGGTCATGTTGAAGCGAACGAGCCACCAACGATAGTACCACATGCGCTTGAAGCCTTCGTCGCTACAGTCGAAGTATGGCACGTGGTCCACGAACCACTTTTGATCGGCCTGCCGGTGAGTGTCGAAAACGTTTGCGGGCAGCACCGCCTGCCGGTCGCGCTCTCGCGGCTCGAAACTAACCGCAATCACGGCTGGCGCACTTTGCCCTTGAGCTGGCACGGCCAGCTCGCGGCTCGCCCTGACCC
>FMJZ01037215.1_pt1 | contig 47316 bp, 39 predicted proteins | sample 1987881 | NCBI WGS metagenome assembly FMJZ01 (sample SAMEA4378227, study PRJEB15110) | soil metagenome | biome: soil; feature: Field; material: Soil | place: India | collected 2015-03-11 | depth 0 m
CACATGTATCTGTGGGGGATTCACAAAATCCTGCCACCGCTGGGCAATGCGCCCCTCGCTCGCGTTTCCTCTATGAATACATACGCGAAAACGCCATCGCAGACTCTCGCCTTTCGGCAGGGTGTACTCGCCGTTCTCCTTGCCTCCTGTGAACGCTGAAAGCCCAAAGGGGTTGACCGTCATCAGACCGTAGTCACGCACATGCCACCACGCCGGGTGACGGAAGCTGGATAGGTGTTGCATGATGGCGATGCCGACAGGATGTCCTTCCACCTGCCCGCTGTAGTCGCACCAGTGTGCACGTTTGCCCCATGTCTGCGGCTCGTTGATGCCACCTTCCGAGTTTTCGATGCGCCCGCCGCACGGCACGTCCATTGAAGATGCAACCCTCACCGAGAGGATGCCCCCCTCCTTGGTATCCCCGAAGTGCACATCACCCTCGGTTGCCGTCAGGGTGACCTCTACGTCCATCAGGTGCTCCTCGTCGGGCTGGGGGAACACCCGTACCTTCAGGTGCTGTTCCAGTATCTTGTTGCCCTGTGCATCTGTCCAGTCGCTGAGGGTCTCGAAGCCACCGCAGACGCTTCCGCTGTAAGTGCTCAGCGTTTGTCGGTGCAGGGTGTAGCCGTGCCCGGGCTCTTCGCTCCAGTTGTCCACGCCGTTCACATCGCCAAAAGCAATCCACATGGAACGATGATGCACATGGTCAGTGGTTTCACCGGGCACATCGTGGCTCATCGGATAGTGACGGGTCACGCTGACGCCGCCGGGACCCCGCACCGGGTAGAAGCAGGGACGCGCGGGATTGCCGGATTTAATGTATGCCGTGAACAGTTTGCCGTCTGTGTAGATAGCTATCCGATCCTCGCCCTCTTCGACGCTGACACGATAGGGATGCTCGCCTTCTTCCCGCTCTACCGTCGCCTGAACGGATTGACCTGCCGGGATTTCAGGGATGACGCACCACAAACCATCATCTGTGTACTGAGCTGGCAGGCGCAGGTTCCCGATGTTCAGCCAGTATGCTCCCTCCGCCCTTGGTATCCCGGTCAAAAGGAGGGGGCAGTAATAACTCGGCGTGTCCCCAGACTGAATCGTCAAGACGGTTTTCATGAGTGTTCACCTCCGTGCACGTTTTATCTGTTCGTTGGGTGGGAAAGGGTCTCCTGCCGTTACAGGCTCCGCAGAATCTGGGGCAGTTCGGTGAGCGAGCAAATGTGGGCAAGGGGAGAGCCGTCGGTGTGACCTGCACAGGGGTCGGGGTCTGTTCGCCATTCCCTGGTGTAGATGCCCCGCATTCCTGCCCGAGAGGCGCCAATCATGTCCGCGCACCAGTCGTCTCCCACATATATTGCCTGTTCTGCAGATACCCCTAACCGGTACAGGGTAACTTTGAACAGTGCTGGATGGGGCTTCACGATTCCCACCTCCGCCGAAACCATCACGGACGCAAAGTAGCGGGAGAGCTGGTGCCGATTCAGCACTCGGTGTACACACGGAGTATAGGGATAGTTGGAAAGCACAGCCAGCAGATAGCGCTCGGACAGGGTGCGCAAGAGCGAAGGAAGGTAGGGAGCAGGTTGTACTGCGCTTTCGAAGCCCACAGCGTATTGCCGCATCAGCCCATAGACCGTTTTGGGATTGGGAGGGTGACCGGTGAGACGACGCCAGAGAGTTGCCATGCGCTCGTAAAAATCGTTTTCTCGAAGATGGGGCAGGTTTCGCTCGTACTGTTCGTCGCGAATGCGCACATAGTGCTGGACGAAAGCGTCGAACGTTATATGAGGCGCATGGGGATGTACCCGCTCGTACACCGCCTGCAAAATGCGCAGAAACTCCTGCTCTCGCAGAGGCACGAGTGTGTTAACGAAATCGAAAATAACTGCCCGCACGGCGCTAGAAGACGGCAACCCTGCTTACTCCTTCGGTATCAGCTCGCGCAGCTGGCTATTCACCCGCTGCATCCCTGCGACATCTTCCACCTGGCGATAAAGTCGCTTGGCGAAATGGAAAGCGTTGATTGCCCGCACGATTTGCTCCTGCTGTTTCGCCAGCAAGCCGATGTGCTCCATGCAGATACCTGCCTTTGCCAGGAGGTTGTGCGCGACAAAGGTCTCGTACGCGCTGGCAAGGAGCTTCTGTGCGGTTTGCAGGTTGCCGATGCGTGCGAGCGCGATACCCAGTTCCAGATTCGCCTCCGCCAGCGGCAGGGTAGAGTTCCACTCGTTCCGAAGCAGGTTTTTTGCCCACCGCGCGTAGGCAATCGCCTGCGTATAGTCACCCTGTCGGTTGTAGCATCGTGCGATCTCAATATAGCACAGCGCGCGGTCAGATGAGGAAGTCGGGTCCTTTTCCAGCCGTCTGAGTGCGGAACGCAGGAAAGCGATTGCCGAGCCGTAGTCGGCGTGCGCGATACGCTCCCGCGCCATGTGTAACCTGGCAATCGCTTTGCGGTGTATCTGCTGTGGTGAAGTGCTCATTGTCGCACGTGTTTCCAGCCTGTCCACCTATATTATACCGCAAAACGTTGCTACTGCATCCTCCCCAGCGGGATATTCGCTTTCACCGTCCCCGCACGGTCGTGGCGAGCGGTGACCCTGACCTCTCCCCCCGCGGGAGCACGAACGACCCATTCCACCTTCAGCCGGTCCTCTGTCGGGTCTGCTGCCCAGCCGACAGGTGCACTGGATTTGTATGCCCGTCCCTCCAGCTGTCCCAGCTCCTCGCGCAGTTTACCGGCTTCCAGCGTTGCTCCCTCCGGCAGCTCAATTTCGCAAACCACCCCGCGAACTATCTTGTTCTCCAGCGCGGTTTTGGTCACGTAGGTGGGCAGCCAGCCGGTATTGTGCACCACGAGCCGAATACGGTAGGTGTCCTCGCCCAGCGGTGTTGCACTCGCCTCGTATATCTCCAGGCGTGGGGAAATCAGCCCCTGCCAGATTACCCAGTCGGCAAGCGGGGCAATCTCCTTTTCGAGGAACGCCGGCGGAGGATTGCGGAAGGCATACAGAGCATCCCAGCCACCCAGCTCAATTTCGCCTAACTGCGGGTGCATAAACTTATACCAATCTACGTACCCTTTGCCCTCCAGCTTCTCATCGCTCCATTTCAGCATCTTCAGGTCGTCTTCGAAGGGATGCTCACGATACCAGTCGATAAACTTGTAATCGGTAATGCCGGCTTGCCGCTGCGGGCTCCAGATTTCCACCGTCCACGCAAACACCCCCAGGTGCTCATACATCCAGTCGTCAAACACGCCCGTAATCACCTCGTTGGGGTGGTAGCGGAAATCGTGATACACCGAAATGTTGGGATAGCCGGTCAGCTCGGTTCCCTTTTGCCCGATTTTCTGGTACGTCCACAGGTCCTCAGCAGGGAACTTCTCGTCGGGCTTGTCGCTGAACGGGCGCAGTAGCACTCCACCGTAGGTATGGAAGGTCACTGCGCCGGTGATGTTCGGGTGTGAGGCGATGAACTGCGCAATCGCGCGCACTTCCGGTTCCGATGTCGGGAAGGGGCCTGCGCCACGCTGCTCTTTCTCCTGTCGCCAGTTTGCAGGGAAGTTACGGTTCAGGTCAAGCCCTTCCTTTTTGCGTTGAAGGGGTATCAGCACTCCATCGTAGTTGTCTATGACCCCCTCGGGGAGCAGACGGTAATACTGTCCGCCAGTCTCGGTGGGATCGCGCCGCACCATCAGGCGCGGTTCATCCGGCGAGATTTTCCATGCCCCGTTTGGGTCTGGAATACGCATGGTCAGCATTCGCCCATCACCGTCGATGTCTTCCTGTCGCAGTCCTTCAATAGGGTCCTCGTCATAGGGATAGGGACGAGTGCTGGAGCGAATGAGTTTGGGCTTATCTGCCAGCGCCCATTCCGCCCCATCGGGATTAACCCGTGGGCACAGATAAAAGGCGCGAGTATCCAGCGCACGAGTAATTTCATGGTTCTGCCCGTATTGGGTGCAGAGTTTGTTCAGCAGATAGAGCACCGCGCTGGAGGCAGAAACTTCCGTGGCGTGTATATTGCCGTCCACCCAGAAAGCGGGCTTTTCCGTGTCGGCGCCCGTTTCAAAGCGGGTAACGGTCAGCACCCAGATGTCACGTCCTTCGTAGCTTTTGCCTGCGCTTTCTACCCTTACCAGGTTAGGGTATCCTTTAGCAAAAGCGTGCACAATCTGCGTTAACTGCTCGTAGCGATAGAAGCGGTCAAAGGCAATCTCTGGCATGATACCCCTCCACAGCTTAGCGGGATTCCAGTGTATTGGAAGCATTCTGCGTGCGTTGTTCCAGTTCCTGCGCGATGAGCGACTGTAACCGCCTGTAAGGGAACTGGTCACCGGGGCAGTAGGTCTGGTTGACATCACGGTGCCGACGCACGTTCTGCAGCGGGATGTTATACTTGCGCATCAGCCGTACGCACAGCTTCACCAGCGAGCGGATTTGCGCCTCGGTTGGCTGTTTGGGGCTTCGTCTGCCGTTCCACCGTCCGTGGCTGTCGAAGTCGCCGACGACGCACACGCCCAGATATCGCTGGTTGTAGTAAGTAATGCCGGAATGGGCACCCGGGCAGTTCTCTGGTCGTCCTGCCTGAACCCTCCCATCCGGCAGTATCACGTAATGATAGCCTATATGATAAGTTTTTCCCTCACAAACTATATCAAAACCCCGCTGCCGATGCATCTCATCTAACTTTTTCGCGTCCACCATGCGTCCCTTCAGTCGGAAGGGAGTGGCGGAATGATGCAGCAGGATGCCTTCTGGCGTCGGCGGCCGAACAGGGATAACACGCCTGATCACCGGAGGCAGAGGGTAGCCTGAACGAAACAGATACCAGGCTACCATACATGCAATCAACACGAACAGAGCAACGATAGAAATATCCCGGACAACGCGCATGCTCTTCTTACCGCCCCTGAAAACCTGTGGATTTTGATTGTATCCTGCACAGGCGACGGAAGTCAAGCGAAGCAGGGAAACTGTCCGCCAGAGCGAATCGGTAGGCAATCAAACGCGCGAGGTGATACCCTTGTTGCTCTGGTTGCTGGTTGCGTCGCTGGCTCAGCCGTCGTTGCGGGTGGGCGTCATCGCGGATGAACTGGTAGACTACTCGACCTGGGCGAAACCATACGCCGCCGAATGGTCTGGGGAAAAAGTAACTCAGATCCTGCGCAGACTGGGAGTTGATGCGCAAATCGTGACCCGTGACCAGTTGACCACTTCGGGGCTACGCACGTTTGATGCCGTACTGATTGCTACCGACCATACCTATCCGGAACTAGGGACGTGGGGCGGTCCCGTCGCAAACGCTCTGATCGAATATGTGCGAAGCGGAGGCATCTATGTGATGCCCATCGGCGTACCGCACTATATTGCCAAGGACCTCGAAACCGGCAAGCTGGACACCAATCACTGGGAAGACTTCTTTGGGTTGCGCGCTTCAGTAGTTCACGGGGCAACTTCTCTCAAGTTAACAAGGCTTGGTGCAGAACTGGGGCTACCCGAACCGCGGGATGTCGGCGTGCCGCCGATACGTGCCCTGCAATTTGAGCACGGCGCAGTGTTGGTGTGGAGCTCGGATTACGTGCCATGTATGGTGGCGATACCATATGGAAAGGGCTGGCTGTTGCACTGGGGTGGCGGGGAAAGCATGGATGTTTCCGTGCGAGACTACTGGCTGCGTGCTGCAACCGCTGTCGTGCGAGCCGCCAGAGACGGCAGGCTGAAGGCAATGACCCTGGTGGAACAGATGCGGTTAGAAGGGCTGGAAGGTAAATCCCTGGATGATATAGATCGGGAGACATTTGCCCCGGCGCCATCGCCGCTGTCTGGCAAGCCTGTTCAGGTGAAGCTTGCGCCCGGCGCGGAGCGGGTAACGGAGTCGTCCCGGAAGGTGCTGTCACTCGACGGCACGTGGCAGATGCTCGGATTACCAAAAGGAACAGGCGATTCGCGCGCCTTGTTGCGAGGGGAAGGATGGCATGACGCCGTGCAAGCCAGTGTGCCCTGCAGTGTGCAAACCGCTCTGTTCGAAGCGGGCAGAATACCCGACCCTACCGTTGGCTTTAACGACGTCATTGCCCGCCGGGAAGTTGCCGAAAAAGAGTGGTGGTTCCGCAAAGAGTTTGAGTGGCGTCCCGGGCTGCCGACGCGACTTGTGTTTGAAGGGGTGGATTACAGCGCAACCTTTTATCTCAACGGTGTCCGTCTTGGTGAGCATGAAGGACCCTTTGGCGGACCGGAGTTCGACATCACAGGTATTGTACGCGAGCACAACACGCTGGTAGTAAGGGTTGATCCCATTCCTCCTGACTGGAAGCTGGTTTTCAAAACGAACTGCGTTTACGGATGGCACTATGTAAATTGTCCCCCTATCGGCATCTGGCAATCGGTACGCGTTGAGGAAGTACCCGCGGCAGAGATTGAGGACGTCTTTCTGGCTGGTGTCGATGCAGCGAAGGGTATTGTAGACTTTCACGCGACGATAACGTCGCGTCAAAAGTACCCTCAGGGGGTATTGCGTTTAGACATATACCCGGCGAACTTCGAAGATGAGGGATATCATTTGCATCTCCCTGTTGAGCTACCGAACGGTGGCACTACTGTGCATCTGCGCTTTCAGATTCCACATGCTCGCCCGTGGTGGCCCAACGGACTGGGAGAACCAAACCTTTATTGGTGCCATACACGGTTTATCGTAAGCGGTAAAGTACTGGACGCCCGACGCACCCGGTTTGGAGTACGCACGGTCCAGATGGCGCCCTTACCTGATGGAGCAAAACCGCACCTGTATAACTGGACGTTTGTTATCAATGGTCGCCCGACCTTTGTGAAGGGCTGTAACTGGGCAACCATAGACGCCTTTCTGCGTCTGGATGAGCATCGCTACCGCCGGTTTCTCCTGCTGGCGAAGGATGCGCACATTCAGATTATGCGAGCGTGGGGCGGGGGACTGGTTGAGACCGATACCTTCTACGACCTCTGCGACCAGCTGGGCATTATGGTATGGCAGGAGTTTCCGCTAACATGGCAAAACTTTGACGCCATCCGGCTCGCCGTAGCCGATGAAATCGCTGTGCGAAGCATCAAACGCCTGCGTAATCACCCCAGTCTGGTATTATGGTGCGGCGGCAACGAGCACAGTGGGGCAGGATGGCTGGTTGAACTACTGGGAAGGCGATGCTACGAACTTGACGGGACACGCCCCTATCATCGCACAGACCCTTACGGTGGTAGCATCCACAATTACGACGTCTACTGGGGCTTACAACCGCTGGAGCGAAATTTGAATCTCGTGGCGCCATTTATCGGCGAGTTCGGGCTGGCTTCGCCCTGCGCCGTGGAGAGCACGTTGAAATATCTGCCGGAATCGGAACACCATATCTGGCCTCCTGCCGACGACAGTGCGTTTATCCATCACACACCTACCTTCACCCCTCAGAACATGGTGCATTTGAACCGTTATGCCCAGGAGTTCAATCGCTGTAACGACCTGCCCGGTTTCATTCGTGGTAGCCAGATGGCTCAGGCGACAGGGCTTCGTGTGGTTCTGGAGAAGATGCGCACACGCTGGCCCGATTCCACCGGCGTCATTTACTACAAGCTGACTGATGTCTACCCGGGCGTGTCGTGGGCGACCGTTGACTGGTATGGTGTGCCCAAGATAGCGCACTACTTCGTTCAGCGCGCTTTCGCGCCGTTGCAGGTGGTAGCCCTGTTTGATTCGTTCCAGGTGGATGCGGGAAAGCCGCTCAAACTGCAGGTGTACTTGCTGGACGACCGCGAGGAGTGGCGGGACATGGCGCAGGTGCGTGTTCGGCTGTTTGATGCTCATCTGCAAGAGGTCGCTCCACAGGTTCTGGATGTTCGCGGAGGCACGTCTCGCGTGCGTGCGCTGGGTGAAGTGAGTCTGGAGGTGCCAGCGAGTAACGCCGTGCCCCTGCTGGTTCTGGTGGATTTGACCAGGCGTGATGAGTTGATAACACGCAACTTCTACTGGTTCAACTTTCGTCCACAGCCCGGTTGCTTGTTCAACCTGCCTCGCACCACGCTATCCGTCTCGCGGGAGGGTAGCGACATATTGGTTGAGAACACGGGCAAACTGCCTGCGGTAGGAGTCCATTTCCATGCGCCAACGTGTTCGGATAGCCTCCGGGCGTCTGAGGGCTACTTCTGGCTACAGCCCGGGGAGAGGCGACGGATACATATCTCATTCACGCCGAATGTTGACGGCAAAATAGCCACTGAGCGACGCCTGGAGGTTGGGGCATGGAACGCCGATTACATTGCCATAGACATGGGAGGTTGATATGCGCATAAATCTTACCGGGGACTGGCTGTTGAGTTACCGCCCACAGCAGAGTCAATGGGTTGCGCCGGATGAAGCGGACTTCGCAAACATGCCTGCAGTAACCGCCGTCGTGCCGGGCAACGTGGAGCTAGACCTCATGCGTGCGGGTATCCTGCCCGACCTTGCCGTTGGAAACAATATCTACCGCCTGCGCGAGTTTGAAACGTACGAGTGGTGGTACAGGAAACGCTTCACCGCGCCAGCAGTCCCGACGGGACACCGCGCACAGATAGTGTTTGAGGGGCTGGACTGCCTGGCGCACGTGTGGCTTAACGGCGTGCTGGTAGGGGAGGGTACGAACGCCCTTGTGCCCCAAAGGTTCGACGTCACGACGGCTTTGCGCGAAGGGGAAAACGAACTGGTGGTGCGGATTCGCTCGGCGGTGCTGGAAGGACGTGAGCGTGTGCCAGCCCCTCTGGAGAGCGCGCTACCGTGCGGGTTCGAGTCGCTGGCGGTGCGCAAGCCCCCCCACTGTTACGGCTGGGACATCATGCCACGCGCGGTCAGCGCAGGGATATGGCGCGTTGTGTATGTGCAGTTTCTGCCCCCCACACGCTGGCGTTCCGTCTACTGGGCGACAACGGCGATGGACCCGTCGCGCCGTTCTGCGGTGCTTTTCGTGGACTGGGATTTCATTACTGATGTACATACGATTGACGACTGGCAGGTACGGTTGCGATTGACGCGGGATGGGAAGACCGCGCACGAGAGCCTGCACCCTGTCTTCCACACGCATGGGCGGGCACGCCTGCATGTGCAGGGAGTGGACCTGTGGTATCCGCGCGGCTATGGAGACCCTGTGCTGTACGACGCAACCGTTGAACTGCTGGACGAACGGGGCAGAGTCCTGGACACGCACCATTGCCGAATCGGTATTCGCACGGTAGAGCTGAAGCGTACCGACATCACCACCCCGGAAGAGCCGGGAGAGTTCGTCTTCGTGGTGAACGGCGTGAAAGTGTTCGCGAAGGGAACGAACTGGGTGCCGCTGGACGCCTTCCACAGCCGTGACCTTCAACATCTTCATCGTGCAATAGAAATGCTGATAGACCTGAACTGCAACATGGTGCGATGCTGGGGCGGAAATGTCTATGAATCGGAAGATTTCTTTAACTTATGCGATCAACATGGTATCATGGTCTGGCAGGATTTTGCGCTTGCCTGTGCCATCTATCCCGGCGACATCATTCCTGCTATTCGCACCGAGGCAGAAGAGGTGGTACATCGCCTGCGCAATCATCCCAGCCTGGTGCTGTGGTGTGGCAACAACGAGATCGACCACACGTACCTCTGGTCGGGGCAGGGGGTTGACCCCAATACGGACCGAATCAGCCGCGAAGTGCTGGCAGAGGTAGTACGGCGGCTGGACCCGTTCCGCCCGTATTTGCCGAGCTCGCCCTTCGTCAGCGAGGAGGTCATGCGACGCGGCGGCGACCCCAACCTCTCGCCCGAACAGCACCTGTGGGGACCGCGAGATGACTTCAAGGGACCGTTCTACACGCGGTCGTTAGCGCACTTCGTCAGCGAAATCGGCTATCACGGCTGTCCTGACAGGCGCACGCTGGAGCAGTTCCTCGAGCCGGATTACCTCTGGCACTGGCAGGATAACGAGCAGTGGCTGACTCATGCCACTCGCCCCCTGCCTCGGATGACCGATTTCAACTACCGCATCCCGTTGATGGCGAGCCAGATAGCGGTGTTATTCGACACCATCCCAGACAATCTGGACGATTTCATTCTCGCCTCGCAAATCAGCCAGGCGGAGGCGCTGAAGTTTTTCATCGAGCGATGGCGCCAACGCAAGTGGCGCACAACAGGCATCTTATGGTGGAACCTGCGTGACGGCTGGCCCATCATTTCAGATGCTATCGTGGACTACTACTTCCGTAAGAAACTCGCCTATGAGTATGTCAAGCGGGTGCAAACCGATGTGTGCGCCATGCTGAGCGAGCCAGAGGGTGATAGTCATACGCTGATTGTAGTGAATGACACGCTACTTCCCGCAGATGGGGAGATAGAGGTTATCGACATCGATAGCGGAAACCAGCTGATAACCGCGGCATACCATGTGGAGCCAAACGACAGGGCGGTAATCGGTTCCGTTGCGAAGGTTCGACGTCCTGCCATGTGGCTGATTCGCTGGCGCGATGAAACGGGACGCACCTTTCTGAATCACTATCTGGTTGGTGAGCGACCGTTCAATCTGGAGCAGTATCGCCAATGGTTAAAACACCTGCAGATACCGGCGGACATCGGTTCTGTGGCAAAAATAGATACCTAATACTGGTAGGGGGTATAAGCTTTTAAGATGACGCAACGACAAAGCGACAGTCTGCCCTCAGAACTCATTGACAGGTTGCGCCGCATCGAAGGGCAGGTGCGGGGACTTCAGAAAATGATGAAGCAGGGGCGTGCGCCTTCAGAGGTTATCTATCAGATGGCGGCGGTTAAATCCGCTCTGGAGCAGGCAGCATTGCAATACCTCTGGTGGGAGGCACAGCAACGAGGCACTACTGAGGAGGCTGCCCAGGAGGTACGCACCACCCTGCAGCTCATCGCCAAAATCCTGTGATTCGGCGGATCTCGGTAACGGTGCGATGTATCTAATATCTCGCAGAGGCTTGCGCGGGCGAACGCAGGGGTTGTTGAGATTCTTCAGAACGACAAAGGGGCAAGGTTATTTGGTTCACCTGTCCATCTCCTTATCTCCTTCCCCGTCGTGGGTCCCACAGGTCGCGCAGGGCATCGCCCAGAAAGTTCAGAGACATCACCGTCAGCGAAAGCACGACCGCCGGGTATACCAGCAACAGGGGCTGGCTTCGCATCAGCTGGCGGGCATCATCAATCATACGTCCCCATGAGGGCAGTGGTGGCTGTGCGCCCAGCCCCAGAAAACTCAGCGCGCTTTCCGCCAGCACCACTCCCGCCGCGTCCACGGTTACCGCCACCAGCACGGTGGGCAGAAGGTTGGGCAGGATGTAGCGCAGGATGATGCGTGTATGGCTCAACCCGATCGCCCGCGCCGACTCCACAAACTCTCGCTCACGCAGAGACAGCGTTTGCGAACGCACCACCCTCGCCAGGCTGGGCCACCCTGTCAGCGCCAGCGCGATGAACACGTTATGCAGTCCCGGACCCAGTATCGCCACAATCAGTATCGCCAGCAGGATGTCGGGGAAGGCGAACATCATGTCGGTAAAGCGCATGATGAGGGCGTCCCACCGACCGCGGAAATAGCCTGCCAGCAGACCCAGCGTGACGCCAATGAGCACCTCCAGCAGCTCCACCTGCACCACAACCGACAGCGATACCCGCGCACCGTACACCAGGCGGCTGAACACATCGCGCCCCAGCTCGTCGGTTCCCAGCAGGTGCTTGGCGGAGGGCGGTTGGAGAACAGCGGCGGGGTCTTGCGCATCATAGCGATAGGGCGCAATCACCGGAGCCAGAATCGCCGCGGATGCCACCGCTATCAGGTAGAGCAGTGCCAGCAGGGCGATGGGATGCCCCCTCCAGTATCTCAGCGCGGCTACTCCTCCCATGGATACAGTATCACCTTCCCACAGTTACCGGTCATCTGCAGTTCCCACGCTTCCTGCACGCGGGTCAGCGGGAAACGATGGGTAATCATCCTGTCCAGCAGGTTCCCACAGGAGCGAATGACCTGCAACATGCGCGGCGTATCGGCAAGGTTCCAGTGCCAGATACCGTGCACCACCAGCCCTTTGCGCAGGAGGTCGTTGCTGATGTGTAGCGTAAACTGTCCCGCCTCCGCCACGAAGGCTATCTGACCGCGCCGACGCACGGCGTCCACCAGAAACCGCTGTGCTTCGGGCGTTCCCGCGCACTCGATGCCCTTGTCCACGCCTCTGCCGTCGGTAAGGTCCAGTACCTGCTGAAGCGCGGTGGGTTCGGTTGGGTCTATCACAGCGAAGGCGCCAAGTTCCATCGCCAGCTGCCTGCGAAAGGGATGCGGTTCAGCTACTATCACCTTTGCACCGCGAAAGACGCCGTTAATCACGCCGCCAAGCCCAACCGGACCCGCTCCCGTAATGAGCACCGTATCAAAGGCGTCAACGCCCATTCTCTGCATCGCGCCGAAGGTGGGTCCCAGTCCACAGCACGCCATACTGCCGTGCTCGGTGGAAATGTCTTCCGGCAGAGGTATCAACAGCCAGTCCTGTTTGAGCACATACTGCGCGTAGGTGGCGATGCCCGCTTCGTTACCCGTTGCGCTCAGCGGATTGATGTTGTTCTGGCAGTAGATGTAGTCCCCCGAAAGGCAGTAGCCGCACGTTCCGCAGGGATACTGAGGCATCACCACAACGCGGTCGCCCACTTTCACCCTACCCGGCTGTGCCACTTCGACCACTTCGCCTGCCGCCTCGTGTCCCAGCATGTCGGTGCGGTATCCATCCCGGTACAGCTTGTATTCCGTGCACGTCGGCGCGACGGTAATCCTGACCACCACAAAATCGCCCGCGGCGTGTGGCACCGGACGCTCCTGGATTTCTACCTGTCGTTCTCCCGTAATCACAGCCGTCTTCATCGCAGAGTTCCTCCTTCTTATCTGTTTGTTCCAAAGCGCACGCGGGGGTCCAGGCGCGTGTAGATGATGTCCACCAGCAGGTTCACCACGATGAACAGGAAGGCGAACAGCAGGGTGGTTGCCTGAATGACCGGGTAGTCCCTGCGTAGGATGGCTTCAATGGACTTGTAGCCCACGCCCGGAACGGCAAAAACCGTCTCCACGATAAACGAGCCGGTCAGCAGGTAACCGAAAGCGTTGCCCACCACCGTCACCACAGGCAGGAGGGCGTTGGGCAGGGCATGCTTCAGGATCACCATGCGTTCAGGGACGCCTTTAGCGCGGGCGGTGCGAATATAGTCCTGTTGAAGTACTTCCAGCATCGAGGTGCGGGTGAACCGCGCGATGCTTGCAGACGGGCGCGCCGCCAGCACAACGACGGGCAGAAGCAGGTACTCCGGTGCGCCCCAGCCTGCCACTGGCAACCACCCGAGGCGTACGGAAAAGAGCAGAATCAACAGCGTCGCCAGCACGAAGTTCGGTACGGAGATGCCAAGCACCACGCCGAGCATACTCAGCCGGTCGGGAAGGCGGTTGTGCCACACGGCAGACACGATGCCCGCCGGGATGCCGACCGTTACCGCCAGCAGAATCGCCAGCGTCGCCAGTGTGGCGGTGGCTGGGAATGACTCGCGCAGGATGTCGCCTACGGGTCGCCGGTTGTACAGCGAGATGCCGAAGTCGCCCTTCACTGCGTTCCACACAAAGCGTGCGTACTGTTCGTACCATGGGCGATCCAGCCCCAGCTCACGTCGAACCTGTGCTACCGCTTGCGGGTCAGAACGTTCGCCGAGAATCATGCGAATGGGGTCGCCCGGCGCAAGGAAGCCCATGATAAAGGTCAGAAAGGAAATGAGCAGGAGAGTGGGAATAGCCTGCAGAAGACGGTTCAGCACATAGCGTCCCATGCCTAAATCCATCCCTTGCGCCTGAAGATATACCACTCTACGACGCCAACCAGAACCATCAGTGCACCGGCGAAGGGGTATCCGGCTCGCCACTGCAGTTCAGGCATGTGCGCAAAGTTCATACCGTAGATACCTGCTATCAGCGCGGCGGACATCAGGATGGTGGAGATGACGGTCAGGATGCGCATGACCTCGTTCAGGCGGTTGGAGACGACGGACAGATGGGCGTCCAGCACGCCGGCGATAATATCCCGGTTCACATCCACCAGTTCGGTAATGCGCAGGGTATGGTCGTACACGTCCTGAAAGTAGGGAACCACTTCGTCGGGGATGAGTTCTACATCGCGACGGAGCAGAGCGTTAAGGATGTCGCGCAGGGGGGTGATGTGCTGCCGCAGTTCCAGCAGCCTGCGTTTCACGCGCAGAATGTCCGCTACCTGCACACTGCCGTCGCCGGCAAAGATGGCGTCCTCCAGCTCATCCGCCTTCTCTTCCAGCGTGTCCCCAACCGGGAAGTACTCGTCCACAATCGCATCCAGCAGGAAGTGCAGCAGGTGAGCGGGGGTTTTAACCGCCTTTGCGACCTGTTTCTGCCACCGCTCGAAGCAGTTCTGAAGGAGGGCTACCGGCTCGGTGTGTACGGTCACCAGAAAGTGTTCCCCGGCGAAGAAGGCAATTTCGTGATAGGTCTCTTCGCTGTCCTTTTGCTGAATGGCGTGCGCGGTCAGGAAGATGGTGTCCTCGTACTCCTGCAGGGCAGGGCGTTCGTACAGGCTGAGCGCGTCCTCCACCGCCAGCGGATGAAAGCCAAATTCGCCCGTAAGCAGACTGCCGGTAGCGGCCGCGTCATGCGCACAGAGGTCTATCCACAGCCAGCGTTCACCTCTGCGAAAGGCGTGCAGTGCCTCCGTCTGCGATAGCAGACGCGCCTCCTTTCCGGGTTCCCAGTGTATCGCCCGGAGGTCGTAGGGTTCATGCGTTGTCGTCTGCTCGGCGACTACGTTCACATCCGCCATCGTTTCAGCACCTTCAGGGCGTTCCTGTAGGTGATTTTATCATACACCTCCTGCGAGATGTCACCGCTGGCGAGCCGTTCCTTCAGGTAACGCAGGTGGGGCATTCGTCCCTCCTCATCGGCAAAGCAGACGTCGGTGCCGAAAAGCAGCTTATCCTGAAACTCGTTCAGGAAGTGCACGCCGTAATCGGGGTCGCGGGTGAGGGCGTTATAGCCGCTGTGCGCCGAGATGTCCGCGTACATATTGGGGAAGTCGCGCAGGAGCTTTTGCACCATGCCCTCTTTGCTAATCGCTCCCTTTGGGTAACCGAGCATGTCGGCAGGGGTGACGTCCGCACTGATTTGCGCCCAGAAGCCCGGACCATGCCCGATAATAACCGTCTGAGGAGCCTGCTGGAGCAGGTTCAGCAGGTGTGGGGAGCCGGGTTCGTCTATCAGTCCATACTGCCCTTCGCCGACGCCGGTGGCGTGTATCATAACCGGAAAGTTCCATTCGCCGCATTGCTGGAACAGGTTCACCACGCGGGGGTCGTCGTAGAACAGGTTCGCGCCGATTTCGCCGATGCCCACACAGCCCATCTCCACGAACCGCTCGAACAGCCACGAAAAGTCCGTTTTCGCCGTGTTGCCTCCCCAGCGCGGGTCCACGTTGCCAAAGGGGATGATGCGGTCGGGATAACACTGTGCCTCGCGAATCTGCGCCACCATGTCGGGCTGTGGCTGGAACAGTCCCGGGAACTGCAGTCCCTCCGGTGAGGCGGGCCAGGGAAGCAGTACCGCGTGGTCAATGCCCTCGTCGTCCATGCGGGCGATGAGGTCGTACACGGTTATCGGCTTGCGCCCCATGTTGCTGAGCGCGCGCAGGTCGCCGATATGCGTGTGAACGTCGATAATCACTCTTTTGGGACCTCCATTCCCAGGTGATACATGGCAAACGCCAGCACGTCTGCCTCTTCCTCGATAAGCAGGGAGGTCGGCTTGCCTGCGCCATGTCCGGCGCGGGTCTGGATGCGTATCAGCACGGGCGCCTCGCCAGCCTGCACTTCCTGCAATCGCGCGGCGAATTTGAACGAGTGCGCGGGCATCACGCGGTCATCGTGGTCGCCGGTGGTAACAAGCGTGGCGGGGTATCGCACGCCCGGCTTCAGGTTGTGATAGGGTGAATAGGCGTAAAGCACCCGGAACATCTGCGGGTCATCGCTGGTGCCGTAATCTTCCTTCCACGCCGAGCCGATGGTAAACTGGTGATAGCGAAGCATGTCCATCACTCCGACCGCGGGCAGAGCCACTCGGAACAGCTCGGGGCGCTGGCACATCACCGCGCCGACCAGCAGTCCCCCGTTAGAGCCGCCCCGTATCGCCAGCTTTTGCGGGGAGGTGTAGCGGTGGTCTATCAGGTACTCCGCCGCGGCGATGAAGTCATCAAACACGTTCTGCTTGCGCTCTTTGGTTCCCGCCTGATGCCACTCCTCGCCGAACTCTCCGCCGCCGCGCAGGTTGGGTACTGCCAGCACGCCGCCGTTTTCCATCCACACGAAGTAGCTCACCGAGAAGAAGGGGGTCAGCGAGATATTGAATCCGCCGTAGCCATAGAGCAGGGTAGGGTTTTGCCCGTCGAGCTTCAGCCCCTTGCGGTGAGTGATGAACATGGGCACGCGCGTGCCGTCCTTGCTTCGGAACCACACCTGTTTCGTCTCGTATTGCGAGGGGTCCAGCCCCTCAATCTGCGGAGCGTGGAAAACGGTGCTTTCGCCCGTGCGTACCTCATACCGGTAGATGGTATAGGGGTGCACGAACGAGGTGAATCCGTAGAAAAACTCGTCCTGACTGCGCCTGCCCACAAAGCCGCTGCACGTGCCCAGCGTTGGGAGAGGTATCTCCCGGACAAACTCGCCCTTCAGGGTGTAGATGCTCACGCGGCTGGTAGCGTTATGCAGGGTAACAACCGCCATCTGTTTGCCCATCAGTGTTACCGCCTGCAAGGTGTCTTCGCCTTCTGGCAGGATGGTCTTCCAGTGTTCTTTGTCGGGGTGGCGCAGGTCAATGGCGATGACCCTGCCGCGTGGGGCATCCAGGTCGGTGCGAAAATAGAACAACGTGCCGTCGTTGCCGAGGAACTGATAGGAAGCCTCGAAGCGGTCAATCAGGGGTTGAATCGGCGACTTCACCTCGGGCTGACTGGGACGTTGCAGGTCAATCACATAGACGAGGTTCTTCGGTCCCGCCTCGGTCACTCCGATAACGGCATAGCGCCCATCCTCGCTCACGGTGATGGAGTATCGCCATTCGGGGTGGTTCGGGTCTTCCAGTATCAGGATATCTTCGTTTTGCGAGGTTCCCAAGCGGTGATAATACACCTTCTGGTTGAGGTTGGGATGCCACATTGGGTTGGCATCTTTGGGCGGTTCGGGGTATCGGCAATAGAAGAAGCCTTTACCGTCTTTAGTCCATGCGATGCTGGAGAACTTCACCCAGCGCAGGTCGTCGGGCAGGTCTTCGCCTGTTTCCACCGAACGCACTCGGATTTCCTGCCAGTCGGAGCCAGCCTGAGATAGACCGTAGGCGAGCCACCTGCCGTTGTCGGAGACCGCTACGTTGGAAACGGACACTGTGCCATCGGGCGAGAGCAGGTTGGGGTCCAGCAAGACGCGCGGTTTGCCCGTCAGGGTAGGTTGCCAGTAAAGCACCGCCTGATTCTGCAAGCCGTCGTTTTTGAAGTAGAAATAGCGTCTGCCCCGCTTGAAGGGGATACCGTAGCGCGGGTAATTCCAGCGGCGGGTCAGGATGCGTTTCAGCGGCTCGCGGTGGGGCAGGGCGTGCAGATAGGGCAGGGTCAGTGCGTTTTGTGCCTCGATCCATGCCTTCGTTTCCGCCGACTCGGTATCCTCCAGCCAGCGATAGGGGTCAGGCACCGGAGTGCCATGGTAGTTATCCACATGGTCACTCTTTCGAGTGGAGGGGTACTTCAGAGATTGAGCTTCAACGCTTGCTACCGCCAGCAACACGACCAGTATCAACGCTATCCACTCTGTGTACATCGTCTGTCTAACTCCAGATAAAAAGTTGTCTTAACGGGACATATTATAATGGGTAGGAACGGGATTTGTAAACTGCAGGAGAACGGTTCGCCATCGGGTAGAATAGTATTATCCAGCGCACGAAGGAAAGCGACCGATGAGCGTACATCGTACCGATTTTGTGGTGATTGGAAGTGGAATTGCCGGGCTGACCTTTGCCCTGCGAGTGGCAGAGCAGGCAGAGGTGGTGGTCATCACCAAAAAGGAGCGCAGCGAGTCCAATACCAACTATGCGCAGGGCGGCATTGCCGGCGTAATGTCGCCGGAGGACACGTTCGAACTGCACATGCAGGACACCCTCAACGCCGGGGCGGGACTATGCCATGAGGATGCGGTGCGCGTGCTGGTGCAGGAGGGACCGCGCCAGATACGTCGGCTGATCGAACTGGGAGCGCGTTTTGATATGGAGCGCGATGCACAGGGCAACCCTGTGCTGGCTTTAGGACGTGAGGGAGGACATTCCCGCAATCGCATCGTGCATTATGCGGATCAGACAGGCTGGGAGATCGAGCGAACCCTGTTGGAAGCCACACGTTATCATCCACGCGTTACCATCTACGAGCACTTTTTCGCCCTGGACCTTATCATCCAGAACGGGGAGTGCGTGGGAGTGTGGGTGCTCAACACGCACTCGGACAAAGCGGAGGCGTTCCTGGCGCGGGCGGTGCTTCTGGCGACGGGCGGCTGTGGGCAGGTGTACCCGCACACCACCAATCCCCCCATTGCCACCGGCGACGGCATCGGTATGGCGTGGCGAGCGGGAGCGTGTATCGCCAATATGGAGTTCATGCAGTTCCATCCCACCACGTTGTATCACCCCGGGGCTCGCAGTTTCCTCATCTCCGAGGCGGTGCGCGGTGAGGGCGCAATCCTGCGCCTGCCCGACGGAACGCCCTTCATGGAGAAATACCACCCGATGAAAGACCTGGCTCCCCGCGATGTGGTAGCCCGCGCCATCGACGCCGAGACGAAACGACTGGGTATCCCCTGTGTGTATCTGGACATCACGCATCGTCCGGAAGAGTTCCTGCGCCAGCGATTCCCCGTTATCTACAGCCGGCTGGAGAGCGTGGGCATCGACATGGCGCGAGAGTGGATACCGGTGGTTCCCGCGGCGCATTACATGTGCGGCGGCGTACAGACCGACCTGCACGGCAGAACCTCCATCCCTCGCCTTTACGCAGCGGGTGAGGTGGCGTGTACGGGGGTGCATGGCGCGAACCGCCTCGCCAGCAACAGTTTGCTGGAAGCTCTGGTCTTTGCCGACAGGGCGGGAATCCATGCGCTCGAAGCGAGCTGGAGCGAACCCGCTATGGAATCCGTGCCTTCACCCGACAGGATTGTCGACCAGCAGGTTGAGCCATCGGAAGAAACAGACGTGCGCCGCCGTCTGCATTCGGTGATGCATCGCAAGGTGGGGATTGTGCGCAGGCTGGCATCGCTGGAAGAGGCGGCACGGGAACTGGAGCAAATCGAGCGGATGGCGCAGGCGGTGGTGTGCAGAGAGCCTCACCGGGTGGAGGCGTGGGAAGACTGGAACCTGAGCATCACAGGCAATCTGATTGTGCAGTGTGCTCTGCGTCGGCGCGAAAGCCGCGGACTGCACACGCTGGTGGACCATCCGAACCGGGACGATGAGCACTTCAGGCGGGATACAGTGTTGTGCCGGCGAGAGATAGGTTAGCCCACCTCCTGCAGGTTCCACACGAACATCTTGAGAGGCAGGTGTCTGGCGCTTCTCTGCTCACGTAAGGCGTTGAGCCCCTGTCGGATTGCCGGCACGCGGTCGGCAGATATGGCGCAGAGGATGACGCTGTTCAAACCGGGCCAGATGGGCGTGTTTTCACGTGGACCGCTTTCTCCCTTGCCGGTCGCATCATGGAGCACCGTGTAGCCCTGCGCACCCGCTTCCGTGAGTATCTCGGTAATACGTGCAGTCACACCCGCATCACACACAATCAGAACCATCTGTATCTCCGCCATCTTACTCCTCCTGTTCGCTGTAGTCTGGGAGAAGGGGATGCACCTGCGGTGCATCCCCAGGAGGTTTCAGGCTAAACGTCCTGAAGCGAGCCCGACAGGTACGCCTCGTACGCGGTGAGATCCAGCATACCGTGACCGGACAGGTTGAACAGGATAACCTTCTTTTCGCCCGATTCGCGCGCCCGAATGGCTTCATCCACCGCCGCGCGCACCGCATGGGCGGACTCTGGTGCAGGGATAATCCCTTCTGTTCGTGCGAAGGTCACGGCTGCCTCAAAGATCTTCGTCTGGGGGTAGGCGACCGCTTCGATCAGCCCCAGATGGTGCAGGTGGCTGACTGTGGGCGCCATGCCATGATAGCGCAATCCGCCAGCGTGTATTTTTGGAGGCATGAAATCATGCCCGAGGGTGTACATCCACAGCAGAGGCGTGGTCATCGCGGTGTCGCCGAAGTCGTAGCGCAGTTCGCCCTTTGTCATGGAGGGACAGGCGCTGGGTTCCACAGCGACCACCCGATACTTTTTGCCCTCTGTTATTTTCTGGCGCACGAAGGGGAACGCCAGCCCGGCGAAGTTGCTTCCGCCACCCACACAGCCGATAATCACATCGGGTTCCTCGCCTGCCATCTCCATCTGTTTGATGGCTTCCAGCCCGATGACCGTCTGGTGCATACAAACATGGTTCAGCACGCTGCCCAAAGAGTAGCGAGTGTCTTTCGAGTGCAGGGTGTCCTCTATCGCCTCGCTGATGGCGATGCCCAGGCTACCCGGACAGTCAGGGTCTTCCTTCAGCAGCTTGCGTCCGAACTCGGTGTTTTCGCTGGGGCTCGGATAGACGTTTGCACCCCACGTTTCCATCATCATTTTGCGATAGGGCTTCTGGTAGTAGCTGACCTTTACCATGTACACGGTGCACTCCAGACCGAACAGCCGGCACGCCAGCGACAGGGCAGAACCCCACTGTCCTGCGCCGGTCTCGGTTGTCAGGCGTTTGATGCCTGCCACTTTATTGTAGTACGCCTGGGCGACGGCGGTGTTCGGCTTGTGGCTGCCGGCGGGGCTGACCCCCTCGTATTTGTAGTAGATATGCGCCGGCGTCTGCAGGGCTTTTTCCAGGCGAACTGCACGCAGTAGCGGAGTAGGACGCCACAGGGCGTAGATTTCGCGCACGGGGTCGGGAATCTCCACCCATCGTTCCGGGCTGAACTCCTGCATCACCAGATTCTCCGGAAAGATGGGCAACATATCCTCCGGCTTGATTGGCTGTTGCGTCGCCGGGTGGAGAGGCGGAGGCATGGGTTCTGGTAAATCGGTCAAAATGTTATACCAGTGCGTCGGAATCTCCGACTGGTTCAAGACAAAATGCGTTGTTGTGCTCACCTGCATTCCTCCTTACTGAATTGCTCGATTTCGGTCCTCGCTTGTCCCGAAGGACGGATGCAACGAACAGGTCATCCCTTCCATCAAACGTCGCTTATGGCGGCGTCGGCTGATTGTCCTTCGGGGGCACCGTTGCCGGCACTCCTTCACCCTGAAGCAGTTGTTTCAGCTTCTGCTGCTGTTCTGGGGTCAGGATTTTGTTCACCCGTTCGTCTATCTGTTTGCGCAGTTCCGCCAGTTTTTCCTTCTTCTGCTGTTCTGACCAGCCTTTCTCGCTGGCTTCCTTTTCAATGGCTCTGATGCCCGCGCTCTGCTCGCGCAGTACCTCCAGCAGTTGCTGGCTTTGCTCTTCGGTCAGGCGCAGGGCAACCGTCAGGCGGTCTACCAGCATCGCCTCCGGGTCCAGACGACGCAGTTTCTGCATCTGCTGGGGCGTTAATATCGTCTCCAGGTTTTTCTGCAGCTTCTTGCGCAGGTCGCGCAGTTTGGTCTGCCGTTCATTTGGCGACAGCTTCTGCTGGAACAGTTCTCCATAGCTTTTGTTGTGTTCCGCAAAGAGCTGGCGCACCTTTTGTTCCTGTTCGGGGGTCAGCACCAGCAGGCGTGTCAGCATGGAGATTGGCGGCAGTGCAGGGTCGGGCGCGGCGGTGCGAGTGAATGACTGCGGCGCCTTCGTGCCGGAAGACGGTTGCGACGACTGCTGTGCCACAGACATCAAGCAAAAGCAGACTATCCCGACAACAAGCAAAGGGTGCCTGTATATCGTTTTCATCGGTCACCTCCTGCCAAAAGGGAAACTCTCGCCACAGGGCTAAGTGTATCATACAACAGGCAGGCAGACAACGGCAAGATTCAGGGGAAAATTCGGAATGCGAGTGGCATACTTTGACTGTTTTTCGGGAATCTCCGGTGATATGGCGCTGGGTGCACTGCTCTCGGCAGGAGGGCAGGAGGAGGTCCTGATGGAGGTCTTGTCCGCTCTCCCCGTGCAGAACTGGCGTTATCAGTTTGATAAAGTAACGGTCAACGGCATCGTAGCAACGGATGTCCGTATTACTTCTGGGGAGGAACAGCCTCACCGTCATCTCGCCGACGTGCTGGAGATTATCAACGGCAGTCCAGCGTCAGCACGGGCGAAAGGGTGGGCGAGCGAGGTGTTTCGTCGGCTGGCGGAGGCGGAGGCAAGCGTGCACGGAACCACGCCCGACCGGGTTCACTTCCACGAGGTGGGGGCGGTGGATGCGATTGCAGATATTCTCGGCGTGTGCGTGCTTCTGGATGTTCTGGGGGTAGACCGTGTGGAGTGTTCGCCGCTGCCGATGTCGCGCGGGCTGGTGAAGGCAGCCCATGGCGTGATACCTGTGCCTGCGCCGGCGGTGCTGGAGCTGCTGAAAGGAGTAGAGGTCGTGCCCGATGATGCGGTGCAGGGCGAGACGGTTACTCCCACCGGTGCAGCGTTAATGGTGACCTTAGCAGGTCGGTTCGGCGGCTTCCCCCGTATGAAGATAGAACGGGTGGGCTATGGAGCGGGCAAAAAGCGGTTTGAAGCGCGTCCTAACCTTTTGCGCGTGGTGATTGGCGAGGCGGTGCCCGACCTGCCCGTGCAGGACACGGTGCTGATCGAGGTGAACATCGACGACATGAACCCGGAATGGTTCCCTGTGGTACAGAAGAATCTTCTGGAAGCAGGTGCGCTGGACGTGTACCATACGCCCATCACCATGAAAAAGGGACGCCCTGCCACCCAGCTGAGCGTGCTGTGCGAGCCCGGTCGGGAGATAGGTCTGCTGGAACTGCTGTTCCGGGAGACCACCACCTTTGGCGCACGCTTCAGCCGCTGGCAGAGGCTGTGTCTGGAGCGACGATGGGAAACAGTGCAGACGCGCTACGGCGAGGTCAGGGTGAAAGTGGGCATCTGGAACGGCAGAGAGGTAACCGCCTCGCCAGAGCATGAAGACTGCGTCCGACAGGCGCAGGAGCACGGAGTGGCGATTAAAGAGGTCTATCTGGAGGCGATGCAGGCGTATCGGAATCGAAAGCAATGAAAGCGGGAGAACGGCTACAGGGTATCGTCATCCGCGCCAGTGCGGGCAACTACACGGTGTTCCATCAGGGGCACGAGGTGCTCTGCACTTTACGCGGCAATCTGAAGAAAGACCTGATTATGACCGAAAGCGCAAGCCGTGCGCCGCGCGTGGTTCAGGCGAAGCGCAAACGGCTGACCAACCCTGTGGCGGTAGGGGATACTGTATGGTTCCACTTCACCACCGCGCATCAGGGTGTGATTACCGAAGTGGAGCCGCGGCGTTCGGCGGTGGTGCGGTTCATCCCCCGCACGAAAGAAGTTCAGGTTATCGTTGCCAACATCGACCTGTTGCTGGTGGTATTCTCGGTGCTGGAGCCGCGTCTGGACCCGTGGCAGCTCGACCGTTTTCTGGTTGCCGCCTATGCCAACGGATTAACACCGATTATCGTTGCGAACAAGTGTGACCTGCCCATTGAACCGCAGACCGAGCAATGCCTGCAGGTGTATGCGCAATGCGGTTACGAGGTGATTCGGGTCAGCGCGACGCGCGGCGACAATATAGACCGCCTGCGAGAACGACTGCGTGGACAAATCGCAGCGGTGTGCGGTCCCTCAGGGGTGGGTAAAAGCAGTATCCTGAACGCCTTGCAACCCGGGCTGGGACTGAAGGTGGGACAGGTAGGAGAAACCACCCACAAAGGCAGACATACCACCACGCTGGCACAGCTGTTCCGCCTGGGCGAAGATAGCTGGATTGCCGACACGCCCGGGATGCGCAATTTTGAACTCTGGGCGGTGGACGCAGAGACGATATGGGAAGCGTTCCCGGAGATACGACCGTATCTGGGAGAGTGTCGCTTCCCCGACTGCCAGCACGACACGGAACCCGACTGCGCGGTCAAAGAGGCGGTGGCGCAGGGCATCATTGACCGCCGTCGCTACGAAAGCGCGTTGGCTATGGCGAAGCAGGCTCAGGGTGAGGACTGAAAGCCCCATCCTTCAAAGAGCTGCCTGATAGCCGGGTCGCGTGTGATTTCTACAAGCGTTTCTATGATACGGGCATCCTTCTGACGGTCGGAAAGCTCCTTCAGCCCCAGTTTACCCTCGCGGTTTCGGCGGAACAGCTCCGCCCACACCCTGTTGCCGTATCGCTGGGCGACCACCTGCATGATTTCGTTCGCTATTGCTTCACCGAGTATACGCTGTGCAGAAGGCAGTTGACGGAAATCGCTTTCCGACCACTGAAGCGGGGTAGGTGGGCTGGAATATCGCCTGCGAAACTGCAATGCGCCCGGGCGCAGAGAACGCTGATACCACACATCGGGGAAAGCGGTATCGCCTGCCAGTTTGCCCTGCTCCTCAATGTAGATGACTGCGCCGGTCTGCAGCCAATGAGGCAATCCCTCACCGACACCGTGCAGGAACACCCACTTCAGCTCGTGCGCCTCCACGCCGTCACCGCCCGATTCGTAACGCAGGTTGTAAGGTCCCACGCGCCCTGTGCAGGCGATCCACGTTTCAGAGCGCGGACCGCCCCACGTCGCCCCGCCGTAGCCGGACAGCTGCGCCGGACCCGTCAGCGAAACGAACAGGGCATCTTCCGGTTCGTAACCGCCCACGATTTGCCTCTCGCGGTCATAGATTCGCATCAACGGGGCAAGGTATTCGGGTAGCCACCGGCGATAGAAGGGTGTGTCGGGAATATGCACGGTCATCCGGCGATAGGTTGCCGATAGCCAGCGGGTGTCCATCGCGGGGTGTTTGGCGTTGATGGTGACCACCCTGTCCTGCGGTAGACGGAACTGGAGCAGGGAACCGTCGCGCGTCTGCGGCTGAGGGACCAGCGTTTGTATCTCACCAGTGCCTTCCGGCAGGTAGACAAGCACCTCCATCTCGTGCGGCGCCTTACCCAGCCCAGCCAGCGAGCGGAAATAGAAATGTTCTTTGCGTTCGGGGGCGTAGCGGGTCATCGGCACGTTGTACGCAGCGTCCAGCCACCGGAATCGCACCGTCGCCTGCTCGCCAGCAGGCTGTAACAGTAGCACCTGCGAATGACGGAGCTCCAGTCTGGAGAGGTACTCGTATACAGGCGGTAGCAGGGAGTAACGCGCGCTCTCCACGCTCAGGTTCTCAGCGGTGAAGGGCACAGGCACTGCCAGCACACTGCGAACAGCCACCTCCACCTCTGCCGAACCGTCGGTGTGCAGGCGGTACGTCCATCGCTGGCGACTGGGGGCAGGTTTCTCGCGCGAGAGCGAGGCGCTTACCGCCACATGAAATGCCCCATCCACGCCGTCCGAGGAGCCTTCGTGCGTCACGGTGAGGCGGTACTCGCCGGCGGAAAGCTGGCATTCGCCGGTGGGGAAGGGCTGAGGCTCGTCGGTTGCCCACACCGGTTGCCAGCCTGTGCCCGTGCGCCGCTCGATGCTTGCCCGCAGAGCCAGCCCACGCGAGTCCAGACAGACCTTCAGCCACCAGCCTGCCCTTTCAGGCGGCACCGTAAAGCGCAGCTCGCCTGCCTGAACGTCGCTATCGGGCGCACGGGGCTTCAGGTACACTCGCCAGATATTGGCGGTCAGGGCGTCTGCGCTGGCGTCGGGAGGCGGCGGTGGGGGTAGGTCAAACTCAAACTCGGGTCGGTTGCCGTCCAGCAGGCGGTACAGCTCGGCGATACGCGCTTTTGCCCTGCGGCGCAGAGGCAGGTCGGCACGAGAGACCTCCACCAGGCGTTTCCATGCCCGCAGTTCGGCGTCCGCTCTGCCCACTGATTCCGCCATTCGCGCCCGCAAGAGGTAGATCCGCGGGTTGTATTCGTCCAGCCGCTGAGCAAGGGCTAACCGCTCGGCGCACTCGGAGGTCTTGCCTGCCCGCCACATCCTCTCCGCTTCGTCCACCAGCCTGTCGGCTCTGTGCAGACGGGCGATTGCTGAGGCATAGCCGTCGAAGATGATCTCAGCTGGCGCCTGCGCCTGGAACGCGGACTGTGGAAGGACGGAAGAAGCCTGAAAACTCCTGCGCATCTCCGCAGTCGGATAGTAAAGCACCTGCACGCTCTCCTGCGTGGAGTCTTCCAGCAGGTAGGGCAGGCTGGTGAGCGTGCTGGAACGCCCCTCACGTCGGTCAAAGAGCACGCCGCCCAGCAGGACATCATCGCCGAGATTGCCATCACCGCCGTCACCGACCACGATGCGCAGTTCACCCTTTCCGCTGAGAGGAACCTTTAGCGTCTCCATGTGGTCGCGATGAGAGAGCAATCGGGTTCGCGCCCGCAGGGTTGAGCCTTCGTAAACGGAAACGGTGGCGGTAGGCTGTGCCACAGGATCTGCCTTGCCCGAATCACGCACGGCGCACCAGATCTCCAGCACGTAGGGCGCGGTCGCCACTTCGGGAGGCAAAGCGGACAGGGTATTGAGAGCGGGATACCGATACGTCAACAGCACCTCGCCCTCCGAAGGGTACACCGCCGGGTACGGTGCGCCGTTGAGGATGGGCAGGTTCGGCTTCGCGGGCGGCGTCACCATCTGGACCGACTCTGGTAGCCATCTGCGCAGAGAAACTGTGCCGCTCGCGGTTCGGCATCTGAGGCTCGCGAAAACGGGATGGGCAAACAGCCATGCTCCTGCAGGCAAGGATACCTTCAGCCGGACCGTGCTGTTTGGGACAATCGATGCGGGCAGAGTTTTCACCTCTCGTCCGTTCACCCACAGTCTCGCCCCATGCAGGTTCCCCTCCAGTTTCAGGAAGCGCAACCGTTGCGCGGCAGCTTGCTCCTCCTTCAGCCGCTGGCGCTGTGTCTCTTGCCACTGGGCGTACCACTCCGCGTACCTCATGCGTGAGCCGGAAATAGTGCCCAGTCCGCGGCAGTAAACGTGCCCCTGCAGTTTCAGCGGCTGTCCGACGATGTTGCGGTCTTTGCGGGTGGCAATCCACTCCTGCAGAACCTGCTCCCGCAGGTCGCTGAGCCATATCGTGGTCTGTCCCGAATCGTCCTGAATACGGGCGTCGCACCAGTTGCCCCAGTCGCCGCCGTGTCCGTCGCCCGTGTCGGCAACCTCCAGGGTGAACGTGTCCTCTTTGCGCAGGGGGATGTGGATGGTGATAGGGTGGTCGCCCGGTTTCATCACGGGGCTTTCGTACACCTTCTGTTCGCCCACAAACACGCGGAAAATCGCCGCGCCGGGGCGACCTTGTACCATGTCGTCCACGCCGATAGTCGCGCGAAAGTGCCAGCGTTCATTCGCGCGTGCGGGTGAGAACAGGAGAACAAACAGAAACAGCGCGGAGATTACCCACGCTCGCACTGAACCTCTGCTACAGCACAACCTCTGCCTCATCTTCCTCTACTCCAGAAATACCGGCTGTGTCCATGCCCGGGCGGAGCCTTCGCCAATCGCCTCCACACGCGCATACACCCGCGCTTGGCTCAACGAGAAAGTGGCTGCGCTGCCTGTAACACGCTCCAGCACCTCGCCGTTCAGGGAGATCAGACGCAATTCCTTTGCATTGGCTGAGCGCACCCGCAGGTAGCCATCTTCTACCGCAATCTCCTCCAGTATCACCCCCCTCGAGGCATAGAAACGTCCCGTTTTCAACCCCTCCAGCAGTGCCTCCCGGCTTCGTTCCCGTACGTTGACCATATTCCATGCGGAACCAATCTGAAAGATGCGGTGCGTATCCTCGTTGGCATAGCCCCACACACGCTTGCCCTGCGAGAGCAACCTATCCCAGCGGTCCAAAGCGTAAGCACTGCCCTCCAGATATTCAATCACATTATTGTAGATTTCAATGCCGTGATACCGCTCCAGTGTGGACAGTTGCGAGTCGCGCCAGTGGTCGTAGTTTTCGCCCCAGTTGGGATGGTTGAGGATAACCAGCCCGCCCGCCTGCACCGTCAGGTCTATCACGCTCTGGTAGCTGAGGTCGTGGGGCAGGGTAGAGAGCACGTTTACCCGCAGGATGTGCTGTTGTGCGCTGTGTTCCACTCCAGAAAGCACGATAATCTGGGGAAAGTGCTCTTCTGGCACGGCGGCTATCACATCGTGGTCGGAGAGAGCCACATAGTCATAGCCCCGCCTGACGCAAGCCTGTACGGTCTCTTCGGGAGGCAGTTCTCCGTCGCTCAACGCGGTATGCGTGTGCAGATTGCCTTTAAGCCAGAGGGGATAACGCTGGGCGTAGGGGTTGTCCGCAATCAGCATAGGGTCTCCTTTGTAAAACTCTCCTCCCCCAATAGCACAGATGAGGGAGGAGAGACGTTCACGACTACTTCAACCTGTTTGCCGTCTTCAGTGCCGCCAGGTCCTTCTCGGTCATCGCCTTTACCGAGCCGTCGGCGAATCCCACCAGGTATCGTTTATCCTTGTGGGGTATGGCGTCATAAATCACCGGCACCTGTTTCAGGTCCTTGTACATGCTGGCAGGTCGCCAGGTCAGGTGCGGGTTTGTCTTGTACTCCTTGCGTGTGACCGGGCAGGTCAGGACGTACTTATCGGCAGCGTAGGGTTGAAGGGCGTCACTCAGCTTCTGCGCCGTAGTTGACGGCGGGAACATGTTGTCCCACTCCTGCAGGTACATCTGCACCGCCTTCAGGGCTTTCTTCATATGGGCACTGCACTTCTGGCTCTCAGGCGACATCTGCGCCCACGCCAACGTGAAAAAGAGAATGGTTGCCACGGAGACAACCGCGATTTGTCGCCAGTTCATTGGTTGGTACCTCCTGTCTGGTGTTCCATCGGTATAGACGGACACAGGGTATCCGTTGTTTCGTACACTCATAAAGTAGTATTGGTCTTGTGGTGAGGCAAGTCCTGCTTTGCTACACTTCCCGGCGTGTTGTCAGCGAGAAAGCGAATAGACTATAATAGGTATGCTGAACAAGAGGGGGCATCGCATGGCGAAAACAGGGAGCACAAAACCATCGGGTGACCGTGTGGTACTGGTAAACCGCCGCGCCTACCACGATTACGAGATTTTAGAGACCTTCGAGGCGGGTATTGCGCTGGTGGGCACGGAGGTAAAATCTGTTCGGGCGGGCAAGGTGAACCTTCAGGACGCCTACTGCAAGGTAGAGAACGGGGAAGTATGGCTGTACAACATGCATATCAGCCCCTATTCGCACGGCAACCGCTACAATCCCGACCCGGTGCGTCCACGCAAGCTGCTTCTGCATAAGTGGGAGATTCACCGCCTGATGGGCAAGGCGGAAATGAAAGGTTTGACCATCGTGCCTCTGAAGATATACTTCAAGCGCGGCTATGCGAAGGTGGAGATAGCCATCGTGCGGGGCAAGAAGCTGTATGACAAGCGTCAAGCCATCGCGGAGCGCGACCGCCAGCGCGAGGAAGAACGCCTGATGATTAACCGACAATAAAGAGTAGAGGCTAAGCGAAAGTGGTGAGGCTGTGGTGATAGGCACACACATCGGCAAATATCGCATCGTGCGTCAGCTGGGTGTGGGCGGCATGGCGCATGTGTACGAGGCGCAGGACGAGCTCATCGGGCGAACGGTCGCGTTGAAGGTGCTGGTTCTGCCCTCCATCATCAGCGAGAGCGAGCGGCTGGATATGGTGCGCCGCTTCGAGCGCGAGGCGCGCTCGGCGGGCAAGCTGTCGCATCCCAACATTGTGACCATCTACGAGGTGGGCAGCGCGAACGGGATGCACTATATCGCGATGGAGTTCATGCACGGCAAAACCGCGCGTGAGGTGCTGAACGAAGAGGGCAAAATCCCGCCCGACCGCGTGCTGAACATCGTCAAGCAGGTAGCCAGTGCGCTGGATTACGCGCACGCGCGGGGGGTGGTGCATCGCGACGTGAAGCCGGATAATATCGCCCTGCTGGAGGACGGCATTGTCAAGCTCACTGACTTCGGTATCGCGCGTCTGGCGAACGACCTGGTGCGCACGCAGGCGGGGATCATGGTGGGTTCGCCCGCCTATATGTCCCCCGAACAGATTGTGGGCGATGAGGTGGATGGGCGTTCGGACGTTTTCTCCTTAGGTGTCACGACCTACGAACTGCTGACAGGTTCCAAGCCTTTTGAAGCCAGCACCATCACCGCAGTAATGCACAAAATCATCTACGAACAGCCTGCCCCTGCCGAGGACCTATCGCCGGCGGTGGAGCGCGTCCTGCGCAAGGCGCTGGAAAAGGAACCGGCTAAGCGATACCAGTCCGCCCGCGCGTTCGCGGAGGACCTGGGTCTGGCGATGCTGACTTCGGGAGTGCAGGGCGACACCGATATCTTCCATGCACGTCCTCAGTCCCAGCCTGAGCTGGAGAAAACGGTCATCACCCGACCAGCCGAGGATGTTCCTGTTTCCCAGCCCAGGCGGCGCTGGGGATGGGTGGCTGGGATTGTATCGGTGGTGGTAGCCATTGCCGCGGTGGGCGCGTGGATGGTGCTGAGCGGAAACGATGGGCAGTGGCGACAGTATCTGGTGGCGTGGGGGATACTGAGTGGAGGGGAACGTTCCAGCGTCTCCGCCTTCGGGGGCGCGCCGCCTGTGAGCGCGAAGCCGATTGGCGCCACGTTTGTGCTCAGCGACTTTGAGATTGCGCTTGGTGGCTGGCGAGGGGAGAAGGATACTACTGTGCTTCAGCGCGTGCGCGGAGGCGCAAGCCAGGGTGCATACTGGCTGAAGGTAATGAGCCGCTCCTTAGAGTTTGAGCCAGCGCTGGTGGTAAGGCTGGAACCTGAGACTAGCGACTGGTCGCGCTTCGGGGACACGCTTGCGCTGGACATTTTCCTGCCGATACAGGTCAGCGTTACCTGTCGCGCGACGGTCGTGCTGGTAGACACACAGGGTCGTGAGAGTCGTCTGCCCCAGCCAGTTACTCTGCGCCCCGGTCTGTGGGTGAACGTGGAATGGCGGGCAGGAGACCTCCTGCGCAACGTCAAAGAGTTACGGGTGGAGATAGAGAACCTGCCCGTGGGCGATTCTGGCTGGTTTGGCATCGATTACCTGCGGGTGTATCGCACGCAGTAGGAGGAAAGGATGGCGGAGTATTTCAACCTGCCCATGCTGGGGCAGACGATGGAAGAAGGCACTATCACGAAGTGGCTGAAGGCAGAGGGCGACTATATCCGTCGTGGCGACATCATCGCGGAAGTGATGACGGACAAAGCGAATCTGGAGGTAGACGCTACCTTCGAGGGCTATCTGCGCAAGATTCTGGTAGCGGAAGGTGAGACGGTTCCCGTCAATGCACCCATCGCGATTGTGAGCAAAACCCCCGATGAGGACATATCCGCGCTGTTGACCGCAGGCGCCGCTCCCACGCCACAGCCTGCCGAAGCGAAGGCAGAAGTCAAACAGCCCGAGCCTGTACGCGCCGTGCCTATCGCAGAGGCATCCACCGCAGCCGAAGAACGCCTGTTCATCAGCCCCCGAGCGCGTCGGCTGGCACAGGAAAAGGGCGTGCCCCTGCAGGCACTAGCGGGAAGAGGTTCCGGACCGCAGGGGCGCATTTTGGAGCGCGATGTGGAGAGCGTCTGGCAGGAGCTGTCCGCCGCCCGACCTCGCGTCACACCGCTGGCGGAGAAGGTGGCGGCAGAAGCGGGCGTGGATGTTTCGGCGGTAGCGGGCACGGGCGTTGGCGGACGGGTGACCAAAGAGGACGTGATGCGGGCGACTGTGCCGCCTGCGCCGAAACCTGCGGAGGTATCCGCCGGGGCGCAGGTGGTCAAGCTGGCTGGCTTGCGCAAGCTGGTGGCGGAGAACGTGGTGAAGGGCTTCTTCTCCGCGCCGCCGGTGACGCTGGTTGCCGAGGTGGATATGACCGCCTGCGTGGCGTTGCGTGAGCAGCTTCTGCCGGAGGTGGAGAAGGCATACGGCACTCGCCTGACCTATACCGACCTGATTGTGAAGGCAACCGCCCGCGCCCTGCGCGAGTTCCCCATGATGAACTCCACCCTGCGCGAGAACGAAATCGTGCTTCATCCCGAGGTCAATATCGGTGTGGCAGTGGCGGTGGAGGATGGCTTGCTGGTTCCCGTAGTCAAATCGGCGGACCGCAAAACGCTGGGCGAGGTATCGCAGGAGCTTCGTGAGCTGGCAGAACGCGCCCGCGCCGGCAAAAGCACCCCCGAAGACCTGTCCGGCGGTACGTTCACCATCACCAATCTCGGCGCGTATGAGGTGGAAATGTTCAACCCAGTGCTGGTGCCCGGGCAGACGGGCATTCTGGGCGTTGGGCGCATCGCCGAGAAGCCTGCAGTACGCGATGGGCAGGTGGTGGCACGGCATCTGATGAACCTCTGCCTGACGTTTGACCATCGGGTGCTGGACGGCGCGCCCGCAGCGCGTTTCCTGCAGAGAGTGAAGCAGTTGCTGGAGACACCATTGCTAATCATGGTGTAAGTAACAGCCCCTCCGCAAGCGGAGGGGCTTATATTGGGGGAGGCTGTCGATGACTTTTCGCGAGATGAACCTGCGCGTGTTTCGCGGTGAACCGTTGCCGCATGTATTCTTCCAACCCCGCCTAGAGCCATGGTATGCCTGGCACAAGCAGTTTGGCAAACTACCCCCGCGCTACCGCGACATGAGCCTGCTGGACCTGATAGATGACCTGAAGGTCTCTATGCGGTATGTGCACTACTATACCGGGATGCCCGACCCCGTTGTGCGCCGGTTTGATCCAAAAGTGCGCATTCGCCAGCACTTTGGAGACGAGGAGGGCTATGTAGCTTTTGAAACGCCCTTTGGAGATTTAACCGAGCGCTATACCCGCACGGTTGACCAGACCTGGCGCACAACACAGTTTGCGGTCAGAACCCCTGATGACCTGCGTGCCCTGCGCTGGCTCTACCAGCATACCACCTACCACTTTTCCCCTGAAAACTTCCAGCAGGGGAGCGAGTTTATGGGTGAGCGCGGCGAGCCGCAGTTCTGGGTTCCCAAAAGCCCCTATCAAGCACTGGCGCAAATCTGGATGCGACTGGAAGACCTGATTTACGCACTGGCAGATTGTCCACAGGTTGTCGAGGAGACCATGCAGGCGATTGATGAGTCCTACGATCCGTTGTACGAAGAGATTATCGCCAGTGGCATGGTGCACATTGTGAACTTCGGGGAGAACATTCACGATAGTCTGCTGTCGCCGCGCTACTTCGAGCGGTATCTCATCCCCTTCTGGGAGAAGCGCAGCGGGCAATTGCGAAAAGCTGGCATCTTCACGCATGTGCACATTGACGGCTACTTCCGCTCACTCCTGCCGTATTTGAAGCACCTTCCATTTGACGGTCTGGAGGCATTGACGCCACTGCCGCAGGGGGACGTTTCCCCTGAAGAGATGAAGGAGCATATGGGCGACAAGGTGCTTCTGGACGGCATTCCCGCCATCCTGTTCCTGCCGCCTTTCACTCGTGAGCAGGTGATGGAGATGGTCGAGAAGCTGGTCAAGCTGTTCCATCCACGCCTGGTGCTGGGCATATCAGACGAACTGCCCGAGGGCGGCGGCGAGGAACCGATTGAGCGCGTGCGCATGGTGGCGGAATGGTGTCTGGCGCACAAAGCGTAGGTTAACCTTCCGCCACCCGGCGCACAATCTCCAGAACCCAGCGGGCGGTCTTCTCGAGGTCGGAGATGCGACAGCACTCGTTGTGTGTATGCACTTTGTCCATGCCGGTACTGAGCACGACGGTGGGGATGCCTTTGGCGTTGTACACGTTGGCGTCGCTTCCGCCACCTGCCAGCTTTGCCTCGTAGGGAAGCCCCAGCGCCAGCGCACTCTCGCGGGCGATGCGAACCACCGGAGCGTCCTCTGACAGGCGGTAGGCTTCGTAATGGCGAGAGGTTTCAATTTCCGCCTGTGCGCCCATCGCCTCCGCCTCCTCGCGGAAGCAGGCTATCATGTGCTGTATCTGCGCTTCCAGCTTCTGCAGGTTGTGGCTGCGTGCTTCGGCGCGAATCTCCACCTCCGGGCACACCACATTGGTCGCCTGCCCGCCGTGGAACGTGCCGATATTGGCGGTGGTTTCCTCATCGATGCGCCCCAGCTTCATGCGGGCGATGGCACGAGAAGCTGCCACAATCGCGCTAATGCCCTGTTCAGGAGCTGCGCCGGCGTGCGCGGCGCGTCCAATCACGCGTACCGTCAGATGGTCATGTGTGGGAGCGCCAACCACCACCCTGCCGACAGGCGGACCCGTGTCCAGCACGAATCCCATCGTGGCGTTGATGCGTTCAAGGGGCAGGTGCTTTGCACCCAACAACCCGATTTCCTCCGCCACACTCAGCAAAAGCCAGATTTCGCCGTGCGGCAGGTTGTTCTCGACGATGCATTCTATCGCTTCCAGCAGGGGAGCCAGCCCCGCTTTGTCGTCCGCTCCCAGGATGGAGGTACCGTCGGTGCGAATCAGGTCGTCTTCCACGATAACCTGCACGTTCGGGTTTGGCTCCACCGTGTCGAAGTGCGCGCTGAAGAAGATTGGCGGTACACCCGGTACGTTTGCGGGCAGGCGGGCTATCACATTGTCGGCGTTGCCGCCAATCTTTTCGCCAGCATTGTCTCGCCGGACCTCCAGCCCCAGCCTGTGCAGGCGCGGAAGTACGGCATCGATCACCTCCGCCTCCTGTTTGGGCGGGCTGTTGATACGGCACAGCGCAAGAAAGTCATCCACCAGTCGTTGGGTATGAACCACAGGACACCCCCTCAGCGTGTGATGGTGATTTTGCTCAGCCCCCGAGGACGGTCGGGGTCGTAGCCGCGTGTCTCCGACAGGTGGAACGCGAACAGCTGACCGACCACGATGTACACCAGCGGGCTGATACGTTCGGCAATATCGCACGGCAGAACCACCATGCGGGTGGCTAACCGAAGGATTTCAGGGTTACATGAAACCACCACAATCTCGGCTCCGCGCTCGCGCAGTTTCGCAGTGAGCTGAAGCATGGTGGCATAGGCGTTGCCGTTCGGCGCGTACACGAAGCAGGGAAAGCCCGTATCCACCACCGCGATAGGTCCGTGCAGGAAGTCAGCGGCGGAATAGGCACGGGCAATCACGTAGCCCGTCTCCATCATCTTCAGGGCGGCTTCGTGAGCGGTACAGAAGTTATAGCCGCGCGACAGCACCATGCAGGCGGTCATATAGCGGTATCGCTCCGCAAGCAGTTCTATCTCCTCTTCCATCGCCAGCACCTGCTCCATGCCCTGCACCGCCTGCTCCAGGTCTTCACCGATGCGCGGCCTGCCCACCAGGGCATCCACCAGCAGGGCGATGTTTGCCAGTGTGGCGGTGTAGGTCTTGGTTGCGGCGACACTGCGTTCCTCGCCTGCGTGGCAAAGCAGCACATGTTCTGCCACCTGTGCCAGCTCGGAACTGGGGTCATTGGTAATCGCAGCGGTTAGCGCACCCGCCGCCCGCGCCGCAGAGACCACCTCCACCACGTCCTGTGCTTTGCCCGACTGGCTGATTCCAAGAACCAGCGCACGCGAGACGTTCAACTGTCCGCCGTACAGGGTAAAGATAGAGGGCGCAGCTGAGGCGACGGGGATGCCCGCCTCTATCTCCAGACGATACTTGGTGTAAAGCGCGGCGTTGTCCGAGGTACCACGAGCACTGATCATCGCGAACTGGACGCCTCTATCGCGGATAGCCTGCGCCAGTGCCTGCGCCGGGCGCACTCCCTTTTCCGCGACGGTGCGTATCACGTCCGGCTGTTCGTGTATTTCGCGATGCATGTGATGTTGTTCTGCCATCTTCTCTGCTCCTCCAGTCTAGAACCCGTCCCATTCCCAGTATATCGCAGGTTGTCGGGGGAAAAGCACGTTCAGCAGAGCGCGGGTTTGCGGCGGCATCGGATGCGGCAGCTCTTCTGCTCCTACCAGTCCGAAAACCAGCCCCAACAACTGCGCCTGCGTTAGTATCACCTCCGGCAGGGCGTTCGCATCTCGCACCACGCCGTCACCGGTGGCTCTCAGCCCGACCGTTCCCGATTGCAGGCGGAGGCGTACTGTTCCTTTCGCTCCCACCGTTTGCACGCGCCACGACAGTTCGGGCAGAAGCTTGTTTATCAGGGGCTGAAGGCGTATCACTCTTACCATCGGCGCGTGCTCGTACCAGACAAAACGGTGGAAAAGATTGCGCACCACGTTCATCAACACGTGGTCGCGCGGAATCTGCAGGCGAGCATGTGTGACCTGTCGCTCGGATGCCAGCCGTGCCACATGCAGTATCAGCGGAAAGACACATTCGCTGTAAGCAGGTAGCCAGCCAACCTCTATGATGGAGAGCCTGTCGCCTATCGGTGCGACGATGTAGCCCACCAGCTTGCCTGCCGCTTCCGCCACGAATACTCCATCGGGAGTGCGTTCGTCCCAGCCCGTCCATCCGCGCAGGTAGGCAGGGGAACGCACTACCGTTAGGCTGCGCCCGGCATTGCACTGCTCGTAGCAAGCGCACAGTGCCTCCAGGTCAGCGTCGGCGAGCGGGCGGATACGGTATCCTCCTTCGGGCTCAGGCAATTCCGGGCGTATTTCGGCGGACATCACCTGCACCGGCGCGCTTTCCCAGCCCAGACGGGCGTAGAAGCCGTGAATGCCTGTGAAGAGCATGGAGAAATCAAAGCCTTCGTTTTCCATGACGGTGATGGCGTCGCGCAGAAGCTGGGTGGAGTAGCCTTTCGAGCGGTAGGCGGGCACTGTGCCCACGTTGGCGATGCCCCCCAGCGTCAGCGTCACCTGTCCGACGCGCACCTCGCGCCGCACAATCTGCACGGCAGACACCATCCGCGTGCCTTCGAACGCACAGCGGGTGTACTCGGGATGAAACCAGGGGTCGCCCGTGAAGTACTTGCGGAAATATTCGCGGGGCGTGTCTTCGAAGGCGGCGTCCCACACGTCCAGACACGCCTCGAACTCATCAGGGCGAATAGCCCGAAAAGTCACCTCCATGCTTTTACTCCAGATGCATTGCTGAGCGCACGTCTTTCATGGTCTCTTGGGCGACCGCACGCGCCTTTTCCGCGCCCTCCTTCAGGATTCGCTCCAGCTCGCCAGCCTTTGCCAGCAGTTCCTGTCGCCGTTGCCGCAGGGGGTCTAAGGCGGTGTTCAGATTGCCCGCTAACTGCATCTTGCAGTCCACACAACCGCGCTGTCCAGCCCGGCACTCCGCTTCAATGGTGGCGGACTCCTCTTTACTGTATATCAGATGCAGGGCAAACACCACACATCCTTCGGGATGTCCGGGGTCGTTTTTGCGAATCTTTTGGGGGTCGGTAAACGCCCGTTTCACCTTCTGGGTCACGGTCTGGGCGTCGTCGGAGAGGTAGATGGCGTTATCGTAGGACTTGCTCATCTTGCGCCCGTCCAGCCCGGGTACTCGCGCGGCAGGAGTCAGCAGTGCCTGTGGCTCAGGGAAGACCTCGCCGTACAGGTAGTTGAACCGGCGGGCGATTTCGCGCGTGAGCTCCAGATGGGGCAGCTGGTCTTCGCCAACGGGCACGACCGCCGCTTTGTAGATGAGAATGTCCGCCGCCTGCAGGACGGGATAGCCCAGCAAGCCGTAGGATACCGATTCGATCTGCAGGTTCTCGCGCTTCTCCTTGTAGGTAGGTACCCGCTCCAGCCAGCCCAGCGGTGTAATCATGGAGAAAAGCAGATGCAGTTCCGCGTGCTCCTTCACGTGCGATTGCACGAAGATAGCGCACTTTTCGGGGTCCAGTCCGGCAGCGATATAGTCAATCGCCACCTCGCGCACGTTGTGCGGTATCTCTTCGGTGCGTTCGGCAAGCGTGGTGAGCGCGTGCCAGTCCACAATGCAGAAATAGGAGTCATACTGGTCCTGCAGTTGCACCCAGTTGCGCAGTGCGCCTTCCAGGTTACCGAGGTGCAGAACCCCCGTGGGTTGCATTCCGCTGAGAAGGCGGGGCTTAGCCATAGAGCGTCGTTACCTCCCAGGATACAGGTTAACCACACGCCATTATAACGGAAGGGGCAACCCGTGCGCAAGGGCAATCGCGCTGTTCGGTTGACAACCTGTCCCCGCCACCCGCATAATACAGGCATGAACATCCACACCCTGTATGAACACCTGCGAAACGCCGTAGAGGCAGAAATCATCGCACAGCAGGCGGACCGGGCGAACCTCAAGAGCCTGCGGGCTGTATGGGCGGAGCGTCTCCGGCAGCTGGACGAGGGGCAGGCGGTGTACCGTTTCGAGACCGCCAAACAGGTACATCCCTCCTTAGAAGACGCCCCGGTAGTGGTGGATACAGGTGACCGCGAGATACCCGGCGAGGTCGTTTTCGCCTCCGATTACGAGGTGCACGTGGTCACTGCAGACATCGGCGAGAACGTGGGAGCCTGCCAGCTGCTGATCGACCTCACCTTCATCCTGGAGCGACTGTATCATCTGCTGGAGGCACAGATACAGTCGCCGCGTCAATACGAGATGGCAACAGTGGAGGCGGTTTTCGGTCTGCGCGAGGCAATGGAGGCAGGGGAGGACGGAAGCGCAGTAGCGCTTCTGCGCTGTATGTGCGAGGAGGTAGCCTCTGCCGAACGCCCCAACGCCGAGCAACGTGTGGCGATTAACCGCTCCGTGCAGTTCCCGGTGCTGTTCGTGTGGGGACCGCCAGGCACGGGCAAGACCACCACGCTGGCGTGGATTGCAGAGGCGTGCTTGCGGCGTGGGGAGAGCGTTCTGCTGGTGTCCAACACAAACGTGGCGGTCGACCGCGCGCTGACCAAACTGCTGGATGCGGTGGGCACGGACAGCGAGTGGGTTCGCCGGGTGGCGCAGGGCGCGGTGCTTCGGCTGGGGGTATCCGAGCTTCCCGAGCTGCAACCGCTGCTGCTGAGCAACCACATCACAGCCGGCACCGGTTTGGAACCCTCCAGGGAAAAGGAGGGCGAGTACCCCTCCATGCGCCAGCGGATGCGCCTGGTGGAGCAGGCAGATCTGATTGCCTGCACGCTGGCAAAAGCAGTCACCGACCCCTTTGTGCGCGAGCGTCGGTTTGATGTGCTGTTGGTTGACGAGGGAAGCATGGCTCCCCTGCCGTACGTGGCTGCGCTGTCTGCTCTGTGCAAAAGGCGGGTGGTCGTCGGAGGGGATTTCCGCCAGCTGCCGCCCATCAGCCTGGTGGAGGACGAGGAGCAATCCCGCTGGCTTAACACCGACATCTTTCAGCAGGCGGGTATCGTAACCAAGGATGGTGAGGTGCGGGAACGTCCGAATCTGGTGGCGCTGGCTGAACAGTGGCGGATGCGTGCGCCCATCTGCGAGCTGGTGAACGAGCCGATGTATGGGGGGATGCTCCGCACGCCAGAGCGATTGCAGGGTGATGCAGAAGAGAGCCTCTTTCTGGTGGACACCGCTTCCCTGCGAGCCTGCTCCGACCGGACCAGCGGCTACTCGCACTTCAACATTGCCAGCGCACTGGTGTGCGTGGGGCTGGCACAGCAACTGCTGACCGAGAATCCTTTCGCGCGTGTTGGTATCGTAACTCCCTATAATGCGCAGGCGTCGCTGATACACGCTATGTTACTGGACTGTGACCTGGCGCATGAGGTGCGCGTGGCAACAGTGCACCGCTTTCAGGGTGAAGAACGCAGTGCTATCATCTTCGATTGCGTGGATGCGCCGCCCTTCGGCTGGGTGGGACAGTTTTTGCGCGGCTGCAGTCCGGCGGAAGAGAGCACGCGCCTGCTGAACGTTGCAATTACCCGCGCCCAGAACCAGCTGTATCTGGTGGGTGATTCGGGGTATCTCGATCGCAAACTGCCCGCCGAATCTCTGCTGAGATACGTGTTGCGACGTATTCGTGAGGAGGGGAGCGTGCTGGATGGCTCGCGCTATGTGGGGGTAGCGCTGAGCGGTAATCGTTCATGGCGTTGGGCGGGCGAAGCGGATTTCCTGCAGATGCTGCAGCAGGACCTTCGTGAGGCGATGCGCGGGCGGGGGAGCGTGACCGTTATGGCGCCTCTGCTTCAGCGCGACGATAGCACAGGCATCGTCAATCTGCTTCATGACCTGTTGCGGGCGCGGGTGGAGGTAAACATCCTGCACAGCGAGGAGACGGTTTTACAAGAGCCTATCAAAAGCTTGCAAAAGGCGGGGGCAAGGTTGAGTACGCTCCGCCTGCCGCGGGGCAGGCAGGATTATCAGGACTGGTGTGTGTTTATCGACAGGCAGGCGGTGTGGTGGGGCAGTGTGGTGATGCCTTATCGGGGGGCGGCTTTTGTGCGTGTGGCTTCCCGCGCGACGATGAACGAGCTGCAGTTTTTGCGCCGCCCACGCTCATCGGGCAATTTTTGACAACGGCACAAAGAGGCGATATAATAAAAAATGCAAGTGCGCCCCCGTAGCTCAGTGGATAGAGCGCCGGCCTCCGGAGCCGGGTGCGGAGGTTCGATTCCTCTCGGGGGCGCCATGCTTTTTCAGTGGCTTTACTCCTCTCTTATTCTGCCCTTGCGACTGGAAGGCGCAGGCTACACAGGGCGAAACCTGTCGGAGCAGGTTAGCCTGCAAGTTATGAATTGCTGAAGCACGGCTTCAGCAATCCAAAGTCTTCCGGGATGCCTCGTTCCTGCAGGGGGTTGACAGCGGGGGAGAGGGTTTGCTACACTCTAACCGCCCTGAACACAGCAGCTAGGCTTCGTCTGAAACGCAGTGTTGCGCAATCCGACAGAAAGGGGTCTGCTTGATGGCTCGTCCTGATGGACGCGGTTCACAGGAACTGCGCCCCCTGCGGTTGACGCGGGGAGTGATGAAATATGCAGAAGGCTCTTGCCTGATTGAAGCGGGAGATACCCGCGTGATTTGTACTGCCTCGGTGGAAGAGCGCGTCCCACCTTTTCTTAAAGGCACGGGCACGGGCTGGGTCACCGCCGAGTACGGGATGCTGCCTCGCTCCTGTCGCCAGCGCACTCCGCGCGAGATTACCAAAGGCACGCCCGGCGGGCGTACGATGGAGATTCAGCGACTGATCGGTCGCGCCCTGCGCTCGGTGGTGCAGCTGGAGAGCCTCGGAGAGCGCACCATCACCATTGACTGCGACGTCCTGCAGGCGGATGGAGGCACGCGCACGGCGTCTATCACCGGTGGGTTTGTGGCTCTGGCAGAGGCACTGCACTGGATGCGCCAGAAGAACCTGATTAAACACCTGCCTCTGAACGATATCGTCGCGGCAGTGAGCGTGGGGGTAGTTGGCGGCGCGGACCTGCTGGACCTCTGCTACGACGAGGATTATCAGGCGTCGGTGGACATGAACGTGGTGATGACGGGCAAAGGGAAGTTCGTGGAGGTGCAGGGTACGGCGGAAGGTTTGCCCTTCGGCAGAGACCGTCTGAACAAGCTGCTGGACCTGGCGCAGGCTGGTCTGCAGCAAATCTTTCAGGTACAGCGTGAGGCACTGAAGGACATCCTGTAGATGGAACGCGAGCTGGTCATCGCTACGAACAACCTCAAGAAGTTTCGTGAGATGTACGCCCTTCTGCAGGTGCTGGAGGCAGATGGTATCCGGGTAAAGTCTCTGCGTGATTTCCCCCCGTATCCCGAGCCGGCGGAAGACGGCGACGATTACATCACCAACGCGCTCGTTAAAGCGCGCACGGCGGTATCGCAAACAGGCAGAGTATGTATCGCCGACGATAGCGGGCTGGAGGTGGACTACCTCGGGGGCAAACCGGGTGTGCATTCCAAGCGGTTCGCGGGCGAGGATACCCCTTGGGAGGTGAAAATCGCCACCCTCCTGAAGATGCTGGAAGGTGTGCCCCAGGAACAGCGTGGTGCCCGCTTTAATTCGGTCGTGGTCATCAGTACCCCATGGGACGCGGAGTACATCCTGCGCGACACCTGCCGCGGCTGGATATACTGGGAACCGCGCGGCGAGCATGGCTTTGGCTACGACCCCGTATTTTACCTGCCGGAGCTGGGCTGTACGATGGCTGAGCTGCCGATGGAGCGCAAGAACCAGATCAGTCACCGTGCCAAAACCCTTTCCGCAGCGGTTCCTCTGCTTCGCTGGGTGTTCGGACAGGTTCGGTAGCGGAACATCCTGTCTCGAAAAGGTGTCTGAAATAAAGGGGCAAGGTGCTTGCGGGGTGCTTGGCGTTGTGCTATACTGAAACCGTCCCCGAAAACTTCTCGGCAAGCAGGGTGGTGCGTTGTCCGTCGTTGAAACGGTCTTCAAACCGTTACTGGTAACCTTACGGGAACTGGATGTAGCATCCACGCTGGTGCTGCTGGCAGATATCCTCGCAGTAGCATATCTGCTGTATCGCCTCATCCTTCTGGCGAAGGGCACCCGTGCGTGGCAAATCATGTCCGGTCTGTTTTTGTTCTTCCTGTTGATGTACATCAGCGGCAAGCTGGGCTTGAGCACGCTGAACTGGCTGATGCGACAGGTGCTCCCTCTGGGACCGGTAGCGCTGGTCATCCTCTTTTATCCCGAACTGCGCCATGTGCTGGAGGAGATGGGCAGATTGGGCTTCTGGGGGCAGAGTATCAATCCGATTGGGCGGGAAAACCTGGCATCGGTGGTGAACGAGGTAGTTCGCGCTGCCACCGAAATGGCGAAGCAAAAGGTGGGAGCGTTAATCGTGTTCGAGCCGTATCCCTCGCTGGACTACTATGTTTCGCCCGGCGTGCCCATTGATGCCAAAGTAAACGCACGTCTGCTGACCTCCCTGTTCTATCCGGGCAACCCCCTGCACGATGGCGCGGTGGTTATCTGCGGCGACCGCATTGTAGCGGCGGGATGTACGCTTCCCCTGACCGAAAACCCGATGGTAGACCAGAACGTGCACATGCGTCACAAGGCAGCTATTGCGGCGTCGGAGCGGGGAGCGGTCGCGCTGGTGGTGTCGGAAGAGACGGGCATCATCTCCGTCGCTTTTTCGGGCAGGTTGCAGAGGGGCTTTCGCGAAGACACCCTGCGCGAGCGTCTGATGAATCTGCTCACCGCTCAGCCTTCCAAACAGGCGCTGGAGAGCCTGCGTCAGACCATGCGCTGGCGACCCCTGTCGGTGTTCGGGCGACGACAGCAAGGGCAACAGCCCGCGCAAACGGAAAGGAGATGAGCCGGGCGTGTGGCGGATTCTTCGCGAGAACATCCCCGAAAAGCTGATGGCGCTCAGCAGTGCCATCCTCATCTGGATGTACGTTAACGCTGAGAAAAACCCCACCATCACCCAGCGTTTCACAGTGGACGTGGAGGTGCGTCACCTGCAGAACGGCTACGAGTCTCCGGTGGTCAGCCCGTCACAGGTGACCGTGGTGTTAACCGGGGTGCGCAGTAGTGTGGAGCAGATATCGCCGCGTGGTATTCGCGCTATGGTAGATTTATCCGGTGTGGGCGAGGGGAAACAGCGTGTGCCCGTGCAGGTGAACCTGACCCGGGACCTCCTGCAGGACGTGCAGGTGGAAATTATTCCTCCCACGGTGCAGGTAACCCTGACCAGGCGTATCAGTAAGGAGCTTCGGATACAGTGCCTTTTTGTGAACACGCCGCCAGAGGGCTATGTTTACATCTCACCGATTGTCTTCCCCGAAACGGCTCTGGTTACCGGACCGCGCGAGCGTGTCAATCAGGTGCAAAGGCTCATCGTCAACGCTGTGCCCGATAAGGTCGGGGGGGAGATCGACAGCGACGTGCCGATTGTGGCTGTGGACGGGGCGAACAACCCGGTCGGCGGGGTGACGATACGCCCATCGCATGCCCGTGTGGTGCTGAAACTTGCCCCGGTTAGCCTGACCAAGACGGTGATAGTCACGCCGGTGTGGAAAGGCGCCCCGGACGCCAGCGTTGCCATCGAAGAGATTACCATTGACCCCCGCACCGTGGTGATTTCGGGAAAGCCCGATGTTCTGGCGCAGGTACACAACGTGGAAACTGAGCCGATTGACATAAGCAACCTGACCTCCGACCTCAGCAGGAGCGTCGCGCTTCGTCCGGTAGATGGTGCGCAGCTGACCACAACGAGCGTTCGCGTGTCGGTGCGGGTGCGTCGTCTGCCGGAACGTCCGTCGCCATAGCGTCCCATGCGTATTCTGCATCTGGCGCGTCCTGTGGCTGGAGGAGTTCTGCGCTATCTGCAGAACGTTCTGCCGTATCTGGAGCGCGAGGGGATAGAGTGCACTGTTGCCTGCCCCTCGACGATGCACGAGGCACTGTCGCCCCTTCGCACTCTGCGCTGGGAGATTTCCGACCGCCCGCAACTGCTAAACGACCTTCGTTGCGCCCTTCAGGTGGGGAGGTGGCAGGACGAATACGACCTGTTGCATGCACATGGTCTGAGGACCGCCGGCGTGCTAGCGATTGTGCCTCCCCGAAGGTGGGTTTTTACCCTGCATAATCTCCCTCCGGAGCACCTCTCCGAGCCAGTCCGCTGGCTGTTGCGGCGTGCCAGTCGCTCCGCTTTGCAGGTGCTGGCAGTTTCGCAGGCGGTTCAGGAGGGGTGGGTGAGACACTTTCCGGACTCGGCACCCAGGTGTCTGGTGATACCCGGCGGTGTGGATGTGGAGCGTACAGGTGCGCATTCAATGGACAGACGGACAGCACGTCAGCAATGGGGATTGCCCGAGCATGTGCCCGTAGCGCTGTGCGTGGCGCGGCTCATGGAGGACAAAGGGGTAGACGTGTTACTGCAGGCGCTGAGATATGCTCCTGAGTGGTTTGCATTGATTGTCGGCGAGGGCCCGCAGCGCGAAGAGCTTCAGCAGATGGCGTCCGGGCTTGGAGTAGGGGAAAGGGTGCGTTTTGCAGGGTATCTGCCCACTCTGGACAGCGCATGGGCGGCGTGCGATGTAGCGGTAGTTCCCTCGCGGCGGGAAGGGCTGGGCTTGTTTGCGCTGGAGGCGATGGCGGCAGAGAAGCCGGTGATAGCCTCCGACACGGGGGGATTGGCAGAAACGGTCAGGCATGGGGAGACAGGCTGGCTCGTGCCGCCGGGCGACTCCGGTGCGTTGGCGGAGGCATTAGAGAAAGCTCTAACCCTGCGTGACCGCTGGCAGGCGATGGGCAGGCAAGGACGAGAATACGTCGCCGGGCATTTCACCTGGCAGCAAAGTGCACAGCGGTTATTAGAGTGCTATCGTCGGTTGCTCAGGATGTAGTGCGTTACCAGCAGGGCGGCGATGGTTTTGGCATCTTTAATCTCGCCCGATAGAACCAGTTCCACCGCGCGACCGATAGGCATCGGCACGACCTCGACATTTTCGTCCTCTTCCGTCTGCTGGGCAGTGCGCTCCAGATTTTGCGCGAGGAAGACATGCAGAATCTCCTGCGAGTAGCCGGGCGCAAGGTACTGGCTGAACAGGGGGCGCAACGTGCCTGCGCGGTATCCCGTCTCCTCCTCCAGCTCGCGAGCGGCGCAGACTTCGGGCGCCTCGCCGGGTTCCAGTGTGCCCGCAGGCACTTCAAGTAACTCCTCGTTCGCCGCGAGGCGAAACTGCTTGATCATGAGAACCGTTTCGTCGTCAAGCATGGGCACAATCGCCACCGCGCCGCGATGTTCGACAATCTCTCGCTGGGAGAGCCTGCCGTTTGGCAGACGGACGGTATCCACCCGAAGGTTGACTACACGTCCCTGAAAGATGCGCTCGGAACGGATTACCTCTTCCTGCACGGTGTCACCCCACCTGTTTCATTGTTGCGCCTGTAACGGCAAGCTCAGCCGCGTGTGCTCCAGCTGCAGCGGCGGCAAGGAAATATTCCCTGTCTTCCAGCATGGAACGTCCCATCGTGGTCACATGGACGTGCTGGTTGCGCAGTGCATCCAGCGCGGCGGAGCCATCCAGAACGCGGATGAGATGCTTCGCCGCGATGCCGTGCTCCTCCAGCTGACCCAGCACCTCCCACAATCTCGGAGGGTTCAGCTCAGGCACGGGCACATGACAGCGTGTCATCACCACCCGGCTCAGCACGGTCAGGGTGTGATGGCTGACACGATAGTGGCGCGGGCGGGGGTCCGCAAAGCTGAGGCGCAGGCAGGCAATGGGCACTCCGTCCAGTGCTGCAACCGCGTTGAGGGCAATGCCCTGGTCAATGCCGGAGAATCCAAAAGTGGTGGCTGTGCCGGTATTGCCCACTCCCTGAGAGACAATGGCGACGTCCGCGCCCATTACATGGCGTGCGGCAAGCAGTCCGCTGTACACGTTCACCGCTTCCAGGTCGCCTCCGTAAGCCTGTCCTACGGTAATGACACCGTGTATCCATCCCGCTTCACTGAGCGCGGGTATCAGTCGGCTGACTCCCAGAGCCAGCGAGGCGGAGTCGGTCATCACGTACACGACCCGGCATCTTCCCTCTGTATAGTGGTGCAGGGCGGCGGCCACAGGCGCAATCTGGCTGTGTAGTCCACAGCATACTACCGGCATTCCATCCAGTGAGGTGGCATTCTGCATCACCTCGTGATGGGGCGAGGCGGGTTCTTCCACCGCCAGCACCGTGTGTTGCATTGGCGTGTAGCGCAGCCGAACAATATGTCCATCCATCGGGGTTGGTTCCAGCGGGCGGGTGAGATTGTGAATGACGAAATCGTAGCCGCCTGAGCCGAGGTCCAGCTCCGTCGCAGTCGTGTTCAGCACAACCGCGTCCCCGACATCTGCCACGCCTGTCAGGTTAATATGGTTGAGCGCAAGGCGCACCTCATCCCCACTCTGGACAACCAGCTCCTGCACGCCCGCGCGGGTCTGGCGCACTTCCGTGACCGTACCTATCGCTTTCGAAATCATCCTCCCCTCACTCCTTACGCCCAAGAGGCACTCTATTATAGCACGCCCGTGCAAGATTGATAAGGGGGTAGGGGAGGTGTTAAAAACCTGAGTGGGAACCGGATGGCTTTGGGTTGCTGAAGCACGGCTTCAACGGGCATAAGGCTCTAACCTGCGTCAGCAGGTTTCGTCAAGTGTTGCCTGCGACTTCCAGTCGTAAGGACAGGACAAAAAGAGAAGAAGGCATCTCTGCAACTGCAAGTTGCGGGCTACCCATGACGAAGCCTCCTAGGGAGGCTAACCTCTTTGGAGTGCTGAAGCTTGCTTCAGCA
>FMJZ01028668.1_pt1 | contig 47306 bp, 46 predicted proteins | sample 1987881 | NCBI WGS metagenome assembly FMJZ01 (sample SAMEA4378227, study PRJEB15110) | soil metagenome | biome: soil; feature: Field; material: Soil | place: India | collected 2015-03-11 | depth 0 m
TGGTCCTTTCAAATTTCTGCTTAGCCATAGGTATCCTCCTTGTAGAGAAAACTCCTCTCCAAAAAGAAAAAGTGGAGCCTACGACCGGGATCGAACCGGTGACCTCACCCTTACCAAGGGTGCGCTCTACCACTGAGCTACGCAGGCTTTGTGCTCTGGTGGGGAGGGTAGGATTTGAACCTACGCAGGCATTCAGCCGACGGATCTACAGTCCGCTCCTTTTGGCCACTCAGGCACCTCCCCACATTGGAGCCGGTGATCCGACTCGAACGGACGACCTGCTGATTACAAGTCAGCTGCTCTACCAGCTGAGCTACACCGGCAACTCTGCCGCTTGTGCGACCATAAATATAGCGAAAGCTTTGGGGAATGTCAAGGATGACTGGAAAATTTCACCACTTGCCTCTATCTTCCACCAAAGCTATAAGCTCCATTTCCACTGGTGCCCCCAATGGTAATTCTCTGACGCCTATCGCAGAACGGACATGCTTCCCTCTCTCCCCAAAGAGAGCATAGAGAAGTTCCGAAGCACCGTTGAGCACCTTTGGTTGCTCGGTGAAACCCTCGCTTGAGGCCACAAATCCCACAACTTTTACGATCTGCGTTACTCTATCCAGCGTACCCAACATCGCCTCAACCACACTGAGGCAATTGAGAGTGCAAAGACGCGCTGCCTCATAACCCTCTTCCACTGAGAGGTCTTGTCCCAATTTCCCCCGATATCGAAGCTCTCCTTTGAGGAAGGGAAGCTGTCCTGAGGTCCAGAGAAATCCACCCGCCAAGATCCCCGGTACGTAAGTCCCCACCGGTTGAGGGCAAAAAGGAAGCTCAAGACCAAGTTCAAGAAGGCGTTTCCGTATTTCCATTGCAATCCTCCTTTTTCAAACTTTTCCCTTATAATATCCTAAACGCAGAAAGAAGAGAGGAATCGGAAAGGCAATGTGGAAGGAGAAACTGAAAAACCTGGCAACTCTCCTTGGAGTTTATACTTTCTATGATAACATTCGAGGAGAAAGAATTGAAGTTCCCTCAGAAACCCTTGTTGCCATTCTGTCCTCGCTGGGAGTGGAAGACTTCTCAGAACGGGGGCTTGAGGAAGCTATATCTTGGGCAGGAGAAAAAAAGAGATTCCTCAATTCCCTGGTCGTGGTAACAAGGAAAAGGACAAAGAGAGTTCGAGCACCCCTTGACGTTTCCAGGGGGGAAGTTGTAATTTACAGCGAAGAGGGAAAAATCTTACAAAACTTTCCCTTCTCTTCTCCATGGATAGAGGTGGCCCTCCCTGAAGATTGTTCCTGGGGTTACTACACCCTTTCTTTTCGCCCCGAGAAAGGTGAGGAAAAATCTTCACTCCTCATCTTTTCGCCCCCATGTGCCTTCCTTCCAGGGGAAAGGAACTGGGGCATACACTGTGCTCTCTCCACCCTGTCCACGGGAAGAAACCAGGGCGTCGGGGACCTGAAGGACCTCGAGGATGTACAAAGCCTTATTCTGGAATGCAATGGGAGATATCTTGGCCTTTTACCCATTCACCTCACGGCTAAAAAGACCCCGCACGGTATAAGCCCGTACCTCCCGCTTTCGCGCTTTCTCTTTGACCCGATATATCTGCCTCTTGAGGAAGTGATACAGCTCTTTCCTGGGGTCCTTCCTTCTGAGTCTATCCTCGCTTCCCTGGGCGATTACCTCGACTACGAGGAAATTTGGAAAAAGAAAGAGTACGTTCTTCGCAGAGTCTTTTTGGCATTCCTCAGAGAAAGGGAGAGATTTCAAGTCCTGTGGGAGGCCTTTGAAGAATTTCTGCAGAAAGAGGGAGAGCGATTGCATCTTGCGTCTCTCTACCAGGCCATTGCCGAGGAGAAAGGGCTTGACTGGCGCCTTTGGCCCACCCCTTTGCAAAAGAGAGACCTCCAAACTCTTGAGAAACTCAAAGAGGACAAAAAGGAAGAGGTTCTCTACTTCTCCTTTCTTCAGTGGCTTGTGCACCTTTTCCTTGAAAGAATCACAAAGAAGGGGCACGTACTTTGCTTTGATCTCCCGGTGGGATGCGCTCCATGGGGTATAGAGAGCTGGCTCTCTCAGGAAAAAACAGTCCTTGGATGCAGTGTGGGGGCACCACCTGATGATTTCGCTCCGGAAGGACAGAACTGGGGATTCCACCCTTTCTCGCCCTGGAAGATGGCAGAGGACAAATTCGCCGACTTCATAGCCCTCATTCATTTCAACATGCGCTTCGCCCATTTCCTGCGCCTCGACCATATCATGGGCCTTAAGAGACTTTTTTGGATTCCGGAAGGGGAAAAGGCTTCAGGGGGAACCTATGTGGAAAATCCTTTAAGAAAACTCCTTGCCGTTTTGATGCTTGAAAGCATGCAACACGAGGTTACCCTCATCGGAGAGGACTTAGGAACGGTACCTCCTTCCCTACGGAGTATCCTGCCAAAGTCTGGAATACTCTCCACCCGGGTGTTCTACTTCGAGCGAGATAGTGCATTCCCCCGTCCTCCTCAAAGCTATCCCCGAAAATGCTATGTTACCATCAACACCCACGATATGCCTCCTCTCAAGGCCTTCATAGAGGGAAAAGACATTCTTCTGCGGGAAACCTTGGGTATCTTCACTCCAGAAGAGGCTGCCCGGTTTCTCGAAGATCGAAGGACCTTTGTGGCAAAATGCTACGAAAAACTTCAAGAGTGGGGCTTCCTCAAGGAGGAAGAAAATTCGCTTTTCTGGGCTATTTGTCGTCTTCTTGCCGCTACTTCATCCTGTGTGATTTCATTGAGTCTTGATGATATCCTCGAAAGCGATGTTCAGATCAATCTTCCAGGAACAGTGGGGGAATACCCCAACTGGCGCAAGAAACTTCCCATGGAATGGGAAATTGTGAAGAATAAACTCCTTGCTCTGGCCTCTATTTTTGCCTCACATTCAGGGGAAAGAGGGAAGTGATATGTCAGAAAAAACGCTGTATGAGGTGATCGTTGTAGGAGGAGGACACGCGGGATGTGAGGCGGCTTGTGCTTCGGCCACAATGGGTCTCCGTACCCTTCTTGTCACCACCTCCATCCACCACATCGCCCTCATGCCCTGTAATCCTGCCATTGGTGGCCCGGGAAAGGGGCACGTCGTTCGGGAAATCGATGCCTTAGGGGGCCTGATGGCCAAAGTCACCGATGAATGTACCATTCACATCAAAAGGGTCAACACCGGGAAGGGTCCCGCCGTTCAGACCCTGAGGGCCCAGACAAAGCGAGACCAATACAGCCTCCTCATGCGAAGATGCCTTGAGGCCCTTCCTAATCTCTCCCTCTTCCAAGGTGAAGTGGTGGATATCCTCCAAGAAAAAAGCGGTGCGGTATGCGGTGTCAGGGTGCAACACGGAACCGTATTTTTGGCAAAAGCCGTCGTTGTGTGCTGTGGAACCTTCTTAAATGGAGTCATCCGCATAGGAGAATTGAGCTATCCCGCCGGCCGACAGGGAGAATTTCCTGCGCAGGAACTGAGTAAAACCCTGAAAAGATTGGGCTTCGAACTTGGGAGACTCAACACCTGTACTCCACCAAGGCTTGATCGAAGAACGATAGACTTCTCGTGCATGGAAGAACAGAAAAGCGATGAAGCACCCCTGTGCTTTTCCTATGAGGGGACACCCCGAGTTTACGAGGGGCAATCGGTATTTATAACCCGTACCACCAAAAAAACATGCGACATCATAAGGACCAATTTTCACCGTTCTCCCCTTCTTTACGTGTCCGTCGAGAGTTCTCCGGTGAGGGAATGTCCTTCTGTGGAGGACAAAGTTTATCGTTTCCCCGAGCGGGACAACCACCTCATATTCCTTGAACCCGAGGGTGAAGACACCAATGAAATCTATGCCCAGGGTCTATTCACTTCCCTGCCTGAAGAGATACAGTGGGCAGTCGTCCGGTCTATTCCTGGTCTTGAGAATGCCAAAATCATCCGTCCCGGATATGGCATTGAATACGATTACGTGATTCCCACCCAGCTCAAATCTTCCTTGGAGTGCAAGGACATCCCAGGACTTTTTTTGGCTGGTCAAATCAATGGGACCTCGGGCTACGAGGAAGCTGCAGGGCAGGGTATCCTTGCCGGGATCAACGCAGCACGATACGTTCAGGGTAAACCTCCTCTCGTTCTGAGGAGAGACGAGAGCTACATTGGAGTCATGGTCGATGACTTAGTCACAAAAGGTGTCGTAGAACCCTACAGACTCAGAACGGGGAAAGTGGAATATCGCCTGTTCCTCCGTCACAGTAACGCCCACTACCGTCTCTCCCACTATGCCTACGAAATCGGAACCATTTCTCGGGAAAGGTACGAGCGCATCATGCAGGATAAAAGAAGGATTGAAGAGGAAATCGCTCGCTTAGATCGGTTGACTATCCCCCCAAATCCTGAGCTTTCTGCTCTTCTTGAGAAAAAGGGCATGCCTCCCCTTCAGGAACCCACCAAAGCCTCGGTGCTCCTTGCCCGACCCCACATAACCTATGCCGACCTTGCTCCCTTCGACCCGTCACGGCTATCCCTTCCCCTCCATGTCATTGAGGAAGTGGAGATTGAAGTCAAATACCAAGGGTATATAAGGCGACAAAGGCGGCAAATCGAAGAATTCAGAAGAATGGAAGAACGCACCATTCCCCCGGGATTCGACTTCACAAAAGTAAAGGGTCTCTCCCGGGAGGCTCAAGAAAGACTTGCTCAGGTCCGTCCCCAAACTCTGGGACAGGCCGCTCGAGTTCCGGGGGTCACTCCCTCCGATTTAATGGTTCTCCTTGTACATCTTTCCCAAGGAAGTCCATGAATCAGTAGATTTCCAGGTACCTCTCGATCTCCCAGGGGTGCACCATCTGCTGGAATTCTTCCCATTCCTGTCTCTTTGCCTTCAAGAAATAATCGAGGATGTGAGGAGTGAGAGCATTTTTGACCACTTCATCTTCTTCCAGGGCTGAAAGGGCTTCGCCAAGATTCCGAGGAAGATTCCGAATTCCCCACTCCTCTCTCTCTTCGCAGGTGAGGTCGTAGAGATTCACGTTATTACGCGGCCGACCAGGATCGAGTCCTCGTTCTACGCCGTCTATCCCCGCCTGTAGAATAACGGCAAAGGCAAGGTAGGGATTGCAGGAAGGGTCCGGACTGCGAAATTCTGCTCGTGTTCCCTTTCCTCGCTGAGAGGGAACACGCACCAGAGGACTCCGATTCTTCTCTGCCCAGGCTATGTACACTGGAGCTTCATATCCTGGAACGAGACGTTTATAGGAATTCACCAAAGGATTGGTAATGGCGGTAATCGCCGGGGCATGCTCAAGAAGACCGGCAATGAAGCCTTTTGCAATGTGACTTAATCCATCAGGACTTTGAGGATCGTAAAAGAGGTTTTCCTCGCCACGAAAGAGAGAAAGATGCGTATGCATACCCGATCCGGGAACCCCGTAGAGAGGTTTAGGCATAAAAGTGGCCACGTAACCCTTTCGCAGGGCCAAGGTTTTGACGGCAAGCTTAAGAGTGATAAGGTTATCGGCAATTTTCAAGGCATCGCCATACTCAAAGTCAATCTCATGTTGCGACGGAGCCACTTCATGATGAGAGGCCTCAATGCGAAAACCAAGCTCCTCCAAAGCAATAACCATGTCCCGCCGCAGACTTTCCTCAAGGTCAAGGGGCAAAAGATCGAAATAGCTTCCGTGATCGCTTGTGACGATCTGTTTTCCCTCATACTTGAGAATGAAAAACTCTGCCTCCGTGCCCACCTTAAACTCATACCCTTTTTCTCTCACCTCCTTGAGTAACCTCTTGAGATTTGTCCGAGGACATCCTTCAAAGGGGCTTCCATCCGGTCGGCAAACATCACATATGACCCGAGCCACCCGTTCCTCCTCCCAAGGACAGACGATGAAAGTATCGGGATCTGGAACGAGTTTCATGTCCGATTCTTCGATGCGTACAAACCCCTGAATGGAGGAACCATCGAAATTAATGCCGTCCTCCAAAGCCAAAGGCAACTTTTTTACCGGAATTTCAACATTCTTGGGTATTCCCAAGACATCCACAAACTGCAGTCGAACAAAACGAACACCCATTTCCTCAACTCTCTGGAGAATTTCTTCCACCTTCCGCATGGCTTTCATCTCCTCTTTCTTCCCACGAGCTCCTCAAAACTCCTCTGCCATTTCTCTCCGAGCTCGAGTATCCCTTCTTCTTCTTCCCTTACATACTCCCATCCTTCGGCGCACATCCTCGAGACCTCTTTCGGCGATGTACCACCTAAGGAGGCCTTTCGATGTACAGAGTTCTCTTCAGAGAGAATGGAACGAATTTCTTCTGAAAAGAGAGAAGCATATTCTTCAAGGTCCTGCGGGACAAGTTCCCTGAGATGCCTTCCTTCTTTCAAGAATTTCCGCACAATCCTGCCTACAAGGTCGTGAGCCTTCCTAAAAGGAACTCCCTTCTCAACAAGGTATTCGCAGAGGTCCGTCGCAGTGAGGAAGCCTTCTTTGAGAGCTTCTTGCATCCTTTCCGGTTTTGGAAAGGTGTGGGCCACAAGGCGGGAAGCCACAGAAAGCACCGAAAAACCGTCTTTCAACGCCCGCAGAAGAGGAGGCTTATCCTGCTGGAGGTCTCGATTGTAGCTTAAGGGAAGACCTTTAAGGGTAACAGCAAGACTCAACCAGGAGGAAAGAATTTCCCCCGTTTTCCCACGGATGAGCTCAGCCACGTCGGGATTCTTTTTCTGGGGCATGATACTTGAACCGGTGGTAAAAGCATCATCAATGGTGACAAAGGAAAAGAAGGGACTGCTCCAGAGGACAATCTCTTCCCCAAGACGGCTCAAGTGGAGTGAAAGCACCGCCAAGGCATGAAGGATGTCAAAGATAAAATCTCGGTCCGACACGGCATCCATGGCGTGTTCCTGAACCCGAGGGAAAGCAAGAAGTTCGGCCACATAAAACCGATCCAGAGGAAGAGAGGTACCGCACAGGGCTGCCGAACCCAAAGGAGAGACATTGACCCTATTCAACACCTCCTTGAAACGCTCGACATCCCTCCTAAGCATGAAAAAATAGGTCAAAAAGTGATAGGAAAAGAGCACCGGCTGGGCAGGCTGAAGATGAGTGAACCCGGGCATCACAAGATTTCTGTATTCCTCGGCTTTCCCAAGGATCACCCGCTCGAAAGCAAGAATCCCCCTGATGAGCTCAGCCACTTTCTCCCGGAGATAGAGCCGCTCATCGAGCACAATTTGATCGTTGCGACTCCTCCCGGTGTGAAGCTTCAAAGCTACTTCTCCGATGCGCTCCCTCAGGGTAATTTCAACAAGAGAATGAACGTCCTCAAAAGGCGAGGGGTCAACACGAGAATTCTCAAGGTCGTCGAAGACCTTCCTGAGACCCTGGACTATACTCTCCTTCTCTTCCTCGCTCAAAAGTCCTACCTTGGCCAATCCCAAGCAGTGGGCAATACTTCCCCAGATGTCGTAAGGATAGAGAAGGTAATCCTCGCCGATGGAAGTGGAAAAAGAAAGCACTTCAGCGTCAAGGCCCTTCTCCATCCGGCTTCCCCAAAGCTGCATCTCACTCACCTTGCCTCTTCTGGCACCTCCGGTGAACAACGGCTTGTGTTCGGGAAGGCAAGCCCCAGATGGTTATGAAGCCCTCGCTGGCCTTGTGCTCGAAGAGATCCCCTTTATCGTATGTTGCCAGACCAAAATCGTAGAGAGAGTATTCCGACCTCCGGCCCACAATTCGCATGCCACCCTTGTAGAGTTTGACCCTTATCGTCCCTGTAACCCGCTGTGCCAGGGTATACATGAAAGCATCCAGGGCTTCTCGAAGTGGAGAGTACCACAAGCCTTCATAGACAAGTTGGGCGTATCGTTCCCCAAGATAGGGCTTAAAATGCGTCACCTCCCGAGGCAAAACCAGACGCTCCAGATCCTTGTAAGCCTCAAGAAGAATGAGCGCTGCCGGGCATTCATAGACCTCGCGGGACTTGATACCCACTAACCGATTCTCTACATGGTCGATCCTTCCGAAACCGTGTTCTCCTCCCAGCCGATTCAACTCTTCAACAAGGTTGACAAGCGAGTAGTACTGTCCCTCCAAAAGGCGAGGCATACCCTCTTCAAAACCAATCTCCACGTAGGCCGGGTCATCAGGGGCATCAAGAGGGCTTTTTGTCCACTCAAAGACCTCTTCCGGAGGCTCCACCCAGGGATCTTCAAGCACGCCACACTCGATGCTCCTTCCCCATAGATTCTGGTCAATACTGTAAGGCCGCTCCAAGGTCACGGGAACAGGGATACTATGGGCATTGGCGTACTCTATCTCCTCTTCTCGCGTCCAGCCCCACCTCCTTGCCGGAGCAATGACTTTGAGGTCCGGATTCAAGGCAGCTACCGATACTTCAATCCTTACCTGATCATTCCCCTTCCCAGTACATCCGTGGGCCACCATCGTCGCCCCTTTTTCTTCCGCTACCTTCACCAGGTACTTGGCAATGAGGGGACGGGAAAGGGCTGTGGAGAGAGGGTATCGTCCCTCGTATATCGCACCAGCCCAGAGAGCAGGAAGAACGTATTCATTAAGGAACTCCTCCTTCACATCAAAAACCAGAGCCTCCTTGGCTCCGATACTTAGGGCCTTTTTTTGAATCTCTGCCACATCTCTACCCTGTCCAAGGTCCAAAGTTACAGCATAAACCTCGGCCTGGAACTCTTCCTGAAGCCATCGTATGGCTACCGAGGTGTCAAGCCCTCCCGAATACGCCAAGACTACCTTTTTTGTCGCGCCCATCATCTCCACCTCCCTAAAGCTCAGCAATAATCTCTCTAAGAATACGAAGACCACGAAGTATATCGTCTTCACCAATCACCAGAGGGGGAAGAAACCGAAGGGTATCATCGTTGCAGGCATTGACCAGGACTCGCTTCTCAAACATCCTCGAGACCACCTCTTTTGCCCTCCCGGGAATATCCATCCCCCACATGAGTCCTATACCTCGAATTTCCTGCACTCTATCCGGAAAAGCAGAACGAATTGCCTCAAGCTCCTTCTGGAAGAGAATTCCCTTCTCCTCTACAGACCTGAGAAATCCTTCCCCTGCCAGGGTGTTGAGGACCACACAGGCGCTCCGGGCAGCAATGGGATTCCCCCCAAAGGTACTCCCGTGATCGCCCCTCCTGGTAATCTCCACGATTTTCTCATTCACGAGGACTGCACCGATGGGAAGACCACCCCCAAGTCCCTTAGCCAGGGTCACAATGTCCGGGCGGACACCAAAGTGCTGAAAGGCAAAAAGGGAACCAAGTCTCCCCATGCCACACTGTACCTCATCGAATACGAGTACAATGTCTCTCTCGTCACAGAGCTGGCGAAGCTCGGACAAGAATTTCCCTGTGCAAGGATAAACGCCTCCCTCTCCCTGTACGGGCTCCACGATAACGGCACAGACTTCATCACTTATAACCTTGCGAACACTCTCTACGTCATTGAGTTCGGCAAAGAAAATCCCCGGAGGGAAGGGCTCTAAATCCCGGTGGAATTTCTCCTGCCCGGTAAGCCCAAGGGTGAGGAGCGTCCTCCCATGAAAAGACCGATGAAAGGCGACGTAAGCATACCGATTTCCGTATTTTCTTCTCCCATAGAACCGTGCCATCTTGAGTGCCACTTCATTGGCCTCAGCCCCACTGTTGACAAAAAAGACTTTGGAAAAACCAGAAGAGCGCACAAGGCGCTCAGCAAGTTCAGTCTGAGGAAGATTGTAGTAGAGGTTTGAGGTGTGAATGACTCTCTCGACTTCCTCATGAATGGCCTGCTTGAGGAGAGCAAAGTTATACCCCAAAAGGTTTACCGAAATTCCTCCCACGAAATCAAGATAGGCATTCCCCTCAAGGTCGAAGAGATAGGACCCCTGCCCCCCCACAAAAACCGCGGGTGTCCGCTGATATACTCCCAGGAAATACTGCGCTTCCCTCTGAATGACCTCTGAGGAAGTCATGTCCCTCTACCCCCTAAGGCAAGATTCTTGTTCCCCTGAACCCCTCCTTGCGAAGAAGTCGAGGAAGATGTACAACTTCACTGCCTTCGCCGATGAGAACCTCTCCTACTCCGCTTTCGATAACCTCTGCCATGAAGCGGAGTTTGGGGATCATTCCCCCGCTTATCCTACCCTCAGCAATGAGATTTTCTACCTCTTGAACTCTGAGCACTTCAAGGAGGGATTGGGGATCCTTCGGGTCCTTGAGAACCCCTGGGACATCAGAAAAAAGCACTAAAAAATCGGCCTGCAGTGCACAAGCCACGTGAGCTGCGACCCAGTCGGCATTGACATTGAGTGCGTGCCAATTTGAATCCCCACAAACAGGAGAAACGACCGGTACAAAACCGCTTTCCCACAGGGTCCAGAGGATTTTCGGATTAACCCTTTGTACATTCCCTACCCTTCCCAGCTCTATCTCCTCTGCACCCTTCTTCAAAACATGTCTCTCCCCTTCCAGAAAAAAGGCGTCCCTTCCACTGATGCCACAGGCAGGAACCCCTGAACGTAAGAAGGCACCCACGAGCATTTTATTGAGGAGTCCACTCAATACCATCTCTATGATATCCATTTCCTCAGGAGGTGTAATTCGCAGACCCTCCACAAACTGGGGTTTTTTGCCCATCTGCTCCATAATCTCGGTGAGCTGTGGCCCTCCTCCATGGACAACAACAACCCTTGCTCCCCCATCCCTGAGCTCCTTTATCGCTTGGGGGAGTGTTTGCTCTTCTGGCGAGAGCAGCTTTCCACTCACTTTAACGACAATCTTCACAGCCCTCACCCCTCTCTAAGTGTAACGGCTGTTGATGCGCACATACTCCACCGAGAGGTCACACGTCCATACCTCAAAAGAGGCTTCTCCAAGACCAAGGTCGATGTCAATGACGATCTCTTTCTGCCCCATCGCCTCTCTCAATCCCTCCCGGGAAAACCCCTCGGCCCTCATTCCGTTTCGCACACACAGCACACCGTTGAGGGCTACACAGACCTTTGTGGGGTCGAATTGTACTCCACTTCTTCCCAAGGCAGCCATGACACGGCCCCAGTTAGGGTCCTCTCCAAAGAGGGCTGTTTTCACAAGAGGAGATTCGGCAACGGTAAAGGCGCAACGTCTGGCATCTTCCCCTGCTTTTGCTCTCCGTACAATCACCGTCACAAACTTCGTTGCTCCTTCCCCGTCTCGAACAAGGTCCTTGGCCAGTTCCTCGCATACCACAAAGAGTGCTTCCTGAAAAAGGGAGAGAGCACGATCATCCTCAACAGCCACCCCGCTTCTTCCGTTGGCCAAAAGGAGTACGGTATCATTGGTGCTTGTGTCTCCATCAATTGTCACTCTGTGAAAGCTCCGATCGACTGCTTCCTTAAGGAGACTCTGCAGTTTTTCCCGAGGTACGGCCACATCAGTAATGAGGAAAGAGAGCATGGTGGCGAGATTCGGTCGAATCATGCCCGCTCCTTTGGCAATTCCGGCAAGGTGTACTTCTTGCCCCGCAAGGGTGAACGTGACTGCCTTCTCCTTAGGGAAGGTATCGGTCGTCATGATAGCCTTGGTTGTCTCTCTGCTTGATCTTCTTGGAGGAACAAGAGACGAAAGTTGCCGGAGCCCCTCATCGATCTTTTCTAAAGGCAAGAATTCCCCTATAACCCCGGTAGAGGCCACAGCAACAAAAGAGGGGTTTCCTACGTTGAAATACTCAGAGGCTTTTTTCGCCACCCACTCTGCATCCTCTTCCCCTTTCTTCCCCGTGCAGGCATTGGCCACACCACTGTTCACCACTATAAGCTGCAACAAGCCACTTTTCTCAAGGTGTCTTTGAGTCACCACAACCGGTGCAGCCTTGACCTCGTTTTTGGTGAACATTCCCGCAGCCACGGCAGGAATTTCAGAAAAGATTACGGCAAGGTCGTTTTTATTCTTTTTGATTCCACAATGAATACCAAAGGAGAAGAACCCCAGGACGTTATCCAGTCCTCCCTCTACCATGCACAGTGTATCCCCCATTATGTACCTCCTCATGGATAGAGAACATCCTTTGGAAGACCCTTACATTCGTCAATTCCAAACATCACATTGAGGTTTTGTACCGCTTGCCCCGACGCACCTTTCAAGAGGTTATCAATGGCCGAAACAATGACAAAACGACGTTCTCCCACCTTTCGTAATCCCAAATCGATAAAGTTCGAACCCACCACCCATTTGAGCTCAGGGAGGTGTTCCCTGGGAAAAATTCTCACCCACGGTTCCCGAGAAAACACCTCCTCCCAGAGGGACAGAAGCTCTTCCTCAGAAGCATCCTCCCTTAGGGTCACATAGATGGTGCTTAGAATACCCCGCTTTAAGGGTAGAAGATGGGGCACAAAGACAACCGGGATATTTTCCCCTCCAAAGAGTGTGAGTTGCTCTTCCATTTCCGGGCCATGACGGTGGACCCCCACATTATAGGCCCTGAAGTTTTCATCCACCTCGCAGAAATGCACGTCTTCGGTGACCTTCTTTCCTGCTCCCGATACCCCAGACTTACTGTCCACAATCACCGGGGGCAAAAGCAAGCCCCGGCGAAGAAAAGGGAAAAGAGGGATAATCACCGAGGTTGGGTAACACCCGGGATTGGCCACTAAGGAGGCACTGCGGATTTCCTCTCGGTAAATCTCAGGAATCCCGTACACTGCCTCTTCTAAAAGATGAGGAGCCTTGTGAGATACTTTGTACCAGTCTTCGTAAGTTTTCTGGCAACGGAAGCGGAAATCGGCACTCAAGTCTATGACTTTCGTCCTTTTAAGAAGCCTGGGAATGTACTCCATAGCTACACCATGAGGCAGGGCCACAAAGACGACGTCTGCCTCTTCAGCCCGATCGAAGACTTCCTGGCCCAGAAGGAGAGTATCACCTCGCTTCAAAAAGGCTGGACAGTACTCCGCAAGCGCCATTCCAGAAAAACGATCACTATGAACCCACCGAATCTCCACTTCTTCGTGGGCAGAAAGAATTCGCAAAAGCTCGAGTCCCGTATATCCTGTGCCACCGACTATACCAACCCGTACCATCCCTTTCACCTCTTTGGAAATAAAAAAACCCCGCCAAGCGACGAGGCAAAGCTTACAGGGGTGCGAAAAATCCGCACGGTGCCACCCTGCTCTACTTATTCCGATAACGGACGGTACCGGGACACCCTACTTAGGGGAGTAACGCTGCCTCTCCTTTTCTTCGGGTCCAGCTCCTGGGCTCTGGTTACATTGGAGATAGGAGAAGACTCACACCCGCTCTTCCTCGCTGCACCTTCTCCAAAAACCTTCCCAGTCATCGCCTTTCCTTAGAGTACTCTATCGCAAACCATTACCTTTTGCAAGAAGAAAGCTCTTCTAAAAGACCAAGGTCTTGTAAAACCCGACGGAGTTTCTCTTCCTTGTCCTTCTCAAGGGGGCAAAGGGGTAAGCGTGCCCCTCCTACTTCCCAGCCCACCATCTGCAGCGCCTTCTTAATGGGGATGGGATTGGTAGAGAGAAAAAGAGCTCGGAAGAGGGGATAGAGACGAAGGTGAATGTTCCGGGCTTCATCTACTCTCCCTTCCTGAAAAGCAAGGATCATGCGTTTTATATCTTGCCCCACAAGATGAGAAGCAACACTCACCACACCGACACCTCCAAGGGTAAGAACGACGAGAGTCATGTTGTCGTCCCCACTGTAGATGGCAAAACCTTGGGGAAGAAGCGATGCCAGACGCGACAGTTGATCCGGGCTGCCCGAGGCCTCCTTCAAGGCTACAATGTTTTTGACCTCTGCAAGGCGGACCACGGTTTCGGGTTCGATGTTAACTCCGGTGCGAGAAGGAATGTTGTAAAGCATGACAGGAATGCTCACGGACTCGGCGATAGCCCGGAAATGGCTGTAGAGACCTTCTTGAGGCGGACGATTGTAATAGGGGGCAACGGCGAGAATTCCATGAACCCCCAGACGCTCAGCCTCCTGCGAAAGACGTATCGATTCTCTGGTGTCGTAGGTGCAGGTTCCAGCAACGACTTTGGCCACTCCGCCGATTTCTTCAAGGGCGACGTCAAAGAGTCTCAGCTTTTCTTCAGGAGTGAGTGTGGGAGATTCCCCCGTTGTCCCCGCCACCACCACTCCTTCCGAACCATTGGCCACAAGGAACTTCAAGAGTTCACGGAAAACTTTTTCGTTCAATTCTCCCTTATCGTCAAAAGGCGTCACTACTGCAGTAACGAGATTCCCAAAGTACCCCTCCATGCCCCAACCTCCTCAACACAGCTCATTGAGCTGGAACTTCCGATGTAACACACGGATGGCCTTTTCCATGTCTTCTTCTCGCACAAGACAAGATATCGTGACGTGAGAGTCGCTGGTTTGGAGAATCTCAACCTCTGCCTCCTTCAAAGCCTCCACCACCTGGGCCATGACTCCAGGACGATCAGCCATCCCCGACCCCACCAACGAAACCTTAGCACAAGGCGAGGTCATGGCACAAACAAAACCCTCTTCAGCTAACGTCTTTTGTACCTTGTCTCTCACTTTCTCGTCCACCACGAAAGCTGTACCTTCAGGAAAGAGGTTGATGAGGTCGATGCTTATGCCTCTCTGAGCCAGAGCCTGAAAAACTCGAAGCTTGAGCTCAGGCTTCCCCCCAAAATCAACCCGGAACTGTGCAAGCCCCTTTCTATAGGCAATACTGTAGACAGGCTTCTCATGGGAGAGAACACGAAGTCCTTCCTTCACAAGAGTCTGAATATCACAGATTAAGGTTCCCTTACTCTCGTCATTCAAACTTCGCACCCTGACGGGCACCCGATACTCCCGAGCAACATCCATGGCCTTGTGGTGGATGACTTTTGCTCCCTGTTGGACGATCTCTGCTGCCTCGGTATAGGTGAGACCTCTAAGGATTTGAGCTTCAGGCACAATACGGGGATCGGCTGTCATCACCCCCTCAACGTCGGTGAAAATATCCACATAGTCGGCCTGAAGTGCCACCCCAAGTACCACTGCCGTGGTGTCACTTCCTCCACGACCCAAAGTGGTGATTTCCCCATCTTCCGTCATCCCTTGAAATCCTGCCACCACGACCACATATCCCTGCTCAAGGTACCTTTTTATCCTCTCCGGCTCCACCCGAAGCACCGTGGCGTCACCAAAAATGCCGTTTGTTATAATACCCGCCTGCCCCCCCGTGAGGGCTATACTCTTCAGCCCAACACGTCGAAGGGTCTGAACCATTATGGCCGAAGAAATAATCTCTCCACAGGAGAGGAGGAGGTCGAGATTCCGGGCATCGACTTCGGGAAATTCTTCTTGAGCCAAGGCAATAAGGGTATCCGTAGCATAGGGGGCCCCTTTCCTCCCCATGGCCGAGACGACAACAACCAGGGAAAATCCCTCCGCACATGCTTCTTTGACCTTCATCGCGGCCTTCTCACGCAATTCCCGGGTATGTACCGATGTCCCGCCGAATTTTTGCACAACGATATGCATCGTCTCACCCCTCCAGGGCACGAACTACTCTCTCCATGGCCTCTTTGAGCCTATCTGTGGGTGTTGTTATAGAAATTCGCACAAACCCCTCTCCATACTTCCCGAAACCTATCCCCGGGGTCACCACCACCTGGGCCCTCTCCAAAATAAACTCAGCAAACCCCATGGAGGTGAATCCCTGAGGAACAGGGACCCATATGTAAAACGTTGCCTTAGGATAATAAACATCGAACCCCACCCGCCTTAAAGCCTCGATCACCAGATTTCTCCTCTCGGTATACACGGGGATTATATCTCTTAAAGCTTCCTCCACTCGCTCCAGGGCTTCTACACCAGCCCATTGAATGGCGTTGAAAACACCCGAATCGATGTTCGTCTTCACTCTCCCCAGCGCTTCAACGAGCTTCGCATTTCCCACCGCAAACCCAATTCTCCAACCCGTCATGTTGCACATCTTGGAAAGGGAATGGAACTCTATGGCCACTTCTCTTGCTCCATCTACTTCGAAAACGGAAGGAGCTCGATAACCGTCGAAGCTAATTTCAGAATAGGCTAAATCGTGGGCGATGATAAAGCCAAAGCGGTGAGCAAGTTCTACCACTTCTTGAAAGAATTCCCGAGAGGCGGTTCGAGAAGTAGGATTATTGGGATAATTCAAAAAGACGAGTTTCACCCTTTCAAGGAGACTCTCTGGAAAGAGAGAAAAATCGGGAATAAAATCATTATGGGGCAAAAGGGGTAAGGCAATGGGTACCCCCCCAGCGAGCATCGTTCCGATTTTGTACACGGGGTATCCGGGGTCACTGGCCAAGACAATGTCTCCAGGGTCAACAACGCACCAGGGGAAATGGGCAATACCTTCCTTTGATCCAATAAGAGCCACTACCTCTTTATCCGGATCGAAAGATATGCCAAACCTCCACTTATACCAGGAGGCTACCGCTTCCCGAAAGGCCTGAAGGCCACGATACGAGGGATATCGATGATTCTCCGCTACTTGAGCCTCCCGGCACAGCCTTTCCACAATAAAAGAGGGCGTGGGAAGGTCCGGGTCCCCAATGCCAAGGTCAATGATGTCCTTCCCCTCTTCCCTCGCCTGGGCAATCTTCTTTTCAATCTCAGCAAAAAGATAGGGAGGAAGATTTCTTATGCGTTGGGCGACATCCACCGATCGAGCACCTCCTTCGAGAGAGTCCCCTCAAAAACCTCTTGTGCTGGTCCTTCAAGGTATAGGTGATTGTCTTCTTTCCAAAAAATGCGAAGTGTTCCCCCAGGAAGACGTACGAAAACATCTCTCCCAAGGAACCCCCGTTTTGCCCCCGCTGCAACCACTGCACAGGCACCCGTTCCACAGGCAAGCGTCGGTCCTACTCCTCTTTCCCAAACTTTCACCGTAACCTCTGTGGGAGTCATAATCTCCACAAACTCCACGTTCGTCCTCTTCGGAAAAAGAGGATGATGTTCTATTTTCGACCCATAAAATTCCCAATCCCCAGGAATTTCAAAAATCACTGCATGAGGATTGCCCAGAGAAACCGCATTCACTGAGAATACTTTATCCTCTACAACCACAGGAACATCCAAGGCCTCTTCCCCTTCAAGATTCACAGGGACTTCAGAAGGACGAAAATGGGGTTCCCCCATGTCCACCAAAACGCTGGTCACTCTTTTTGCCTCCACAGTCACCTGGGGGGTGACAATGCCGGATTTCGTCTCCACCTGAAAGGCTTTCTTCGAAACCATCCCCCGCTCGAAGACAAACTTGGCCAGACAACGCACCCCATTGCCACACATCTCTGCCTCGCTTCCATCGGCGTTCCAGATACGCATTCTCACATCAGCAACGCGGGAAGGAAGGACCTCAATGACTCCATCGGCCCCCACGCCGAAATGGCGATCGCACATCGCACAAACCAAAGAAGGAGAAAGTTCAACACCTTCAAGCATTTCGGGTGTCAGAAGGAGAAAATCGTTCCCCAAACCGTGCATCTTGACAAAATGCACCGTTATCCTCCTCACTCAAGACCTAAAATCTCCTCAAGACCGTAGTAGAAACGGGGCTCTTGACAAACCCGACGTAATGAGAGAATTACCCCCGGCATGAAAGAAGAACGACTCAGAGAATCGTGACGGATAGTGAGAATCTGTCCCTCTCCCCCAAAGATGACTTCCTGATGGGCCACAAAACCGGGAAGGCGCACACTGTGTACCCGAACCCCATGATACAATCCTCCTCTTGCTCCCGAGACAAGTTCTTCGCTTCCCGAGGGGAAAGGATTCCCTATCGCCATCCCCTCGATCGTTTTCAAAGCCGTCCCTGAGGGAGCATCTTTTTTCTGGGGATGGTGGTACTCGATGACTTCAACAGCCTTGAAAAACCTTGCTGCCACACGGGCGAAATACATCATGAGTACTGCCCCCAGAGCAAAGTTTGGAGCAAGCACACATCCCAACTTTACTTCTTCAACTTTTTGCTTCAGGCCCTCGATCTCCTCCCGCGAGAGACCGGTGGTGCCGATAACCATATGGACATGGTGTTCAAGGAAAAGTGGAAAATTCCTGCGCAAGGCCTCGGCATGAGTAAAATCGCAAACAACCTGGGGTTTAGTCTCTGAAAGGACCTCCGCGAGACCCTCTTTCACCACTACACCAAGGGGATGAATCCCCGCAAGAACCCCGGCATCACTTCCCGCCTTCTCCACATCACAGGCCCCTACAAGAGCCAAATCGTCCTCAGCAGCAAGAGCCCGTATAACTTCCCTTCCCATCCTTCCTGCCGCACCGACCACACACACCCGAATCACAGGCCCCTCACCCTCTCTTTCCGAGATTCTCAGGAATAAGGTCCCGCCGCAAAAGATCGCTCAAACTCTCCGGGCGAACGATGAGGCGTGCTGTTCCCTCTTTCACGAAAACCACACCAGGGCGGGGAATGAGATTGTAATTGGAGGCCATAGAGTAGTTATAAGCCCCAGTGCCCTCAACGACAAGGACATCTCCCCTCTTCACTTCAGGAAGTTCTACATCAGCAATGAGGACGTCTCCCGATTCGCAACACTTCCCTACAATGGAGACCTTTTCTCTTTTCTCCCCCTGCACCCGATTACCTACAATAGCCTGGTATCGAGCCCCGTAGAGAATGGGACGGGGATTATCCACCATTCCTCCGTCAACGGCAACATACTTTTTGATTCCCGGAATTTCCTTCACAAAACCTACCCGATAAAGAGTACTTCCTGCCGTGTTGACAATGGAACGACCGGGCTCCACAAAAAGCACCGGGAGGGGATAGGAGAGGGAGGAACATTTCTCCCTGACCTTTTCACAAAGAGCCGTAACGTAGGAACGGATAGAGGGGAAGGAATTCTTTTCCTCGTCAAGATACGGAACCCCAAGGCCTCCCCCCAAATCCATCTCTTCAAACACATATCCATATTTCTGAGTAAAAGAGGACATAAAATCTAAAAGGACGTCTATCGCTTTGAGGAAGGGGTCTAAAGACCTTATTTGGGAACCGATGTGACAGTGAATTCCCTTGACTTCGAGATGGGGAGAAGAAAGGGCTAAAGCGATGGCCCTTTCGGCAATACCTTCCCCGATGGGGAAACCGAATTTGCTGTCGATCTTCCCAGTACTGATATAGGCATGGGTGTGGGGGTCAATTCCCGGAGTAAGGCGAAAGAGCACCGGAATTTTTTTCCGGGAATACCTTTTCCCCTCTCCAAGAAGGCACTCCAATTCCTCAAGGTTATCCACCACCCAGCGGCCAACACCTTTCTGAAGGGCTAAATCTCTCTCTTCCTCAGTTTTGTTATTTCCGTGGAAAATAATCCGTTCCCAGGGAAACCCACTTTCCGAAGCCACAAAGTATTCCCCTCCCGACACCACATCAAGCCAGAGCCCTTCTTCCGCAACAATGCGGCACATGGCCCCGCACAGAAAGGCTTTTCCAGCATAGGCCACATGAAAGCGGGGATAAAGGGTAGAAAATGTCTCCTTGTACTCCCCTATAGCTCTCTGGATTTCTTTCTCGTCAAAGACATAGAGAGGAGTGCCAAACTGCTGCGCAAGATCCACCACATCACAACGGCCGATTACAAGATGATTGAGACTGTTGACCTCTTTTTGGCCCAGCATAGAGTCCCATCCTTCGGAAACTTTTCGGTTTTATTAGCACAAAGAAGAACTTCTGTCAACGAGCTTCAAAGCTTATCAATACCGTGGCGTCTGAGCCACTCCCGGAAACTCTCTTCGTCGCCCAGAATTTCCTGGTCATAGTTCTCCTCAAGCTTCCGAATCTGCTCAGCAAGGTCGGGTCGGCCCTGAAGGAGCTTATCAACGTTCTTCTCAAACTCATCACAGGAGGCATCGAGGTCTTCCGTGGATAGAGAGAGCTCGAGGAGGAGCAAAAGAACCCGAAGAGCAGCTCGAATTCCCTTGGGATTCGTAGCCTGAACATACATGGGAATCTCAACCACGATGTTCACCATGGGAATCCCCTTTGCCCTGGCCATAACAGTCAAAAGCGTAGTGATGCTTGCCGGGCCTTCGTAGTTACTATAGCGCACCCCATAGGGAGCAAGCCTCTCCTTGAGGGATTCCTCGGAGACCGAACAGTACACCCGAGGTTCCCGGGTATGAGGAGTTAAACCGCTGACACTTCCCACAAAGAAGATCCGCTGTACCCCAAACTCTCTTACCAGAAGAAAAAGATTGTCTACATATTCTCGCCATCGAATATTGGGTTCCTTTCCGAAAAAGAGAATGAGATTGCAATCGTCAGCACAGAAAAAGTGATTCTGAGGATACTGGAACTCCACCACCACCCCGTCACGTATTTGTGTATAGGGGCGAAATTGGGCTACTTCTTCCATGTCTCCGGGCATATTGAAGATGTAGAAGTCATAGGGTTCAATTCGGGCGAGCATCTGGGCCTTAAGCTTATCACGAAGGTAGACCACGGTCCCTACCGAAACACTTCCACCATCCATCCATCCGGTGAAACCCACGACGAGAGAGGGATTTCGAAGAAGAGGCCTCCGGTAGATTACAAGTTCACTCACACTCTTCACTTCCTTTCCCCATTCCTCAGAGTGATGGTTCTGGTATTCTGCGGGCAAGGTTCTCAAAGCGGGCAAAATCGCGTTGAAAGAGAAGTTCTACCTTCCCCATCGGACCGTTTCGCTGTTTGGCCACGATGATTTCAGCAATGTTCTTCTTAGGGGTATTGGGGTTGTAGTAATCTTCCCGATAGATGAGAATCACGAGATCGGCATCTTGCTCAATGGCTCCGCTTTCCCGAAGATCCGAAAGCTGGGGGCGCTTGGGGCTTCGCTGTTCCACCGCCCGACTCAGCTGTGACACTGCAATCACCGGAACGTTGAGTTCTCGGGCCATAGCCTTAAGAGAACGGGAAATTTCTGAAATTTCCTGCTGACGATTTTCTGAACGACCGTAACCTTTCATAAGCTGAAGGTAATCTATAATGACAAGGCCCAGACTCTTTTCAGCCTTGAGACGGCGGGCCTTTGCTCGAAGCTCAAGAACTGAAATACTCGGAGTATCATCAATGAAAATCGGGGCCTCAGCAAGTTTTCCCGCTGCATGGGCCAATTGAGGCCAGTCCCTCTCGGCCAGGAATCCCTTCCGCACCCTTCCGGCATCAATGCGGGCCTCGCTACAGAGCATACGCTGGGCAACTTGATCCTTAGACATCTCGAGACTAAAGATGGCCACCGGAATTTTTCTCTCTACACCCACATACTGGGCAACATTGAGGCAAAAACTCGTCTTTCCCATTCCAGGACGAGCCGCCACCACGATGAAATCCGAGGGCTGAAACCCGGCCGTCAAAACATCGAGGTCCACAAACCCCGAGGGAATACCGGTCACGTGCTCATCTCGGTGATAGAGCTCCGTGATACGGTCAAAAGCCTCGTTAACCACTTCTTTGAGGGGAACAAAATCAGAGCGGATTCGCTTTTGAGAGAGTTGAAGGATAAGGTTTTGGGCCTGGTCCAAAAGTTCATCGGCTTCGAGTCTTGCTTCGTAACCTTCACGAACGATGCGGGTACAAAGCTGAATAAGAGAGCGAATGAGAGACTTTTCTTCCACAATGTGGATATAGTAGTCCACGTTTGCTGCAGTGGGCACGACATTGACCAGTTGTGCCAGGTATTCCATACCACCGATGCTTTCCAGCTTTCCCTTTCGGCGGAGCTTCTCTGCCAGAGTTACCAGATCGCAGACCTTGTCTTCGTCAAAGAGTTCCACCATGCTTTCAAAGATGACTCGATGTCCTTCGTAATAAAAATCCTCCGGACGCAGGACTTCCAAAGCTTTCAGAAGCGCCTCGCGATCGAGGAGCATGGACCCCAGAGTGGCCTGTTCGGCCTCAACGCTGTGAGGAGGAATGCGCTCTACGCTCAGGACTCCTTCACCTCTTTTTCCTTTGCCTCCTCAGGGAAAATCTTCACCACGATTGTGGCTACTACTCCTCGCCCCAGGTTGACCTTCACCCTGTGCTCTCCGATGTCCTTTATGGGTTCTTCAAGTTCTATATACTTTTTGTCAAATTCCCTCTCCAGTTCCTTCGAGATTCTCTCTGCAATTTCCTTTGAGGTAAGAGAACCGTAGAGTTTACCCGTTTCACCGGCTCTCTTGGAAAACTCAAGCACCAGGCCGTCAAGGCGCATGTTGAGAGTCTTAGCTTCCTCAAGTTCCTTCTCCTCTCTCATAGCCCTTCGGCGGCGAAGAGCTTCAATCTGCGAAATATTTCCCGAAGTGGCCTCAACAGCCAGTTTCCTTGGAAAGAGGAAGTTACGGGCATATCCCCGTCGAACCTCGACTACATCGCCTTCTTTCCCCAGATTTTCCACGTCTTTCAGGAGAATAACCTTCACCCTCAAAACCTCCTTCATCGCTTCAGAGTCAGTTTTCGAAAATCCAAGAAGACGTCAAACACCCCCAACCAGCTCAGGAGAAAAGAAAAGAACGGTTGGAAAAGGAGAAAAAGAAATATGCCCACCCGAACAGGTTTCGAGTGGATATACTTCCCCAAAAAATAGTATACCAGAGAAAGCCCCTGCAAGAGAAAGAGAAACTGAGTCACCATCTGTACATTCATTCCTATTCTCCCTAAGGCCGAGGAGCCCCCAAAAAGTATGAGTATCCACCCCAAAACGAAAACCCAGAAAACAGATTTGGGTAGAGTGAAAGCGGAAAAAGGTGGGATGTCGGGAAAGGAGAGACCGATTTTCTTCCCCACCCACCTCCCTAAGAGGAAATTGCATGTTGTGTCAAAAAGCGATGCCACAACAAGAACAGCCGGTATGATAAGCCTCAAATACCCCACCAGCTCTTGGGAATTGGGGAGATTTGCCGTAATCCAAGGAGTCTTTTTGATGGTCTCCTCAAGAAGAGCAAAGCTCTCGGTGAGGGGATTTTGTCCTATCACGAGGAGAGCTATTCCAAGAAGCACAAGCTTCGAGAGCAGAGACACCCCGGTATTCAAGGCAATGACCTCAAAGAGGTTGTATTCCTTTCGTATCGTCACTCCCATGACGACGCCAAGCAGAGTAAACCCCACAAGACAGGTCAGAGCCTGCATGGGTCCAGCAAGAATCAAAACAAGGATACTGGCCACGCAAGCAGCCAATATCCCCCTCTGCACATCCCATCGGATGACAAGGAACATGACCGGTAAAGGACACAAAAAACTCACAAAAATTCCCAAAACAGGGATATACACCGAGGCGAGGTACAAAAGAACCGTCAAGGCTGCCAAAAAGGCGCCCTCGACAGTTGGCCGGACACTCCTCATAGAAATGCTCTCTATTCAACAACGTACGGCAAAAGGGCCATCTCGCGCGCTCTCTTAATAGCTTGGGCAAGCCTCCTCTGGTGTTTGGCACAGTTTCCGCTAATGCGGCGAGGAACAATCTTCCCCCGCTCACTCAGAAACTTCTGAAGACAATCCACATTTTTGTAGTCAATGTAGGCTTTCCCCAAACAGAAAATACATACTTTCCTCTTTTTTCGGAAGAATTTCCTCTTCGCAATTCTATCCTCCCGTTCGACTGCCATACAAGAGACCTCCTCTCAAGACAACTCAAGATTCTTCTCCTCTGTGACCGGAGAACATCCGGTCAGACGCTTCACCTCATAGGCAACGATTTCATAAGCCTTGCGCTTTTGACCACCTGCGTCCTCAAACATACGTACCTGGACTCTTCCCTCTACAAAGACCCAGTCACCTCTTTTGAGATTTTCCCCACAGTAGAGGGCCAGGTCCCTCCAGGCTACAATAGAAAGATAATCAAAATACTCCCGATTATCCTCCCCTGTGCCCCGGGAAACAGCCAAGGGAAAGTTCACCACCGGTAGGCCATTGGGAACATACCGCACGACCGGGCTTTGGGTAAGAAAACCGATGAGGAAAACCTTATTCAGGCTGGGTCGATACATCCTCGTTCACTTCGAGTTCCAGGGCCCCAGCACCACCCGTTCCGTGTTTTGAAGCAGGCGCCTCCTCCTTTACGGCGCGCTTTTTCTCCTCTTTGACTAAAATGTGGCGAAGAATATCCTCGGTGTAACGGGCTACCCGGGAAACCTCGGCTACATTCTTCGGGGGGAGGACAAAACGGAGGAAAACATAGTAACCCTCGGTGTGTTTCTCAATGGGATAGGCCAGCCTCCGCTTACCCCAAAGGTCCACCTTTTCCACCGTTCCACCCTGTCCCACAATGACATTTTTGAGCCTTTCCACCACATTCTGCACACCTTCCTCAGCAAGCGTTGGTCGAATAACAATCCCCAGCTCGTACTCCTGCATGATATTGTACCTCCCTTCGGACTCTTCGGCCTCATCCGTCGGATGAGGCAGGGATATGTTTCACGTCCCCTCTTGCCAAGAAGCCAAGTATTCCTTCTGACGAGGGGTCATTTCCTCAATTTTCACCCCCAGAGAAAGGAGTTTCAGACGAGCTACCTCCTCGTCAATCTCTTGGGGCACCCTATGGACATCTCGCGAAAGATGGGTTGAGTTCTTCGTTAAGTATTCCACTGACAGAGCCTGATTGGCAAAGCTCATATCCATGACTGAGGAGGGATGTCCTTCAGCACAGGCCAGGTTCACCAGTCTTCCCTCTCCAAGAAGGTAGAGCCTCTTGCCGTTTTGAAGGACATACTCTTCCACAAGAGGTCGTACTATTCTCTTGTGCGTGCTGAGCTCTTCAAGGGCGGGAATATCAATCTCTACATTGAAATGACCGGCATTGGCTAAAATAGCCCCGTCTTTCATCATGAGAAAATGCTCCCTCCGAATAACTGCCACGTTACCAGTAGCAGTTACGAATATCTCACCCCAGATCGCCGCCTCGCTCATCGACATCACTTCGTTGCCGTCCATAAGGGCTTCAAGGGCTCGCACCGGACGGACCTCCACTACGGCAACCCTTGCCCCCATACCTCTGGCCCGAAGAGCAATCCCCCTACCACACCATCCGTATCCCACCACCACAAATCTCTTTCCAGCAAGGAGAACGTGGGTGGCTCTCAGGATTCCCTCAACGGTGCTCTGCCCCGTTCCATAGCGATTGTCAAACATGTGCTTTGTGTCTGCATCGTTCACCGCGATGACTGGGTAAGCCAGGCCCCCACTTTGGGCAAGGCTTCGAAGGCGAATGACCCCTGTAGTGGTTTCCTCAGTACCACCTTTGATTCCTGCAAGCGTCTCCCCACCCTTTTTGTGGGCAGTGGAAATGAGGTCTGCCCCATCGTCCATGGTTATGTGAGGCCTCAAGGACAAGACATGCTCGATATGCCCATAGTAAGTGTCCTTGTCCTCACCACGAATGGCAAAAACAGAAATTCCAAAATCCTCCGCAAGGGAGGCTGCTACGTCATCTTGAGTACTCAAGGGGTTTGAAGCACAGAGAAACACCTTTGCCCCTCCCTCTTGAAGGGTCAAGGCTAAAACAGCAGTTTCTGCCGTCACGTGAAGACAAGCAGCCACTCGAACACCCTCAAGGGGTCTTATGCTACGCCACCGAGAGGCGACTTCCCCAAGAACCGGCATTTCTCTCCTAGCCCATTCAATCTTTTGCCTGCCTAAGGGAGCAAGGTTGACGTCCTTTACATGATAGTTCATGAATTTCTCCTTTCTCACAATCCGGCTAATTCTCTCAGGACTTCGGCCTTGTCGGTCTTTTCCCAACTGAAATCTGGATCATTCCTTCCAAAATGACCGTAAGCAGCAGTCTTTTTGTAAATCGGTCGCCGAAGCCTCAGGTTTTTAATGATTGCTCCGGGACGAAGATCAAAGGCTTCTTTGACAACCTCAAGAATCTTCTCATCGGAAACCTTCCCGGTTCCAAAAGTATCTACCGCCATAGAAACAGGTCGAGCAACTCCAATGGCGTAGGCCACTTGGAATTCACACTTATCCGCCAGGCCTGCAGCCACAATGTTCTTTGCCACATACCGGGCGGCGTAACTTCCCGAGCGATCGACCTTTGTAGGATCTTTCCCTGAAAAACACCCTCCACCGTGCTTCCCCACGCCCCCATAGGTGTCTACAATGATTTTTCTCCCCGTAAGACCGGTATCCCCTTGAGGGCCGCCTATGACAAACCTCCCTGTAGGGTTCACGAGAATACGGGTACGACTATCCAGAAATTCATGGGGAACGATTGGTTTTATGACCTGCTCTATGACGTCTTCTCTCAAGGTGTCAAGAGAAATGTCTGGATGATGTTGAGCAGAGACGATGATGGTATCGATTCGCATCGGTCTTCCATTTTCATAGTCCACCGTAACCTGAGTTTTTCCATCAGGGCGAAGGTAGGGAAGAACGCCCTTCTTTCGGACTTCAGCAAGACGGAAGGCCAGAGCATGAGCCATAGCAATAGAGAAGGGCATGAGCTCGGAGGTTTCATTGCAGGCATATCCATACATCATTCCCTGATCTCCAGCCCCTAAGGAGAGATCCTCGTCTTCCACTTCTTCCCCCATTTTCACTTCGAGAGAACGGTTCACGCCTAAGGCTATATCAGGCGATTGTTCATCGATAGCTGTGAGCACCGCACAGGTTTCAAAGTCAAAGCCGTACTTGGCCCGGGTATAACCGATGTCCCGGATGGTGTTACGGGCAATCCGAGGAATATCGACATAAGAGGTCGTACTCACCTGGCCAGCAACAAGCACAAGACCTGTGGCCACAAGGGTTTCTACTGCCACCCTCCCGTAAGGGTCTTCAGCGAGAATCGCATCAAGAATGGCATCTGAAATCTGATCGGCAATTTTGTCGGGATGGCCTTCGGTGACGGATTCAGAAGTGACTTGGTATTTTTTTGCCATCGCGCTACCCCCTTTTGTACCCTCCACCACCATCGCCCTATTTTGGCAAAATCAAAGGTTTAAGGTAACATACCTTGAAAACAAAGTCAACCAACTTCATGGAGAAGGTTAAGCCCATCCCGCTCCGAGTACACTACACGAGCCCTCTGCCAGAGTTTCTCAAGTTTATAAAATTCTCGTTCCTCCTGGCGAAACACGTGGACAATGACCTCTCCATAGTCGATGAGAATCCACTCTCCGCTGTCCTCCCCTTCCAGGTGAAGTGGATGTATCCCTTCCTCTTCCATCTGCTCCAGAATCTCCTCCGCTACCGCCTTGGTCTGAGTCAGGGATGAACCACTACAGAGGACCCAGTAATCCGAAAAGGGGAAAAGCCCCCTGAGATCCAAAATCGTGACGTCAAAGGCTTTTTTACGCTCAATTGCTTCCTTGAGTTTTTTGAGTTTCTCTTTCACCCTCACCCTCTTTTCTCTCCTTATTAAGAAATTCGTGAAGCCTTTCTGAGGCGACCTCAAGCTGAGGCTGCCAGAAGTTCATTCCGTTCAAATAGACGGGCTCCCCCGGTAACATATCCATGTGCACAGTTTTTTCCTCAAGACCTTTGAACCACAGAGCAAGCTGGAGGACCTTCTCAAGGGGGATGTTGGTCTTGAGTGCTTCCTTAAGACTCTCAAAAAGAGCGGGAAGATTGGCAAGGAGTGAGGGGTCCTCGAACTTCTTTAAAACCGTCTGAAGAAAGGCCTGCTGTCTTTTAATTCTCCCTATGTCTCCCATGGGGTCGTAACGAAAACGGACATACTGCAAGGCTTTCTCTCCATTGAGAATCTGCTTTCCAGGTCTTAAGTTGATGTAAAGACCTTGGGCTTTATCCACGTAGTACATAGGCTTTTCCACTTCAACTTCTACTCCTCCCAAGGCATCCACTACCTTTTCAAAGGCTTTGTAGTTGACCTCCACAAAATAGGAAATCTCGGTACCCAGGCTCTTTTCCAAGGCCTCAGAGAGAAGAGAAATTCCTCCCTTGGCATAGGCGTGATTCACTTTGTCGTAACCCATCCCCGGGATAAGCATCCGTGAGTCACGAGGTATGGAGAAAAGGAGTATCTCGTTGACTTTTGTGTTCACGCAAACCAAGATAATGGTGTCACTTCGCAAGGGTTGAATGTTGTCCTGTCCCACCACGAGAATGCAAGTGTTTTCAGGAGCCACATAACCCATGACTTTTTTCACCACAGTCCACCGGAAGGGCGCTTCAAAACCAAGAAGAAACAAAATAAAGAGAATACCGCAACCAATGAGAAAACCGAGGATAAGGTAAAAAGCTTTCGCACCTTGCTTCATGGTGTGTTTTTCCTCTCTCTTCGCAGAATCTCAATCTCCCTGTTCCAGGAACGAACACTTTCTATGTATATGACTCCATACGCTTGGAGAAGATACTCCATTTTGGCTCGTAAAGCAAGGACATACCCAAGGCCAAGGTCAAAAGCAGTCGTTTCTCGAATCCTTGCAGCCCAAGGGAAATCACGGCCAGGCTCAGTGATGTCGGCCACAAAGACAATCTTCTCCAGAGACGACATGTACTCGCAACCAGTGGCGTGCCAGCGGACTGCCCGAAGCACCTTGAAATCGTGGAGGCCAAACCTTTCCTCCAGGAGACGGGGAGCGGCAAAGGCGTGCAAAATTTCTGGAATGCCCTGAACTTCTTCCCTAAGGTAAGGCGGAACAAGCTCAAGAAGGACTCCCTCGGGAAGGTCTCGAGCACAATCATGTACCAGCCCTGCAAGATAAGCCCGTACCGTGTCCTCCTTGTGAATCACCGCCAGACGCTCGGCTTCCTCTGCCACTCTGAGAGAGTGTAAAAACCTCGAGGATGAAAGCAATCCTTTTAGGATACGAGTGACCTCTTCAATCTCGGTAAAGCCCGTTCTTGTAGATATAATTCTCCACCGCCTCTGGAAGAAGGTATTTGATTGATTCCCCTCGTCGCACCCTCCGACGTATCTCCGAAGAGGAAATCGCCAAGGCCGAAACCTCAATGGTCTTTACCCTATCCCAGAAAGGTCCCTCAACAGGTTGCAAGCGATAACCGGGACGTGAGGCAGCTACAAAGGTACACAGATGAAGGAGCTCCTGGGGATTGTTCCAGGTCGATATCTGAGCAAAGGCATCCGCTCCAGTAATAAAGTAAATCTCGGTATTTTCTCCCCATAAAGACCTAAAGTATCGCACGGTGTCGACAGAGTAGGAGGGGCCGGGACGTTCAATCTCTACCCGGGAGACACTGAAATAAGGGTTAGTTATAGTGGCAAGGACAACCATGAGGTAACGGTGCTCAGGATCGGTTATTTTTTGGCCGATCTTATGAGGAGGTCGCGCCGAGGGCACAAAAACTACCTCTTCAAGACCAAAGTAATCCCGTACCTCCTCAGCAGTCACAAGATGACCATAATGGATGGGATCAAAAGTCCCTCCCATTATGCCCTTTCTCGGCAAAGGCTTTCACCCTTCCTTAAGTTCGTATCTGCCCCGAACCGTACACAACAAATTTCCAGGTGGTAAGTTCTCTCAAGCCCATGGGTCCCCGGGCATGGAGTTTTTGGGTACTTATACCGATTTCAGCCCCCATTCCAAATTCCCCGCCATCGGTAAAGCGGGTCGAAGCGTTCACAAAAACTGCTGCCGAATCCACCTCCTCGAGGAACTTCAAAGCACTCCGGTAATCTGAAGTCACAATGGCCTCGGAGTGATGGGAACCATAGGTGTTGATGTGGCGAATAGCCTCCTCAAGGCTTGGAACGACTCGTACGGCAATGATGAGGTCAAGGTACTCGGTGTACCAGTCTGCCTCCTCAGCCGGCACCACATCCTCCACAATCTGACGCGTTCTTTCACACCCTCGCACCTCTACGCCTTTTTCTCTCAGTGCTTCGACAATCCGAGGGAGGAATACCGAGGCAATGTTTTCGTGTACCAAAAGAGTCTCACAGGCGTTGCACACACTGGGACGCTGGGTCTTGGCATTAATGACAATCCTCTCTGCCATATCGAAGCTGGCAGTCTCGTCCACATACACGTGACAGTTTCCTACGCCAGTCTCAATAACAGGCACACGAGCACTCTCCACCACGGTACGGATGAGGTCGGCTCCACCTCGAGGAATGGCCACATCAATGTATTCCCGGAGGGAGAGCAAAATCCTCACATCCTCATGACTCCCACTCTCAAGAAGTCCCACACAACCCTCAGGAATGTGAAATTCCCGAAGCGTTTCGTGTACTACCTGTACAAGAGCCCGGTTGGAGGAGAGGGCCGAGCTGCTGCCCCGAAGTACAACGGCATTCCCCGCTTTAAGACACAGCCCTACACTATCAACAGTAACATTAGGCCGAGCCTCATAAATCACCGCCACTACCCCCAAAGGAACACGAACTCTCGTCACCAAAAGTCCATTGGGTCTCCGGGTTCCGTCGATAACTTCCCCTACTGGGTCGGGTAAACTCGCGACGTATTGAAGGCCAGAAGCCATATCCTCTATCCGTTTCTCGTTGAGCTCCAGGCGGTCGAGAAGCGCCTTCTTCATCCCAGAATTCCTGCCTCTTTCAAGGTCATAAGCATTGGCCTCGAGAACAAAATCTTTTTTGGCCATCAGATTTTCCGCGAGACGAAGAAGGAAGGCGTTCTTCTCTGCCGAAGAAAGGCGGGAAATCTTTGGTGAAGCCTCTTTTGCCCTTTGGGCAACAGCTCTAACTTCCTCCATTACTCTTCCCTCCTCCTAAAATCACAAAGTCATCGGCATGGATAACTTCTTCTGTCCAATCCTGGCGCCCCAGGATCTCCTCAATCTCCGCACTGTGGAGACCACGGATTTTCTCTAACTCCTCGAAAGAATAGTTCACCACGCCTCTTCCTACAAGCCTCCCCCCTGCATCCACAACCTCCACACAGTCCCCCATTTCAAAACTCCCGGAAAGACTCGTAACACCTGCGGGGAGAAGGCTTTTATTTTCCAACAAAGCCCTTTTCGCTCCTTCATCGACCACAATCTGTCCCTTAGGTATCATTCCAAAGGCAATCCACCGTTTTTTACCACGAAGCGAGTGCTCACAGGGGTAAAAGAAGGTACCGATGTCTTCTCCCCTCAAAAGACGGGGAAGCACGGAGAAATCCTTACCTGAAGCAATAACTACCCCGATTCCTGAAAGAGTAGCAATTCTAGCAGCCATGATTTTACTACGCATACCCCCGGTGGAAAGGTCGCTTCCTCTTCCCCCGGCCATGTGTTCTACACCCTCATCAATGACCCGAACTTCTCGAACCATCACTGCATGGGGAAACCGATGAGGATCGCTACTATAAAGGCCATCAACATCAGAGAGAATGACAAGAAGATCGGCCCCAATGATAGATGCCACAAGGGCCGAAAGGCGATCGTTGTCGCCAAACTTAATTTCTTCTACGGCTACCGTGTCATTCTCGTTCACAACGGGAAGAACCCCAAGCTTTAAAAGTGCTTCAAAGGTATTGCGAGCATTGAGGTATTTCAGACGATTGTGAACATCTTCAGGGGCAAGAAGAATTTGAGCAACTTTAACCCCAAACTCGGCGAAAACCGAACAATAATGTTGCATGAGGATTCCCTGTCCTATGGCTGCCATGGCCTGTTTGAAGGGAATATCGCCACGCCTTCGAGAAACGCCAAGGGCACTCATTCCACAAGCCACCGCCCCCGAAGAAACCAAAACAACCTCTTTGCCCTCCTTGAGAAGAAGACAAAGATTCTCAGCAAGGTCTTGCAGCCGCTCTTTTGAAAGTGCCATACCCTCGACGAGGAGCGACGAACCCACCTTAACCACCAAGCGATGACTCTGCTCTATGAACCTTCGACGTTCCATCCGACAAGAATCAGTTCCTTTCCCGTCCAGGTAAACTGATAGGAGCCAATTTCCACAATGCTTTGAGGGGGTAAAAACCTGAGGTACTTTAAGAATCCCGATTCCTGAAGACGCTGACAGAAAATTTTCTCCCCCTTTTCCAGTGGTATTTCCTCAAGAAGCCTTTCAAGGAAAAGGGATGCAAAGCGATATACTCTTGGGGAAAGAGTGGAGAGTTTCTTCTCGCTCTCTCTTTGAAGAAGAGGGGTTACCATCTCTTCCCGTGGAGCTCTAAGCTTCAAAAGCGTTTTATCAAGAAGTTCACCAATCCCCAAGTAAGAAACCGCCGAAATACCGACACCCTCGATGTTCTCTTCAGAGAGCTTTTTTTTGAACTTCTCCCAATTGCCCCTCCCTTCAGGCAGGTCAAGCTTGGTTCCTACGACAATAAAAGGTTTTTCAAGGAGCGAAGGATGATAGTGGGCGAACTCTCGACGAAGGATGAGGAAATCCTTCCAGGAATCTCCTGAATAGGGAAAAGCCATGTCTACCAAGCAAAGAAGCACACGCACCCGCTCAATATGCCGCAAAAACTCAAGCCCCAAACCCGCTCCCCGGCTCGCCCCTTCAATGATGCCGGGAAGATCAACCATGACAAAGCTTTCGTCACGATGCTTCACTACCCCCAAGGTAGGATGAAGGGTGGAAAAAGGATAAGGAGCGATACGGGGTTTTGCCTCACTCAAAACAGAAAGGAGAGTCGACTTCCCAGCATTTGGTAAGCCTGCCAATCCTACATCAGCAATGAGCTTGAGCTCAAGACGAACTTTACGGCGCTCGCCCTCCTCACCCCGGAGCGCTACACGGGGAGCCCTATTGGTGGGCGTGACAAAAGAAGCATTCCCTCGACCCCCTCGCCCTCCTCGAGCTACAAGCACTTCCATCCCATCCACGATGAGATCCGCCAGGAACTCTCCGCTCTCTGCATCAAAAATCTGGGTTCCTACTGGGACTTCAATAACAGTGTCTTCCCCCTTTGCTCCCTTCTTGTTCTTCCCCTGTCCGGGTTCTCCCGAGGAAGCCTGATAAAGAGGTTGGAGAGCTACATCGTAAAGGGTCCTTTTGCAGGATGAGGCACGCACGAAAACGCTTCCCCCGTCACCCCCGTCTCCTCCGTCCGGACCGCCCCGGGAGACATACTTTTCCCTTCGAAAATGAACCGCCCCGTCTCCGCCTTTTCCTCCCTTCACTTCAATGACTGCCCTGTCGACGAACATGCTCAGGCCGGTATCTGTGGAAGAACAGAAACTCGCTTGCGGTCTCCTTTCTTCTCAAAAACCACATATCCATCCTGGAGTGCAAAGAGGGTATAGTCTCTCCCCACACCCACATTGGCTCCAGGTCGTATGCGCGTCCCTCGCTGCCGTACGAGGATACTCCCTGCCCGAACAAATTGTCCTCCGTAAGCTTTAACCCCAAGGTACTTGGGGTTACTATCCCTTCCGTTCCTTGCACTTCCACCACTCTTTTTATGTGCCATAGCCTATCTCACCTCTGACATTCAATCCTCTCGACCCGCACTACGGTCATCGGCTGACGATGACCCTTTGTACGACGATAATTGACCTTGGGTTTGTACTTGAAGACAATGGCTTTCTTACCGCGGAAAAGACCTACCACTCGTCCTACAACCCGGGCACCCTCCAGATAGGGTCGGCCAACGAGTACCTCCCCGTTTTTCCGGGCAAAAAGAACCCGATCAAAGGTCACCTCCTCGTTCAACGGTGCGAGAAAACAATCAAGGCGAAGGAGGGCGCCCTCAACAACGGGATATTGTTTTCCACTCGCTTCGACGATAGCAAACATACACAGTCCACCTCCTAAAGTCGGACGGTAATTTACCACAGATACACAAACTCGTCAAATCATGACAGAGTTTCTCTCATTTTCTCCCGAACTTCCTCCCCTCCAACTCCAACGATACTGTACCTTCGAGGTGGTAGTGTTTCGTCAACTTTCCAAAGTATTTCTTTGCTATAAAGTCGCTCGAGGTTGTGCAAAAATCTTTCCCCCTCGGTAGAGAGATATTTCCCAAGTTCTGCTCCCACGGCAAAACCAAGAACTGGGGAAGAGGTATGACGAGAGATCTCTTCGATTTTCCTCAAAAAATTCACCGCTATGGTTTCAAGAGAAAGTACCCTCCCTTCCCCTTCGCAGAAAGGACAGGGTTCTCGAAGAAAGGAATCGAGACTCTTGCGCACCCTCTTTCTCGTCATCTCCACAAGGCCAAGTTCGCTCATTTCCACTACCGTGCAACGAGTCCGGTCTCGACTCAAAAATTCCTCAAGAGCCCGAACCACCTGTCGACGGTGTTCCCTTTTCTCCATGTCGATGAAGTCGATGAGAATGATACCCCCGATGTCTCGCAAACGAACCTGGCGGGCTATTTCCTCGGCAGCCTCAAGATTCGTTCTGAGAATGGTTTCTTGAAGGTCTTTCTTCCCCACAAATTTCCCGGTATTCACATCAATGACGGTCATGGCCTCAGTCCGGTCAAACACAAGGTATCCCCCGCTCCGTAGCCAAACCTTGTGGCTCAAGGCGCGTTCGATTTCCCTCTGCAAACCGAAATGCTCGAAAATATTCTCCCGGCTCTCGAAAAAGCGAACGCGTCCTGCAAGATGAGGCACGATAGATTCCACAAAATCTCGAAGCTTCTGATACCCAAAAAAGGAGTTAATCCAGATGTTCTCTACGTTTTCGTCCACTACGTCACGCACCAAGGCGTATATAAGACTCGCCTCCTGATACAGAAGAGCCGGGGCAGCAGTCATCTCAGCCTTCTTTTTAATTCGATTCCAGAGTCGTACCAAAGACTCAATATCAGCCTTGATTTCTTCGGGACTCTTTCCCTCAGCAGCCGTACGGACTATGATTCCCGAGCCGTCCGGGCGCAACCGCTCTACAATTTTTTTAAGACGTTCTCGCTCTTCCCCCGAAGCGATACGATGCGATACTCCTACAACGTCTATTCCAGGCATAAAGATCACGTACCGCCCAGGAAGGGTGATTTTTGTGGACACTCGTGCTCCTTTGGTTCCCATGGGTTCCTTAGTCACCTGAACAATGATTTCCTCCCCAACTTTTATAAGACCCTCGATTTTGACGTCTTTCCTCTTTTCATCAAGGAGCATGTCCCCCACAAAAAGAAAGGCATTCTTATCAAGGCCGATATTCACAAAAGCAGACTGAATGCCAGGAAGCACATTTTCCACAATACCTTTGTAGACATTCCCTGCAAGACGTAGCTCTACTGCTCGCTCGAAGAAAAACTCTACTACCTTCTCGTCTTCAAGGAGTGCGGCCCGTGTTTCCACTTCAGACATATCGATCACAATATCTCTCCTCAAAAGCTCATCCCCCGTTCTCAGAACCAAGGAGTACCCTTTCCTTGAGAATCCGCTTAGGCATCGGAAACCCGCAATTTTCTCCAAGGAGAGAAGCAAACTTAAGAGGATTCCAAAGCATTTTCTCTCCTTCAAAAAGAAATGATACCACAGGGGGGTCCTCAACCGAAAAGAAAAGGGTAACACCCTTAGGGAGAGAGAGATTCCCTTTCGGAATCATTCCCGGTGGGAAGGAAAAGACATACACTATGCCTTTCATAATCTTTTGCAGGGGAGGGTCAAAAGAGGAAAGAGCTTGTACCTCTAAGACCCTCATCTCTTGAGGGACTTCTCTGTTGAGTTTTTCCTCAAGCTCCTCGGGGAAAACAGGCTCACCACAAAAGGTTTCAAAATACTCTGCTTCGCTCTCTATGCCTAAGGGAGTGGCAAAGGGGAAAGAAAAAAGAGGGCGGGGATTAAACCCTTGGGAATAGAGTACCGGTATCGAGGCCCGGCGAAAGACTCGTTCCCACGTACGATAGACATCAAGATGGGAAAGAAGATGAAAGGGAGCAAGTTTACGATGACGTATCCGGTAGCGAAACTTTCCCACTTTGGCAAACCCCACATCGCGCACATTTTTCTCCCAAAGGACAGGGTGGACTCACGATGCCACTTTTTGCTCTTTCGTACTCCTCCCAGAGAAAAGAAGGACACACACCACAGAGGATGTGCTCCCAGGGAAGGCGTTCTTCGAAAGAACGCTCCCGATAGAGGTACTCCTCGAAGCCAAGACCCTCCTCAGCCATAGCTTCCTCCCAGCGACACAAAAGAAAAAACTCCTGCCACCCCTCCATTATTCCACCCTTTCTATATACCCGCTCGATAACCGCCCCAATCCTTCTATCTCCACGGGCGAGAAGGGCCTCAATTTGACTTACCGCAAAGGAAGACCAGTGGCACTTCACGCTGCTTTTGAGAGGACGAAGAGAGCTCTGAATCAGGCGAATTTTTTCTTCCAGAATCTCTTTTCGCTCCTGAGGCACCCACTGGAAGGGAGTATGAGGTTTAGGTATGAAGGCAGCAATACTCAAATGAACCCCCACATCCTTTTTCACTGCCCTTCCCACCCTGATGATCTCCCGAACCGTATTGCCAATGCCCCAAACGTCCTCTTCTCGCTCACAAGGTAACCCGATCATGAAGTAGAGCTTTATTTCCCGCCAGGAAGAAGAAAAAGCGCTCTCTGCCGCCCTAAGGATTTCTTCGTCTTCCAGACCTTTATTGATGATTCTGCGCATCCTCTCTGTACCTGCTTCGGGGGCAAAAGTCAAAGTGCTCTTGCGCACCCGCCTGAGACTGTTCGCAATACGCACACTGAAGGTGTCCATGCGGAGAGAAGGTAGTGAAACATTCACTTTGTAAGACTCAAGAAGCCGAGAAAGTCGGTCGATGAGCTCTTCAATCGAAGAGTAATCGGTACTACTCAAAGAGAGAAGGGATACTTCTTCGTATCCACTTGTTTTCACAAGCTCAAGAGCAAGCTCAATGACCCGCTCTGGGGAGCGCTCCCGCATGGGTCGATAGATCATGCCAGCTTGACAGAACCGACATCCTCTTGTGCACCCTCGGGCGATTTCCACCGCAACCCGGTCATGCACAATGCTCACATAAGGTACGATCATCCGGGAGGGGAAAAAGGCTTTTTCGAGATCCCTAACTACTTGGCGCCTCACAGGATTTCTGGGAAGCGAGGGAACATAAACACCCTCAAGGCAGGTTAACTCCAAAAGTATGTCCTCCCTCTTTCTTCCCTTCATGGCCAAGAGAACTCTAACAATGTCTACCATTGCTTCCTCAGCCTCCCCGATAAAGAAAGCATCGAAAAATGGCGAAAGAGGCTCAGGATTCACTGCACACGGTCCCCCACCAATCACAAGGGGAAATCGCTCATCACGCCCATCTTGATGCAAGGGAATTCCTGCAAGGTCAAGAAGGTAGAGGACGTTGGTGTAATTGAGCTCATGCTGCAAGCTTATACCCAAGAGATCGAAAGAGGCAACCGGTCGCTTTCGTTCCAGAGAAAAGAGAGGAATACCCATTTCTTTCATCTTCTTCCCCATGTCAGGCCAAGGAACAAAAACCCTTTCTGCCTGCACCCCAGGCATGGCATTCAAAAGACCATACAAGATACGAAGCCCTAAATGAGACATGCCCACTTCATACACGTCAGGAAAGGCTAAAGCCACACTATAGCGAACTCCCCTCTCGGGCTTTACAACAACGTTCCACTCTCTTCCCAGGTACCGCCCAGGTCGCTCCACCGAAAGAAGAGTGCCATCGAAAAAGAGCCTCTTTTCTATGTCCACCGCTTTTCACCTTCGCCTTCTGCCTCAGAAGCAATGCGAGCAATAATACCGATAAAAACAAGGTTTACAAGAAGAGAACTGCCTCCATAGCTCACAAAGGGTAGAGGGATACCGGTGACCGGGGCAATGCCCATGTTCATGCCTATGTTGACGCCCACCTGGAAAAGTAGAATTACGCCAAACAGAGCTGCAAACAGCCTATCTTCAAGACTTTTCACCCTTTGAGCTACATCCAGCACAACCCAGAAAAGAATACCGAAAAGGATAATGATCGTTATCCCTCCCAAAAATCCCAATTGCTCGCACCAGGAGGCAAAAATAAAATCTGTATATCGCGCAGGAAGAAAACGAAGCTGGGTCTGCTTTCCCAACAACCATCCCTGCCCGACCAAACCCCCGGCACCTATAGCAATCTGGGACTGTACCACGTTGTAACCGCTCCCTAAGGGATCCTGCCAGGGGTCAAGGAAAGCAAGAATCCTCTTTTTTTGATAATCCTTGAGAAAAAACCAAGAAAGGGGTAAAAGACCGGCAAAAATTCCCAAAAGGACACCAATTTTTTTCCCCTGCCAACCACCCACAAAAAGCGTTCCAAACCACAAGACGCCTAAAACGAGTGCTGTTCCGAGATCCGGTTGGAGGAAGACAAGAACGGCAGGGATAAGCGAGAAGAAACCACTCTTGACCAGGAGGCTCCAGAAGCCAAGATTATCTCGATTTTGACTGAGATAAAAGCTCAAAAAGAGAAGGAGAGCAAGCTTCGAGAATTCCGATGGTTGCACCGACCGAGAGAAAAGCCAGCGCTTTGCCCCTGTCTCGTCACTCTCTCCAAAGAGGAGAACCACTCCCAGGGCAAGAAGAGAGAGAAGGTACCAGAGCCATCCTCTTTTCAGGAACCACTTATGATCGGAAAAACGAAAAATACAGAAAAGTCCCCAACCGACCGCGTTCCAAAGGATCTGCCTCCCAAAAAAGCTCTTAGTCCCAAATCCCTCCTCTCTCTGGGGATCAGCACTGTAGACGGCAAAAACTCCTAAAAGACAGAGAAGTAAAGTAACAATAATGAGCAAGTACTCTCGACGCATTTCTACCCCCGGTTGGTAAGAATCCACTCAACGATACGTCGGGTTACCAAAGCGGCTTCTCCACTTCCATCTCCGCCGTGCTCCACAAGGACCAAAAAAACAAATCGAGGTCGATCGGAAGGGAAAAATCCTCCAAACCAGGAATGCTCTTTTCCATGGGGATTCTGAGCCGTTCCAGTCTTAGCTGCAATCTTCGTAGCTAAACCCCGGCAATTGTACCCTGTTCCTTGGGTTACCACCTTTTCCATACCCCTTATGACAGTATCCCAAGTTTGGGAGCGAAGGACAACATTTCTTCGCAAAAAAGGCTTGACCTCTCTTATGACATCTCCTTTTTCGTCCAAAACTCGCCAAAGTACGTGTGGGTCATAGAGCTTGCCCCTGGTTGCTACCGTAGACAAAAGAAGGTACATCTCCAAAGGAGTCACAAGGACATATCCCTGTCCAATGGAAAGGTTCAAGGTGTCACCTGGATACCACATCGCCTTCACGGTTTGACGCTTCCACTCAGGGGTAGGAAAAAGACCACTCTTTGTTCCAGGAAGGTCAATATGAGGGTCCTGTCCAAAACCAAACATCTGGGCATAACGAGCAATTCGCTCCGGACCCAATCGCAACCCTAAGGTGTAAAAGGTAACATTGCAGGATTTAGCTATCGCTTCTTCGAAAGAAACCCTTCCGTGTCCACTCCTCTGCCAACAGGGGTATCGGCGATCGCCATACTCGAAATACCCGGGGCAGAAAAAAGACTCCCCCGGCTTTACTGCTCCCTCTTCCAGGGCTGCCAAAGCCACAAGAATTTTAAAGAGGGACCCCGGAGGGTACACCGCCTGAGTGGGTCTTGTTACAAGAGGATTTGATCTTTCCTGGGCGAGGTCAAGCCACTCTTTGACACTTACACCGCGACTCAGAATGTTGGGATCAAAACTTGGCTTGCTCACCAAGGCCAGTATCTCACCGGTTGAGGGATTCCCTATGATGACAACGCCATTTCTTTTGCCCAAGGCTTCGTAGCATTCTTTCTGGAGTTCCCAATCAATGGTCAACTGTAGAGAATAGCGAAAACGTGGGGATCGGAAATCAAGAACCCGAACTACTTGACCCAAGGCATCTACCTCCACTCGTCTATAGCCCTCGTCTCCTCGCAGAAGACTTTCGTAGAAAGCCTCTATCCCACTTTTCCCAACGCGGTCCTCTACCCTATAACCTGCCTTTCCCAGAATCTCTAACTCTTCGGCGCTGATTTTCCCCACATATCCCACAACCGGAGCAATGTCCTCCCTTCCTCTGTAATTTCGGGCGGGATAGGCCTCAATAAACACTCCGGGGAGCGAATTCTTGTTTTCCTCTATCTTGACTACATCCTCAAGGGCTATGTCCTCGAGAAGTACTACTTCCCCAGCCGTACGTTCTCGAAAACTAAACACAATATTCCTGCCCAAGATCTCCTGAAGGCGGTGAAGAACCGCTTCTCTGTCTCCACTACCCACAAGGAAAAGGAGTCGAAACCGAGGAACGTCTTCCGCTAAGCAAAGCCCCCTTCGGTCATAGATGCTCCCTCGGAGAGCCTGTTGGAAAACAATCCTAATTCTGTTTCTTTCAGACCTTTCCCGGTACCATTCTTCTCGGAGCACAGAAAGATACCAGAGTCGGGCTGAAAGCACCAAAAAAAGGGCCAGACCGATCCAAAAAATGAAGCTCATTCTCCAGCGAACCTTCTCTTCCATTTGTTCATTCCACATCTTCTTTTCTCCACCATTCGGACCAGAGACGGAAAAGGAAAAGACCCAAAAAGGCACTGAGAACTTTCCCCCCTAAGACAGGGAAGGAAAGAAAGCTTTCAGGATGCACAAAGCGTAAAACCACAACTTCAAGGAGAAGTTCCACAAAAGGATATATCAAGAGAAAAAGCCCGAGAGAAAAAAAACTGGGAGAGAAGACCTCAATCCACAAAAAGGTACCTCCCACAAGAAGAGCCATTCGGAAAAACCAGAAGCCGAAAGGGGAGAAAGAGAGAAAATCTAAGCATCCTGCTAATCCAAAAAGCACAACCATGCGAAGAAAGAAACGTTCTTTGTCGGAAAGAAAGAGTACCCCTACCGGCAAGAAAAAGTTAGTATAGGCAAAGAGGGGATTCAAGAGAGCTAAAAAGACACCGCTTAAAAACTGCAATAGAAAGGCAAAGATTCCCAGAAAGACGTCATCTCTTATGGTCATTGGATGACAAACACCCTGCCGAGAAGCGAAAAATCACAAGTTGGCTCCACCACGATTTCCTTAAAGAGGTCACCATCCCCTTCCTTCACCTCTCTCACTCTTCCCACTACAACTCCACGGGGGATTTTCCCTCCTAACCCGGAGGTTATAACCACATCACCTTCTTGAACCTGGGAAAGGCGAGAAACGTATTGCACAACGCACAACCCTTGGCCATCCCCCATCAGAACCCCGAGATCTCTTGTCCTTTGAATGAGAACCCCCAAAGCCAGAGAGGGACTGAGAAGAAGCTGCACTTCAGCATAATGGGGATAGACTCTTTCCACCCGGCCTACCATGCCCTGGTACGTTACCACCGCCAGTCCTTCAGAAACCCCTTCTTCCCTCCCTCGATCGATGACCACCATCCCAAGCCAGTCATAGGGATCCCGCCCTATGACCTGTGCGGGGATAACCTCGAAAGAAAAATAACGCTCAATTTTCACCGCCTCTACCTCCATCTTGAGGTGCTCAAGGCTTTCCCGCAAAAGCACATTTTCTCCTTGCGCTTTTCCAAGCTCTTCTCTAAGGCGCTTGTTCTCGGCAATGAGAGCCTCTTTCTCCCTGAGCAGGGTAAGCTGTGCACGGAAAAAACGATACACTATCAACCCTCCCCGATAGAAAGGGAGGGCAATGACTCTAAGACCCTTGACTTCCCCTGCTTGTGGGATGCGGGTCACGAAAACCACAACCTGAAAGGCAACCACAATCAAGACGGCAAAGAGGATCACCCTACTCCTCATCCGTCACCTCAAAAACGTTTTGTTCCGCAGGATACATGCACACCTTCCCGTCCCTTTGGAGAGCAAAAACGTATACCTTGGGGAAACGCCCGATTATCCTCTCGAGAGAGGAAAAATCCCCCGCCATAATCGCGGTAGAGAGCGCGTCGGCCAGAAGACCACCTTGAGCCACCACCGTGACACTTTGGAACACCGAACCGGGGTACCCAGTAAAGGGGTTAAAGATATGGTGGTAACGCTTACCACCCTCCTCAAAGAACCGAAAGGAACCGGCCGATGTGGAGACACAAAGCCCTCTAACAACGACTTTTCCCATCAATTTTTCTCCCTGGGGATGTAAAATACCCACACTCCACGCTCTCCCCTCCCCCAGAACTGTTCCCCCCGCGTTAATGAGAAACCATTCCACATTCTGTTCCTTGAGGAAGCGAGCAAGAAGGTCCACGAGATAACCCTTGGCAACACCTCCAAGATCGAGCTTGGCTCCTCCAAGGAGCAGAACGGCTCTTCTCTTCTCATCAAGCATTATAGTACTTTCATGGATGCGACGGAGTTCTGCAGTAATCTCAGAAGCTTCGGGCGCCTTGGGATGAGTTGTAAAACCCCAAAGGTCCACGAGACCTCCTACAAGGGGGCAGAACATTCCCTCAGTATCCCGTGACAGCGACATAACTTCTTTCAGAAGATGGAAGGTGTCGTCGTCCACTTCCACCCAAGAAGAGGAGGTATTAATCTGAAAAACAAGACTCTCCGGAGAAAAGCGATTCCAAAGACGGTCATAGTGGTGGATCAGTTTCTCAATCGCCTCAAGGTGCCTGGCATGCCTCTGAGGAAGTTTAACGGTGATGAAGGTGTCAAATCCGAAGAAGGTTTTCTCGGCAGGAGTTGCTCCAAAGTGGAAAAGGAAGAGAAGAGAGAAAATCCCTATAAGGGGGAACCACTTCTTCAGAGAACGAAGGGAAGGGTATTCCCACAGAAACGGCATCGCGAACCATCAAGACCCAAAACTTGCACAGTGTATCCTCGTCGTGCCACCACGAGTTTCCCACACGAGGGGCAAAAAGTAGAACTCTTTTCATCATCCCACACATTTCCAAGATAGACGAAGAGGAGCTTCTCTCGCGCCATCTGGAAGGCTTCCTCGAGAAAAGAAATGGATGTAGGAGGGTTGTGAAGTTCATAGGCCGGAAAGTAACGAGAGATATGAAGAGGTATGGAGGGGGAGAGACAAAATATCCAGTCCACGAGTTTTCGCACCCCTTCTAAAGTATCGTTGAGCCCGGTAACTACAAGATGAGTAAGTTCCACATGGACTCCAGCCTTAAGGGAGATTTCAACAGTGGAAAGAACCGGTGAAAGTCTTGCCCGGCAGTAACGGTGATAGAATTCTTCGTCGGAAGACTTCATATCGATATTCATGGCGTCAATGAAAGGGAGGAGTTCCCGAAGAGGCTCCTCCGCCACATACCCATTGGTCACCAAGACGTTTTTCAATCCATGAGAACGGAAAAGTGACGCCACGTCGTACACGAACTCCCACCATATGAAAGGTTCATTGTAGGTGAAGGATATACCTATAGAATTCTCTCCTCTGGCAACCTCAAGAAGGGCTTCTGGAGTAACCTCGTGGAGCCTATACTCCCCGGGACCCACTTGAGAGATATGCCAGTTCTGACAGAAGGGACAACGGAAATTGCACCCCACACTTCCCACCGAGAGAATTTCCCGACCGGGGTAAAAGTGGTACAGGGGCTTTTTCTCCACTGGATCGAGAGCCACAGAGGTAACCTTCCCATAGGTGAGAGCATAAAGCTTTCCGCCTGCGTTTTTTCGTACACGGCATAAGCCCGTTTTCCCTTCCTCAATGAGACAACGGTGAGGACAGAGAAGACACCGAACAGTACTTGGTCCATTTTTTTCGAAAAACTTGGCCTCCCTCATGATGGTTTCTCTCGGTATCGCTCAACTGTAAAACGATATACCGTGACGGATTCGTGGGGTAAAATGCCGGCCTTGGCGGAAGCGATGCGGATTTGGTCCTCCACCGTATCCACCCCCTCAATGTCCGGAAGCAAAAGTCCCCTTTTCCAGCCACTTTCCACGATGACTCCATACCTTTTCGGGTCAAGAGTTTTCAGATCCCTTACAACTTCAGGAGGACTGAGGACATCTACTGAAATAGATATTTCCTCAAGCTCCTTGAGGGTAACCGATGGAAAACGAGGGTCATGGGTGGCAGAGCTCACCGCGTTACGAATAACCTCTTCTGCCAGATTTCTACACTGAGGCAAATACGTACCTATGCATCCCCGAAGGGATTTCCCCTTTTTGAGAGAAACAAAGACTCCTCGCCGCTCGCTGTAGAAACGAGGATGAAGAAAGGAAGGAACAGAAAGGTATTCTCCCGTCCTCAGATAATGCGTGATGGCTTCTCTGGCTAGACGAACAACCTCTTCACCAAACCTCTCCTCATCTTCCATGAGATTCATCCCTTATGTGAAGGAACCTTCTCCCCAGAACGACTGCCTGCCAGTCATCATATGCCCGAGAAGAGAAAAGGAAGGTAAAAAGTGCCTTGAGCTTTTGCCACTTCCCGGTACAACACTCCTTGAGGTATACCTTCCAGGCTTCTTCAGAACTTCTCCACTCGTTCACCCAGTGGATTTCTATCCCCATCCTATCAAGGAGAACCGCCATACCCGCCTTCCCCGTACTTTCTCCAACCACTGCTTCAGAAAAAGCATACCGACTTCGAAGCTCGGAGAGCACCTCCTCTAAGCTTGTAGTAGGGAGTACAGCCTTAAAGGCTATACTCCCGTCTCTTTTCAGTACTGCCACCCCCACCTTCTCTTTCCCGGGGTCGAGGGCTAAGAGAAAATCCCCCATTCCCTGAAAAGCATCACATCCGTTCCCGGGGGATGTAGTGGGTGTGCAAGAGATGATGAGCTTTTTCTCCATTTGGTTCACCCAGAAACTCCTCATAGAGACGCCGAATGGCCGGATTTTCGTGAGACTTGCGCAGAGGAAGGTTTCGATCGACCTGGTAAATGGCCTCAATACGTCTGGTGCGAATTTCAAGATTTGTAGGGATTGGCTGCCCTCCGCCACCAATGCACCCGCCGGGACAAGCCATGATTTCAATAAAATGGTACTTGGAACGACCCGCCTTAACCTGGTCAAGGACTTTGCGAGCATTCCCAAGACCGTGAGCAACGGCAACGTGGACTTCCATACCGTTTATATCCACCATCGCCTCTTTCACTCCATCCATACCCCGTACGCTGTAAAAATCAAGCTGCTCAAGGGTTCGTCCGGTAAGGATTTCGTAAACCGAGCGAAGGGCTGCTTCCATTACTCCACCAGTTGCTCCAAACACCGCCGCTGCACCGGTAGAGATGCCAAGAGGATCGTCGAAATCCTCTTCCGGCATTTCCTTAAGGTCAATACCCTTTTCCCTTAACATTCGGGCTGCTTCTCTCGTAGTCAGAGAGAAGTCAACATCCCGGAAACCACTGGAACACATTTCATCCCGCTGGCACTCAAACTTCTTGGCAGTACAGGGCATAATGGAGACAACTATCATATCCTTGGGATCGATCCCCATCTTCCGGGCATAGTAGGTCTTTGCCACCGCTCCAAACATCTGCTGCGGAGATTTACAGCTTGAAACATTCTCCATGAGCTCAGGATAAAAGTGCTCCATGAATTTAATCCATCCCGGGCTACAGGAAGTTATGAGAGGAAGTTTGCCTCCCTGCTTCAGACGGGCAATAAACTCATGACCTTCCTCAATGATGGTGAGATCGGCAGCAAAGTTCGTATCAAACACTCGGTCAAAGCCAAGTCTCCTAAAGGCAGCCACCATCTTCCCGGTGGTTATCGTCCCCGGGGGCAATCCAAAAGGCTCCCCAATACTTACTCGGACCGCTGGGGCTGTCTGCAGGATGACAAACTTCTCCAAATCATTAATGGCCTCCCAGACCATCTCCACATGACTCACTTCAGAGAGTGCTCCCGTAGGGCAGGCAAGGATACATTGGCCGCAGTTCACACAAACACTCTCCCCAAGGGGAAGACCAAGAGAAGGACTGATAATGGTGTCAAAACCACGATTGGCAAAGTCTATAGCACATACCGTCTGAATTTCCCGACAGGTACGGACACAACGACCGCAGAGAATGCACCGGTTAGGGTCCCTTTTTATCGAGGGGCTGTTTCGATCAACCTCGTACGTCTTTCGCTCCCCCTGGAAACGAATCTCTCGCACTCCGAACTGGTACGCAAGCTCCTGCAACTCACACAGACCATTACGGTCACAGAGTTGACAATCCAGGGGATGATTAGAGAGGAGAAGTTCAAGGTTTGTCCTACGAGCTTCTCGGACTTTCTTTGAAGAAGTCCAAACCTTCATGCCTTCCCTCACCGGGGTAACACAAGACGCCATAAGGTTTGGCTGACCTTCTACTTCCACCACGCAGATGCGGCAACCTCCCCAGGAGCTCAAGCCCTCCATATAACAGAGGGTAGGAATATGAAGGCCCTCCATTTGGCAGGCCTCAAGTAATGTGACTCCTCCCGGAACCCTTACTTCCCGACCATCAAGATAGATGGTGACGAGAGAAACGGCCTTGGCTTTTTCTTTAAGTTCCTCTGTTGTCTTCGCCATTTGCCCCTCACTCCTTCGTCATGTCCTCACGGCTTTCTTCGGCTGAGTCTTCAGTCGCATTGCGCAAATTCCCACAGGACAGCACCTTTCACGTACGTGGACCTCAAACTCGTCCCTGAAGAACTCAAGACACCTCAAAAGAGGATTGGGAGCCGCCTGTCCAAGACCACAAAATGAAGTATTCTTCATATGCTGTCCAAGGTACTGAAGCTTCTCCAAATCCTCCATCGTTCCCATACCTACGGTTATACGTTCAAGAATATCAACAATTCGCCTATTCCCCAACCGACAAGGCGTACACTTTCCACAGGATTCATGGAGAAAGAATTCGGCAAAATTTTTCACCACATCCACGATGCAGTGGGTATCGTCAATGACGGTGAGAGCTCCTGAACCTAAGGCAGAGTTGTACTTTGAAAGGGTATCAAAAGCCATAGGAATGTCAAGAAGGTCGGGAGTCATTGTTCCTCCCGATGGGCCGCCAGTCTGTACCAACTTCAATCCATGCCCGCCTTCTACTCCCCCACCAATCTCAAATACTAACTCCCGTAGGGTTATCCCCATAGGTACCTCAACAAGGCCAAGGTTGTTAACATTCCCCGTAAGGGTGAAAACCTTGGTTCCCGGGCAAGTAGGAGTACCAATATTTTTAAACCACTCAGGACCATTGAGAATGATGGGAGGAATGTTGGCCAGGGTTTCGACGTTATTGATGACTGTAGGCCTGTTCCAGAGACCCTTTTGGGGGGGATAGGGAGGCTTGACACGCGGCTCCCCCCTTTTTCCCTCTATAGACTCAAGAAGGGCCGTCTCTTCGCCGCAGACATAAGCACCGGCCCCTTCTCGTATCTTGATATCAAAAGAGAAGGGTGTTCCGAGAATCCGCTCACCTAAAAGCCCTCTTTCTTTGGCTTGGGCAATGGCAACTTCAAGGTGCTTTATGCTTTGAGGATATTCCGCTCGGACATAAATATAACCTTCCTGAGCTCCTACAGCATAACCGGCAATGGCCATGGCCTCGAGGATAGAGTGGGGGT
>FMJZ01017565.1_pt1 | contig 47252 bp, 53 predicted proteins | sample 1987881 | NCBI WGS metagenome assembly FMJZ01 (sample SAMEA4378227, study PRJEB15110) | soil metagenome | biome: soil; feature: Field; material: Soil | place: India | collected 2015-03-11 | depth 0 m
AGACTTGATACATTCACATTAATCTTTCTGTTCGTTTCACTGCTGCTTTACGTCTTAGCCTTATATGCTTGCTCGGTGGAAGCCAGGAATATTCGTATCGACGATTTTTAGCCTGCTTAAGGGGAAAGGTTAATATAGGCCTCCCAGTGGGCACACTGCTTAGGAGGTGCGCTGAGTGTACCATAGTATTCACGCTCCAAGGGGGCGGGACACCGTCCACCAACTGCAGAGGCCCCGCTGCAAGCCCAGCCTCCGCTAGGGAAACAAGGGTTTTCAACAGGCTGTTTGCAAGAGGTGTTTTAAAATGGTTTCAGGGTCAAGACTACTGGTGGAGAGGCTGAGGGAGAACGGGGTTAAAACCATCTTCGGAGTGCCTGGCGGTGCGGTGCTCCCGTTCCTGGACGAGCTGTATAAGGCGAACGACATAGAGTTCATTCTGACTAGGCATGAGCAGGGTGCTGCCCACATGGCTGACGGTTATGCTAGGGCAACCGGCAGAATCGGCGTAGTCCTAACCACATCCGGCCCCGGTGCAACTAATCTTGCAACAGGCATTGCCAACGCCTACTTGGATTCCACACCGGTTTTAAGCATAGCCGGCCAGGTTGCGACGCCGCTCATAGGCTACGACGGTTTCCAGGAGGCTAATATTTTCTCCATGATGATAGGGTTGACTAAGATGAACTTTCTACCCAGGGATTTGAACGAGCTTAACTCCGCCCTTGAAAACGCTTTTAAAATAGCCTTATCCGGAAGACCGGGGCCTGTTCACATAGATGTTCCTAGGGATGTTCAGCTGATGGAGGGTGAGCCAGACGATGATTTCTACGTTTACTCTTATACTCCTCTCTCTCCTTCAGACGAGGAGATTCTAACAGCCTCAAGGATGCTGGTTGAGGCTGAGAGGCCTGTTATCATCGCCGGGGGAGGAGTAATAATGTCAGGCGCGCACAGCGAGCTTATTGCTCTCGCCGAGCTTCTAAACGCTCCCGTGGCGACGACGCTGATGGGTAAGGGAAGTATTCCTGAGGACCACCCGTTGTCCCTGGGGATGCTTGGGATGCATGGGAGGCTCGGCGCGATCAAGGCTGTTCAGGAGAGCGACCTGGTTCTCGCCGTAGGCATGAGGTTCAGCGACAGGACTACGGGTAAGCTAAGCGGCTTCGCGCCGGGGGCTAGGAAGATACATGTTGACATAGATAGGTCTGAAATCGGGAAGCTGCTTAAGCCCGAGCTTGGTATCGCCGGGGACGCTAAACAGGTTTTAAACAGGATTCGCGAAGCTGTTCTCAGGCTTTTCCAGAAGGATAAGGCTGGCACATGGGGTGAAAGAGTGAAGCAGCTCAGGAAGGAGTCTGAATTTCTTTACGATTACGATGCTGTCCCAGTTGATCCGAGTGCCGCCGTTAGGGTTCTCAGCGACTACGTTAGGCCTGAAGACTTTGTGACGACTGAGGTTGGCCAGTGTCAGATGTATGCTTCGCTTCACTTCACAGCTAGGCGTCCAAGGCAGTTCATATCCTCCGGCGGCCTGGGGACAATGGGATTCGGGCTTCCGGCTGCAATCGGGGTTAAGGCGGCCTTCCCGGGGAGCCGTGTTTTCGACATAGCTGGGGACGGCAGCTTCTTCATGACTTGCAACCAGCTTCCTGTTTCAGTCGACTATAATCTACCGATCATAGTCATGGTTCTCAACAATTATTTCCTGGGGATGGTGAGGCAGTGGCAGGAGCTCTTCTACGGCAGAAGGTATATTGCCGTGGACTTGAAGGGTAGGGCTGACATAACTAGGGTTTCAGAGGGTTTCGGCGCCAGAGGGTTTAAGGCGACGAGGATAAGCGAGCTTAAAGACGCTCTTGAAACCGCTTTAAAACAGGATGAGACGACTGTGCTCGACGTTATTGTCGAGAGGGAGGACAATGTTTTCCCAATGGTTCCCCCGGCTTCCCCGCTTGACAGCGTTATCGTAAGGAGGTAGGGTGAGATGGCTTCCGACGAGAATAAGAGGTTCATCGTGCTCAGGGTTATCAACATGCCTGGGGTGATGGAGCGGATATCCTCAATATTCGCGAGGAGGGCGATAAACATTGACACGATTACAGTCGGCATGGTGAACGGGAGGACTTCGGAGATATCGCTGACCTTCAGCCTGCCTGAGGAGAAGTTTGAAAACATAGTGAAGGTTCTTGGGAAAAACCCCTGTGTCTCCGAGGTTAAGATAGGTTCTCTCGAGTACGACGTGATAAGGGAGGCATTCGTAGCTGTTCTGAAGGATTGCGACACGAGTGTGAGCGACTATATTAGGGTCAGGTACAGGGCTAGGACAACCCTGCTGAGCGGCTCCAGGCTTCTAGTTGAGCTCCTGGCCGATCCCAGGATGGTTGACGATTTCAAGGAGGAGTTTAAAGACCGTATTGAAAGCTTTTCGAGGAGCGGCGTGATGATTCACACTCTGAACCGTTTCAGAAAGTAAAAAGCTTAAAAGAAAAGTGGCCGTGGAGTAGGGGTGACTGAGGATGGCTAGGATAATAAGGGATGGTGAGATAAGCATTGAGCTGATTAAGAATAAGACTGTAGCCGTGATAGGCTACGGCTCGCAGGGTGAGGCACAGGCTAAGAACATTAGGGACAGCGGCGTTAAGACGATAATAGGCTTGAGAAGAGAGGGCGCTTCATGGAAAAAGGCCTCTGAAGACGGTTTCGAAGTCTACGAGATAGGTGAGGCCGTTAAGAGGAGCAGCATTATTCTCATGCTCATCCCGGATCCTGCTCAGCCGGCTGTCTACAGGGATCACGTTGAGCCGAATGTTTCCAAGGGTTCGACACTGGTTTTCGCGCATGCTTTCAACATTCACTACAGGCAGATAGTTCCCTCCCCTTGGCTCAACGTCGTCCTCGTGGCTCCTAAGGCGCCTGGCCCTGCGTTAAGGGACGCGTATGTTCGCGGAACCGGGGTTCCGGGCTTAATAGCTGTCCACCAGGATTACACTGGGGACGCCTCGAAAACAGTCAGAGAGGTTGCGAAGGCTGTGGGGCTGAGCAGAATCGGCTTGATAGAGACATCTTTCAAGGAGGAGGTTGAGACGGATCTTTTCGGCGAGCAGGCTGTGCTGTGCGGCGGGGTATCGTCGCTTATTAAAAGCGGCTTCGAAACCCTTGTTGAAGCAGGATACCAGCCTGAGGTGGCGTACTTCGAGGTTTTAAACGAGCTGAAGCTTATCGTCGACCTGATATGGTCTAAAGGCCTATCCGGCATGTGGCAGTCTGTTAGCGACACTGCTAAGTACGGCGGTCTTACGCGCGGCCCCTATCTTATAGATGAGGATGTTAAGAGGAAGATGAGGAAGCTCCTTGAAGACGTTCAGACGGGTGTTTTCGCAAGGGAATGGATACTGGAGAACAGCTCCAATCAGGTTGTTTTGAAGACACTTGTTGAAAGGGAGGGAAACCACCTGATAGAGACCGTTGGAAGGAAAATAAGGTCGATGGTGTACGGTTGAGAAAGGCTTGATGAGGAGCGACGCTGTAAAGAAGGGTGTGGACAGGGCTCCGCACAGGTCTCTGCTCCACGCCTTGGGCTTGAGGAGCGAGGACTTCGACAAGCCTTTCATAGGCGTGGTCAACTCCTACACCAACGTTGTGCCGGGGCATGTTCACCTCGACATGATTGCGGAGAAAGTTTCCGAAGGCGTTAGAGACGGGGGCGGAGTGCCTTTCGTCTTCAACACGATTGCTGTCTGCGACGGTATTGCTATGAACCACGATGGAATGAGGTTTTCACTGCCTAGTAGAGAGGTTATTGCAGACTCGGTTGAGATAATGGTTTCAGCACACATGTTCGACGCCCTTGTCTTCATATCCTCGTGCGACAAGATTGTCCCCGGCCACCTGCTGGCGGCAGCAAGGCTGAACCTTCCATCCATATTCGTTACAGGCGGCCCCATGTATCCAGGGGTTTTCAAGGGGAGGAGGGTGGACCTTGTTTCAGTCTTCGAGGCCCTCGGCGAGTACCGTGAGAGGAGGATTACGCTTGAGGAGCTGAGGGAGTTTGAACGGGTCGCCTGCCCGGGTGCCGGGAGCTGCGCCGGCCTGTTCACCGCGAACACTATGGCCTGCCTTGTCGAGGCAATGGGCATGTCGCTTCCAGGCATGGCTGCTACTCACGCTGAGGACGATGCTAAGAAGACTCTCGCATACGAGTCTGGAAGAAGGATAGTCGGGCTCTGGAGGGAGGGCTTAAGGTTCAAGGATATTGTTAAGCCTGAAAGCCTTGTTAACGCGATAATTGTCGACAATGCTCTCGGAGGCTCCACTAACACTGTTCTCCACCTGAATGCTCTCGCTAAGGAGGCTGGCTACGATCTTTCGCTGAAGATTTTCGACGAGCTGAGCAGGAGGATACCCACGCTGGTTATGATAAGGCCGTCTGGAGAAGGATTCATGGTTGACTTATGCAACGCGGGCGGAATCCCCTCGCTTATGAGAACCCTTAGAAAACATCTTAACTTGGATGTTCTTACTGTTACCGGTAGACGCCTCAGGGAGCTTGTTGAAGGGTTTCCGGACCCGAGGGGCACGTTCATACGTTCCCCGGATAACCCGTACAGGGGGGAAGGAGGCATAGCGGTGCTATGGGGATCATTGGCGCCGGAGGGTGCTGTGATTAAGCTCGCCGGGACGCCTGTTCAGCTTAGAACGTTCAGAGGCAGGGCTAGGGTTTTCAACTCTGAGGAGGAGGCTGTTGAAGCGCTTGAAAAGGAGGATTTCACGGTGGACACTGTGGTTGTCGTGCGCTACGAGGGGCTTCTAGGCGGACCCGGGATGCGTGAAATGCTCATGCCCACCTCGCTCATAGTCGGCAGGAAGCTTGTTGAAAGGGTTGCGCTGGTCACTGACGGAAGGTTCTCAGGCGGCACGAAGGGTATTGCGATAGGCCATGTTTCTCCAGAGGCTTACGCGGGAGGACCCATAGCGCTCGTGGAGGATGGTGACGAGATACTTGTAGATGTGTCGGGCAGGAGGCTGGACCTGCTTGTCGACAGTGATGAGCTTGAAGAAAGAAGGCGGAAATGGGCTCCGCCGGCTAAGAGGCTTGAAAGCCGGTTCCTAGCTAAGCTGAGGGGAAACAGGTTTTTCACCTAGCCAATGTCTACACCATGCTCCGAGGGTTTTTCGGTTAAGCTGGACCGTTTCGCAACCATTCGCCTCAGGGAAGGGGAAACGCTTCTGAAAACAGGCTTAGACGAGGCTTTAAACTATCTTTTCATATCTCACGCTCACTTCGACCATCTGGTTAAGTCTGACGCTAAGAGAGCAATGGCAGTATGCTCGGAGGAGACTCTTCTGCTTTCAACGCTCAGAGGGCTTGAAGTAAATCGTGCTGAGCAGAACCGTTTTACCCTTCTCGACTCAGGCCATATCCTTGGGTCTAAAGCCCTGCTCATAGAAACCGATAAGGGTGGAATACTGTACACTGGGGATGTTAACACTTCGCCGGTTGAAGGCATACCTAGGCAACGCTTCCCCCGGGTTCACACGCTGATAATAGAGTCTAACTACGGTCGCCCCAGCCTGGTTTTCCCTCCTAGGAGACAGCTGATAGGGGAGATTGTTGACTACGTGAGTGAAACAGTTAAGAGGGGTAGGCCCATGGTTCTAATGGGGTATCCGCTGGGGAAGTCTCAGCATGTTCAAATGGTTCTGGACACTGTCCTCCAAAGCGTTGTCGAAACATACGTTTCACCATCCATAGCGGAGTATAACAACGTTTACAGGCTTTTCTCAGTGGGAATAGGGGGGAAGAAAGTTTTCACGCCTCAGTCCCCGGAGCTGCCGGATGGCTCTTGGGCTCTCTACTATCCCAATGTCTCAGGCAGGAATGCTTTCATGCAGCTCGTCAAGAGGAAGTATGACGCTGTCTCCATAAGCTTCTCAGGCAGGTCGCTTTTCAACTGGTATAGTGAGACGCTGGGTGTGGACAAGGCTTTCCCCTTGAGCGACCATGCTGATTTCAACGGCCTGATGGAGGTCGTGAGGGAAACCTGTCCGGAGAAGGTTTTCACAGTCCACGGTTTCCCGGAGGAGTTTTCAAGGGAGCTTAGGAGGCTCGGCTACGATTCTAAACCATTACGTCCAAGCATGGAGGCCAGCTTCAGGCTTTAGAGGATTTTCACGGTTTACGGATGAAAACAACATACTCGTCTGCATAACCGATCTTGACAACCCGGTCCCTGGTTGCAACCCTCCTGTTAACCAGCCAGAGCATCTCGGTTTCGAAACCGGTTTCCTCAGCTATTTCAACGAATGTTTCCTCTGTTTTTACAACGCCGGTCGGGAAAACTCCTTGAGCTATGACGAAAACACCCACCCCGTTCTTTTTGAGAACACGGTGCAGCTCAGATAAAACCCTGCGGAGATCTTGGAAGTAGGCTTCAACTATCGCAGGCATGTTTCCAACGTTTTCAGAACCCTCTGTGAGCCTAACGGCGTCGCCTATGTATGAGCGCAGCATGGGCTCGGAGCCCTTGAAGAAAAGCTCGTTTTCAACGCTGTAAACCCTAGTGTACTCTATCTTGTTCAAGTAGGGTGGTGAAGTGGTGACCGCGTCGAACGTCTCCTCCCCCAAGAACCCTAGGTTTCTCGAGTCAGCTTGGTAAGTCGCCACCTTAGGGTTAAGCATTCTGGTGGCTTCAACATCCTTAATCATCCTCCTAATCCTGTTTCTATAGAACTTTCTGAAAGGCGGCACGTTTCTCTCCTTAACTATTCTAATGAGGCCGCCGTCCTTCACGACGTAGGATGCTTTCATAGCGGTGCTTACTAAGCCTAGTTTGAAGAAGCCTTTCACGGCCTCGTCCTCAATGTTTTCAACGATCTCTCTGAAGAACAGTACGTCCTCCAGAACATGCCTCGGGAAGGCTCTTCTAACAAGCCTGCTCAAGCCTCCTAAGCTGGGCCTCCTGAACTTTTCTGAGAAAACCTTTTCGAAAACTCTTCTCAGTTGCTCAACATCGTAGTTGGCGGTCTTAACCCTGGAGGCGAAAACAGGGAGCTCAGCCACGTCGACGCCGACGGTGTTTATTCCAAGCTCCTTCCCCGTGAGCTGGGTTGTGCCAACGCCGCAGAACGGGTCCAGCACCCAGGAGCCTTCTCCAAGTCCCAGCCGCCTGCTCACGAGGGCTACGAAGTCGCGAGAAAAGCCTTCCTTATAGAAAAAACCAATTATGTATTGGAATACGCTTGTTGGGCACGAATGTGACGAGCCTTCCGAGTTCCAGCCTCTCCTCTATATTCATGACGGCTCTTCTAAAAAATACTTGTTTCCGGGGCTTTTAAGTTTTCCGAGAGGTTTTCCGGAAACGCCTTATGTAACCCTTATTAGCCGGTTTCCACATGTTCATCCGGTTTAGGGTTGCCCATGGAGCAGGATGCTGGTGGAGGCATATACCGGAGCAGGCTGGGGCCGGTTTCCTCAGAGGCCACGAGATACGTGTCCAGCATCAGGGAAGATCTCTGGATATTCAACGAGGATATTGAGTGCACCGTTGCACATGACCTGATGCTTATGAAGCAGGGCTATATTACTGAGGAGCAGCTTAAACGGATTCTCGAGGCTCTTAAAAGGCTGTGGGACGAGGGCTTGAGCCGGATCGACCTTGAAAAGTATGAGGATGTTCATGAGCTGATAGAGTCTTACGTGGTTAAGCAGGCTGGTCTAGAGGTTGGAGGTCTTGTTCACACGGCGCGCTCCAGGAACGACCAGGTTGTAACGGCGGTGAGGCTTAAAACGAGAAGAGAGGTTTTAAGCATCATGGGGGAACTGCTTGAGCTTGAGGAGACTCTTCTAAAGAAGGCTGGGGAGACTGTTGACCTAGTGTTTCCGTTCTACACTCATCTGCAGCAGGCTCAGGCCGCTCCCCTTTCACACTACTTCCTAGGGTATTTCGACATTTTTCTGAGAGACTTCAACCGTCTATCAGAATCGTTTAAAAGGGTTAACCAGAACCCCCTTGGAAGCGTTGCTATAGTCGGCTCCTCGCTTAAAATAGATAGAGGCCTCACTACGAGGCTCCTAGGGTTCGACGGGATGTTGGAGAACTCGTTCGACGCTGTTTCCTCAAGGGACTTCGCGCTGGAGGTTATTTCAAACCTTAACATCCTCATGCTTAACCTGAGCAGGATTATGGAGGACCTCATAATCTGGCTTACCTCCGAGTACGGTTTCTTCACGCTTCCAGATGAGCTGGCTTTCCCGTCTAGCGCGATGCCTAACAAGAAGAACCCCTGCATACTTGAGCTGACCCGTGCGAGAACGGGACGGGTTTTCTCAAGCCTAGCCCAGCTTTCAATGGTTTGCAAGGCGGTGCCCAGCGGCTACGTTAGGGATCTTCAGGAGACTAAACCCCCGTTGATCGAGGCGATTGAAACAACCAGGGAGGCGGTTAGAATCGTCAGGATTGTTCTAGAGAACCTGAAGGAAAACCGTGAGAGAATAAGGTCTTTAACTGAGCCGAACATTATTGCCCTGGATGTTGCTGAAAGAATAGTTGAGGAGGCTAAGGTTCCCTTCAGGCTTGCCCACAGGCTGGTGGGGGGGATGGTGAAGCTCAGCGTTAAGACGGGTAGGAGGATGACTAGTCTCAACGAGGATGATCTCAGAATGGTTTCCCTGAGTGTGCTGGGCAGGGACATTAGTAGTCTACTGGCGAACATTCTGAAAGAGGCTGACACCAGTGTTCTCGTTTCTAAGCGAGTATCCTTGGGCGCCGGCTCCCCGGAGGCTGATAAAATGATGCTTGCAGCCAGGCGGAACGTTTTACAGGAATGTTTTTCCAGGCTTAGCCTGATGATTCGGAAGGACAGGGAGGCTAGGATGCTTCTCTCGGATTCTGTAAGCAGGCTTGTGGAGGGCTTCTCCTTATCCAAAGATTGAAAAACGTTAAAGGCTTTTTGATGCCTTGAAAACCGTTTAACTGCTGGTTTAACGCCATGCCTAAGCTGTTAGCACTGTGTACTAATATGGAGATAAAGAATAAAAGTCACCCCGAGAGAATTCCTCTAAGGGTTGCTAATTAGAAAGGACAAGATAATAGGCCTACAGGTTTACGATAAGAGAGGCCGGTACGTCGGCAAAGTTAAGGACATAGGGTTTGTCCTAGGCGAGAACCTTGTTGGAATAGTCGTTGTTGGTAGAGACAATAGGGAGATGGAGTTCATCTGGAGCGAGGTTGATGCCGCTGAAGACATAGTGATACTTAAGAAGGAGGTGACTGTTCCCGCTGCACCCCCTGCGCCGGCGAAGCCGGCTGTCGAGACGCGTGAGGAGCCGAAGGCCCAGGTGAGGGAACAGGTTTCAGCGAAGCCTCCCACATACTTGCCGAGGGAGCCGGAGGTTCAGGTTGCTTCAAGCAGTGATGCAGCCAGGGTTCCTGAGGCTCAGTCTTCTTTCAAGGAGCCTGCTGAATTCGAGGAGGCAGAACTGGAGCATGGTGAAACCGTGGCCGCTGCACCGCGGCCTGCTCCCGAGGAGACGGCTGGCGGTGCAGGAACCAAGTCTTGTCCGAAGTGCGGAGCCATAAACAATGCGCGCTACAAATTCTGCTTCAGATGCGGAACCAGGCTGCCCGCTTAGCTTAACGGTTCTTTAAGAACTATTCCGCGGCCCCTCTCTATTTCAAACCTGTAGATTATTGGGTTCACAGCGGTCCAGCGCATCTTCCTTATGAACATCGTTCTTATGATGGAGTTCCCAACCCTAGATAGGGAGAGTATTATGACGCCGCTCGCCAGAAACTCTTCAACACCATACCTGCTCATCATGTTCTCCCCGGTGGGGACCTCTGATGTTATCACGGTGGTTACGCCAAGCTTCTCCTCAATCGAGAATATGAGGCTCCTAATGTATTCTCTAACCCATGCAACCTCGTTCGAGTAGGTGGTGACCAACGGGGCTATCGGATCTATGACGAGCCTCTTGGCCCCTATTTCCCTCCTCCTCTTGTCAAGCTCCTCTATTATGTTGTTGACTATAGTGTCCATTTCCCTTCCCCACATCTTGGAGGTGAAGTATCTTCTAACCGGGAGGATCGCGAGCTTCCTGGTCTCTATAAGGGGCTGAAGATCCCAGCCGAAGTTTCTCACGTCTCTCACAAGCATCTCCGGCCTCTCGTCTATCGTAACGTATATCCCGGGCTCGTTGTTCTTAGCCCCGTATAAAAGGTACTGTAGGCTGAAAATCGTCTTCCCGGTTCCAGCCTCTCCGGCGAGAAGGCATGTTTTGCCGGATTCGAACCCGCCCTCCAGGATCTCGTCTATCGCGGAGTTGCCTGTTGAAACCCTTCTAACATAGGAGACTCCTTTCCGCGGGGTTCCACAGGCTGGGCAGAACTTGTATTCGGGGCTGAGTGGACGCCCACATTCACAGTAGTAAGCGCCTACAGCCTCTCTTTTAACCGCCTCTCTCCGCTGCAACAGTAATAGGTTTATGCGGAGGCGGTTTATAAATAGTTATCGGGCCTCGCTTTCCACTGGGTTTTATCCGCGTTTCTCCAAAAAATAGTTTATTAAACCTCCCGCCTCTATTATTTTCATCATGAATTCGGGCATTTTATCGCAGGAAAACTTTTCCCCGGTTTTAATAATCGTTAAAACCCCGTTGGCAACGTCGAGCTCAGCCTCATCCTCATCCTTAAGCCTTTCTAAACCCTCGGTCTTCCTGATGATGAGCGCGGGAAGACCCAGGTTTATAGAATTCCTGTAAAAGATTCTCGCGAAGGACTTGGCGACTATCGCTTTCACTCCGGAGTGTTTCAACGCTATTACCGCGTGCTCCCTGGAGCTCCCCAGTCCAAAATTCTCGCCGGCAACTATTATTGCTCCACCTGAAGCCTTCGCCCTGAACTCAGGGTAATAGTCTTCGAAAACATGCTTCGCAAGAACCTCAGCGTCGTGAGTCACCAAGTATCTAGCAGGTATTATCACATCCGTGTCCACATTGTCGTCAAGCCTGATAATCCTGCCGCGTATTTTCAAGCCAGAAGCCTCCTAGGGTCAGTTATTCTACCCTCTACTGCTGAAGCAGCCACCGTCGCTGGGGAGGCGAGGAAAACTTTGCTCCTCTTATCGCCCATCCTGCCTACAAAGTTCCTGTTGCTGCTTGAAACCGCAACCTCGCCTTCTGCAAGAACCCCTCTAGACATTCCCAGACATGCGCCGCAAGTGGGGCTCGTAACTATTCCGCCTGCTCGCACAATCTCCTCGATGACTCCTGTTCTCAAAGCCTCCGCGTAAACCTTGACTGAAGCTGGGCTAACCACCAGCCTCACACCCGGCGCGATACTTCTACCCCTAAGTATCCTGAGAGCTACGAGAAGATCGTCCAGCCTCCCGTTCGTGCAGGAGCCTAGGAAAGCCTGGTCTATCTCAAGGCCTTCAACCTCTGCGACGGGCTTAACGTTGTCCACGCTGTGCGGCAAGCTTACAACAGGCTCCAGGTTTGAAACATCCATCTCGATCCTCTCAAGGTCCGCGTCAGGGTCGCTCCTCACTTCCAGCAGCCCGCAGCATCTCCCCCAGCTCTCAGCATACTCGGTGCTTTTAGAATCTGTTTGAACAATCCCGGTTTTAGCACCCGTCTCAACAGAGAGGTTTGCAAGAGTGAGGCGTTCAGACAGGGTCATTAGGCTTACTGTTTCACCCGAGTACTCTAGGGCCTTGTAGGTTGCTCCGTTGCTGCCGATTTCCCCGACGATGCTTAAAGCAACGTCTTTCGCGAAAACGCCTTTCCCAAGCCTCCCCTTAACCTCGACCAGCAGTGTTTCAGGAACCCTCAGCCATATTTCTCCCGTTGCTAGTACAACAGCAGCATCAGTGGAGCCGACGCCTATTCCAATCGCGCCGGTTGCTCCAGCTGTGCAAGTATGGCTGTCCGCGCCAACTATCAGGCAGCCCGGCACGTCGAAGCCTTCTTCAAAGAGAACCTGGTGAGCTATACCTCCCCTCCCTATTTCGAAGAAATTGCTTACCCCGTGTTTTTTAACGAAGCCCCTCATCCTCCTCATCTGGTTGGCCAGGTCTATCGTGCTCGGGGGAACATCATGGTCGAAAACCACTATCACCCTGCTCGGGTCCCAGACTTTCCCGGAGATTTTTTCAAACTCTTCAACAGCCAGCGGCCCAGTCACCTCGTGCAGCATCAGGAAATCCACCTTAGCCTCGACTATTTCACCCACTTCCACGCGGGGCCTGCCTGTTTTCCTGGAAACCACTTTCTGTATTGCTGTTAAACCAGTCATCCGCCAACCCTCTTAATCTGCAGAAGCCTGTTGGCCCCGTTCAGTATTGCGTAAACCCCTGCTAGCACAATGTCCTCGCTGAATCCTTTCGCAGTCACGCTCCGCCCCTCATCGTCTGAAACCCTTACCGTAACCTCTGCAAGCGCGTCTGTGCCTCCTGTGATCGCCTCCAGCCTGAAGCTTTCAAGCTTTATCTTAACCAGGTCGCCGAGAAGCCTGCTGACAGCCTTCATCGAGGCGTCTATCGGCCCGACTCCGAACTCAGCCCCCCTCCACGCCTGTTCTCCTCTCCTTATCTTTATTGTTGCTGTCGGCGTCGTGTTCAACCCTGTAACCACGAGAAGCTCTTCAAGCTCTATACGGTCCTTATCACTAACCCCGTACCCTATGACGCTTTCAGCTATCGAGGCGAGCTCAGCGTCAGTAACCTTCTTACCCTTGTCGCCAATATCCTTGACTATTTTAAGAACCTGCTTCAACTCTTCTTCGCTCAGCCTATACCCCATTTCTTCAAGCTGCGCTGAAATCCCGTGGACACCGGCGTGCTTCCCGGCTACCAGCCTTCTCCTAGCCCCGACGAACCCGGGGTCTATAGGTTCATAAGTCTCTGGGGATGCCAGTATGCCGTGAGTATGGATCCCGCTCTCATGGGAGAAAGCGTTTTCCCCAACTATAGGCTTGTTCACAGGTATTGCTATGCCGGTTATCAGGGAGACCAGCCTACAGGTGTTGTATATCTCTTTAAACTTCAAGCCTGTTTCAACACCGTACAATACTTTAAGGGAAACCGCTACCTCCTCTAGGCTCGCGTTGCCTGCTCTTTCTCCCAGCCCGTTCACCGTCACGTGTGCCTCAGCAGCCCCTCCCTCGATTCCTGCAAGCGTGTTCGCGACAGCTAGGCCCATGTCGTTGTGGCAGTGTACCGCAACCGGGATCCTCAGGGCTTCACAAATCCTTTTAACAATCTCCCGCATGGCTAATGGGGTTGCAACGCCAACAGTATCGGGGATATCGACTGTGCTTGCCCCGGCTTCTTCAACCCTCCTGTAAAACTCCACTAGGAAATCAATACTTGTCCTGGTGGCGTCTTCGGCTGAAAACTCTATTTTCATACCGTAGGATTTAGCGAGGTCTATGGATTCAACAGCCCTGCGTATGGCTTCATCCCTGCTTATCTGCAACTTCTTATTCAAATGTATGTCCGAGGTCGCTATGAAGAGATGGATTCTCCCCGCTCCAGTTGAAGCAGCCTTCTCAATATCCTCCTTCATGCATCTGGATAGGGCAGCGATCTCCGCGTTCAACCCTTCCCTAACTATCAGCTTAATAGCCTCCTCCTCGCCGCGCGACGTCGCAGGGAAGCCTGCCTCCACCACGGGTACTCCAAGCGCGTCAAGCTGTCTCGCTATCCTAAGCTTATCCTCAGGCGTAAGCGCGACCCCTGGAGTCTGCTCACCGTCCCTTAGAGTAGTGTCGAAAAGAATCGCCCTGTCAGGTATTTTAGCCTCAGTAAGGTATCCTCTCCAAACCATTACGACCCCCTCCTAAAACAGGTTTAAAACAATATCGTTTTTCAACAGTCTCTAATAGAGGTGTCACTGTTTCTGGAACGCAGGTGGTCTCGCCCCCTTTGGGCGTTACGAGTCATGAGTATGCTACACACCTCCTTAGCGGAGACTGCTTGACTACTATATTAACTTTTCTACGGTCAGCCGGATAAAGTTAGAAATCCTTCTAAACCGTTTCTAATCATAACTATTCCGAAAGCCACTATTATCAGGTTGAATATTTTAGCAACAAGCTTCGAAGGCGTTCTGCCGATACTCACCATAATCCTCTCACCGTTCACGAGAATCACGTATGCTAAAACAGCGTTCAGCAGTATTACTAGTATGCAGGTGAAAATATTGTAGGGAGGATTAGATATTATTATGACTGTGGAAATACTCCCTGGGCCTGCGAGAAGCGGCGTCGCAAGGGGGAAGACAGATATCTCCTCAGCCCTCTCCCCTCTCAGCTCGCTCTCCTCCCCCACAAGTATGTACTTCAAGGATATTGCTACGAGAACCATTCCTGAGGCAACGTAGAAGTCGTAAAGCCTTATCCCTAGGAAGTTGAACATTACAGTTCCAAGTAGGGCGAAGAAAACTAACACCACTGTTGCGGCGACAACAGACTCCCTTATTATTTTCCTCTTCCTCCCGCTTGAGAAGGATTCTAGGAAAGTGTGGAAGACAGGGATGTTTCCGACAGAATCCAGTATGACGAACAATAGTATGAATGCTTTCGTGAAACGCTCCGCTTCAGCCGCAAGCTCTAGACTCATGCCTGGTCGAATAGGCTTCAAAACCAGGATTCTTATCTTTTTCGTGGAAAACAGGAATAAGCTTGACGCCGCCGCACTTCAGACAGATAAGCCCCACCCCCTTGCCTTTCAAAATTCTAATCCTCAGGCTACGGCCCGGTATCAGCGGGTTCTTACACTTGCTACACCTGAAATATCTTCTCAAAACAGTTTTCCTCCTAAGATTATACTTCTCAGCAATCCTCCAGGCAAGCCTAGCGTATGATTCAGCCCTGCTCAAGTCGGATTCCGCGGTTTCCAGGGCAAGCCTAAGCAGGATGTCTATCCTCTCCCTCGCGATGCTCACCGCCTTCCTCTTCCCCATTTAAACGCTTAGGGGAAAACGCTAGAAGGTTATTATGGTTTTATGCGGCGCCCGGGATTTGAACCCGGGGTTCCCAGCTTGGAAGGCTGGTGTCCTAACCAGGCTAGACCAGCGCCGCCGTCTCCTTAATAGGAAATGGTGGTTAATAAAAGTTTTAGTCCTCCTTTTTCTGTTCATTTATTGTTTTTATCAGTTGAAGCTTCTCAGCGTGCTTCGGCTTGCCTGGTTCTCCTGTCCACTAGACTGTAATTGTTCATCCCGTATTCTAGGGTAATCACGTCTCTGAAGCCTGCTCTCCTAAATATCGCGTCAAGGGTTTTCGCATCCATGAGGAAGTAGAATCTTCTATGCGGCCCCCAGTTGACCATGAAATAGTTCCCGCTGATCCTTCTAGCTCTGCGTAGAAACTTCTTATCCCTAGTCATCCTTATTGACCATGAGGAGGCAAGCATCCACCCCTTGTCGCTCAGAACCCTCTCCATCTCCCTGAGCGCTTTCTCAGCATCATTCTCCCTCAAATGGTGTATCGCTGAAACACATATCATGCTGTCGAAAACCCTGTTCCTGAAAGGCAGGTGCGTCAACTCGTACTGCACATAGTGAACCTCTCTTCCTGAAAAGTTTTTCACACATTGTTTAAGCATGTTTCTAGAAAAGTCTCCTGCAACCATGGTGCCGCCTTTAAACGCTTTCAGGTTCCTGCAGTTTCCACAACCGTTGTCAAGCATTAAGCTGGCTTCTCTTGAAAACCCCCTGCTGACCAGTGTTTCGAGAAAAGGGTCCGGTTTAACCCTCGTCCTGTCAAACTCCTCGAATATGGTGTCGTAGAGCCTACGGACCTCTCCCCGGTAATCGCTGGCCATCTGAAGTCTCTCCCATACTGGAGTTATAAGCTTGAAGACCCTTTACGGGGATCGGTTTCAAATTTATAAGCTACCATTCTAAGAACCTAATGATTTAATCAGAAGGAAAAAATCATGGTTAGGAAGAAAGCTGAGGAAGAGAGTGAGGAGGAGTCCAGGGGCGTGGAGGTTTTCGAATCAATAGAGGACATACCCGGCATAGGTCCCTCTACTGCCGCTAAGCTCAAGGAGCTTGGTTACACTACTGTTGAAGCATTGGCAACGGCCACTGTAAACGAGCTTGTAAGCGGAGGCATTCCTGATAAGACTGCCGCCAAGATAATATCGTTGGCGAGAAGCAGCATCGAGGTTAAATTCGTTTCAGCCCTAGACATTCTTAAGCAGCGGGAGCACATTCAGAAGCTCACTACGGGGAGTAAGAAGCTGGATGCTCTCCTAGGGGGAGGGCTGGAGACAATGACGATAACCGAGTTCTTCGGGGAGTATGGGACGGGAAAATCCCAGATAAGCCATCAGCTTGCTGTTAATGTTCAGCTACCCGTGGAGAGAGGGGGTTTAAACGGAAACGTTGTCTACATCGATACTGAAAACAGTTTCAGGCCTGAGCGTATTGTTGCGATGGCTAAGTATCTGAAACTGGATCAGATTAAGACTGTTGAAAACATCACCGTGGCGGAAGCCTTTAACTCGGACCACCAGGTACTCATAGCTGAGCGTCTCGACGAAATCATTAAGAGTAAGAGGGTGAAGCTCGTCATAGTCGACTCCCTGACGACCCACTTCAGAAGCGAATACTTGGGTAGAGAGAGCCTTGTTAAAAGACAGCAGAAGCTGAACGCTCACCTTCATAGGCTTGACCGTCTTTCTAAAGCCTTCAACCTTGTAATCGTTGTTACAAACCAGGTTATGGCTAAGCCGGATGAAATCTTCGGAATGGGAGCCTATCCTGTTGGCGGCCATATTCTTGCACACAGGAGCCACACGAGAATATACCTGCGTAAGGCTAGGGGTGAACAGGGTTTGAGGGTCGCCAGGCTGATAGTTAGCCTAGACAGGCCTGAGGGAGAATGCTTGTTTAAAATAACTGAGAACGGCATAACTGACGTTGAGGAAGAAGCCTATGGTGAAGAAGGCTAGGGCTCCAGTCTGAACCTATCCCTTGGGTATAGCGTTGCTTCCCTGATGTTGTCGAGTCTAAGGATGCTCATTAAAAGCCTTTCAAGACCTATTGCCCAGCCCGCGTGAGGAGGCATGCCGTATCCGAAAGTCTTCAAATGGTATGAGAAGTCGCTTGGGTTCAGGTTTTTCTCTATCAACTGGCTTACAAGCTTCTCCTTATTCTCCTCCCTCGTCCCCCCGGAGCCCAGCTCCAACGGGCCGTAGTTCAAGTCAAAGGATTGCGAAGTACCGTCCTGGTTAACCTTTATGTAGAAAGGCTTGATTTTACTCGGCCAGTGGGTTATGAAGTAATACTCGTCCTTCAGCTCCTCAAGGTTCCTCAGCTCCTCGCTTCCAACGTCGTCTCCGAAACTTACTTGAACACCTTTCTCGTTAAGCATTGAAATAATCTCGTTATACTTGAATCTTTTCAGCGGGGTCTCTGGAATTTTTATTTTCAAACCTAAATTTTCAAACTCATCCCTGCATTTTTCAACGATCTTCTCATGAACATACTTTATCATTTTCTCGCAGATAACCATAACGTCCTCCATATCCGCGAAAGCAACTTCAACATCTACTGAGGTAAACTCGTTCAGATGCTTTGTCGTGTTGAAGGGCTCAGCCCTGAAAAACGGGCCTATTTCAAAAACTCTTTCAAAGCCTATTACCATTTGCTCCTTGGAAAGCTGAGGGCTCTGGGCTAGGTAAGCTATCTTGTCGAAGTAAGGCAGTGGGAAGAGGGCTGCTCCACCCTCTGTTGCAGAAGCTATTATCCTAGGCGTGATTATTTCGACGAAATCGTTTTCATGGAAGAACCCTCTCAAAACCTCTAGAAGGACACTCTTGATTATGAAGATGCTTCTAACTCTTGGCCTGAAAACATCCAGGGGCCGCGCGTCCAGCCTAACGTCAAGACTGCTTTTAATCCTGTCAGTAGGGTCCAGTGGCAAGGGGTGTTCAGAAGCGTTTAAAATCTTTATTTCAACAGGATCTATTTCAAGCCCTCTGGGAGCCTGGGGTGTTCTCCTTACTCTTCCACTCACCTCTATCACGTCGTTAAGCTTTATGTTGTCAAGAGTGCTCTCAACACTAAGGTTGGATCTGCCCCTGACCCACGTTATCTGTATTCTGCCCCAACGGTCTGCTAGAACGATGAACTTGACTCCACCGAGGTCCCTCCTGTCGAGTGCCCAACCGTAGACTCTAACCGTCTTGCCCTCGTCTTCAAGCGTTATGTCAACGCTTCTCTTCCTTTCTCCAAACATTCTCATCATCTTCAGGAAGTCTGAATCCTGACGTTAATACCCAATTTTTTAGCGAGTTTCTCGAGCTTCTGAACCTGCTTCTCATCCCGCTCTTTCCCCTCAACCATGATTTTAAACTCGGTAATATTACCTGGAAGCCACACCTTGCTTAAGCCAACTATTCTAAACGGGTATACTAGTTCCTCAAGCTTCCTCTTCTGATCCTTCCTGTAATCCACGACTGTTATTTTCTCAACGCCAGTATCCCTCATGATTCTCTCAACAATCTCCTTCCTATCCCTGAAAATCCTCACACCATCGTTATTGCTTAAAATAAGTAGGAAACCGTCTTCAACATGTGTCTTCTTAAACTCGATTTTTTCAAGCTCGCGGATCCTGCTGGCTTCCTCAAGCAGGATCCTTGATATTTTTAAGTCAAAATCACTATTCCTACCACTATCTATGAGCTCTCTGCATTTCTGACATAAGATTCCGCTTTTCACACAGAAATCGCAGAAAGGTATTTTCATATATGGTCTTGTGGGCTATTAAACTCTTTTTAAATCTTCCCTCTTTCCAAAGGCCGCGTAAACCTTTTAAATACTAATTTGAAGCGTGATTTCTGGCATGAAGATAGGCGACCCGGTGCTGATCGAGATCGTTAAGAAACGGAGACTGCGGTTCATGATATGCAGGAACTGCGGCGCTAGGAATGCTATTAATACGAAGAAGTGTAGGAAATGCCACAGTAAAAATTTAAGACCGAAGAGGACTGAGAGGAGAGCCAAGAAATAGGGTGCATAGAAAAGAATATAAAACGGGCGTTGAGTTTTTAACCGGGCCGGTCGTTCAGATGGTTAGGACGCCGCTCTCACACAGCGGAGGTCGCCGGTTCGAAAAATAGGGATTAATCGGAAATCCGGCCCGGCCCATGTTTTCCGCCTCTATTAGATAGTGTAACTTTCTCCGAGCTCCGGGGCTGCTGCGTCAAGCCCGAGACGGTTTCTGGCGTATTCCGCCAATTTCTCGCAGTTATCTGAATCACCGTGGACTATGAAAGTTTTCTCAGCCTTAATCCTACCTATCAGTTCTTCAAGCTGATCCTTCCCGCTGTGCGAGGAGAGTTCGAAATGCTTTACTTCAGCCTTGACCTTAGCCAGTTTCCCATCCACCGTCACTATTTTCCTCTCTAGGAGAAGCCTTCCAGGTGTTCCTTCAACCTGGTAGCTGACGAACGCTATTAGGTTTCTGCTTAATTTCCCAACCTCTTTAAGATAGAAGTTGACAGGGCCTCCTTGAAGCATACCGGCTGGCGTAACGATCACGCCGGGCCTCTTTAAAGCATCCTCCCTCTGCCTCTGGGTGGTTATCCATGTTACTTGCTTGGCTGCTTTCTCAAGCAGATTAGGGTTGGACAACCATTCTGGGAAATCAAAAAGTATCTCCGTCACAGTCCTAGCCATGCCGTCGTAATAGACGTTGTGGGGGAAACCGTGTTTAGCAAGTATTGTTATCGCTTCCTGCGACCTACCCAGTCCGAAGGCTGGGACAAGCGCTATGCCGCCTCTTTCAACAGTTTCACTAAGCTTTCTGACGAACTTCGCTTCAACCTCCTCCCTGGGAGGATGGTTCTTATTCGCGTAAGTGCTTTCAACAATCGCTATGTCGAGTGGAGGATAATCAGTGTAAGCCCCTTTCAGCAGGGTTGTTTCAATCGTGTTAATGTCTCCGGTGTAAAGCACCCTTTTTCCGTCAAGCTCGAGCAAAACCTGTCCTCCTCCAGGGGTATGGCCTGCTGACAGGAAGACAAGTTTAAAACCGTTTCGAGAGAACTCCTCCTGGTAACCAAGTTTTCTCGCCTTGCTTACGAACCTGTCTACTTCAAGAACTTCAAACGGAACAGTTTCTTTCGACACCCTTATGAAGTCTAACAGTATCAGTTTAGCAAGCGGTGCTGTTAAACTTGTTAGGAAAGATTCTCTTCCCCCGCTTATGAAAAATATTGGGGCAGCTCCAACATGATCTAGATGGGCATGAGTTATGATTATGCCGTCTACTTCTCTGGGCGGGATATGCATTGGGTATTTAACCTGCCTCCCGGAAAGCATTACTCCAACGTCTAGGAGGAGGCGTTTCTCCCTGCCCGCTAGATAAACAGCGGATCTTCCTACTTCACGTACTCCGCCAAGAAATTTTATAAGCATGTTTCGATCCTCTTCACCGCTTTCCACCAGCCTTTTATTTAAAGTTTTAATAGGACACCAGCCTTTTCAGAGGGGAAAGGCTTGTTGGAGAAAGTTCTTAGAAAAGAGGATTGGACTGCGGACTGCATGCTGATATGTCTCCCCGGCATCGGGCTTGTAGGCTTATTGACTGGCGAGCTTCTCATTGAGTCGGCGGTTGAAAACATCCCCCTGCTAGAGCTTTATCCCGAGTCTCTCCTATACGTGTCGGTAACCTCTAGGGAAGGTTCCATAACTCTTCCGAAAATAACTGTCAACAAAATCCGCACAGGGGAGTTTAGAGGCGTTATTATAGTCAGGGGAGCTTCTCAGCCTACAACTCAATTTGGCCAGTATGAGTTGGCTAGAAGGCTAGTGGATGTTGCGGAAGAATCGGGGGTCAGGATCGTCATAGGTATAGGCGGGTACGCAATAACCCGTGTTGGCGAGAAAAGAAAAGTCTATATTTCTTCGACCAACTGGAGGATTTCAATGCTGGGGGCCTCCCTCGGGTTCCTGCCTTTAAGAGGTACCGTGGTGGGGGCTGCTGGCCTAATACCTGGGCTTGCAAGCCTGCATGGTTTGGATAGCGCGTGCATTCTCGTGGAGACTAATGGGGAGAGCCCCGACCTTGCTGCCGCTAAAACAGCGCAGAGTGGTGTCCTCAGCTTTCTTAAAAAATATTTTTCCGAGGATTAAGCAGGAGGAACCTGTTCTCTCTCTACGGAACTCTCCTTAATGAAATCATTATATATTTCGCTCACCTTCTCGGCGGCCAGCCCGCTTCCCTCTACAACACCATTCTCAGTAACCCTTATCCTGTTCATCACTATTATGACTCCAGCCTCCTCGTTGTACTGAACCATTTTCGGGAAGACTCTTTCTATTCTTTCAGCAAGCTTCCTTAAATCCAGTATCACTGTCCTCACTTCTATTCTCTTAACATCATTCCCGTTGAGTACCGCCTTAGGAATCTTCTTGCCTCCTTTCAACTCCACATCGTTCAAAATCACTGAAAAAGTATCAATATCTAGCGAAGCTAAAACCCCTAGGAGCTCCTCTCCGCCCTGAGTGACGACTGCGACTTTCTTGCCTATTAAACGATTAATCTCTGTCATGAACCCTGTTCTCATCATTTTAACATCACTTTTACAGTACACTCCCTGTTTTTAATACTTTCTGAAGTATAGGGCTTATTCTAAAACATAGCTTTTTTTCATGGCTACTTTTATTTCTCTACCAATAGTATTTCTAGAAATGAAGCAGGAAACTGTTCAACCATTTGCCTCAGCCAAATGTCCAAACTGCAACTCCCAGCTGGTTAACTCGGAGAACGAGCTTGTCTGCAGCAAGTGTGGCCTAGTAGTCGACTTCCTAGACAAGTACGTCGCATCCTACGATCAGGATCACGCGTTTCATGGAGACTCCTGCTACGGGAGTCTGATTGCGGAAAGCGGTTTCAAAAACGATGTCTCTAGGCTTCAGAGAAACATTTTCTACTCGGCCACTAGGAAGGAGAACGAGCTGAAATGGATAATAGACAAGGTCTGTAGCAATTTTCACCTGGGGCCTTCGATAAGATTGTTTTCACATAGTATTGGTTTAACACTGCTGCGTAATTCTAAAAGTAGAAAGATCAACTTGGCGGCAGTTGCAACATACTCCGTGGTCAGCGCAGCGAGGTCCTGCAGTTTAAACATAGTTCCACACTATAAGAAGATACAGGCGTACCTGTGCGGCATAGGTTTTAAAATCCGGCCGAGGGACCTTTTCAACGCGATTTCTATTGCAAGGGAAGTTGGGATTGTGGAAGCAAAATACGATACTGGTAAAACAATCAACGAGATAATATCTCTGGTAATGAGGAATAATCGGAAGCTTCAGGCCCTCGCTGAAAGAGAAATGTTTCTAAACATTCTTAGGGCGGTGTCAATCAGGCTCTTCAACGATTTAAAATCTAAGCACTATTATTTTCATGGTAAAAACCCCATGATATGTTTAGCAGCCGCTGTCTACGCAGCTTCGAAGGAGGCTGCGGCTATGTTGAAAATCAAAAATCCTGTGACTCAGAGGGAGCTAGCTGGGTACGTGGGGTATGCTGAGTACAGCGTTAGAGAAACATATGAAGAGTTTTTCGGAAAAACTCTCAACCTGTTGAATCCTGCCGTTTAACCGTGTTGTGAACACGTTCGAATACGAAGAAGCCTTCAGAATCGCTCACGCGGAGCCTGCACGCGATTTCTACTGAAAACTCTTCCTCACGGGTTTCAATAGTATAGTCAAACTGGACAATTATTTCAAACTCTTTGAAACATTCTTCATGAAGATTTTCCGTTTTGAAACGTTCCATCTTGTCCATCAGGTTTTTCTTAAACTCGGAGAAATTGCCTCGGGAAGAACCCATGCTTACTTCCGCAATGTTTTCCACGCTGTTGAAAATATCTTTTGCCAAAGAATCGGCTAAAAGGAGCCTCGCCCTCTGTTTTAAAAAGCCTACTAGAAGGATGCTTCCTGATTGAACCGTCAGGTTCACTATCAACAATGACACCATGATGATTGTCGAGCCGACTATAGGTATCATCCATGTTTTAATCATTTTTCAACACTCACCACTATACACACGGTATCTTCGCTGCTGACTCTGATTATTCGAACAAGTCTAGTGCACTGTTCCCAAGGATTATTCGAGGCCTGCTTGTTCTCCACCACTATTCTTCCATTCTTCTTACTCAGAAGCTCTATTTTGCTCCACTTAACCCTGTTAGAGCTCAGGATACTGATGACTTCGCGGAGCAGGGCTTCAGAATCAGCCAGGTTTCGAGGAGGAATCTTCGCGAGGCTGCTCTCTAAAGCCAAGTCTGTTCTCATCGTTTCTATTTTTTCAAACAGGGTTCTGATGCTTTGCGAGACGGTTATTATCGGTATTAACAGGAGAGTGCTTAGGACGATTGCAATAATGCCCTCTAAAAACTGCATTCTTCTTCACACTTGCTCGGCCAACCAGGTTAGTGTGGAAACATTATTTAAGGTGAGAAGAACAGCCAACGCTAGTTCTAAGACTAGCAGAAAAATCAGGAATGATGAAGCTAGGAAATCTAGAAGCTTGTCGCTCATCGTTTGGTTAAAACAAACCCGTTCTCCGATGTTTTAACAGAGTATGCTCCACCCGGCTCTAAAGACACGTTGTTAAACCTGTATTTCCAGGTCCCGTGGAAGACTCGAATCCCATGAATCACGATAGAGTATTCATTATCCTTAAGCAGGATCGTATAGTTGAACAAGAGTGTTCTTGGAATAGATAGTGTGAATTCCCCCCCATACTCTGCTGAAAGATCAGCATGTTTCCCTATTAAAAACAGGATGCTGTTAAAAACATTGTTTAAGCAAACTGTTCTAACAGTATTTGCGGCGTAGAGCAGTGTAAAGCTTGCCGTGAGTGTTAAAGATATCCAGAGAGCGTCTTTCAAATGTTCCTCGAGAATCTCGTTCAAGCTGTTTCACCCTAGCCTGCAGCAAGCAGTTTAGCCACGCTTTCATAAATCTGCTTAAGCAGGGGTATCACTCGCTCCGATAAGTAGGCTAAGCCTAGCCCAAGGAGTACTGTAGAAAGCAGTATTAGCAAGGTTTTCTCAAGCAGGCTGCTCAAAGGTATCCCTCCTCTTGAGCCGTTCAGCCTCCGCGTGCATTTTTAACCCCGAGTTATACCAGGGTCACGAGCCTTATAACCGCCAACGGGTCAGTATTGGTGAATAAATAGGTTTTCCACCATTCTGGTTTGTAAATGATCTTTCAAGACGACCTGCTGGTTAACGCAATACTTCAGGAGATAGAGGATTTAAAGGTTAGCATAGGGAAGTTGAACACTAGAATTTTAAATCTTGAGAAGAAGTATTGGGAGTTGAGCGAGCTCGTAAAGGTTGCTCCAAAATGAGCAGTGTCCAACAGGATTCTCTACATGCTGGTTTTGAAAGTAAATGGGTTTTGGACAGTAGAGGTAAAACCTTGTATCTGTCATACCCGGAATCCCAGGAAACGGATCCGTGGCTTATCTGCGACATTATGCATAAGCTCACGTATTTCAAGCCGGAGAGAATACTGGTGTGTGCTAAAGGGCGTTTGCTAGAAGTCCGGGAGCAATATGTTGAACTGTTAAAGGATTTCTCTAGAGGGGTTGAAAAGGAGAAGGAGGAGCTTTACAAAAGACTTTTGGAGAAACATGATGAGAATATCCTTGATTTGAAAACTGCTCGAGGAATGCTTTCCATCAGGCCATTCTATGGGATCGTATATTCTCAGCAGTTACTGCGATTTCCAGTATCCGTTGAACTTTTCTCTGAACGCAGTCTTCAAGAATTTGAAATGGCTTTTCAAGGCTCGCGGCAGGCTGAACACAGCTACGTGCTTGGCCACTTGTTGTACTGTGTGAATGCTAAAGACGGTTCCTACAGGGTTTTTTTCAAGTCTGACGATTACTTCTGGGTTGAAAAGGAGCTTTCAAAAATTCTGCGCCTCGCCTACTCTAAGAGAATGCTTAGAACCGGGAGGCTTAAAGACATATTTAGCTACAGGTTTAAAGCCGGCTTAAGGTTTCTGAAGGTTTTAACGCAGGTGGAGGCGGGGGAGCCGGCAAGCTCCATAGTTAGGCATGCCGTATACTCTTCCATAGGCTTGTCGAAAATATATCCCTTGTTGAATGATAGCGGTGTTCAGTGTTTCTTCCTAGACGATGTTGGGAAGAGGGTTTACGTTAACCATGCCCGTTTCGGAAGGCTTAGTACAAACCTCGTGTTTAAAGAAAGGGATTTTGAAAGCCTCGTGTCACTCGTGAAAAGAGAGTCCGGCCTAAACCTGGATTACTCTAACCCCTCGATTAAAACCGCTATTGTCTTCGACAGGGTTTTGACAAGGGTGTCAATAGATGTTCCTCCCCTAGCTTTGGGAAAAGGCGTATTAGATGTGCGGAAACACGTGACTAACGTGCTTCACCTAAGGGACCTTTTAGAATCAGGATATTTTTCAGTTGAGTCTGCAGCGTTCCTAATCTTCGCCATTCTCAACCGTGCCAACATATCTATCGTGGGGGAGCCGAATTCTGGGAAAACTTCTCTTCTGAACTTTCTAAGCTACTTCGCTCCCTCATGGTGGCGTATAGTGCATGTTGAGGATGCTCTTGAAACGCTTCCCCCAAGGGTTTTCGACCAGCATAGAGTAGTGTACGTTGTGGAGCCGTTTGAAACCAAGGGGGGAAGCAACACTAAGACACTTGAAATAATTAAGGCGCTTCACAGGACTCCCTCCTACCTTATACTGGGGGAGGTTCAAACCGAGAGTCATGTTAAGGCAATGTTCCGCGCTGTCTCAGCCGGCCTGAGAATAATGCATACTGCGCACGCCGCTTCCAGCAAGGGCTTCGTTAAAAGGCTTTTAGACGTTTACAATATTCCTAGAATACTGCTTTCGGAGCTTGATCTGCTAATCGTCATGAAGAAGCTTGAAGCAAATAATTTTGTTAAACGGTTTATGGGGGAAATTGCTGTGATAGATGGAGATTCGAGTCTCACCGAAATATTTTCGAGGCATACTGTTACGGATGAGTTGTGCTGCTACCCTGGACTGGAGGTCTCAGGATTCTTCGGGAAACTGGCTGGTTTAAGCTGCATCGATGAGAAAAATCTTTACGGAGAGTATGAAGCTATCTTGAAAGTGGTTGAGGAGAACCGTTTTTCAGATAATTTCACCGTTAAAAGGCTTGTCCAAAAAATCCATGTGGGAATGCTTGGGAAGATTGGAGGGGGTTTTCAAAGATGATCTTGCGAGGGCTTTTAAGGAAAATTTTTAACGATGAGGATAAGCATTCCTATGAAGTAACAACTCCGATCGTGGCTGAAATAATAGTGGCCCAATCCGCATATAACAACCTTTACAGAACTATTCGCGACGTTTCAAGTAAAGACTATGAGGTTTTTTCCACAGCCCTTTTTCATTGTCTGGAACAGAGTCTGAACGGTGCGGATATTCAGAGAATGTTGAACAAGGCTCTCCGGAAACACCCGGATCTGCTGAACGCGATTACTCATGTGGTTCAAAACACTCCTAGGCAGAGAGTCGATCCGGAGGAGACTCTAATGCTGTTCAGAATCCTTGAGTCGAAAGCCAGGATGAAATACCGTGAGTACACGTTGAAGCTTAACTCCATGGTTTCCCTATTCTTCTTCTACGTGTTTCTCGTTCCAACACCGATAATATTGGCCTCTGGGTTTTCACCCGAGGCTTCAATCATCATGTTCTCCGGGTTTTTCATCATAAGCATGATGGTATTCAGAATCTTTTTCAACAAGATCGGAAGGGTTAGGAGTGTCCTGCTGGGTTGAGGAAAACATACTTTTTTCTAGTAATGGGGATTGGGACGCTTGCCTTTTTAATGCCCTTGTTAAGGCTTAAACCGTATGTCGCATTTTCGATTCAGCTCTTAGTCTACACGCTAATGCTGTCTCAGAGGAAGGAAGACGGTGCTGAAAACCTTTCGGAGACTGTTGACTTGACACTAGTAGGGAGGTTGGCGGATAACCCTGAAAACTTGAACTTTGAGGGTTCCGTTTTCAAAACGCTGTCGGATTTAGGTTTTGAAACCGATTACCGTGGTCTCTTCGAAAAGGCTTTGCGCAGAAGCATAAATGGGCATCCGGTGGAGAAAACTTTAATCTCACATTCCAGTGGGCTTGACCAAACAGGCAGGCTTCTAATCAGGCTTGTTTCAAGCCTTTTCACCAAGGATGCCATGTCAGCTAAAAAGATCCTGAAAAGCTATGTGATCCTACTCAGGGAAAACGAGAATTTGAAGAACGAGAGGAGAACTCTGTTTTCAGAAGCCAGGTTCAGGGCTAGAATAATGCTTATAGTAAGCGCCTCCTTGATGGGTTTCCTCTCGGCTGCAACTCCTGTTCTCAACGCTTTATCGGCTTTTTCAGCCACACCCGTTTTACAGAGTGATTCCTCGCTGCTTCTTTCTCTCATCCTATACGTTTTAAGCATCTCTATACTTGTCCACCGCTCCCTAGCCTTTAGAAACCTCGCTAAAACAATGCTTTTCTCAGCGTTAAGCTTCGCTGCTTCATTCCTAGTTTTCAACGGTATGATCAGCAGCTTCATGGTGCAAATCAACTGACGAAGCTATTGGCGCTTAAATTGTTTAGGAACACCGTAATAGTGGGTTGAAGAGGATCTTGAAAACCAGGCTAAGGGGGTCGCAGCTCATAGAGGAGGGTCTGCTGATAGTGTTGGCTCTAGTCATGCTCGGAGCCGTCTTCGGGGTTTCAAAGCAAATCGTGGACAACATATCTGGGTTCTTCAACTCTCTAATAGAGGAAGTGGGCAACCTAGGTGAAAGCCTATTCGGCTGGCTGCTGCCTAAATAATGGCTGACGGCAGGAATAGAAAGCTGGATCCTACATACGTGGCCGTAATCATCATACTGCTGATAAGCATGCTGAAAAACTTTCCAGGTTTCCAGTTTTTTCTAAGCCTTCCCTCGCCAGGGGTTACCCTCTCCCTAATGATGCTTCTGCTCCCCGTAGCGCTTCTCCTGCTTTACAGGCGGCCGAGCCTAGTTGAACACTTGTCTTTCAGAGAAAACGAGGACTACTTCATCGCGGAAACAGGTTCGTCGCAGCTTGTAGTGGGGGCGGTTTCAATGCTTCCTGAGGAGGGATCTGGTGGAATCAAGGTTGGAGAGGAGAACTTCTATTTGAAGACCAAGAGCCTTGTCAACGGGCTTCTTAAAGCAGGCGTCTCAATAACGTTTGTGACCCATATGCTTCCCTCGGGAAACCCTGATGAAGATGTTCTTCTCGCCCAGCTGCTCGTGGTCAGCAGGAAAATAGGGCGCGAAGGGGTTGATGAGGCGGTTAAGATGCTTGGGACAGATTTTGAAAAAGTAAAGTCTATCTACAACACTGTTTTCCCAGAGTTAAGACTCGTCAGGCTGAGAGGGGGTGAACTGTTTAAATACTTGAGGAGGATCCTGGTGGATGATTCTTTTACTCGGCGAGTTGACGCCAGCAGCTCTGTCAAGCTTCTTACACCACATATGCCTGATGACGAGCTCTGTTTTCTCGCATCCCCCTACGGGCCCTCTGCCGATCGTGTTGAAACCAAGGAGACTATTAGCCTCGGGTCGATTGTTTTCAACGGTTCAAGCATCATCCCGCTTAGGCTTGAGGCAGACAAGTTTAAGAAGCATATGGCTGTCTACGGCTCAACAGGATCCGGTAAGACGACAACTGTAAAACATGTTTTAAGGGAGCTCGCTGAGCTCGGATACCCTTTTATGGTTTTAGACTGGCATAACGAGTATAGGCGTCTGACTGAGGAGCTTAACGGCATTGTTCTCACACCCGGTTCTTTCTCCCTGGACATACTTAACCCAGTTGAGGCTAACAGTCTGTCTGAGCACGTGGCTATAGTCACAGATATTTTCGACCAGATATACGGCTTCACCCCCTCCCAATCATACATGTTTAGAGAAGTGCTTCTGCAAACGCTCACGGTGAAAGAGCTTGGAATTCCTGCTTCAAACTCTCTCAGGGGGCTTGTAGAAGCCTTGGAGAGATGGAGCATTAAATCGTTCTACGAGAACGAGACAAAGTTCGCACTTCTGAGAAGACTGAGGCCATTGGTAACTGGGCAGAGTAGAGAAATATTCTGCAACACGAGTAAGCTGGTGAAAATCGGCGACATTATAGATAGGAACGTGGTTTTCGAGCTGGGAGACATTGTCGAAGTGGATATTCGTAAACTGGTTTCACTATTCATCTTGGCGCTACTCTACGAGTTTAGGGTGAAAAACAAGAACGCCAGGAGCCACTTTACTGTTGTCGAGGAGGCGCACAACATTCTGCCGTATAGGAGGCGTGACTCACCGCCGGGGATTGCTGAAAAACTTTTCTTGGAGATGAGAAAGTTTAACGAGAGCCTTATACTTGTGTCACAGTTCCCATCCCAAATCTCCCCTGAAATAGTCAAGTCCACAAGCCTGAAAATATCCCACAGGATATGCGAGGGGGAGGAGTCAAGAGTTTTGACAGACATAATGGGTCTTTCACAGGGGGACTATGAGCTTCTAAAGAAGCAGACACCGGGATACGGCTTCTTAACGGCGGAGGGCTTTTCTAAACCTATGCTTTTCACCATAGGGCTTAACGGAAGAGGAAGCCCATTTTACTGGGATTCTTCAGAAGGAAGTCAACCCAGTCGACCACGTCGCCCCTACACCTGAACCCTTCTCTGTAACACTCCATAAACCGGGTGTAGGTTTTTCCGACACTAATACCAGTAGTGTCCAGCTGCACGATTCTCTTCCCCTTTAAATGGAGCTTCGCCATCAGATAACAGTAGTCCGTAATCTCGGATTCAACGTTCCTCCTAGCCTTATCCTCACCATATCTCTTAACGCTCGTGAGCCTGCGCCAGAGAACATCTGGCCTACTTCTTAAGACTAGACAGTAGTCAACATGCTTCACCGGGGAAACCTCAGCAGCGTAATGTCCATCTATCAGGAGACGAACTCCTTCTCCGACGCTGTTTGAAACATGTTTTAACAGAGCCCTTTTCAAAATGTCCATGTCGACAATACTTGTTTCTAACGAATCATCATACCCAGTGATCGCGTTTACCTTAGCCGCAAACCTGCCGAGATCTAGGTGAACCCAGCCTTTATTCCTGCTGACAATGCGTCTACACAAAGAGGTCTTACCGGTTCCAGGAGTACCTGTTACCACTATTACCTTGCTCCTCACAACTTAGGCTGTGCACTCGGGTTATAAAAATTCATGGTTCTGAACCGTTTTTAAACAGCAAAAGATTTAACTCCCCCTCTGAAGAATGTTTCCCCAGCTCCGATGGTGTAGCCCGGTCAAGCATACGAGCCTCTCGAGCTCGGGGCCCGGGTTCAAATCCCGGTCGGAGCATTTTAAATATTTCTTCTTTTATTTTTTAACTTGCAGACCGGCCATCCTTCACCTCTTTTGTCACGACTTGCCACTTAGGCTCAAGACCCTGTTTTCAAAGCATTTGAATTCGGATAAGGTAAGATACTTTAGAGCGTGATCCTGCTATGAGGATGTGTTGGTGCGGCTTGACTGTTGTAAAGAGTGTTGCTGGCTATGAAAAACATATTAAAACAGTTCTTAACGTACGCCCACAAATCCGATGTAAAAATTAGGATTTTTAAATCCTACTGTTTTCAGCATCTATTCATTATTTTTTCAAGCCCCTGCTTCCGAGCGTTTTCGTAAGGTAGACTAGTAAAATTCAAATATGCTAGGAAACAGGAGTGGAGAAAATTGAAATCTGGATCGAACCGCACATTGCTAACAATATCCGTAACCGGTGGGCTGGTATGGGCCTCATTTGCACCCCTATCCATTCTGTTTGGTGTCTATCTAAGGTCCCTAGGTCTATCCTATGCTTCTATCGGCCTGCTTATGTCTGTCTCCAGCCTTCTCTCCCCCTTCCTCCAACCCTTGTTTGGCGCTGTTGCCGATAAATATCGGAACAGGAAAGTAATAGTTTCCATATCGCTCTTCTTCAGAAGCTTAGCCTACCTGCTGCTAATGCTGTCTACAGATGTTTTGGGCATGTCGATATGTTACGTTGCCGCCGGGTTATTTCTAGCAGGATTCATGCCGCTTGCCCAATCCATGGTTGCAGATCTCTCTGAAGACAATAGGCTTGGTGTCCATATGGGAAGATATAGATTGTTCGGATCCATAGGTTGGGCAGCTGCTTGCATTCTTACTGGTTTGCTTGCCAGAGACAACCTGTGGAACATTTTTCCACTCGCCTTAGCGTTCTCCACCATTTCCTTTCTGGTAAGTTTGTTTCTGCCAAGTGTCGAGGGAATGGACGGGAGTCACCACGGCATTACTCAGCGCAGAGTGTCCTCTCTTAAGCTTGCCGCTTGCTTCACGGCAAGCATCTTAATCTCGGGAGTAGGCATGGGAGCAACATCCTCCTTCCTTACTATTTCACTGTCGCAGCTGGGCAGCGATCCTTTTTTCATGAGTCTCGTGATCGCCATAGGGGCTCTTCTCGAAGTTCCTGCCATGTACTTAGGTGGTTGGCTATCCGATAGGATCGGGGGTCTTCCCGTCTTGGTTTTCGGAGAAGTAGGCCTAGGCATGGTTTACTGGCTCTACGGGACCGTAGAGAACCTCTACAGCTATCTGCTGATTCAGAGTGTTCGGGGGATTCTTTACGCCTTATACACGGTCTCAGGAATGTCGATTAGCTCAAGCCTTGGTGGAAGCGGGAGAAGGGGGCTTTACGCAGGTTTTTACAACCTCTCGTTTCAACTTGGAATGGCCTCCGGCCCCTATTTAGGGGGTTTGGTCTCAGATTACCGTGGATTGTGGGCCATGTTCGCTCTGTCTTCAGCTTTATCATTGTTCTCTACAGTACTTCTCATGCCTTGGATGACGTTTTTCTTTAAAAGAAAAAATAGCCGGGATTCCTTGAAGTGAATTGTTAAGCGTTTAAAAAAGCTACACGTTTGAAAGGCTGTTTCGAGAAGCCTTAGCTTTTCTCCTCAGTCTTGGGTTTCACAGTCAGTATTACTTCGTCGACACCTATTATCGTCGTAGCCAGTTCCACGGCGGAAACCAGCCAGCTTTTAACGACAAGATATGGGTCGACTACTTTTCCGTCTAGATCGGCAACTTCTCTGCTGACAGCATCTATCCCATATCCTGAGCCATCTTTAGAATGCTTGCTGTTAAGCAGGGCCATCGTTGTCAGAGGCTTCATGCCAACGTTTGTGGCAAGGGTTCTTACAAGAGATTCGACGCTTTCGGCAAAAGCCTCGTATATCAGCCTATCCTCCTCAGACTGGTTCTCCGCGCTTCTTCTCAACGCGCGTCCTATCTCAAGTAGCTCCGCCCCGCCGCCAACAACGCATCTCGGATCCTTATACAGGCTTAGGACTGCTGAGAGCGCGTGCTTAAACTCTCTCTCATACTCCTTCAAAAGATCCTCGTTAACGCTTCTCAGCAGTACTGAAACGGCCTTAGGCTCGCGGCAGCCCTCTACGAAAACTATTTTCTCGTTTTCGAAAACCTCCTCTTTGACGATGTCTGCCCTGCCAAGCTTGTCCTCAGAAATATCCTCCGGGTCTGAAACGATCTTCCCGTAGGTTGCCCTCTCAAGTCTCTCCATGTCTGATCTTTTAACCCGTCTCACCGCAGTGATACTGTTTTTATAGAGGTATTGCTGCGCGAGCTCGTCTATGCCCTTCTGGCAGAAAACAACGTTGGCCCCAGACTTAACTATCCTGTCAACCCTTTCCCTTATCATTTCCTCCTCTTCCCTAATGAACCCGCGGAGCTCCTCAGTAGTCTTAACCTCTATTTCAGTCGATATCTCCGTCTTCTTAACCTCCAGAGCATAGTCTATCAGCGCGATCCTAGCGTCTTTAACCGTTTTACTCATGTTCGGGTGGACGACTTCCTTGTCGACTATAACACCGTTGACAAGCCTTGAGTCTAAAACCCCGTGTCCACGCTTCCTAACTATGCTCACCCAGTCTATGTCTGCGTAATACCCTCCATCCCTTTTTTCAACGATCCTTTCAGCGGTGCTCAGGACGATTTCAGCGATCCTCCTCCTCTCCTCCGGGGAAGAGAAGAAAGCGATCGCTGTTTCAGCGATCCTGTTCAAAGCCTCCCTGTCTGAAAAGTCAACCGGCTTAGCGTCCTTCTCGAGCTTTTCAAGAGCCTCGGTTAAAGCCTTGTTGAAGCCTCTAACTATTGAAATCGGGCTTATTCCCTGCTTGTACAGGCTGTACGCGTTTCTAACCAGGTCGCAGGTTAAAAGTATTAGCGAAGTCGTGCCGTCTCCGATTTCCTTCTCAAGAGCCTTAGCCGCGTCTATTATTATCTTGCCAACTGGGTGTTCAATGTTCGCCTCGCTGAGAATAGTGACTCCGGTCTTAGTCACCGTGACGTCTCCGACTGTGCCCACTAGGAGCTTGTTGAAGCCTCTTGGACCGTAGGCAGTTCTGACAACCTCGCCTATTACGAGCGACGCCACAATATTGTTTTCATAAGCCTCCTCCTTGCTTCTCCTCACGGTCGTTTCTTTAAGCACTATTGCTGGTCTACTCTGTCCATAGGCCATTTTTCGTATCACCTCGATACTCCCTCTTTAAAAAGACTTTTTAAAAGCTTTTCCCGGGAGACAATATTTATTAGGTCATGGGTCTTCTTCCCCCCGAGTTTGGGAAAGATCTATGACAGCCGGGTTAAGGGGGTTGCGAGGATGCTGCTGCTTAAATACGGTGATCTCTTCAGCAACGATTATTATGTGAACAAGCAGGTTTTGAGGAAGATAGCGGTTTTCCGGTCTAAGAAGCTTTTGAACAGGGTTGCCGGATATATTACGTCGGTTAAATCCTCTGAGGGAGGAAAACAACAGGAGGAGGTGATTGAGGTTGGAGAAGAGTGATTTCCCAATCTTCCTGTCTGTCCTCGACTACGGCTGGTTGAAGAGGGCTCTGAGGGAGGCCGAAGCCTATCTCAAGGAGTCTAAGAAGGCTTCTCCGCCTTTGAAACTCATATACGCAAGAATGTCAATCCTTTCAAGCAGAATGTTTGTAACAATGCTTTTCCCGCCGATGAGCAAGTATGAAAGCGCTAACGTCAGCGAGGAAGCTTTAAACCCTGTTGAGTATAGGCTTAGAAGCCTATACGACAAGGCTCTTGAAAAAGTTGAAAAAATACAGCTTTCAGAGGAGGAGGCCGTGGAGATAAGCGATTTCCTGTATAATCTTTCCTCCACAATCCTCGAACAGATTTTAAGAAAAAACTAGTTAGATTAGATAACAATGTGCTTTTCAGGTTTAAATAGTTCTTTGAACATTGTTTTTCGAATGATGTGAACTGACCTGCTCTGAGAGAATGTCTCTATGAAGACCATGCACCTCTCTGAGGTTTCTCAACCATGTTTAAAATGGAGAGTCTTTTCAAGTAGCTGTCGACGATCATGGGCGGCAGCCCAATGTCTATTAGCATATCTCTGAATTCATCAATGGTTTTATCGCCTTCCTTAAGGTTCTTCTGAGCAAGGCTTCTAACAGTTTCACCAATCTCGTGGGGGAAAATAATCCATTTCTCTGTCTTCTTGACGTAGTAGTCCGGCTTAAAAGTGCTCCAAGGCTTGTAGTAGACGGTTGCAACCCTAACCTCGCGAGCACCCTTGCCTTCGAGATGCCTGCGAACTATCTCTAGGCTTCTACCTGTGTCTGCAACATCATCAACAACCAGTACCTTCTTCCCGTTAACGTCAACGTTAACATCCTGCAGTATCCTTGGCTCACGGCCTGTTTTTTCGACATCCTCGTAGAAGGCAACCCTTATGATGCCTATTTCAGGTTTTTCAAACTCGTCCGAAAAAATCCTGAGCGGGACCAGTCCTCCTCTTGAGACTCCGATCATCACTTCCGGCATATATCCGGATTTCAAAACTTTCTCAACGAGTTCTAGGGTAAGCTGGTAGAAATGCTCCCAGCTTATTACTTCGAACTCCATTCCGGCTTTAACACTTAAATGCTATAAAATAAATGTTTTTATCCGGTTTCACGGCCAAATATCCTGTTGGAACCCGTTCGAAGCATAGATTCACTGGGCACGTGCTTCACGCTTCTATTGGTTGACAGCCTCCCGGAAGAATGGGTTAGTATAGCAGCTGAGTTAAAGAAGAATAGGAGGGTTTTCATTCAGTTTTTCAACCCGGCCTGCCTAGTGAGCGAACTAATACCTTTCCTAGTCTACAATGTTCATCAAGCTTTCAAACATGGGTATAACGTGCTTAGGGGTTTTGAGCAGGAGCTTCTAGTGGCGCTTTACGGAAAGAGGAGCTTCCAAGAGGCGTTATCCACGCTTGGAGCACCAGTTTCGCAGCGGGCAGCTATACTAGTGGTTTCAGAGGATGTTGCAGTTTTAAAGGAGGCGGTTACTGCTTTAAATGAAGAGTTTTCGAGGAGAGGGCTGTCTGTTGAACCTTTCAGGGATGATGAGCGGTTGTTCACATCCTTCTGGAGCAGCCTGCTTTCCAAGGGTCTTAACGTTGAAGCCTTAAAGTATTCCGAAGTGCTTAAGCTTGTCAAGGAAAGGATAGCACTCCTATACGTTTAAAACAGGCGTGTGGAAGAAGGCGGCTTATAGAAATCATGCTTTGAACGTCTTTGAGGCTTTCCTGGAAGCCCAGACGGTTTAAGCAGAGGCTAGCAAGATTAAAATACTAGTTTTCATGCATAAGAAACAGCCTTGGAGGCACCGGAAATAGTAGTGGACGTTAAAGAGGTCACTAAGAATTATGTTCTTAGGAGCGGTGTGGTGAAGGCTTTAAAGGGGATTGACCTACAGGTGAAGAGAGGCGAGTACGTGGTTGTAATGGGCCCCTCTGGAAGCGGTAAGACGACGTTGTTCAACATGATCGGCGGCCTAGATAAGCCTACGAGCGGAAGCGTCTCCATAGATAGTATAAACCTGGCGCAGATGAATGACCGGCAGCTCGCATGGGTTAGAAGCAGGAAAATAGGCTACATATTTCAAACATTCAACCTGATACCGGTGCTCTCAGCCCAAGATAATGTTGCGCTGTCAATGGTCTTCCTCGGGATAAGCAAGGAGGAGAGGCGTAAGAAGGCTGCTGAGCTTCTTAGCCTAGTCGGCTTGGGAGACAGGCTTAGCCATAGGCCGCAGGAGCTTTCCGGCGGACAGCAACAGAGGGTCGCGATCGCAAGAGCGTTGGCGAACAATCCTTCTATAATACTTGCAGACGAGCCTACGGGTAACCTCGACCTCTCCACGGGGCTTTCAATAGTCCAGCTGCTGTACAGGCTTAAGGTGGAGAGAAACACTACTGTGATATGTGCTACTCACGACCTTAAAATGGTGGACGTGTCGGATAGGCTGGCATGGCTTAGGGACGGAGTTATAGAGAGGATTGAGGAAAGGACGACGGTAACCCTGACCGCAGGAGAAATGTAGATTGGGAAGCATGCTTCACAGTTTTTAACCAAGGGATATGTTTTTATACTGCTTTTCAAAGTTTCTTCCGACCCAAAATGAGCGAGGATTTTGACGAGGAGGAAGAAGAGGAGGAAGAATGGGAGGAAGAGGAAGAGGACTGGGAGGAAGACTGGGAAGAGGAAGAACTAGAGGAAGAATGGTAGACAAGGCAACGCTTTTTCTCAAGTAGTTTTTCAAAAGTTTTCCATGGTTGATACGGATTGGTTAGAGTAGCCGTAGTAGACAGGGACTCCTGCAAACCCGAGAAGTGCGGAAAACCCTGCAGGAAATACTGTCCAATAGTTAGAATAGGCCAGGAGGCAATATACTTCGTTGAGGATGAGAATCCTCCTGTGATTAACGAGTACCTGTGCAGCGGATGCTGCATATGCGTTAAGAAGTGTCCTTTCAATGCCATATGGGTGGTAAACCTTCCTGATGAGCTTGAGAAAAAGGTTTTCCACAGGTATGATGTTAACGCTTTCAAGCTCTATGGTTTTCCAGTTCTCTCTAAGGATGCTGTTACAGGCATTCTTGGTGAAAACGGAATAGGCAAGTCGACGGTGTTGAAGATAATCAGCGGTATTGTTAAGCCTAATCTGGGCAGGGTTGGTGAAGACGTGGATGTGAATGAAATCCTGTCTTTCCTAAGGGGGAATGTTTCGTTCAACTTGGTTGAAGACATTTTCAAGGGTAGGGTTAGATGCATCTATAAGCCACAGTACCTAGACGATATTCCCAGGATTATCGGAGGTAAAAGCGTCAGGGAAACGCTTGAGAAGGTGGACGAGAAAGGAGTTTTAAACGAGGTTCTGGAAAAACTGGATCTGAAAAGCATCGTTGACAACAAGGTTAACAGCCTGAGCGGTGGGGAACTGCAGAGGCTGGCTGTGGCAGCAGCCTTCATGAGAAGGGGAGACGTGTACTTGTTCGACGAGCCCTCGAGCTTCCTAGACGTGAAGCAGCGTCTCAAGGTGGCTGAGCTAATATCCTCTTTGAAAGAGGATGGTAAGATAGTCGTGGTTGTGGAGCATGATCTCACGCTGCTCGACTATCTTGCCGACTATCTCGTCATAATCTACGGGCAGCCATCTGTTTACGGTATTGTCTCACAGGTTCTCTCAGCACGCGTCGGAATAAACTCCTACTTGGAAGGATACATAAGGCAGGAGAACATTCGTTTCAGGAGGGACAGGATAAGGTTTCATGCTCACAGCCCGGCGGAAGAGTCTCCAGCATTGAAAATGTTTGAATGGCCATCTATACGGGTTTCGCTAGGAGGCTTCACTCTTAAGGCTGAGAAGGGCTTCATAGGGGTTGGGGAAGTCATAGGCATAGCCGGCCCAAACGGGATAGGTAAGACAACGATGTTGAAAGAACTGTTGAAATATTTCTCCGGCGGAGAATCATTGTCTGACAGCGTTCTGGCTAAGAGAATAGGATACAAGCCGCAGTATGTCTCCGGCATGTTTAACGGGGTTGTAAGCGACCTTTTGAAAGAGGCTTACGGGGGCGATGTGCCCGAGGTTCTTGAAAGCGAGCTGGTAAAGCCCCTTAAGCTAGACAGGCTTCATGATAGGCTTGCTGAAACCCTTAGCGGCGGCGAGCTTCAAGCGCTTGCAATAGCAATAGCTCTCTTAAAGGATTCTCCGATATACTTCTTAGACGAGCCATGCGCGTACTTGGATGTTGAGCAGAGGCTTGTCGTTATACGTGCGATACGCCATGCCGTCATGACTAAAAAGGCTTCAGCATTCATTGTTGAACACGATGTTGTCGCCCTAGACTTTCTTTCAGACAGGCTCATCTTCATTCAGGGTGAACCTGGTGTCCAGGGATATGCCTCTGAACCATTGAATGTCGCCGAGGGCATGAACAGCCTTCTCAAGTATCTGGATGCGACTCTTAGAAGGGAGCCTGAAAACCTCCGTCCTAGGATAAACAAGAAGGATTCTAAGACGGACAGGCTTCAAAGGGCTCAGGGAAAGTATTACTATTAGTGTTTTTCAAAAGGGTTAAGTTTTTAAACAATAGGGGCTGAGCGTCCTACAAATGATCCAGACCCCAGTGATAATAGTGAACTTCAAAGCCTATTTGGAGTCGATTGGGCTAAACTGTCTCAGCATAGCTAAGGCTGCTGAGGTTGTTTACAAGGATACTGGCGTGCAGATAGTTGTAGCCCCTCCGGCGACGGAGATCTCTAACGTTTCATCCTCGGTGGAAATACCTGTGTTCGCACAGCATGCTGACCCGGTGGAGCCGGGTGCGCACACCGGCGCTATTACTGTCGAAATGGTTAAGGAGGCTGGTGCAAAAGGTCTTTTGATTAACCATTCTGAGAAGAGGCTGATCCTAGCGGATATTGAGACGCTTATTAAGAAGGCAAAGGGCAATAATCTTGTAAGCGTGCTCTGCACGAACACGCCTGCGGTAACAGGTGCTGGAGCAGCTCTGAGCCCAGACTTCTTGGCTATAGAGCCTCCTGAGCTGATAGGGACGGGGATACCTGTTTCAAAGGCCAAGCCTGAGGTCGTGCTCGACTCGATAAACATTGTCAAGAGGGTGAGCCCTGAGGTCAAAGTGGTGTGCGGAGCAGGAATAACCACCGGCGAGGACGTTTACGCAGCGCTTAAACTCGGCACAATAGGGGTTCTCCTAGCTAGTGGCGTGGTTAAGGCGAAGGATCCTAAGAAGGTTATTCAAGAAATGGCTGGAGCATGCTTGAAATTTCAAGAGGAGCAGTAAGTCCAGCTGGTTTATTAATCCGCAAAACTCGTTAACTATTTTCTGAAGGTTTTCTCCATCCCATAATTATAAATTTTGAAACCGAGCTTCCTGTAAAGCTTAACCGCTGCCTTGTTCTCTTTCAACACGCTAAGCCTAACAGCGTTCACGCCTCCAGCCTTCAAGGTTTTCAAGCTTTCAACAACCAGCTTCTTGCCCACACTTCTCCTGCGAAACCCTGGCGATACGTAGAGGTTGTCTATAGTGCCGATGGGTCTGTAAACATTAAGAGGATAGTCAGGAAAAGAGCCCTGTATAAACCCCACGGGCTTATTGTTTATCTTAGCAACGAAAAGGAAGGTTTTTCCACTTGCTAAACTGCCGCGGATAAAACTAACCATCTATTAGCGTTCTCTTTCGAAGGCAATATGAGACGCTCAACCTTAAAAATTTCACGGGCTAGGCTTAACCATAATTGCTTTAACAAGTCGTCAACATTCTCCGCCTCATACTTGCAGATTTCTATAAACAACGGTCAACACTAAAATATGGTTAAGATATAAAGATTCCGAGTTTCAGAGGATTTTAAAAAGCTAGCGGCACGATGTTTAGGCTTAAGGCGTTACTACCTCGTATTCCTCTTCGTTGCGCGAGGTCGCGAAAAAGAGGCTATGAGGCTGTTGGGCTAGATTCAAGCCCTTAGATGCTCACTATTTGCGGCGAAAGGCGAAGGAGGAGGGTTTAAAAATAGAGACGTTGCGGGCAGACATGTATGGTTTCAGGCTGAAGAGAAAGGCGGATTTCGCCTTCATAATGATGGGTTCATTCAACGCGGGCTCGAACGACGAGCTTAGCCATCTGGCTTCTGTAGTGCGTTCTCTTTAAAAGGGTGGGCTTTATTTCATTCAAAACATGGCTGTAGACTGGACGCAAAACGCGGAACAGAGCTGGACGATGGAAAGGGATGGAATAACCGTTAAAACAACCTATAGTACTAGCGCGCTTTATACGGAAAAGATTACTCTGAAGGTAAATGACCATGGAAGACTGCTGAAGCTCGAGGATGAGGAGGACTTGTAGTTCTTTTCCCACAGGGATTCAAGATGCTTATAAGGCTGAACGGGAAATTCGAGTTCCTAGGCTGGTGGGAGGAATCTGAAAGCAGATGGTTCCTAGACAGGACTCGAGAAGGCTGAGAAACCGGGAAACATTAACATGGTTCTTCTGAGAAGAAAATATTTTTCTATGAGCATTAACACTACTGTTCTATCATCTACTCCGCCGGTTGCATATTTTTATCTGCTAGAGTTAAAAACGGGCCCGCTGGGATTTGAACCCAGGTTCTCCGGCTCCGCAGGCCGACGCCTTTATCCTGGCTTGGCCACGGGCCCTTTAAAAGTTTCGACGTAGGGCTTATTTAAACTTCATTCAGCTTCTCAATCCCCGTTATTTCAAACGCGTTGCCCATGGTTATCACGAAGGCTTTAACCAGCGCCAGCCTGTCCATTCTGATGTCTTCGCCCGTTATCACGGGACACTTCTCGTAGAAACTGTTGAACATGTCTGCAAGATGCCTCATGTATACTGCGATAATGTTCGGCGCCAGTGTTTCACTAGCCATGTTTAAAATCCATGAGAATTTGCCTATCTGCCTAACCAAGCTCAGTTCCTCAGAAGTGTTGAAGAAGACCTCGGTCAGACTGTTCACGTCGACACCTGCTTTCTCAAGTATTCTGCATGCTCGAGCATAGGTGTATTGAAGATATGGGGCAGTGTCGCCCTCTAGCCTCGTAGCGTCCTTAACGTCGAAAACTATAATGTTGTTCTTATCAGTCTTGAAGAGCGAGTATCTTATGGATGCGACGCTCAGATGAGTGCTAACGCTCCTAATCCATTCCTCATCTTTAGACGGGTTTCTCCTCCGGGTTTCCCCATAAACCTTCTGAAACACCGTTTTAAGAAGGTCGTCAGCATTGAAAACTATTCCTTTCCTACCGGACATGTGAACCATCTTTCTTTCCCTCAACTCCTCGACCCCCGTCAGCTCGCTGGCCGTCTCTCCGGAGAGGGCGACAACCTCGTAGAGATATGGGAGATACTTTTTCTCAGGCGGGGCTCCAAGCTTTCTCAAAGCATGCTCAACCACTTTCTGCGGGTACTCTTGCCTCTTGTCAACAACCGTTATTGCCAAGTCTGCTCCACGGTAATCGTATTCCTCCCCGTCCCAGTGCGTCGTTAAAAGGATCCTCCCGTTCGGCTGCTCAACCCATTTCTTCACCCTGAACCTCCTCGACGTCAAGCCGAGCTTCCACGCTGCGTAAGCAATATCCTTTCCCACGTAGGTGGCGGTACCGTCTGACCTCACGAGGACCTCGTCGGGCGCCTTAAGCCTGCTGAACTCTTCAACATCCCTGAGCCTGATCATTAAACACCCCTTGTTTTCACCCTCCTCTTCCAAGTAGGCTTCACCACTGTTTTTCAACTCGTTCACAGCCCACTCGAATATTCCTGACCTCAACACGTCCGTCTCCCAGTTTAGCAAGTCGTAAAATATTCTGAAGCCCCAAGCAGTTTCAAGCTGGCATTCAACAACCTTCTCCGAGAAAAACCTGGCGAAATCAGCCACGTCGTTCCCACCTTCCTCAATCCTTCTTATTATCTTGCTCCTCAGCCTCCTAAGCCCCTCATCCTTCTCAATCTTCTTACTATACTCGGCGTAAACCCTGCCGCTGTACTCGTCGAACCTTGTGCCCTCCGGAGGCTCCAGAGGCGTCTTCATAAAGTAGTGGGCGAGAATATTATCGGCAACCTGGGAGCCGCTGTCGTCAATATAGTTTACAACAGTTACCTCGTGACCCAGAAACCTTAGGAGCCTCGCCAAAACGTCTCCGATTACAGCGTTCCTCAGCGTCCCGACGTGAAGAGCCTTATTCGGGTTAGAATTAGTATGTTCTATGAGTATTTTCCTACTGGCGACAGGAAACTTTCCGTAATCATCGCGTTTAGAAAGAGCCTCGTTCAACACTTTGACGGAGTATTTCACTGGGTCGAAGCGGAAATCGATGAAGCCGTTCACGTTTTCAACACGCTTCAAAACCTCCATCTTGCTCGCGTCTATGGCTGCTATAATCCTGTCAGCCGTCTCCACAGGGTTTAAACCGTGTTTCCTAGCCAAGTCGAAGGCCACGGGGGTTGCAAGGTCGCCGAGCTCAGGGATGGGCGGCTCCTCAACCCTAGCCCTGGCAGTAAACCCGAGTCTTTCCAGCGCCTGGTCCACTTGAACCCTTATTCTTTCAGCCTCCTCCAGAAACCCCATTCTACAGACGGTTTTAAAGCAGAACAGGGTTAATAAGGATTAACGGTGGTAAACCGGCTGCTGGATTTTCAGCTTTTCTTTCAGCCTCCACTTTGATGCCAGCTTTTCAAAATCCTTTTTGAAAACCTTTCTGAGGTAAGGCAGGTAGAAGTTTATTTCTTCACCAGTCATGTATTGAAACTGGTACTCACCCTCGTATGGAGAAGGCTCTCCAGCCCTGGTTATGAACTCTAGGTGCATGAAGGGGTCTCCCTTTTTAACCACTACGGGTTCCCTTTCGTTGTTCAGGTTCACAATCTCCAGTGCAAGCCTCCCAACGAAGCCGCTGTGAACCTTGGCCGCGTTTAAAAAGGACAGGCCTGCTCTGCCGTAACGGCTTTTAGCAGTAAGGTGTGCGACAATGTTTGGCGGCGTGAAAACTATCTCGTTAGATATCACGTTCTTATGCTCCAAGTATTGAAGCTTAACATCGTCCATCACTGTTAAAACATACCCGTCTCCATCCATGTACTTTTCGTCGAACGGGTGTATTATCGGCATTCTCTTCACCATTCTAAGCAGCTCGCTTTTCCCCAGTATGCTCATCAGCCTTTAGGCTCAGGGGACACTAATATAAATTTTCAATAAGCCTTTTCAGCTTCCTAACCCTGTCTTCAACCTCGTCAACGCTGAAGTCGAAGAAGAGTCCTGTTTTCTCAGCCTTAATGCTTGAGCAGGCTGCCGCGTAAAGACTTGACTCCAGCAGGCTTCCTGTTTCAAGATGCTTCGCAAGGAAAACAGCCGCGTAAACATCCCCCGCACCAGTCGGGTCAAGCGTTTCCACGCTGAAAACAGGCATGTAGAAACACCCCTGCTTGTAAACAATCATGGAGCCGTGTTCAGAGTTAGTCAGCTCAACAATCATCCTTGGGTTGATTTCGAAAAGCTCCTTAACGTCACGGTTCAAGAAGAAAAACTGCTCGTCAACATTCATGTGAACATAGTCCACCCTGCTTAGAGCATCCTCGGGAAGCATTCTCTTAACGTGTTTAACACACCCGTCGACACCGCTAGTTCTGATGAACCCCTGCGCGTCAACAGAAAGCCTGAAGTCTGCCTCCTTAAACTCCTTGAAAAAACTATGGTCAACCTCGTTTAAAACAGGTGTAACATGTATAGCGTCAAACCCTATAAGCCTACTCCTTTCAACAACAATCTTTCTAGAAGGCTCTCCAGACGTCTTCTGAATCCTAGAGGAATCCTGGTAAACATTTTCAAACAGGATGCTTCTATCAAGCTCCGTAACGTAAACCTCGACACCCTTCTGCTTAAGACTCTCCACCCACTCCGGGTTCATATCCGGCCCGTAGGCTGTGAAAAGAACTGTTTCAACACCTATTCTAGAGAGGCTGAGCGAAGAGTAGAATCCTCCCCCACCCATGTAACTGTAGGATCCGCCCCTGCTCCTGTTAACGTCTATCGTTAAAGCACCTATCACGCCGATTCTATGAGGCATCCTAGACATTTAGACGAAGAAACAGGTTAAGCCCCCTATTTAACCACTATCAGCATTAGGTAGGAGCCTCCATCTAAAAGCTTAAAAAACCTTCTGGCTAAACCATTGGTTAAAATTTTTCCACTCTAAAGGCCCAGGGTTAGGGCAAAGTGTATAAGCCAGTGTTTTCCAGCTTCCCCGGGGATGATGAGGATGGTGAAAACAAGCAGGATTGTTGAAATAAGGTGGCACGGCAGGGGCGGTCAGGGAGTTGTCCTAGCAAACCAGCTGATAGGAATGGCTCTCTTCGAAGAAGGCAAAAACATACAGACTTTCCCGGATTTCGGACCGGAGAGGACCGGTGGGCCGGTGAGGGGCTACACGCGTTTCTCAGAGGACCCTATAGACATACATTCCTCAGTATACGAGCCGGATATTCTGGCGGTTATAGACCCTTACTTGGCTGAGGATCCAAGCGTCTACGCAGGCCTTAAGCCGGAGGGTGTCGCGGTAGTCAACTCAGCTAAAAACCCTGGGGACCTGAGGAGGAAACTGGGTTTAAACGTTAAGACCCTGGGCGTCGTAGACGCCGCTAGGATCTCGAAGGAAGTTTTCGGAGCTTATGTTTTCAACACGCCTGTCCTAGGCGGCCTAGTGGGGCTGACGAGCATAGTTAGGCTTGAGACACTTGAAAAACTGTTTTTAAACAGGTTTCCGGGCAGGGTTGGGGAGCTGAACGTGAAAATGCTTAAGAGGGGGTATGAGGAGGTGGCGGCCCAATGAGTACAACCGTAACCTGGAGAGAGATAGACCTGGGTGGAAGCGTCGCCGGCGGAACAAGCGAGAAGTATAAGACCGGCAACTGGAGGGTTGAAAGGCCAGTCATAGACTATGAGAAGTGCGTGAGATGCTTGATATGCTGGCTCTACTGTCCTGAGCCCGCGATAATTAGAAACGGGAGCGGGGTCAAGATAGACTACGACTATTGCAAGGGCTGCGGAATATGTGCCGAAGAATGTCCAAAGAAAGCGATAACAATGGTTCCGGAGGAGATTTAGAATGATGATGGAAGCCTTAGCAAGGCAACACAGGATCGCGTTAACCGGGAATGACGCTGTAGCCTACGCGGTTAAACAGGCTAACGTCGACGTGATAAGCGCATACCCGATAACCCCGCAGACATTCGTCGTCGAAGCGCTTTCAAGGTACGTGAACGACGGCGAGCTGAACGCAAAGTTCATAAACGTGGAGTCTGAGCACTCCGCCCTCTCAGCAGTAATAGGGGCATCGCTAGCGGGGGCTAGAACGTTCACAGCGACAGCAAGCCAGGGCCTCGCCTACATGTGGGAAGCGCTTTACGCAGCATCAGGATTAAGGCTGCCGATAGTCATGGCTTTAGCGGCGAGAGCATTGTCGGCACCGATAAACATTCACAACGATCATTCAGACTTCTTCGGAATGAGGGATGCAGGCTGGATAATGTTCAACGGCGAGGAGGCGCAGGAAACCTACGACCTCACAATTATGGCTTTCAAAGTCGCTGAAGACCCCAGAGTACTTCTGCCGGTCGTAGTCTCGTACGACGGCTTCATAGTCTCACACGCGATAACCAACTTCTACGCTTTAAACGACGACGTCATCAAAGAATTCTTGGGTGTGAGAACAACCGGGCCAAAAATAGACCCGGAAAACCCGAGAACCTTCGGCGTCCTCGCCCTTCAAGACTCCAACTTCGAGTTTAAAAGACAACAGTACGAGGCGATGGAGAACTCTAGGCAAGTAATAAAAGAAGTATTCCAGAAATACGGAGAGATCTCCGGCAGGAACTACAAGCCTCTGAAAGAATACATGACGAGCGACGCGGAAACCTGCATAGTGGCAATGGGAAGCACAGTCGGAACAGCTAGACACGCGGTTAAAAACCTCAGGGAAGCAGGCGAGAAAGTAGGCGTAGTGGGGATACTTCAATACAGACCTTGGCCGGTTAAAGAGGCTGAACAACTATTCGCAAGGTTCAGAAGAATCATCATCATGGAGAAGGTGATGAGCCCGGGAGCAAGAGCAGGGCCAGTCTACGAGGATATCGCTGCAACACTATACTCCAACTGCAACGTTAAAATGATAGACTTCACATACGGTCTCGGCGGGAGAGACATCTCAACACAGGGAATCATAGAAATCTACAAAAAGGGCAAGGAGCTCATAGACAAGGGTAAAACAGACAGGGTCTACTTCCACGGGGTGAGAGGAGAATGAGCAAGCTTAACCAAGTAGCGAAAATATCTGATCTGCCCGAAGACTCAAAATTCAGGCCAGGACACAGACTCTGTGCAGGATGCGGCCCAGCAATAACCGTGAAACTAATAACACTCGCCGTCCCGGAAGCAATAATAGTGAACTCAACAGGCTGCGTCGAAGTCGGAACAACAATCTACCCTTACTCCGCATGGAAAACACCATGGGTTCATGTGCTCTTCCAGAACAACGCTCCAGTCGCATCAGGCATAGCCGCAGCACTTGAAAAACTCTCGGTAGAAGGGAGGGCTAAGAAAATCCCCGTCATAGCACTTGGAGGAGACGGCTCAGCATTCGACATAGGACTGGGAGCAATATCAGGTGCACTCGAAAGATTAGACAAAATTACATATATATGTTATGATAACTTTGCGTACATGAATACTGGAATCCAACGTTCAGGAGCTACTCCTTTGGGTGTTGCGACTACTACGAGTCCTGCCGGCAGGGTGATTCCGGGTAAGCAGGAGAACAAGAAGGATTTGATCGGCATTGTCGCTTCACACCATATTCCTTATGCTGCCACTGCGACATTTTGGCTTTGGCGCGACATGGTTAACAAGATTCGTAAGGCTGTCAGCTATAATGAGCAGGGATCCGCGTTCCTTCATATTCTTGCTCCATGCCAGTTCGGCTGGCGTTATGAGCCGCATTTAACGGTTAAGGTTTCCCGGATGGCTGTTGAAACAAGGCTGTTCCCTGTTTATGAGGTTGAGGATGGTCAGCTAAGAATTAACTATAGGGTTTCTAAACCAATGCCGGTTGAGGAGTTCTTGAAGATCCAGAGGTGGTCTCGTCATCTTCTCGAACCCAAGAATGCTGATGCTCTTCAACGTCTTAAGAACTGGATTGAGTGGAACTGGCAGCGCTTGGAGAACCTGGAGAAGGCTGGCAAAGTATTCTAGAGACTCTTTCCCAAGTTTTTTT